>Ga0233437_1000028_pt1 | contig 386634 bp, 364 predicted proteins | sample SI_122_August201_FD_182714 | JGI IMG/M metagenome (GOLD analysis project Ga0233437, IMG submission 182714) | Seawater microbial communities from Saanich Inlet, British Columbia, Canada - SI_122_August2016_200_MG | ecosystem: Environmental > Aquatic > Marine > Inlet | place: Canada: British... | reverse complement strand
AAGAAGAAGAAAAAGAATTAGTATCTGATTCATTAAATGATATATTAAACCAAACTGCTGACTCTCATAAACCTAGAAAGAAAGCAACTTCTATTTCTAATACAGAAGAAGAAGAAAAAGAATTAGTATCTGATTCATTAAATGATATATTAAACCAAACTGCTGACTCTCATAAACCTAGAAAGAAAGCAACTTCTATTTCTAATACAGAAGAAGAAGAAAAAGAATTAGTATCTGATTCATTAAATGATATATTAAACCAAACTGCTAACTCTCATAAACCTAGAAAGAAAGCAACTTCTATTTCTAATACAGAAGAAGTTAATAAAATAGATTTTGGAGAACTTAGTAGTATAATGAATCAAAAAACAGTTAAAAAAACTAAATCAACTGACACTAATAAAATTAATGTTGAAGATATGCTTAAAGAAATTTTAGGAGATTAAAATGAATATAATAAAAACTTGCCTTGACTTTGAAAACAAACCAATTCTTTCTTATTCTTTTTTTGTAGAGAATAATGAAAATAACCATGAAACATTAGAAATAAGTTCATTAGAAGAAGAAATTAATTTTACTATTGAATTAAGCACTCATAAAGAATATATAAATAAATACATAGCTATATTAAATCATAATGACACAAATAATAATGACCATACCTTATATTGCTTTTCTTTTGAAGGAGAGTTTAAAGAATTAAACTCTAAATATATTTTAGAATTATTAAAAAATGATGATTTTAATGGAGGTATGTTATATAAAAATAATTTAATAAAAGCAAAAAACATTGAAAGTTTAATTGAAGAATTTGAAAAAATTATTAATATAATAATATCAGACTTACAAATTAAATAAATTTAAAAAACTTTATTGCTTTTTTTTTATTTTATTAGTATAATGAATTTAATACTTAAAAAAAAAGGATATACAAATGAATAAAAAAAACATATTAGCCTTGGCTTTATTTTTTCTTTTACCACTTACTTTAGTTACAGCAGGTACTTCAGGAATCAGTTCAGAGGATTTGATTGGTTTACTTACAGGAGCTGCATCTGTTGATGGATCAGCAAATTCTTTAAAATGGATTCCAGGCGTTGTAAAAGGAGCTTTATTAATTGCTGCTTTATACCTTATAATTAGTGGTCTTGGACTTACTTCTAGCAACAATGATCCAAAACCTATAAATATCTTATGGGGAGTTACTGCTTCAATTATAAGTTTAAAATGGAATGCGGTTATAACTTGGTTAGTTAATAACTTACTTGGAACATCAGCATAATCTTAATTAATTTAAAAAAATAAAAGTAAAATTGTTTTTTACTTTTATTTTTTCTCTTTTCTTTTATAATCTTATAAAACTTATTAGGAGATTTTATGGTTATAAAAATATTCACTTTTATTCTTTTTTCTTTATCAATCACTTTTACTAGCTCAAATAAAGATATCACTTATGATTTTTCTCTTTTTGATCAAGCTAACAATATTGTAGAGCATAATAAAAATTTAGAAAAAAAAGGATTACCTAAACTATCTACATATTCTGGTTATCAAACTGTAATAGATAACTCATATACTGAAACAAATATTGAGTTTAGAGACTTTCAACCTTTAAATATAACTTGCTCAGGAATTTCTATAAGCACACAAGAATTATTTAAATGGGGAACTACTATTATAAAAAAAATTATAACTAAAGTTCCAGAGTATGCTTTACAAAAAGCTTTTGGGCTTCCTGATACAAGAAACCCAGGAGCTATGCAAGATTACTCTATAAAAATGGTTTCTTATCTTGGTTGTGTTGGAAAAGTATATGGACTTCAAATTTTAGAAGAGACTTCTCAGGCATTATCAAAAATTGCTTCTAAAACTGCTTCTACTCTTAGTAATACTACACAATTAAGTGCAGGAGGTTCTGGTTTTGGAGCAGGTTGGAGTGCTTACCATTCCTCTTCTACAAGTAAAAAACAACAACAGTCAAGTATTAATATGACAGGAGCTTTCTCAGCTATTCAAGAAGCTCTAAAAAAACATGGACCTTCTCTATCTACTAAATTATCTTCTTGTGTAAAAGATAATACAGCTTTTATCAATAAAATAATTAATTTTAAATTAAACTCAGGTAATTTAATTTCATTAAAAACTAAATCTCTTTTTAAAAATATGTGTGAAATAGTAAAAGAAAGCCCAAGACAAAGTGTTCCTGGGTTAGCTCATACTATTAAATCTCCTATATATTACAAATTGAAAAAAAAATCTCCTAAGCAAACTTTATGTAAAAAAGGGGCTGTTATTAAAGTTTGTCAACAATTAGATATAGTTAATGGTTCTTCTACACCAGGTGGGGCAAATGAAGTTGGAGATGTAAGTTATTCAGGAACTGCTATAAATGAAAATAATTTACAATTGCTAATAAATCCTAAAAATAAATTAAATAAATATAAAATGACTACTAATTATTTAGGAATGCAAGATTATTACACTAATTCTATGCTTATCATAAATTCTTTAGAAACTTGTATTGAAAATGGCAATTCTAATATTGGTTGTTCTTTATTAAGTAATAATCCAAAATTTATTTTTAATTTTGGCTCTGGAACTCTTGCTGAGGAAAATAGTTTATTTTCTAAATTAAAAGTAAAATCAGAACTTTGTTCTTCTTTCCTTTCTATTTATGATGACAAAGTTAAAAAAGAAAATATTCTTCTTTTATTAAAAAATATCCCCCAAATTATTTTAGAAAAACCTTTAGACACTTTATTTAACAATGATAACATAACAGTTGAAGATTTTTTTGACTTTTCTTTAAAAGATACTTATTGCTCTATTAAATTAGAAGAAGATGTTAAAGAACTTAGAGAAATTGACTTGGCTTCTATTGATAATATGAAAAATGAATATTTTTCACAAAAAACTCAACAATCAAAAGATGAAGTTAAAATTTCTGATAAATTACAAGCTATATCTTCTACTTCATTAGAAAAAGAAGGAATAATTGAAATATGTTCTTGGAAATCAAAATCTTCTTATACTAGTTCTGATAAAACATGGGTATTGAAAAAAATAAATGGATTAACTTCTTTTGAAGAAATTGAAGTTAGTTACCTTGAAGACAAAGGAGCTGTAAATATTAATTCATTACTTGAAACAACAGGTGTTTTAATGGAAAATTCAACAGGAGCTCCTACTTTAAAAACAGATGTAGCAAATACTTTTTCTGAACCTGATTCAAGCTACAGGATTAGTTGTTTTTATAAAAAGAGTTCTGAAAGCACTTTTAATGATACCTCTTTCAAAGAAGCAAAAGAAAATAGTGATTCTAAAAATTCACTTACTTATAGTAAGTTCTTAGATAATGTTAAAGAAAAAAGGAAAGATTCTATAACAAATTTATCAATAGAAAATAACAAAAGACTAACCAATGACTTAATTGCAATAGATATAATTAGTAAACATCTTTTTGAAAGATATATTAACTTAACTCCATTGGAACAAATTGAAACTTTTGAAAACATTTCAATTAAGTAATATAATTAAATTAAAAAGGAAATAAAATGAATAAACTTAAAACTTCTTTAGTATCATTAGCTATTCTTGGAAGCAATTTATTAGCAACAGATTTTTCTAATAATGATAAAAAGATTGATTTTGAAAAGGCTAAACTTAATTTAGAAGAAAAAGCTAGTGTTAAACTGACTGATGAACAGGTAATTGCTTTTAATAACGAAGTTAAATCTATTAAAAATTCTGAAAATCAAATTTCAGAAAGTGATTATTTATGTTATGATTTTTACAAAGAAGAAAGTTAATATAATCACTTTTTTTTGAAACCCCATAGATTTATCTATAGGGTTTATAACCTTCAATAAAAAAATCATATATTTAGAAAGATTTTCCTAAGTTAAATTCAAATTTTGACTGCTCTATTTCTTCCCCGTTTAAAGGTAAAGAATAAGAGACAGACAATGGACCAACAGGAGAAATCCAATAAAAACTTAATCCTCCTGAATGTCTGAATTCTTTATTTTTCATTGAAATATCATCAGCAACAACACCATAATCATAAAATAATCCTACTTTTGATCTATTTAAATATTTAAAATCAGTAACTAAATCAAAAGAACCTATTATTTTAGAGTTACCTCCTACTAAACTTCCTGTTGGTTTTATAGAATAAGGATTAAACCCCCTAATTTCTCCTCCCATATATAGTTTTTCTGAAACTGGAATATAGCCATTGTCCTTTGTTATTATTGAACTAATTGAAGATTTTAAAGTAAATGTATTATCTTCTAAAACCCCTTCAAAAGACTTATAATTTTTTAGAGCAGAAGATAATCTAGAGTATTTAACTTCTCCTCCTAATTTACCATAATCTTTTAATGATATTGAAGCTTTTATCCCTTCTGTTGGAAAGTTATAATTATTTGTTGAATTATAACTAGCAAACATCAATATACCATACTTATCTTCTTTCAATTCTTTTATATTACCTTCTTCTTCTTCTATCTTTTCTTCTTTTTGACCTAAAACAACTCCTGAACCAATTGTCAATTCATCAGACAAGTATTTAAAAAAAGATTGTTCTAAAAATTTACCTTCTGTTTCAAACAAATCATATTCTTTAAAATCATATGATAATTTAGTTGAAGAACCAATGTCTTCAGTTATGTAAGGATTTGTAAATTTAAAAGTTAAATTAAACTTATTTTGTGACTTTTCAGAGTTAACACCAATAGAATAACCTTTTCCTAAAAAATTTCTTTCTTCTAAATTAAAACCATACAATACTTTATCAATAGAATTATAACCCAAAGAACCACTTATAATTCCTGTTTTATCTTCTTCAACTTCTATTAGCAAATCTACATTAGACCCTTCTTCTTCTTCTTTTATTTTTACTTCTTTAAAGAAACCTAATCTTTGCAATTTTATTTTACTTTTACTAATATATTTCTGAGAATAATCAACACCTTTTGATACTAACAATTGCTTTTCTAAAACAGATTTTTCAGTTTTTTCAAGCCCTTTAATATTGATTTTGGATATTTTGTACTTTTTTCCTGCTTTAACTTTTATTTTTGATATTAAAAAATTCTTATCTTTTTCTTCTTTTAATTCAATAGAAGGATTTTTATATCCATTGTTTTTATATTGATTTTCTATGTCTTTACATAATTCAATAATAGAAATTTTATCATAATACTTTTTTTGAAATTCTTTTTCTTTATAAAACTGAATGATTTCTAATATTTCTTTTTTTTGATTTCCATGCTCTTGTTCATAAAAAGACAGCTCTATATTTTTTAAAGAGAATCTATCTCCTTTTTTTATCAATATTTCTATTTCTATTTCTTTTTTATCATAATTAATTTTATTCTTCATTTTTATACTTGGAGATACAAAACCATTTTTTAATAAAAAATCTTGAATCTTAATCATATCTCCTCTCATTTTTGAAGATTTATAATTACCAACATCACTAAAATAAAGTTCATTTACGTATTTATACTTTTCATTATTTAAATTCAAATTTGAAACTTGAGATAACAATTCTTCTGTTAAATCTGATTTAATATCTATTTTTTTTATTTTCAAATCTTTACTATCGTAATATTTCATTACAACATAATCACCTTTTATTTTTTTAGTTACTAATAAATCTTGATTCATTGAATATTTTTTAAATTCATTTAGAAATAATTTTGACAAGGTTTCTATTTCTTTTTTAGAAAGAACTTCTTCTTTTTCTTTTATTTTTTTTTCAAACTCTTCTATTTTTCCATCAAAACTTTCAATTCTTTCTTTAATAATTTTAATTTCTTTCATTTCTTTTTCAAGCTTTAATAATTTTTCTTTTGGAAGCTTTTTATTTTTTTCTTGTTTTTCTATATTTTTTTCAAGAGCTTCTAAATGTGATAAAGCATCATTAAATAAATCTTTACTATATTTAACTTCTATTCCAATAATTTCTTGCTGAGCTTTTATATTTAAAGTTAAAATCCCATCTACAACTTCACCATCAACTTTTAATATGTTTGGGTTTTTCTCTAACTCAACCTCTATTAAATTAATATTAAAAGGGTCTATGTATTCATTTTTTTTATATTTTATTAATGATAGCAAATACTCTTTGACTTTTTTACTTTTTACCCCTTCTATCCTTACTTCTTTTATTTTTACACTGTCTACTAAATCTTTTGAAAAAACAACAGCAAATACAAACAGCATAGTTATAATAATCTTCATTTAACATCCTTTTATTGTTATATTTTTATTTTAGTATAATTTTATTTTTTTTTCAACTCTTTTTATTTTAAAACCTTTGACTTTTTTTTATTTTTTAAGTAAAATAATCTTAACTTAAACTTAAAAAGAATTAGTTACATTTTTATATTGGAGGAAACAGTGGATTTATTTTTAAACAATACTATGCTAAATAATATGTCACAAGAAGTTTCATATCTTCAAAAAAAACAAAATGTTATAGTTTCAAACATTGCTAATATTGACACTCCTTCTTATAAAGCTTTAAAAGTAATAAAAACAAATATTAATAAAGATAAAAATAATTTTAAATTAAATGTTACTCATAATAAGCATTTTTATAGTATGGAAGATAATGAAAAAAAACATATTAAAACTATTAAAAAAAATAATTATATATTTGACAATACAGGAAATGATGTTAATTTAGATGAAGAGAAAATTGAAAGCTCAGTAAATGCCATGAAAATAAATGCCTCTATAAATGCATTTAAAAAATATACTACTGGTAAAAAAATATTAATAGATAATATTTCAAAATATTAATATTTTGACTTAAAGGAAGAACTTGGAAAATATAAATGAAAAACTTATTGAAATTTGGAAAAACTTCAATGCTAAACAAAAATCTCTTATTTTAATATCTATAGTAGTAACTCTATTCTCTGTGATTTTTCTCCTTACAATAGCACAAGAGACAGATGATTATTTAAAAGAAGATAATAATATAATAGGTTCTTTTAATAGAGCAGAAGCTAGTAAAGCTTCTTCTGTCTTAGAGAAAGAAGGAATTGGTTTTAATTTAAAAAAAGAAGGTGGGAATTTCAACCTTATTGCTAACAGCCCTTCAAAAGTTAATAAAGCTAGAATAGTTCTTTTAACTAATAACATAAAAATAACTCCTAAAAGAGGTTGGTTACTTTTTGAAGACCAAGGGCTTGGAAAAACTAAATTTGAAAACAATGTAAGACTTCATAGAGTGATGGAAGAAGAGATTGAACTTTCTCTTGAAAAAATGAACTATATTATTAAAGCAAAAGTTAAAATAGCCATACCTGAAAAAACTATTTTTGTTGATAAAAAGAAAGAAGCCTCTGTTTCTGCTCTTTTAACTATTTCAGATGAAAGTAGATTTTCAAAAAAACAAATAAAAGGAATACAAACTTTTATATCTTATTCTTTACCTAACATATCACCTAATAATGTAAAATTACTTAATCAATTTGGAGAACTTTTAGAAATTTCAAAAGACAGTCAAGAAATAGAAAAAGCAGATAAACAAAGAAAATTCAAAGCTTTAAGTGAAAAAGATTTAGAAGAAAAGATTATTGAAGTAATATCTCCTATTGTTGGAGGCATTCATAATTTAAAAGCAAGAGTTAATTTAGATTTTGAATTTGTTCAAAAATCTCATAGTTCTGAAACTTTTAGCCCAGAAGGAGTTTTAAGAAGCTCTCAATCTTTTGCTAAGCAAGCTAAAACAACTTCTTCTAATAAAGAAGGTTCTGTTCCAGGAGTTAAATCTAATTTACAAGAGCAAGATATAAATGGTAAAAAAGCAAGTCCTATCAATTCTTCAAAAGAAGAAAAAGAAGTTAATAATTATGAAATTTCAAAAGAAGTAAGCAGTAGTAAAGATGACACCTTTGCTAAAATTTTAAAAATTGGGGTTTCTGTTTCTTTTAATACTTCTAATTTCAAAGATGAGAAAAAGAAAAATGAAATAGAAAAGAAAGTTATTTCCTTAACTAAATCTATTGTTAAATATAATGAAGAAAGAGGGGACACTGTTGAAGTTGCTGGTTTTGATTTCTTTTTCTCTAATGAAATACAAGATGATAGCAATCAAGTAAAAGAATATTATGAAACTTCTTTAAAATATTTTTCTGACTTTTCAACTTTATTCCAATGGCTACTAGCTTTCTTTTTAATTAGATTATTCTATAAGAAATTTATAGACAAAGCAGAAAGAATACATATTCTTAATCAAGAAGTTGATATTGAAACAGATTCTGACTTAATTAAAAAGAAAAGAGAAAGAGAGAGAAAAAGACAAGAATTTGAAAGCGAGATTGAAATGTCAAAACAAAGAAGAGAAACTAATAAAATAAAATTACAACAAGAAATTTCAGAAGAATTAGTTGAAATGTCAAAAGGTAATGAAAAAGAAGAGCTTGAAAGAACTGAAATTATTAAAAGCTTAAATAAAATGTGTCAAAATAAAGAAGATGAAATTGCTAGGGTTCTTAGTAAATTATTAACTTCTTCAGGAGAAATATAATGTCAATTGAAAATATAACACTAGTTGAAAAAGTAGCCTATTTTATTACTGAATTAGGAGAAGAAGTATCTTCTAAAATTTTTCTACATCTCAATGAAAAAGAAGTAACTGAGGTTACTAAAAAAATAATTCAAATTCAAAATTTAAATAGACATGATGGTTTAGAAATATTAAGAGAAATGCATTATATTATGCAATCAAATGCTTTTATTCTAAATGGAGGAACAGAAGCAGCAAGAAGTTTACTTACTAAAACATTTGGAGGAAGTGAAGCCAATCATATTTTAGAAAAACTCCTTCTTTCTATTAGAAAAGATAATCTGTTTGGATTTGCTCAAAAAATTAAACCAGCAACTTTTGCTACTTTCTTACAAAATGAAAATCCCCAAACTATTGCTATTATCATGTCTCACTTAGAAGAAGGTTATGCAGGTGAGGTAATGCTCAACCTTAATCCAGACTTAGTTATTGAAGTTTCTATTAGAATTGCAAATTTAAAAGATATTTCTCCTACCATTATTCAAAATATTTCAATGATGCTTGAAAGAAAGCTTGAAAAACTTAGCTCTAATCAAGTTCAAATTGGTGGAGCAAGATCTGTTGCCAACATCTTTAATAAAATGGGTAGTAAAGGTAAAGAAACTATTGACCTTATTGAAATGTTTGATGTTGATTTATCAAAAGAAATTAAAGAAAATATGTTTACATTTGATGATATTGTTAAAATTGTCAATGAAGATTTCGTTAAAATTAAACCTCTTATTGACAAGAGTGATTTAGCTATTGCTTTAAAGGGTGCAAAAGAAGAAGTTTATGATAAGTTCTTACAATCCTTTGGAGAAGAAGAAAAGCAAATATTTGAAGAAGAATTTAATTACTTAAAAAGAGTTAAGCAAAAAGACATTGATCAAAAACAAGCAGGAGTACTTGAAACTATATCAAGACTTCTTGAAAAAGAAGAAATTGAACTTGAAGAAGCAGAAGGATAATTTTCTTTTTATTATCAATATAATATAACAAGAAATAATCTAATATAACAAGAAATAATATAAAAATGGAGCTATACTTTGATTAAACATGATGATGAAGAAGAACAACAAGAAGAAAAAAATTATGAAGTCAATCCTTCTACTAATCTAGATTTAGAAATTGAAGGCTTAGCAGATCAGTTATTAAAAAAACAATTACAAATTTTAATTTCTGAATATTATGACTTAGAGAGTAAAATTAATATTTCTCTTGGAGAATCTTATGTTTCTGTATTAGATTTATTAAATTTAAAAATAGGAGATGTTATTGAACTAAATAAAACAGCAGGAGACAATGCTGATATTTATGTTCAAAATCAATTTATTTCAAGAGCTGAAATATTAGTTTTTGAAGATGTTTTTGTACTTAGACTTAATGAACTTGCTTCTTATAAAAATATTTTCAATAAACTTTCTCCTCTATATGAATTAAATAATTACAAATCTATTTACCTTCATAACAATTTAGAATTTGATAATATAGAAAAATAATCAATAACTCTTAACTTTTTTTATATATTATGTTAATATATAGTTAATTAAATAAAAAGGATTTTAAAAATGGAAAATATTAATATGGATGACATAAATGTTGAAGATATGAAAATGGATTTTGAAACTATGGAACTTCCTGAGGAAATAACTAAAACTATAAGAGATATTGATTTAGAGCAAATTAACGAACTTATTCCTCATAGAGAACCCTTTTTACTTGTAGATCATTGTGAATATATTGAATATACTGCTGAGCAAAAAGAAGGTTTAAATCCTAATGAGCAAGTTGTTTTAAATGGTAAAAGCGAAGCTAGATTCTTAATTAAAGAAGATATGCCTATATTTAAAGGACATTTTCCAACTCAACCTGTTTACCCAGGAGTTTATTTATTAGAAGGAATGGCACAAGCTGGTTCTATTTTCTTTAAAAAAATGATGAATGAAATAGTTGGAGAAAATCAAGTTACTATGTTATTTAGTGGTATAGTAAAAGCTTCTTTTAGAAAAATTGTTTTCCCTGGTTCTGAAATAAAATATGTTACAGAAGTAAAAAATATAAAAATGAAAGATAAACTTTTTTATGCTGAATGTAAAGCTTATGTTGGAAATATTTTAGTTTCTGATTCTGTAATTGTTGGACAACCTTCAAATATAAAAATTTAAGTTAAAATATAAGAGAAGGAGGTATTAAAAATGAATGATATTAAATTAGATAATTTAAAAACTTTAACTTTAGTTTTAGATGATAGAATTTTAGATTTTAATAAGAATTTTATTAAAGAAAATTTTAAACCAAATAAAAGATTTAATATTGTTTTATCTCCTCTTTTATATAAAGTTAATATTGATAACTCTTTTGAAAAAAAAGAAGAAATATTTTTTGAAGGTAAGAATATTGATTTATATGGAAACTCTCATTCTTTTTCTTATTATTTCTTATTAAACAAGAAAAATATTTTATCTAGCTTAAAGAAATTAAGTATTGAATCTAAAAATATTAATAGTATATATTTTGCTGAAAATATTGCAGCAAGTACCTTTTTAAATATTGGAAATTGGAACTTGATTTTCAAAAACGACTTTACCTCTTCTTTTGTTCAAAAGGAAGAGGTAAAGTTTTTAGAAGAACAAATATTAGTAAAAGAATCTATTATTGACATATATAAATTTTCAGTTTATGTAGAACAATTAAAAGTTAAAAATTTTAATATAAAAAAATATTTATTTTCTAATAAAAAGAAGAAATCTTTATTTAAAAAAATCATAGGAATGTTTTCATGAAAAAATTAATATTTACTTTATGCTTTTTCTCTTTAACCTTTTCTGATTTTAGTTTAAAGCTTGAGAATTTAAATTCAGAAAATAATAAATGCAAGGATTTAATTCAAAAAGAAGAATATATTAATTTGCTTGACAAAAAAATATACTTAAAAGATGAGCAATTGAAATTAAATGTTATAAAGTTTGATAAAGAAAAAAATAAATTAATTGAAGAGTTAAATTTAAAGCAAAAAAAATATGAAGCATTATTTAATAAAAATCAAATGTTATTACAAGAAATAAAACAAGAAATTATCACAAGAACTATTGAGCAATTTCAAAAAATGAAAGTAAAAAAATCTGCACCAATTCTTGATGGATTAATAGTAGAAGGAGAAGTACAAAAAGCAATGTTGCTTTTTGTTAAGTTAAAAAAAAGCACAGGAACTAAAATATTAGAAAAAATGGAAGCTGACAATTCTTCAATATTAATGAAAGAATTATTAAATTTTAAGGAGCAATAAAAATGGCAGAAGAAAACGGGCAAGAAGAGCAACAAGCTGAACAAACTGAGCAAGAAAAGAAACCAAAAAATAAATTGGTTTTAATTCTTTCTATTGTTTCAGTTATTTTACTAGGAGTAGTTAGTTTTTTAGGATATTCTTTTTTAAATCAAGAAGATTCTGAACTAACAGAAGAAATGCAAGAAGAGCAACAAGTTGAAAAAAAATATCAAGATAATGGAGAAGAAATTAGTTTATCAGAAGCTTATATACATTCATTAGATGAGTTTGTTTCTAATATAGCTTCAGAAGATGGGTCTTCTTCTAATTTTATTAAATTAAAAATTGATTTGGTTTTTAACCAATCAGAAGTTTCAGAAGAGATTTTATCAAAATTTAATAGTTATTTTTCAGATATAGTTTTAACAACAGTTTCTGAAAAGAATTTTGAATTCTTAAATACTTACTCTGGTAAAAATGAGTTAAAAATTGAATTAAAAGAAAAATTTAATCAATTATTTTCTCAAATAGAAGACGATATTGAAATAAAAAAAATACTATTTAAAAGTTTTGTTATACAATAGTTATAATTTAAAAGAAAGGAAATAAATAATGAATGAAAACAATAAAATATTAGCTTCTTCATGCAGTTTTTGTGGGACACCTGAAAAAGAAGCTGGGCTATTACTATCTAATGAATATGAAGACTCTCATATTTGTATGAACTGCTTAGATAGTATGTATGTATTGCTTAATGAAAGTAACTGTATTGAAAATGTAAATTTAGATTTTGAAAACAAAAAAGAAGATAATGTTGAGAATAGTATTATTATTAAAAAGCCTTTTGAAATTAAAAGTCTTCTAGATGAATACATTATTAATCAAGAAGAAGCTAAATCTATTATGTCAACTTCTATTTATAATCATTACAAAAGAATTCAATGGAATGAAAAATCGGATATAAAAATTGAAAAGTCTAATCTTTTATTTGCTGGCCCAACTGGATCAGGAAAAACTTTGATTGCTAAAATAATTTCTAAATATTTAAATATACCAATGGTTACTGTTGATGCAACTTTATTAACTGAATCTGGTTATATGGGAGATGATATTGAAAATTCATTAGTTAGACTCTATAAAGAAGCTAACAATGATATGTCATTAGCTGAAAAAGGTATTATATTTATTGATGAGTTTGATAAAATAGCTAAAAAAAACAGTCATTCTAGTAAAAGCAAAGATATTTCTGGAGAAGGAGTACAACAAACTCTTTTAAAAATCATTGAAGGTGCTGACATAGAAATACCTTTGAAAAATAATGAAAATCAATCTTTTCTTTTTGGAAATGAAGAATCTAAATCTAAAATAAATACTTCCAATATCTTATTTATTTTCTCAGGAGCCTTTGCTGGTATTGAGGATATTGTAAAATCAAGACTAAGTTCTAAAAAATTAGGTTTTAAAGTTAATACTAAAGAAACTAATAATAAAGACAAAGCAGATAATACAGAACTTAAACATAAAATAGAAATATCTGATTTTGTTAATTATGGATTTATTAATGAATTAATGGGAAGAATACCTGTTATAACTATATTTGATCAATTACAGAAAAAAGATTTAGTATCTATTATAAAAGAACCTAAAAATTCTTTATTAGAACAATATAAGCTTCTTTTTAATATAGATGGTATAAAACTTGATTTTAATGATGAAGCTATTGAATTAATAGCTGAAACTGCCTTAAAAAGAGAAACAGGGGCAAGAGGTTTAAGAAGTATTTTTGAAAAAATATTACAACCAATAATGTTCTCTATGGTAAATGATGACGTTAAAGAAATAATTATAACTAAAGAAGTTGTTCTTAAAAATATTTAAAAGGATTTAAAATGGTTAGAAGTTTAGATACAGCAACAACAGGTATGGTAGCTCAACAACATAAAATGGATGTTATTTCTAATAATATTGCTAATGTTAATACTACTGGCTTTAAAAAAGGAAGAGCTGAATTTAAAGACCTTATATACCAACAACTTGGATATTCAAGTGCAAAAGGTTCTTCTAATAATAACCCAACAGGACAGCAAGTTGGATTAGGAGTTAAAGTATCAGCAGTAAATACTATTCATGAACAAGGTTCACTTAAGCATACTGGTAACAAACTGGATTTAGCTATTGCAGGTTCTGGTTTTTTTCAAATAAAAATGGGAAATGGAGAAACTGCTTACACAAGAGATGGTAATTTTAAAATTGATTCAAATGGAAATATTGTTACTAGCAATGGAGACTTTTTAGAACCTGCAATTTCTATTCCATCTTCTGCAAATGATATTTCAATTTCTCAATCTGGAAGTGTAACTGTTGTAAATAATGATGGAACTCATTCAGAAGTTGGTAAAATTCAATTAGCAGATTTTATAAATCCCGCAGGTCTTTCAAAAGTTGGTAATAATTTAGCAATGGAAAGCGGAAACTCAGGAACTCCTATTTTAGCAAACCCCACATTAAATGGCATGGGAGGAGTTGAACAAGGATTTCTTGAAGGGAGTAATGTAACATTAGTAAATGAAATGACTGAGCTAATATCAACACAGAGAGCTTATGAGGCTAATAGTAAATTAATCCAAACAAGCGATGAAATACTTCAAACTATCAATGGTTTAAAAAGATAATTTTTTTTTTAAAATTTAAGAAAAAAAAATAAAATTGAATATAATAACAATATAATTATTGAAAGATAAATTACTTACAGGAGTTAAAAATGAAAATTTTAGTTGTTGATGACAGTTCTACAATGAGAAGAATTATTACTAACGTAGTTTTACAGTTAGGTTATAAGAATAATAATATTATGGAAGCTGAAAACGGAGAGAGAGCTTGGGAGCTTTTAAATAATGAAGAAATAGATTTAGTTTTAACTGACTGGAATATGCCAGTTATGTCAGGATTAGATTTAGTTAAAAATATTAGAGGAGCTGATTCTTTTAAAAAACTTCCTATTATTATGATTACTACGGAAGGTGGTAAAGCAGAAGTAATTACAGCTTTAAAAGCTGGTGTTAACAATTATATTGTTAAGCCATTTACAGCAGCTTTATTAAAAGAAAAAATCAGCTCTGTATTATCTCAATAGATGATTTTGTTGAAATATTTAAAAGGAGAGTAATATGGAAGATAATAACAATGAAGAATTATTGAATTCAATTTTAAGCGAGTCTTCTTCGGAAGAAGGTCCTTCTGAAAACACATCTGGAGGAGGAAACGATGGAGCTAGTCTATCTGACTTTTTTTCTACAAATGATATACCAGAAGAAGTAAAAATTGTTAGTCAATTAGATAAAGTTACAAAAGATACGGAAAAGAAAGCAACAGAAGTTTTTGACATTATGTCTAGTGTTTCTGAGAATGCTTTTTGGGCAAAAGAAAATATCAATGAAGTAGATGAATTATTAAAAGAAGTTACAGAAGAAATTGGAAAAATTGATGTTCCAGCTATTCATGAAAAACTTGAAAAAATTAATAATAGTATTTCTGATTCAAAAGAAATTTTAAATCATGTTAATGATATTTTAATTGAAGCTATGTCTTTAATGCAATATCAAGATATCAACAGACAAAAAATAGAAAGAGTTATCAATGTTATGAGAGCTCTTATAAAATATTTAAATATTTTATTTGAAGGAAGTCAATCAGACAAAGAAAGAACTTCTTCCGCTACTATGATTATTGGCGATTCTGACTTAGACCTTGAAATGCAAAGTACTGATGATATTGATAAATTAATTGATATTTTTAATTCTTAAAAAAGGAGGGTTCTAAGATGCTATTAACTGAAAAAACTGCCAACAAAATAATGGATGGTATAGAAGAAACAGAGGAAAAGTATACAAAATTTTGCTCTAATACTTCAAAAGTTATAGAAAAACTTGAAGCTATATCTAACATTTTAGAAAATGATATTTTAGAAAGTTCTAATTTATCAAATGAAGAAAAAATAGAACTTCTTTCTAATAAAAAGCATATTAACTCTGCTTTATCTAAACTTATTAAAATAAGAGATGTTATCTCAGAAGATAAGATTAGATTAGATGGAGCTATTATGAACTTTCAATATGTTGATATTACAAGAAAAAGTACAGAAGTATTTGTTAAATCTGTTACTGAAAAAACAAAAGAGCTTCAAGCTCTTTTCTCTACTATGACTACTGTAAAAACAGCAGATATTTCTGATAAAGAAGTTGCTGCTAAAAACTTAATACTTAAATAAAAATAATAAAAAAGTATATCTTCTATACTTTTTTATTTTAAATTTCTCTCTTTATTTCTCTTTCATTTATAAAATATTTACTTAAACTTCTTAACTTTTGATTATTTTTTGGTTATAATAAAATAAAAAGGCTTTTGATGAATTTAAAACTAATTATTTCTTTTTGCTTTATTTATTCACAAATAAATGCCATTCTTCTAAAAGAAATTAGTGATTTTTCTGGATGGAGACAGAACCACTTAACAGGGTTTGGAATTGTAATTGGACTTAATGGAACTGGAGACAAATCAATTGAAACTGAAAATAAATTAGCTAAATATTTAAAAGCTAATGGAACTTTTAAAGATTTATCTAAATTTAATAGTAAAAACATAGCTAGTGTTATGGTAACTTCTTCTTTAATGCCTTTTTCTAAAATTGGAGAACCTATTCTTGCTGATGTATCTTCTATTGGTAATTCTAATTCTTTAGAAACTGGTCTTTTATTACTAACTCCTCTTAAAGGAGTTGATGGAAACATATATGCTATTTGCCAAGGAAAGCTTTCTGATGTTAAAACAACAACTGCTTCTTTAAACCAAAAATGCTTTATTGAAAAAGAATTGAACTTTACTATAAAAGATAAATCAAATAATAATTTAATACTTAGAAATCCTAATTTAAATACAGCTATTAAAGTTGAAGAAGCTATTAATAAACTTTATGGAATCAAAGTAGCAGAAGCCCAAGATAATAAAAATATTTCTTTAAAAAAACCTTTTGATATTTCAAATTTAAAATTTTTATCAAGAGTTTCTGAATTAAATATTGAGCTAGATAATCAACAAACAAATCAACAACCAATAATAACCATTGATAAAATAAATCAAAATATTGTTACAAGTAATAATGTTCAACTTAAAGAGACTGTTATTATAACCAAAGATTTTTCTCTTAAAATATCTTCTTCTAAAGATTTGGAACTAGGAGATACTGAATTAGGAGATGGTATTTTAATTAATATCGATAAAGGTATGATAAAATCTAGTAAATCAGAATTACCTTACTTAGGAGATGTTTTAAAAACATTGAAAATTTTAAAAGTTGATTTTTTCGACATTGTTAACATTATTAAAAAACTAAAACAGCAAGGTAGCTTCAATGCTATTATTGAAGAAAATTAAGGAGAATTTATTATGGCTGATTTTTTAGACCAATTAGAAATTGATAAACTTATTGATGTAGCAAAAGAAAGTAAAAGTAAACTTTCTAAACTTTATGGTAACTCTTCTGAAATAAAGAACAAAAATTTCACTGCTTATGATTTTAAAAGACCTAATAGAGTTAGTAAAGATCAACTAAGAGTTTTAAGTAGCATTCATGAAAAAATTTCTAGAATAGTTTCTAATAAAATGTCTACTATGATTAAAAATATAGTTGAAGTAAATTTTATTTCAGCTGACCAAATGACATACAATGAGTTTATCATGTCTATTAATTCCCCTACTTTATTTAATATTTATAAAGTAAAACCTATAAATGGTAAATGTGTGATAGAATTTAATCAAAATATTATAAGTAATTTTCTTGATAGAATGCTTGGAGGAAATGGTCTAAATGAACAACTAACTAAACAGGAGTTTACAGATATTGAATTAAATATCCTTGGTATTGTTTCTAATACTTGGGAGGAAGAATTAAATCATGTTTGGTCAAGTGTTCAGCATTTAGAATTTGCCTTAGAAAGTTCAAGTTCAAATCATAATACAGTTCAAATTGCTGCTAGAAATGAAATTATCATTCTTACTACATATGAAGTAAAGATTAGAGAAGAAGTTGGTTACATATCAATTTGTTACCCTGTTATTTACCTTGAACCAATTTTAGACAAACTTATGATGAATGTTTTAGTTGAAGCTAAAAATAGAACTTCTGAATCATTAAAAGCTGAAATGAGAGAAGTTCTATTAAATTCAGAAGTTAATGTTGAAGGAGTAATCTTAGAAAAGTCTGTAAATTTTACTGATTTCTTAGATTTACAAATAGGAGACGTAATACAATCTGATGTTTTTGTTGAAGACCCAGCCATTTCTATTTATATAGCAAACAAGCTAAAATGGTTTGGTTATATGGGAGAATTTAAAAAAAACAAAGCTATACATTTAAGTAGAAAATATATATCTCCTACACAAGCACTTGTTGATAAGTTAAGAAGTGTTAATAAACTTAAAGCCAAAGACTTATCTCTATTAATTAATAAATGGGAAGATTAAAAAAAACTTTTTTTTGAATATAATTATAAATAAAATAATAAAAGGATACCAATGACTATTTTAGAGTTTATTACTAATTTTGAAAAATTTTTAATTAGAAAATTAAATGCAGTTATTGTAGATACTGATATATCTGAAAAATCTGTAGTTGATTTAGTTAAATTTTTAAGGCTTGAAGAGCATAGAAAAATAAGGGACTTAACTTCAAGAATAATATCTGGTTTTGAAAACGACCTAGAAGATTTTGCTTCTAGGAAATGTGGAGAAGAATTTAGGCAATCAGGCTATTCTTATAAGGAATTACTTCAAAGACCTGAAATAGTTCAAGAAATTAAATTACTTGAAGATAAAGACCCTGAAATAGCACTTGATGAAATTATAAAAAAAGCTTTTTTTTATTCTAAATATAAAATATTACTAGAATCTAATGATATAATAGAGCAAGCATTTTTTCAATATATTGAAGAGACTAAAAAATGAAAAAATACCTTATCCTATCTTTTTTAACTTTATCAACAATAAATGCTTCAAGTATTGTTTTAAAAGACAAAATAGAAGCTATTGATAAATTACCTAAAAAATTAACTCACAATAAGTATTTTAAAAACATAAAAATATCAACTGAACTAACAAAAGAAGAACTTCCTTTTTCTTTTTCAGACCATGAAAATAAAATAAATACTTTTTTAAGAAGAACCAAAAATCAAATAAATGATTTAGAGAATAAAATTAACTCTAATAAAGAAACTTATTTGAATAATCTTTTAAAGCATAAAAAGGCTCTTTTAGAAGACTTTACTGAACTAAAATATTTTCTAAAAACTAAAAACTTAAACACTAAGTTAAATAGATATTTAAATGATTTTAATTATGCAAAAGAAATAACTCTTGCTACTAATAAGTACAATAAAGATTTAGAACATACTACAAGAGAAATAAATACTATTAAAAAGAAAGACTTTTTCTTACCAGAAGACCTAGATAAAGTTAATAAGCTTAAAGCACTTAAAATCAACTTACTTAAAGCTAGTAAAAAACTTGCTTTTTTAAATAATAATTTCAAACTTGAAAAAAATAAATTAAAAAGTGATTTTTATAAAAAACTCAAAAAATTAAAATATAAAAATTACAATTCAAATTTAAAATTAAATAATTACCATTCTTTTAATATTGAAAGAGTAATTTCTAAATATGAAGTCAAATAAAGCCTTTATACTTCTTGAGACAATATTAGCTATTTCTATGTTAGCCATCATTTCTATTTATTTAAATAAATACTTTTTAATAGAAAAAAATAAATCAAATTCTTATCAAAATAAAATGTCTTCATTAAAAAAGCCTACTTCTTAAAAGAAGTAGGCTTTTTTTAATCTTATATAAAGTTTTTTATTTAAGGTTTAATTCTTTAACAATAGCTTCTAATTGCACATCATTAACTCTTTTAGCTTGACCTCTCATAAGTCCTTTCATAGAACCTCCATAAGTACCATCAACATAACCTTTCATAGCTGCTTTAAAATCAGTAGCATTCATTATATTTAAAGGCTTTGATTTACCAAGAGCTTTTTTCTCTCCTTGCTGTCCATGACAACCAGCACATTTTTGATACTCTCCTGCTAATACAGTAGAACCAACCAATAAAGTTCCAGCCACAGCTAATTTAACTAATTTTTTCATTTTTTTTCCTTTTTATTTGTTTCTTCTCTTTTATTATATAAAAAAAACTTCAATATTTCAATAAAATATTTAATTTATTTTTTACTAAAAATTTTTTCAGCAAACTCAGTAATAGGTCCTCTAAGAACTTTCTTTAATTCAACTGCATATAAATTAACTTCATTATGAACTTCTTTAGTAGCATTTAATAAAGTAGTTAACCCATTAGTATTTTTATTTACATATACATTATCTATTTGTAAATTACTACCTAAAATAATAATTTTACTAGTATTATCTACTCTTGATAATATTAACTGCATTGTTTTCTTAGATATATTTTGAGCTTCATCTATTATTACTATTGATTCACTAATAGTTCTACCTCTCATCTCTCCAACCCACATAGTTTCAATGTTATGTCTCTCAATAGCTTTTTCTACATTCATAGACACTTCTTCTTCTTTTATTTCAGCATTTTTACTTTTACCAGAAGTGTTATTATTAGATTTTTTAATTTCTTGTCTAACTATATATTCTAAACTATCATATAAAGGATAATTATAAATTTCAAATTTAGACTCTAATCCAGGAAGATACCCTACATCTTCTCCTTTATCTAATGACTCAATAGAGTTTCTAACATAAAGTATCTTATTATATTTTTTCTTTCTAACTAACTTCATAGCTCCAGACAAACTTAATAAAGTTTTACCTGAACCTGCTAAAGCAGCAGTTAAAACTATATTTATATTTTCTGAAAATATTGCTTGTGACAAAAACAATTGTTCTATATTTCTTGGATTAATAGCTTGATTTCTCATTTCTACTTCATCTATTCCATATATTTTTTCTTTTATCACTAATGCTAAAACTTTTGCTCCACAAGGAAAATTGAAAATATAATTAAAATTTTCTGGGGTATGCTCTGGATCAAGCTCTCTGATAAAAATCCCATTAAATAATTCTTTATTAGTATATCCATTTGCTTTAAGTGTAATTAACTTTTCTAAAGTTACAGATATCTCCTTAACAAATTTTAAGTCATTATCCTCTATTTTGATTCCTCTTAGAGCTTCTGTATTTAAACCCATTGATATAGCTCTAGTTCTTGCCATGATATCCATTGATACAAAAGAAAAATTTTCAGCATCTTTTTCATAAAAACTTTGAGCATCTTTGGCTACTTCTAAAATCTTTCTATCATTACTTATATTTCTTTCAATTTTTTCCTGAGAAACTATATATCTATCTTTTGATATAATGTCAATTATTACTTTATTTTTTGAATTACTTTCTTCAATTTCACATCTTACTATTTTTAAAGGGCTTTCTTCTTCTTCATATTTTTTGGTAATTTTAGCATCTTCTAAAAATCTAGCAAACTGCCTAGCTTGAAAATTAATTTCTTCAAAACCTGATTTTTTACTATCAATTTCATCCAATACTGTTTCAGGAAGCACTATTAAATTACTACTATTATCTGAAAGACTGAATATTGAACTAGCATCTTGTAGTAAAATATTTGTATCCAATACGTAAACTTTTTCAACTTCCAGCTTTAACTTTTCAACCATTATTAATTATCCTTTATTTTTATTAAGAGCTTTTTATATTGCTCAATAACATTTTAACTAAATAAGCTTAATTTTAGATATAATTTTTAAATAACCTAAGGATTTCTATGAAAAAGTTAAAAAAAGAGATAAAAACTCTTAATGAACTAGAGAATATTAAAAAAACTCAACTTAAGCAAGAAGAAATAGCTTTAAATAAGATTAAAAAAAATATAAACAAAATCAATTCTGAGCTTTCCGATATTGAAGATAAAATTCTAAACAATAATTCTTTTAATCAAGGAACTTATAAAAAAATAGATTTAATTATCAAAAACACAATAGTTTCAAATTTAGTAAAAGCTAAGCATATATCTAATAATAAATTAAAAAAAGAAACTAATAATTTAGTTTTTTTACAAAAATCATTTCTTGAAAAAGAACATTTAATTAATTCTTTCCAAGATTTAAAAAAAAACAAATCTAATGAATTAATCAAAAAAAAAGAAAAGCTTGAACTTGATATTCTATTAGAAAACGTTATAATATATAAAAAATAATATAAAAGGATTTATTTATGAACAACCCTACTTTAAGATTTTTCTTTCCTATCGTTATGATAGTAATTTTCTTTATTGGAAGCTTAATTACTTATGAGGTTACTAAGAATGCAGTTTTAACTGCCTTTATATCTTTTTTAGCTTTTTCTTTTATTTGCTTCTTATTTATTTTTGAAAAAATATCTCAAATTAAAAATAAAAATAATTTAATTAATGATGATAAATTACCTAATAGTAAAGACAATGACTAAAACACAAATAATTGCTCATTTAGTAGACTTGAGAAAAGTAAAAGATGACTTATATGATAAAGAAATTGAAGTCATTAAAAAAGAATTAGAAAAATCTGAACTGACTGCTACTGATCAAAAAGAAGTAATATTAGAACTTTCTTTAATGGGGCTTTTAAGTTTAGCCCCTCATTTATTAATAAAAGGTCAAGAGGAAGAAGGAAATGGTAATTAGAATTAATTAGAGCTAATTTTTTTTTCTTCTTTTTTCTGCTCTAAATTACTTTTCATAGAGAGAAGACTTTCTTCTATTGTTAATTTTAAATAATTTGATAATAGAACTTCAACTAGTGCTATTTCTTGCCCAGGATACTGAATACATTTTTCTAATTCTAAATATTCTTTTATAAAGTCTTTCTTTTTACTTGTTTTTGAAAATTGCTTAGATAAAATTGAAGATAGTTTCTTTGTTAGAACAGCATCTTCTAATATATCAATATACTTATTATATATTGCTTGCTCAATTAATTTATCGATTTTATTATTCATAATTATTCCTTTAAATATTAATTAGTTAATATCCAGAATAATAACATAAATTTTAATTATTTTCAATTATTTTATTTATTTTCTACTAAAGTTAAAGGCTTAGCTTTTTCACCTTTGTTTTTTACCTGTACTAATATTTTTTGATGTGGAACTATATAAGAAAACATTTTAGGTTCAATTCTTAATTTTTTAGCACTACCATCATGATACATCTCATCTATTCCTAAAACTATTTTAGTAGCAGTAGATTGTAAAAAATCTTCACTAAAATGAGTAAAACTTTGAGAAGCTAATATCAATGCTATACCAAATTTTCTAGCTTCCTTTGCTATTACATTTATGATATGAGAATCTTCATCATTTATAAATATATGAGCTTCATCTATAACTATAAAAGTTTGTGGCTCATCTACTTGACCATTTTCTTTAGCTTTAACAAAAATCATTTCTAAAAGAACATCTACAAACATTTTTTGTTCTTCTTTTATCAAAGTTTTTATATCATACCTCTTTATAGGTTTACTTCTATCAAAATTAGGTTTTTTATTTTTAAAAATCCCTGAATCTTCAATAGTTTTTATTCTTTCATATACTGACCTAATAGTTTCAGCTTTATCATATTTCAATATGTCTTTTAACTCTGAACCTGTTTCTATACTATTGATAAATTCTTGATATAAATCTATACAGGCTCTTTTTGATTCATCTAACTTTGCTTCATCTACATCTTTTGATTTATTTGTTTTTTGTAATTTTTGATACTCTTTATTTAATTTTTCTAGAGCTTGTGTTGCTTTTCCATCTGAACCAATAAGCATTTGGTCTAATTTATATTCAGCAAATATTCTTAAGTCATTTATAGTTGGATATTCTTTTTTTGAAGCTGGATTTTTTCTAACTTCCTTTCTAATATCCCAAGAATCTGGTATATTTCTATAAAATCCCTTTGTTGCATATAAATCTTCTACTAAGTTACTTAATACAGGTTCTTGCTTTGAACCAAGCTTTCTACCTGTATTATTAATCATTGAAATAAAACTTCTAATCTTTTTCCTAACCCCTCCAAAATCATAATCTTCACTTACTTCTAAAGGATTTAAACCATAATTTGAAGTTTCACTAAACTTTATTGTTGAAGTTATATCATCTCCTAAATCAATATCTCCATGAACATCAAGAACATGAACCTCTGCATTAGGATTTTTAATAATTTCTCTTGATAATTTTCTTATGTTATATGTTTTTCCTGATCCACTAGAACCAACTAATAATATATGACCATTTAAGACTTTTTTTGAATCCCAAACAATATCATCATTGAAATTAGTAGTTCCAAAATTTATTTTACCCATTTTCTCTCTCTATTTTTTATTACTTTAATTATAATGTTTTTTAATTCAAAATAATTTTAATAGAAAGAAGTTAAAGACAATCAATATAAAAAATCAAGATAGCTATTTTATTTAAAATTATTTAAGAATTATATTTCTATCACTTAATTTTAAATAATCTTCATTATGAGAAATTATAAACACTTGATTTACTCCAAAAGAATCAATTGCTTTATCAATAGTATTTATAAAGCTTTGCTTATTTTTTTTAGATAACATACCATCACTTTCATCTAACCATAATAAACCAAAATGATTATTTTTGGCTAATGACCAATAAATACTTCTTGCTACAACACTTTGTTCAGCCCCAGAAAGTAAAGAAATATCTTCAGTCTCAATTTCATTTCTTAAAGCAACTATATTGAAACTTCTAGAATTTTTCTGAACTATTTTTACTTTTATATCTCCAAGAGTCCCTTCTTCTGAATCTATTAACTCATTAGCATTTAAAATAATATCTGAAAAGAAATTTGCAATATAATTCTTTTTTATTCTATTACTGTAATTTTTTATTGTATTTGTTACTTCTTTTTTATTTTCAGCAATTTCTTTTTCTTCTAATAGTTTTTCATATTTTTCTAATGTAAGATCCATAGTTTTTTTATCTTTTAAATATTCTGCTTTTTTTACACTACTTTCATTTAATTCCTCATTTGCTTTTTTGTAATCTTCTTTTAATCTTCCTCTTTCTGCTTTTTTTTCAAAAATAGTTTTTTCAATAATTTCTTTGGATTTTCCTTTTAGTTCTATTTCTGCTTTTTCATGATTAACAATCTGCTTTCTTGAATAACTTAAATTTTCATTTAAATCTTTTGACTTTTTAAGTAAAGCTTTACTTTCAAATAAAAATTTATTTATTTCTTCTTTTAATTGATTTTTAAAATCTATTTGTTTAATATTTTCAGCTATTAAATCAGAAACAATTCCTTCCTTAAAAAAGTCTCTTTGATATAAATGTGATATATATAATAAATCTTTTGATTTACTATCTATTAACAACTTTATTTCTTCTAAATTGTCTTCTTTTGGCAGATAAGATATTGTTTCCTCTAGTTTTTTTATTTGCTCTTTTTCATTTTCTATTTTTATTATTTCTTTTTCTTTTTCTTCTATAATTTCTTTATCTTTTTCTATTAAATCTAATTTTTCTTTAGTTAATACCCCATCTTTTTTTATTTTTTCTAATTCTATTTTTTTATCTTCAAAGTCACTGTATTTTTCTATTTTTTCTTGTAAAAGTTCTAAATAAACTAGATCTCTGTTAAAATCAATATTTGAGACTAGAATTTTTTCTAATTCTTCTTTTCTTTCCAAAATACTTTTTTCTACTAATTTAATTTCTAAAATTGAATTACAACAATGGCATTTTATTTTTTCTGTATCAGAACTTTTTATTAATTTTTCATATTTTTCTATTTCATCTTTTAATTGAGACATTCTCAATACTTGTTTCTCTTTTTCTTTACTAAAAAATTGATTCTTTACTATCAACTCTTTTATACTCATTGATTTTAAATCTTCTTTATTTTTTTCATTTATTTTTGAAATATTCAAAGATACAGTATCAAATTCTGATTTTTTCTTTTGCCATTCTTCTCTTTTTTCTAACACTTCTTTTCTAAATTTTTTTATATTATTTTCTATTTCTACTTTGCTTGCTTGCAATTCAACCTTATTAATTACTTTAAAAGTTTTTAACTTTTCTTCTAAGATTATTAATTCTTTTTTCACTTTATTTTTATAGCTTAGCTTTTCTTCAATATCTTTTAATTTAGCTAGTTCTATTTTTAAGACCTCTTGATTTTTTTTTGATACTAAAAAATCTTTATCTTTTATGTTATTTAAATTAGTTAAAAAATAATTTAAATCCTCTAATTCTTTTACTAATTCTTTTACTTGGTTTTCTTTTGACTCTATATCTTTTTCTGATATATTGTCTATTTTAGAGATTTCTTCTTCTAATTCTTTTACTCTTAATAAAATTTTAGAGAAATCTTCATCTTTTAATAAATCTTTTGAAAAAGATATAAAATTAATAAATTCTTTATCCTCAACAGACAATTCTTTCTCTTTTTTTTCTATACTTTCCTCAATTTGTAATTTTAACTCATTTAGTTTTTTTATTTTACTTTCAATTTCTTCAATTGGAAAATTTTCAATATTTTTTTGAGAAGCTTCTGTTAGTTTTAAATCATTTATACTTAACTCTATATGCTTTAAATCATTTTTAAAGACAGCCTCTTCTGATTCTGAAGTCTTTTTTATATCATCATATAAAGATATATCTGGCATAAATTTATTTAATATCTTTATTCTTTCATTAGGAGTAGCAGATATCAATTCATTTATACCTTGTCTTAAAAAAGAAGAATTTTTAAATTTATCAAAATCTCCAAATATTTTATCTATTAAAAAATTAAATTCAGTTATATTTCCTTTTCTAGTTTCAATTGTTATTTCATCATTTATATAAATGTATCCTTTAGTTGAATTTTCATTAAAAGAAATTTCTACTCTTACTTTCTCTCCTTTGTTTGAAACCAAACTTACCTTCTTATATGCTGGAAATTCTATTGATTTTTTTATATCTCTTGATATCATTTCTGAATATGGATTTAATAGTTCTAATAAAGTTGTTTTCCCCATTCCATTCTCACCATAAAGAATATTAAATTTATCTTTATCTCCAATTTTCAATATGAATTTGTTATTTTCATCTGATATTTTTTTTAAACCTATAAAATTTTGAACTTCAATTTCTTCTATTCTAAAATATCTTTTTTGATCTATTAGTGATAAAGCTTCCATAAACTTTCCTTATTATTTATTTTTACAATATTATCTTAACTTAACTTAAAAAGCTCTTAATAGTTTTTTTAAAAAATACTGTATAATTATTAAAAATAAATAAATTAAAGAGAGTCATATATGAAACTAATTGAAGAAGGTCATTTACTTTTAGCAAAATTTAAAAAAAATTCTAGCTTTTTAAGTAGTGCTGTTAGGTACAACCAAGATAAAATTAAGTCTAAAGAAATTGAATTTGAAGAGGTTATTAAGTTTCTTAACAGTCCTAATTATAATGATTTAATAAACATTGAAGACTTAAATAAACTAAATGAAGAACTAAATATTTTAATTTCTAATGAGGAAAAATCATTAAAAGATAACAATATTTTACTTCAAAAAGACTATGAAGCTCTTAAAAAATTACATGAAACAAATGAAACAAATGAAACAAATAGCAAAGAAAACTTAACTGATTCAGATATTTATTTATTAGAGCAAAACATTATTTATTTAGAAGAAGAAAATTCTAAAATCTATGGTGAAATTTCAAATTATGAAGAAGGTATTAGTAAAAATGTTGATTTATTAAGATTAAATAAACAATTTAAAGCATATCAATCTTGGAATAAAGAAAAAGAAATTATTCTTAAAGAAAATGATGATTTAGAAAGCAAAATCAAAACAATTCAAGAACAAACTTCTTCTTTTGAACAATCAATTAACCAAAAAACTTTAACTTTAAATGAATTACTTGAAAAAAATAAAGAAATGGAAAAAGTATTCTTTTATATTTTTCAAAAGACATCTAAAAATCATTCTAATAAATCTAGTATCGACTTATTAGAGAAAGTTGAAGACTTTAATGACAACATGAACAATTTAAAGGAAGAATCAATTGACTTATTTGAATCAGACTTATCTCATTTAAATTTAAGTAAAAACTCTTTTATTTCAGAAACTTTTATTCAAAACAAAAATGAAGAGGTAAAAGCTAATTACTTTAATTTAATAGCAAATGATTTTTTATCTGAAAAATATTTAAATGATTTTAAAAAACAAGATGATAAAATTGTTAAATTTGTAGAAGCCTTAGCACATTATTTTGAAGAAGAAACTATTGATAGTTCATTTAACCTTTTTAAATTTCTAAATGAAAATAAAGAGTTTTTAAATGATGATAAAAAAATTGAAGTTATCGGTATTTTGAATCAAAGAATAGACATAAAGAGACTTTTAAATATATCTTCTAATAAAACAAAAACTCTTAAAATGCTTTCAATAATTGACTCAAAAGAATCTAAAAAAATTAACATGCCTGAAGACAACTTATCTCATTTAAAACAATCAATACATAATGTATCTGGCAGCAGTACATTAAACTCTTTAAAAACAGAGTTATACCCAGAAGGAACTTATAATAAGTTTATTTCTGAACTTGAAATAATTAAAAAAGAATTTGACATTCAAGAAGACGATATTGATTTAATTGAATCAAATATACTTGATAAAGTTCTTGATAATACTTTTATTAATTATGATAAAATAGATGCTCTTCAAAATGGTGTAGGTAATCCATTTAATTTAAATAATTTAGTTAGAACATTTGATTTTTCAAATTCTACTTTTGAAGGAAATAAAAATAAAGAAGTTCAAAAATTTTTATATACTTTAAAAGACCCTAACTTTAATGAAAAATTTAAAATTTTTAGAAATAGTAATATCAAATCATTTGTTGAAGCAGTTTCTAAAAATAAATTAATAAATAGTTATGAAGAACTTTTCTCTATCTTTGAAAATCCAGAAGAAAAATCAACAGAAGAAATTTACCAAGCTATAAATATATTAAAAGAAAGTATTTTGAATTCTATACAAAATTCATTAAAATCTATTAATAAAGCAGAAGGCTCTGAATTTATTAAATATAATGATTCTTTTCAAACTTTAACTAAATTAAAATATAAATCTAATTTTGATTATTTAAATAATTTAACTACTTTAATTGATTTTTCAGAAACAAGCAGTAATCATGCCAACTCATTAGATAAAAACAATGCTGACAACTTTCATTCTGACAAAATATCTTCTTTATGGATAAATTTCAATCAAAACTTTGAAAAAAATATTTCAGAAAATAATGATTTAGAAAACAATCTAATTCTTAATAATAATTTCAAAGAAGAACTTTTAGAGTTTGAATTTATGTCTAATTTGTATAAAAATTTAGAAGCTGCTTACAATCCTGAAATAAAATCTGAAATATTTGAACTTTTTAGAAATGGAAAACTTGATGATAATAGTATACAAGGAGAATCTTTACTTGTTTTATCTGACATTTTAGAAAAAAATTCAATTAAAATACCCAAAATAAAAATGCTAGATGAAAGTATAGATGTCCCTTTGTCTTTAATAAGACCAATTCCATATGAAGACATAAATGATCTTTTAACCCAAAGAGGAATAAAAAGTAGTTCTATAAATACTTTTGAAACTATTTTAAAATTAAATAGAAGTTCTAATATTTCTACTCAAGACCTATTAAATACCTTCAAATCTTTAAAGTTTGAAAACTCTTTAATTTGTGAATTAGAAGAACTTTTGATTAACTATAACACAACTTTTTCTGGACATACCTTTAAAACTAAATCTTTAAAAGATTTAGAGAAATCTTCTAATAAAAATATATCTGAATTTAATATTTCAAGTTTATGGGAAGATAGCTATAATAAAAATCTTTCTGATTTAGTTTTAGGAAATAAAGCTATTGAAATACTTAAAGATGAACAATATAAAGATTTAAAAGCTCTTTTAAAATATGATAGTAAATTTCAAAAAAGATTTTTTAAATTAATTGAAAAGCATTCCACAAGCACAGAAGGAATTAAAAATGCTTTAAATGAAGTTTTCCAAAGAGAAGAAGGATTATTTAAAACTTTAATAACAGAGCCAAATATTAGAAATTTAAGTGAAGAAGAGAGAGACAAATTAAAAGCACAGCATTTTAATTATTTTTCATATAATTTTTCAATTAAAGACTTATGGGACTTAGAAACAGGTAAGAAAAATTTAAAAGAAATAACTGAAAACTCTAATAAAGTTCTTAAAGAAGAAGAAGAAACTTCAAAAGAAGAAGTACTTAATAAGCAAAAAGAATCTTTGAAAGAAGATTTACTTAATATAAAAAAAGGAACTAGAAAACCAAATTTTAATTCTAATTCTTTAAATTCTTTTAAATCAACTAAATCATTAGTTGATGACATTGATAAAATGTATATTAGAAATGCTATGAATGCTGATTTAAGTCATGTAAATAGCTTTTCTGAAAAAGCTATTGATAAGAGTATAGGGTTTGTTGGAGGTATGTTTCACGAAGCTCTTGCTGATATGAATCAATTGATGTCTGAACAATTAGATAGCTTAGATACTGGTTCAGAAGCAGTTAACAATAAGATTAAACACTATCAATCCAAACTTATGAATGGAACTTTATCATTTAATGATGGTATGTTTAATCTTTTACAAACACAGAATTCTGATTTTTTTAGAGCAAATCAAAAAAAAGCTGATTATATAAATGAGAAAAATGGATTAAATAAAGAAAATTTTGAAAAAACTGTTAATGAATTAATAGAAAGAATAGAAAAAGATCCAAGTCAAATAAAGATTTTATTACAAAATAAAAATTTTAAAGAAACTTTTATAAACAATAATGGAGAAATTATTAATAAATTAAATTCTAAATATAACATTGAACCTTCTGTTTTTAATAAATTTAAAGATAAATTGAACAGTTCTATTGGGATATCTTTCCTTAGTAGCTCTAATAGAGATAGGTTAGATATTATAAATTCTTATTTAAATATAAATGATATTAATAAGAGTGAATTTAAAACTATTTTAAAAAATCATGTTTCTTATTTTAAAGAAGCTCAAAAAACTTCTGACTTTGATAAAGAAAAATTTATGAAAGATAGAGGAAATGATATTTTTAATAAATATCAATCTTTAGATGAAAATGATAAAAATGAATACTATTCTCTTTTAAAATTTAAACAATCATCTGATGGATTTAAAGATTTTGATAAGTATGAAGAATTCTATGAAAATTTTTCAAAAAATGTAGGACTTCAATCTATTTCAAGTTCTTTTTTACTAGATGAAACTATTAATACATATCACAAACAAGAAAAAGATTTAAAACAAAAAGGAAATTTATTTAAAATATGGGAGAATTATAAAACCAACAGTAAAGTTGGCTCTAAATATAATATAATTGATAAAAAAATAATTTTTGAAAAAATGACACAAGCTGCTTATAATTCTTCTAACTTCAAAACTATTAATTTAAAAAAAGACTTAGCTCCTTTTATGTTTAAAAAACATTTCCCTGATGAATATAATGGTTCACCTAGTGAAACTTCTAAACTTTTTGAAACTATCAATCATATGATAGAAGATGGGTCTTTAGAGGTTACAGAAGAAAAAATAAATGAAGATATTATGAAAAAAACTCAAAATATTTTTAAAAAAGACATCTCTTTTTTTGAAAATATAACTAACGAAGACAATATTGACTTAAATTTATTTGAAAATGCTATTAAAAACAATAAAGATATAGATAGTGAATCTTTTGATTTGTTTTCTAATATTTTTCAATTTTATAAAATTAAAACATATAGTTCTTTATTAACTGAAAAATTCAAAGAAGAAGTTAAAATAAGTCAAACATTTAATAAATTTGATGACTGTTCTTTTTCAATGAATGAAGCCATTGATTTTTTTCATCCAAATAAAGTTCCTGAAAGTTTAATGAATAAACTAAAACAAAATGATTCTTCAGATATATATCCATTTAGAATCTTACATTCAAAAGAAGATTTTGATTTAACTAAACCTTTTTTAAAAAAACTTCTAAATGATAGAGCGCAAGGAAAGTTAACTGAATTAGAAAAAGAAAATCTTTTGATTTCACTAGAAAATCCAAAAACAGTTGATTTATTATTTAATAATGTAAATGATTTAATTTTTGTTGAAAGTATTGAAAAAATTAGTGAATTTAGTAAAGATAGTGAAGAAGAATTAAAATTATGGTTTGATTCTCTTTATAGTATTAAAAAAGAATATAAAGATATGTCAGACCCTAGAAACTCTATAAAAAATGACATGTCTGTAATTATTAAAAGAAGTCAGAATTTTATTGAAAATAACCTTATAAGGGTATTTCAAAATGTTTATTTCAATGAAATGAATAACGTTCATAAATCTAGTTTAAGCGATCAGGATATTCTTATTAAGAAAAAAGAGATATTTATAAAATTAATTGATGAATGGAGAAGTAGTGCTTTAGAACTAATTGAAACAAAAGGAGCTCATAAAGCACAAGAAGAAATTATAGAATCTATTTCTTTTCTTCATAATTCTAGTATAGGAAAAGATATAAAAGATACTATTCCTGAATATTTTGATTTAGACTTTAATGAAAACTCAAGCTTTAAGCATATTTTACTTTCTCTTAATAATTCTCTTTATAAAGAAAATATGAATAGTGCACTAAATTCATTAGCTAAAAATAGAAATTTTTCTGATTTTGTTAAAAAAGAAGATAAAAATGAAAAAGAAGATTTTCTTTTCTTTGAAATAAGTGATTTTTTAAAGCATACTTTAGCAACAAATAACCCAGCAATTAGAATTCAAGAACCTGAAAAATTTGGAGAAATTTTTGCTGATATACTTGGAGAATACTTAAATTTGGAAGATTTTGAAACAGGAAAAGTTGTTAATTTAATAAAATATGATAAATCTCTTGGTTTTTTAGAAATAGATTCTTCTACCTTAGAGTTATTACCTTCTATTTTAGAAACAGAAGATTTTCAAAAAAAATTAATCAACAAATTGACTTATTCATTAAAAGTTCCTTCTCATTTAATTGATGAAGAAACTTTTAATACTTTTAAAAAGTTCTTTTCTAATACAAATCAAAGTATTAAAATTAAAAAAGGAGAAGAAAAAGTATTTACTTCTGAATCTTTCATTGATTTAATAAAAAAAATTGAAGCAGGAAAAAAGAGTAAAGACAGTGATTTTGATTATGATTTTTACTCTAAATATAAGTTTGAAGATAATTCAGCATTTGAACTACTTCAAACTAAAGACTCAAAAGAATTAGCTTTTAACAGTAATGTTGTTCAAATAGAAGGAGAAAACTTATCTTTTGGAGGAGAAGTGTTTTACTTAGAAACTTTTTTAGAAAAGGTCATACTAAATAAAACTTTAAGAAATAAATATCTTAATTCTTTCAATGCTTTAAGTATGAAGAGTGCTAATAAATTAGATGCTTTAGTAACTTTAAATAATAATATTGATAATTTAGCAGAACATTTAAAATTATTTAATACAGAGGCTTTTAACAAACTTTCTTTAAATAAAATTATAGACAATGACTCTTTGCATAGCAAAAAAGATAATAGCTCTATAGATTTAAAAGATCAATATGGATATGGGTTAAAATATATATTAAGTAATTTAAGTCAAGCATGGCCTGATCCTTCTAAACCTTTAAAATTAGAGGCAACTCCAAGAGAAGGGGCAGAAGAAAAAGATAAGCTTTTTATTGAATTGTCTTTAAATAAAGAAACTGGAGAAAGCATTATTTCATTAAATTATGGAGATAATATTAATATTGAACACTTACCTCTTCATAAATTTGAGAAAAAAGACAACAAAAAAAGAAATTCAAAAATTATAAGAAAAACATCATCAGGTAATAATTTTAACAAATAGCATTTAAGGTTGATTTAATATTTCAATGGTTATAATTTCATAATTATATAACTAGGAGAAAAATATTAATGACACTTTACATCACTGAAAAACATAGCCAGGTAGCCCCATTAAAAAAAGCACTTGGAAACCAAAAAGACATTCAAGTAACTAATTTAGTTGGTCATATTGTTCAATTGTTAAAACCCGATGAGTATGACAATGGACCAGGAAAAGCTTGGGCAAGTGCTTATAAAAATAACAAATTTCCATTTTGCCCTGACAAATGGGTTAAAAAAATGACTCCTGATAAAAAAGATGTTTTTAATAAAGTTAAAAAACTAATTAAAGAAAGTGATGAAATTATATTAGCTCCCGATCCAGATAATGAAGGGGTTACACTAGCTATGGAGTTAGTGGAAATGACAGGTGGTCTTGATAAAGTTAAAGGAATGATTAACATGTCTAAATTAGACCATTCTTCCTTAACAAAAGAAATTAAAATTATTAATAAAATTCCTTATGAAAGAATGTACCAAGCTGGTTTGGCTAGGTCTTATATTGATTGGTTAACTGGTATGAACTTAACTTCATTAGCTACTGTTATTGTTGGAAATGCTTTCCCTTCTGATCAACAACCAATTCATTTTGGTGGAGTAAAGTCCCCTACTATTAGAATGGTTGTTGAAAGAGATTTACAATTTGAAAGTTTTGACAATATTCCATTTTGGCAAATAAAAGGAATTGGAAAATGTAATGGAAAAGAGTTTCCTATTGAAGTTAAGCTAGAAGGTAATACTAAATTTGATACTGAAAAAAGAGCTCAGGATATTTTAAATAATTTAATTAGTAAAAAAACTATTGTAAATAAATATTCTGAAAGCAATAAAAAAACTCAACCACCAGCTCCTTATTCTTTAACTCAATTACAAGTTAAAGCTAACTCTAAATATAAATATAAAGCTGATGAAGTATTAACTAAAATGGCACAACCACTATATGAAAGTGGTTTTCAATCTTATCCTAGAACAGATTGTAATTTTTATGCAGAAGGTTCTTATGAAGAAGTTTCTAGCACTTTAGATGCAGTAGCAATTTACCATTCTGATTTAAAAGAAGTTATCAACAATATCAAACCTCCATTTTTAAAAAGACCTATATTTGATGATTCAAAAGTTTCTGCTCATACAGCTTTATCACCAACTTCAACTCCTCCAAAAAATATTAGTACTCCGTTAGATAGAATATATAAAATGGTTGCTGAAAGATATGTAATTCAATTCTTAAACGATTATGAATATTTAAATATAAAAGGGTCTTCTTTAATTAATATAGATAATGAAGAAATAGAAATAGCCTTTTCTGAAAATGTAACTACTAATATTGGTTGGAAAATACTTGGCTCAAAAGAAGAAGATGAAGATGAAGATTCACAAGAAAGAAGTATCCCTAAATTATCTAAAAATGATGAACTTGAAATAATTTCATTAGATTTAAAAAAAGGAGAAACTAAACCTAAACCAAGATTTAAAGATGGTTCTCTTCTTACTGCAATGGAAAATATTTCTAAAATATTTGATGATGAAGAAGTTAAAAAATTTTTAAAAGGTAAAGGAATTGGAACAGTTGCTACCAGAGCAAATATTTTACAAGAACTAATTAAAGGAGGCTATTTTACAAGAGATAAAAAAGGAAACTTAATATCAACTGAAAAATCAAGAAAATATATTGATATTATCCCAAAAAACATGACCTCTCCTGTTTTAAGAGCTAATATGGAAGCTTCTTTAACTGATATATTAGATGGAAAAGCAGAGGTTGAAGGAATTGTTACCTCTACTATGAGTTCTATAAAAGAATTTAAAAAAGAATTAGAAGATATAGCTATTCAAAGAAAAATTCCTGCTTCAAGAGCATCTAACTTTAAAGAAATTGAAGAAAAATGCCCTAAATGTTCTGCTAACTTGAAAGAAGGAGATAAAGCCTTTAGATGTAGTAAAACTGGAAAATGGGATGCTGCCAAGAAAAAATGGACTGGAGAATGTGATTTTCAAGTTTTAAAAAACGTTAAACCTCTCGGAATAACTCTTGACAAAAATGCTTTAAATAAGCTATTATCTAATAATAATATTGAAAATGAAAAAGGTTCTTTAAAACTAGATTTAAAAAATCCTCCTTTCTTTTTAAATCTTGAATACAAGCAAAATTTAAAACCCAAAGAAACTTTGAAAATTGAATGCCCTCTATGTCAAGGAGCTATAATTAAAACTGATAAGCAGTTTAGATGCAGCAATACTGGAAAATGGGATGCTAAAAAGAAAAAATGGGATGGTAAATGTGATTTTATTATTTGGAGAGAAATGAAAAAACAAAATGTATTTATTGAGGAAGAGCATCTTAGCAAAATTTTTGCTGGAGATAAAGTTGAAATTAATAACAACTCAATCTATTTAGATAAAAAAGGAAGCCCTTATTTTATTAAAATAGATTTTAAAAAGTAAGCAATAAGGAATTAATAATGAGTAACCAAGCTAAGTTATACACTAAAAGAGAATTGATTTCATTGGACAAATCTGATTTAATTATGATTATCATAGAAAATAAAATTGAAAAACCAATGGAAATAGATTTAGATTCTGAAACTATTAACTCTTTAAATAGCATTTTAAAAGAAAAAACTTATGAATATACTTTTGCTAAATTAGGTGAGCAAATTTATAAAAAAATAGTATGGTCTATTTCTATTAATGGAGAAAATTTAGAATTAATTGGAACATATATGAAACCAGAAGGCTCAGTTGATGGCACAAAAGATAAAATAATTTATTTAGAACCTTTGACTGAGGATATAATTGCTGAAACCAAAACATTAGGAATAACTTATGTTTCAAAAAAATACTTTCAAGAAATTTTTGAAATGTATAGTAAAAAATTTAATTTTTCTTCACATAAAAAATTATCATCTCTGTATGAATTCAATAAACAAAAAGAAAATCTGAAAAAGAGAAACCTTAGAGCCAGCAAAGTAACTTCAAAAAATAAAGAAACTTCAAAAAATAAAGTTAGACCCTCTATTAAATTTTAAGTAAACTAATTTTTAGTTTACTTAAAATAAAAAAAACTTAAAAAAAACTTAAATTACGTTTAAAAAAAACTTAAAATATGATATACTTTTTAAAAATAAAGGTCTGTCTATGAAAAAAATTTTCTTCTTTTTACTTTTATCAACTAATTTTGTGCTTTCATGCTATTTGGAAGCTACTTCTGACATCTCATATAGAGAAGCACTTGTTTTAAATAAAAACATAAAATTTTCTGGAATTTGTAATGACAATGACAAAGTTGAATGGTTTCAAGCACTAGAAATATACACAGCAAAAACTTTTATAAAAAAACATACTTTTATTACTGAAAGATTAATTGAACTTGAAAAAAAACCTGTTAAAATTTATTTCAATAATGGGATTGAGATTGATTACTATGGAAATTTGTTAGAAAAAAACTCAACTTATATAAAAATAGAAGACAATAAGAATAAAGTTAGAAAAATATATTTGAAAGGGAATTAAATGAATGATGTTAAATTATTTTATGGAAAAACAGCAAATGAAGCATTAAACAAAGCAGAGCAAGCATTAGGGGACAATGCTACTATCTTATCAACTAAAAAAGTTCAATCAAAAACAAAAGGTAGTTTTGTTTATGAAGTTTCTGCTTTAAATGTTGAAGAAACTAGTCATTTAAAAACTACTAATAAAGAACTTGATTTTAATAATGACAACAACAATAATAACAATAATAATAATAATAATGCTTCTATTGAAAAGATTTTAAACTTGGTTGAGAAAAAATTAGAGCAAAAATCTACTAATGAAATGTCTTCAATGAAAGGAGATTTTAGTGAGCTTCAAAAATCTATAGAAGCTTTAACTCACTTAGTTGGGGAATTATCTATTTCAAATGAATTAGAAAGAATTCCACCAGAGGCCGTTAAAACTCATAAGCTTCTTTCAGATCTTGGCTTTACAAGAGAACTTTCTTTAAACATTACTAATGCTCTTAGCAAACTTAATTTTAAAGAGAAAGAATTATTGAAATTTTTGAAAAAGACTTTGTCCAACACTTTAAAAATAAGAGAAGAGTTTTATTTACCAGAAGGTAAAAAGAAAATCACTATGTTAATTGGACCAACAGGAGTTGGGAAATCTACAACAGTTGCTAAGTTAGCAGCTAAATATAAATTCAGCAATCATTACAATGTTGGAATTATTACTCTTGATAATTATAGGATAGGAGCTGTTGAACAAATTGAATATTATTCTAATAAAATGGAAATACCTTGTACTTCTATTAAAGAACCTAATGAATTAATAAAAGCTATTTTAAAAATGAAAAAATGTGACATTATTTTAATCGATACTTTAGGAACTAGTCAATATGATTTAGAAAAAATAAAATTAATTTCAGATTTTATTACTCACCAACCAAATCTTGTTATTGAAAAGCACTTAGTAATACCTTCTAATGTCAGTATAGCAAATATGCAAGATATATTTAATGGATTTATGGATTTAAATTTTGATGCTATAATTCCTTCTAAAATTGATGAAACAAAAAACTTAGGTCTTTTATTTTCATTTTTATATTCTAATAAAAAACCAATTTCATATATAACTACTGGTCAAAAAGTTCCAGAAGATATATTGATTGCTGATGGTAAAAGATTTGTAGACTTAATGTTTAAAAAATTAGAATTTATTAAAAAATCAAAGGTTAAAGTATGAAAAATCAAGCAGATAGTTTAAATGATTTAAGAAAAAAACTTAATAGTAAAACAAACATATCATTGTTTTTTGGAGATATAAATTTTTACCCTTCTACTTTATTAGCAAATATTGGATATTTACTTTCTAATTCAGATGAAGCAAAAATATTAATTACTGAAACTTCCTTAGAAGAAAATTCAGAACTAAATCTAGAAGGATTTTTCCCTTCTATTGATAAAAAAAATAAAGGAAATTTATCATTCTCAAAATATGCTAAAAAACTTTTTTACTTAAGTCCAAAAGTTACTAATTTAAATAATGAAATATTTGTTAAATTAATAAAAAATATAAAAATGGAAGAAGAGTTCTCTAATATATTAATAGATGTATCTAAAGCTTTTCCAACTAAATTAGTTCAATTTGCTAATGATATAATATTATTTCAAGATGAAAAATTTAAAAGCATTAAGAAAAATTACATATTAATTAAACAACTAAAAGAAACTCTACCAGAAGAAATATTTAATAAAATTGAATTTAAAATCATATTTGTATCTTCTGTTGCTGGGCTAAAAGAAAAAGATTGCTTTTCATTTGTTGAAGATTTTATAGAATTATCTGAAAGCAACAATGTATCTTATTTAACTAGTTTAAGAATCAATGAAAGAGTTCTTAAAAGAACTTCTTTACTTAAAAATTTCTTTCTAAATAATATTGAAGAAGATTTGGAAGAGACTAAAAACATACAAGAGATTGACACTTCTGAACAATTTGAAATATTCAATAAATTTAAAAAATTAACTGAGAAAATCTAAAATGTTAGAAAAAAAAATTATTATTAATGAAAAGGAAGGGACAAGTTATAAGCAAATATCTGCAAATACTATATTGCCTAATTTATTAGCTCTTTTTAGTTTTGCTTTTATTTTAGTTTTAGGTATATTTTTAGGTATTAATATTTGGTTTGTTTTATTTGCTTCTTTTATATCTGTTTTAATTAATTTTAGTATAGGTATTATGACTCTTGCTAATATTAGAGAGAGAGATACTTCTTTTGATTCTTTAAACAGTTTAGTTTTAAAAATAAAAATGAAAACTATTAAAAAAATAACTCATTTAAACACTTCTGCTAATAATGCTTTTAAATTAACAAAAGAATTAGAAGAACAAGTTCAGCAAATATCAGACTATCTTAGAATAGGTAAGAAATTACATAAGTCTAAAAAGCAAATGCAATTAGAAATGGAAACAGGAACTTTTGATTTAGAAAATGTCTCTGATTTAAATTATTACAATACTGATGATATTAGTGATGATGATATTGAAGAAGATATTATTAAAGATAATGGTTGGGAGTAATTTTGAAAGTCAAAGAATATAATAATAATAGGAGAAAAAATGAAAATAAATTCAAATTTAATTAATAATATAAATAACATAGAACACAACAAACAAAATCAGGAACTACCTTCTTTTGAAAATTTTATATCTAATACAATTGATAATTTAAATTCTGAACAAGTAGTAGCTGAAAATAACACCAAAGCAATAGCTGATGGGTCTGTTAAAAACTTACAAGAGTCTGTTCTTCAAATTAATAAAGCTGAATTAAATATGAAGCTTTCAGTAGCTATTAGAAATAAATTAATTGAATCTTATAAAGAAATTTCTAAGATAACTATATAAGGAAGATTAAATGGATGATAGTATGTATGCTATTTACAAGGTAATTAGCTCTGGAATGAGTGCTCAAAAAACCAGAATGGAAATAGTTAATACTAATTTAGCTAACATCAACACTACTAGAACTGGTAATGGAGAAGGTCCTTATAAAAGAAGAGATGTTGTTTTTAAATCAAATAAGCTTTCAAATGGAAAAATTGGTGTTAAAGTTGATTCTTTAATAGTTGATGAAAAAAATTTTATTTATAAATATGAACCTAACCATCCAGATTCAAATAAGGAAGGTTATGTTGCTTATCCTAATATTAATGCAGTGGCTGAAACTCATGACCTTATTGAAAGTTCAAGAGCATATGAAACCAACATAGAAGCTTTCAAAACACAAAAAACAATTGATTTAATGACAATAGACCTTTTGAAAGAATAAATTAAAAGCTTATTTCAATATTTGGTCTTCTTTTTTATTCTTTTCCTTTTTTCTTAGGGGTTTGATTCTTTCTTTAATTAAACTAACTGCAGGAACTCCTGAAAAGCTTTTAGTCATTTTCTCCCCTAATAATTCCATTATTGGATCAACATTATTTAAAGCTTTTCTACCCCCTACATTTGTTTTTTCCCTACTTAATAATAAAAATAAAGTCTTTAAAACATTTTTATTTAAAAAATTTACTTTTAAAGGAGAAGAATAGTTTCTATTTATTTCAGGCTTTGATAATTTTAAATTTAAAGTAGTTAAAATTTCTTTAAAATAAACTGTTTCTATTTTCTCTTGAACTTTGCTTATTAATTTATTATCTTTTACTTCTTCTAAATATTCTTTCATTTTTTTTTCTATATTTAAATCTATTAATTCATTAATGTATTTTTTTAAAAATATTTCTTTATTTGTAGCTCTATTAAAAGCTTCTATAAAGTTTGCCTCCACTTTAAATCTTAAATCAGTTATTATTATTAAATAATGATTTAAATTTTCTTTTACTAATAAATCAAAAGTATAATTTTTCCCCCCTCCTTGAGAAGCTGAAAAAGGTATTAATTCTTCCACCTTTTCTTTTGATTGAAAAATTTTTAATAATTTCTGAGCCATATAAAATGTATGTATATTATTTAAAATTTCATATTTTTCTTTTTTTAATACCTCTAATTTCTGAGCTCCAACATCAGAATTTTTCAATCCTTCTCCCAGAGTTATTAATAACTCTCTAATATTTTTTGCTACTATTTCATCTTCATATATAATAGATTTATTTGATTCTTTCAATTCTTCTATTTTAGAGTTTAATTTATAAGAATCTTTTTCTTCTAAAATTTCAGCAATTATCTCTCTTATAGCATCAGCAAATTTAAATTCTTTTATCATTGTAAGAAATCCTTTATTTTTGATTTATTATATTTTATTTTTTTTAATCACTTATAAGAAATTATTTTTAAAATATTGTTTTTTAATTTAACTATTGACTTGACTTTATTCTTTTTAAACCTCTTTTTATGTAACATAATATTTAAAACATATTCTGGGGTTCTATAGCTTCCATTGTAGTAATAAGTTGCATAATCAATATAAAATGAATAAGCTAATTCATTTAATGTTTTAGCTGTTCTTCTCATTGGAGCATTTGATAAATCTTTAGTCAACCCCCAACCACAATAAAAAGGATGTCCATATACATATGTTGCTTTTCCATTTAATAACGCATCAAAACCAACAATAGAAGTTAAAACATGAACTTCATCAGCTATATCCATTAAACTTTCAATACTTTCAGTATAAGCTATATAATCACAATCACTATGCTCTGAAATTCCTTTCTCTTTACCTGAAAGAACATCCTCATGTGGTTTGTATATAATAAAGGAATCTATATTTTTACTTCTAACATTTTCTATTAATTTACTCATATTCATACCAAGACCACCTGCTTTTATAGATATATCTTCTTCTATTTGACCTGGTATTAATATGTATTTTTTATAAGCTTGTTTTTTTAAAGCTAATTTTGAAGCTTTTAATTTTGATTTGATTGATATTTGATTTTCTTTAATTTTTTCTACTAAATTTATTATTCTTTTATCTTCATAAGAAGATAATCCCTTTTTATTTAACAATATTTTTTCAAATCCTGATTTTTTTTCAGGGTCGTAATAAATTCCTAATTCATCAAAAATCATTGAATAATTTTCTTTTTCTTCCTTTGAAACTTCTATATCTTCTAATACACCTTTTGACACCGTTATAGAATTTCTACTTAAATTAGTTTTATTTTCATAACTAACTAATAAATCAGTAGAAGTCCCAAGAAAATCTTTTGATTTTATAAAAGCTCTTTTTAAAGCTCTATAACTTTGAGTCAAACCTCTTATGAATGATTTGTCCTTATCTTTAAAATCTAATAATATCAAATCCTTATCAATCTTATTTAAATGATTTTTATAAAAAATTATTGAATCTAATGATTTATCTATATCAGTCGTTCTTTTATCTAAATGACTATAATAAAAAGAATATTCTATATAAGCAAAATAAAATAACTCCTCCTTAGTTAAATTTTTAATAAGTTTTGCTTCTTTATTTAAATCATTTGTTAATCCATATTGAGAATAATAAGGAATACCATATACGTATGTTGGTTTTCCTAATAATAAAGATTCAAAACCTAATTGAGAAGTTTTTGTATAAATAGCATCAAATTTTTTCAATAAATTAAAATTGTCATACTCCCCTTCTATAAATAAACAACCAGCTTCTTTACATTTATCTAAATCAATAGAACTTTCTTTTCCTTCTAGCAATGAACCAGGATGAATTTTTACATAAATATTAGTATCAGATCCTTCTCTTTCTTTTATATCTTTTAAAATATCTTCAGTTGATATATCTTCAACCTTTCCAAATTTTAATGAAGAATCTCCTTTCACTTGTGATATTAATAAAACATTTTTACCTTTTACCTCTAAAGAACTTTTATTTTTTTCTTTATTGTATTTGCTTACAGAGTTAACTATAATTCTATTGATTATTTCAGATACTTCTTCTTCTGATTTTTTTTTAAAAGGCACTTTTAAACAAAGCTCTTTAAAGTCATTTTCAGAAGAAGTGTTATAATACATCCCTTTTTTATCCATTACAATAGAATGGGAAAGAGAATCTTCTTCACCAGAAATATATGATTTTATAAAACCATCCTCTAATCTATGAAAATTAAGATTATTTTTTTTTGATAATTTAAAAAGGTCTTCTGTTTCTTCTTGATAGCCCCAACCCAAAACTATTGTTTTTTTATTTAAAAATGGAGCAAGTGTTTTAAAAACAGATTTATTTATATATTTTAAATTTGGATAATAGGAGTTTACTATTTCCATTTTTTTTATTTTCTTAGACACTGTAATAGCTGAAATATGCATGTTAAAAATCCTTTAAATTTAACTATTGTATAAAAATAAACTTAAAATAACTTTAAATTTAAGAAACTTTAAAAAAAATAAAATATTTATATTCAAAAAGTGAAAAATCAAAAAGTGAAAATATATAATTAATTTGTATTGAATGATATAGTATAAAAAAATACGAACATTAAATTAAAAAAAAAGGATTGAAAAATGTCTTTCAAAATAAACACAAACGTTTACGCATTAACTGCTCATGCAAAATCAAATGCAATTAATTCAAACTTATCAGAGTCTGTTGAAAAATTATCTTCTGGACTTAGAATTAATAAAGCTGCTGATGACGCTTCTGGTATGGCTATTGCTAACTCATTAAGAATGCAATCTTCTGGATTAACACAAGCTATTAAAAATGCTAATTCTGCGGTCTCTCTTCTTCAAATTGCTGATAATGCTATGGAAGAAATGGGAAAAATCTTAACAACTGTTAAAGCAAAAGCTGTTCAAGCTGCTGAAGATGGTCAAACTAGAGATACTAGATTATCTCTTCAAAAAGATGTTAATAGACTATTAGAAGGATTAGATAATATTTCTAAGAACACTACTTTTAATGGACAAAACTTACTGTCTGGTGCTTTCTCTTCAAAAGAGTTCCAAGTTGGTTCTTATTCTAATGAAACAGTAAATATTTCAATAGCTTCTACTGATACTGATCATATTGGTCACTCTAGAATAGAGACTTTTGACTTAAATTCTTTCAAGCATGATAATGATGGATTAGGAGGTAATGATGACATTGCCTTAGGAGATAAATTATTCTTAAATTTAGATGGAACTCAATTACATTCTGTTGTTATTGACAATAAAGCTGGAACAGGAATAGGAACTTTAGCTGATTTGATTAATTCTTATTCAGATACTATTGGGGCTTCTGCTGCTGTTGAAGTTGAGATAGTTGGTGCTCAATCAATTGATTCAGGCCTTGACATAGATAATTTAAAAATCAATGGAGTAACTATTGGTAATATCTCTGGTATTGTTGATAATGATTCTGATGGTAAATTAGTTAATGCTATTAATGCTAAATCTGACCAAACAGGAGTTACTGCTTATGTTGATGAAGCTGGTAAATTACACCTTAACTCACAAGATGGTAGAGCTATAAGAATAGAATCTGATGCTTCTTCTGATGGTTCTATTCATATTGGAGACACAACTATTACTTATGCTTCTACAACAGGAACTGCTGCTGTATCTGCTACTAATATAGCTGATGGAGCTTTAACTATTAATGGAACTAATATTGGTGCTGTTACTGTTCTTCTTAATGATTCTGATGGAGCTTTAGTAGATGCTATTAATGCTGTTACTGCTGACACAGGAGTTACTGCTAGCCTTGATGGTTCTAACCAATTAGTTTTAACTTCTAATACTTATGAAGGTGACATAGTTCTAGGAGGTACTGCTTCTGTTGATGGAACTATTCATATGGGAGATAACTCTGCAGGTGTTACTTTTTCTCCACCAGCAGCTTCTGGAGTTACTGAATATGGAGAATTAAATATCACTTCTAACGGAGCTGATGATATTAAAACTATTTTTGAAATAGAAGATTCTGCTGGTTCTGGTAAAGGTCCTCTTACAGCTGGTGATGTTGGGACTCCTGAAATTAACAACTTAGCTAATGTTGTTAAAGACACTTTACTTACTACTGGAGAAGGTGCACAGAAAGCTATGGATATTGTTGATGCTGCAATGAAAGCTCTTGATACTATTAGATCTGACATTGGTTCTGCTCAAATGCAACTTACTTCTACTCTTGCTAACTTAACTATTACTAATGCTAATGTTCAAGTTGCTGAAGGGGTTATTAGAGATGTTGATTTTGCTGAAGAAAGTGCTAATTTTAATAAAAATAAATTATTAGCACAAGCTGGAACTTTTGCTATGTCTCAGTCTAACACTGTTCAAGAAAATGTTATGACTTTACTTAGATAATCTTAATTAAGATAATATATTATCAATAAAACAAATCAAAAAGAGAGGTAGTTTTTCTACCTCTCTTTTTTTATTCTAAAACTTTTTAAAGATTTCAAAAAAAACTTTCAGATATATTTTTTTATATATAATTTCCTTGTAAAACAAAAAAAAACAAGGAGACAAAATTATGTCATTTTCTATAAATACAAATTCTTATAGCTTGATTTCGCAAGCTAAGACTGGTGCTAATTCTCAAGAATTAGCTGGTTCTATTGAGAAACTATCTTCTGGGCTTAGAATTAATAAAGCTGCTGATGATGCTTCTGGTATGGCTATTGCTAACTCATTAAGAATGCAATCTTCTGGATTAACACAAGCTATTAAAAATGCTAATTCTGCAGTATCATTAGTTCAAATTGCTGATAATGCTATGGAAGAAATGGGGAAAATCTTAACTACTATCAAAGCTAAAGCTGTTCAAGCTGCAGAAGATGGTCAAACTAAAGATACTAGAATATCTCTTCAAAAAGATGTTAATAGACTATTAGAAGGTTTAAATAACATTTCTAAGAACACTACTTTCAACGGGCAAAACTTACTATCAGGAGCTTTTGCTGATAAAGAATTCCAAGTTGGAGCTTACTCTAATGAAACAATAAATATTTCAATAGGAGCAACTGACACTGATCATATTGGTCACTCTAGAATAGAGACTTTTGATCTTAATGATATGAATAATGGAGCTGCTATTGAGAAAGGAGACACATTATCTATTGGAGTTGGACCTGGTGCTGATAAAATAGAATTACATACTGTTGTTATTGGTTCTGATGCAGGGGAAGGAGTTGGTTCTTTAGCTAACTTAATTAATTCTCATTCTGATAAAGTTGGAGTTAAAGCTTCTTTTAATGTTGAACTAGTAGGAGACGTAGCTGTTGCAGATGGAACAGATATAGACAACTTATCTATTAATGGAGTAACTATTGGTAATATCTCTGGTATTGTTGATAATGATGCTGATGGTAAATTAGTTAATGCTATTAATGCTAAGTCTGACCAAACAGGAGTTACTGCTTATGTTGATGAAGCTGGTAAATTACACCTTAACTCAGGAGATGGTAGAGCTATAAGAATTGGTTCAACTGGTTCTTCTGATGCAGCTATTGGTATGGGTGATACAACTATGGGTGCTGAAATAACTGGTTCTGCTGCTGTCTCTGCTGTTAATATAGCTGATGGAGCATTAACTATTAATGGAACTAATATTGGTGCTGTTACTGTTCTTGCTAATGATTCTGATGGAGCTTTAGTAGATGCTATTAATGCTGTTACTGCTGACACAGGAGTTACTGCTAGTCTTGATAGTTCTAACAAATTAGTTTTAAGTAATGGTGGACTTGATGAAGGTGACATAGTTCTAGGAGGTACTGCTTCTGTTGATGGAACTATTCATATGGGAGATAACTCTGCAGGTGTTACTGAAGCAGCTGCTACTGGTATAACTGAGTATGGAGATTTAACTTTAACTTCTGGTGGAGCTTCTGATATTATTACAGAATTTAAATTAGAAGGAACTGTTACTACTGCTGATGGTAAAGGAACTGATGAAATTAACAACTTATCTAATGTTGTTAATGATACTTTATTAACTACTAGAGACGGAGCAATGAAAGCTATGGACATTATTGACCAAGCTCTTGAAACTCTTGATACTATTAGATCTGATATAGGTTCTACTCAAAATCAATTAACTTCAACTCTTGCTAATTTAACTATCACTAATGCTAATGTTCAAATAGCAGAAGGTACAATTAGAGATGTTGATTTTGCTGAAGAAAGTGCAACATTTAATAAGACTAAATTACTAGTTCAAGCTGGTTCTTTTGCTATGGCTCAGTCTAATACTGTTCAAGAAAATGTTATGTCTTTATTAAGATAATAAAGACTAGCATTTATTTACTATTTACTTTACTATTTAAAAGGAGAGGTTAAAACCTCTCCTTTTTTTATTATAAAATTATCTTCAACAGCATCTAAAACTATTGCTTGTTGTTTAATATCATTAAACATTATGTAATCAGATATCTCTTCTGATATAGTTTCTTCTATCTTTCTTTTAATGTCTCTAAATCCATACTTATTAATCTTTATTTTACTTTGCAATATTAACTTAGCTTTATTTGTCAAAGATAATTTAATTTGCTTTGCTTCTTCAAGCTTTAAATTTATTTCTTTTATTTCTTCTTCTATTACTTTTTTAACTATATCTTCTTTAATATTAGCAAATATTATTTTTTTATTGATTCTATTTATTAATTCTGGCTTAAATGCTTTTTCAATACTTTTAAAGTTGTTTTTTTCTTCTTTTTTATTTAAAAAGGACATTTCTGATTTCTGATTTGAAAAACCTATGTTTGTTGTCATTATAATTATTGTATTTGATAAAGAAGTTGTATATCCTGAACTATCTGTTAAACATCCTTCTTCTAACATTTGTAGAAGTATATTTAAAACTTTACTATCTGCTTTTTCTATTTCATCAAAAACAATTATAGAGTATGGATGCTTTTTTATTCTTTCTACCAATCCTCCTCCCTCTTCATATCCTATATAACCAGGATTAGAACCAATAAGCTTTGAAACAGCAGAAGATTCTATATATTCTGACATGTCCAATCTAATATAATTCATATTAAGTATTTGACTTAATATTTTTGTAGTCTCTGTTTTACCAACTCCAGTGGCACCCATAAATAAGAAACTTGAAAGAGGTTTCTTTTTATCTCTTAACCCTATTTTTTTCTTTCTAATTTCTTTTGAAATTAAAGATATAGCCTTTTCCTGACCTAAAATTTTCTCTGACAGCTTTGATTCTAATTTTTTTAAAATGGCTACTTCTTTCCTTCCAGTTTTAAGTTCAGGTAAATTTGCCATTTCACTAACCTTTTGAGTAACCATTTTTTTAGTTACTTTGATTTTTCTTTCTTTCTTTTCATAAGAAATTTTAGAACCTATCTCATCTAATAAATCAATAGCTGAATCAGGCAAAGCTTTGTCATTTAAATAAATAGAAGATAAATTTACTATATCTTCTATTATGCTACTTGAAAAATAAATATTATGATATTTTTCATAAGATTCTTTAATACCATTTAATATCTCAATAGTATCTTCAACAGATGGCTCTTTGATTTTTATTTTTGAAAATCTTCTTTCTAATGCTTTATCTTTTTCAAAAGTTACTCTATAATCTCTATAAGTAGTAGAACCTATACAAGTGATTTCCCCAGAGGTTAAATATGGCTTTAAAATATTTGATAAATCATTACTACTTTTTTCTGAACTTCCAGCTCCAAGTATAGTATGAATTTCATCAATGAAAATAATAATATCACCTTTTTCTTTTATATATTCAAGTAAATTTTTAACTCTTTCTTCAAACTCTCCTCTATATTTAGTTCCTGAAACCAAAGAAGATGTATTTAGTTCATAAATTTTTTTGCCTTGAAGGTTTTTTGATACTTGTCCTTGTCCAATTTTATATGCTAAACCCTCTATAAGAGTAGTTTTACCAACTCCTGGCTCTCCTATTAAAATTGGATTATTCTTTTTTCTTCTTAAAAGGATTTCTTCTATTCTTTTAAGTTCTTCTTCTCTATTTATTACTCCATCAAACTTTTTATCTTCCAAATCTTCATACATATTTCTGAAATAACTAGACAAATCTTTGTTTTTATTTGCTTTTTTTTCTTCTAAGTTTTCTAATAATAACTCAACACCTTTTAACTCATTAGGATTTTTTAGGATCTCAGCTTCTTCATTTTTTTTACTATGTTTCTTTTCTTCTTTAAGTAAATTATTAAGGTATGAAACTTTAATTTTATTTATAGTTATACCATATTGAATCATTAGAGAATATGAAAAAGATGAAGGGTTGCTTCTAATTGAATGTAATATATCAATTGGACATAAAGTAGAGCTCCTTCTTTGAGAAGCAGAAGCATTAGCTCCTGTTATTATTGATGGATATAAGTAAGTATAATTTATTTGAGGTTTATTTATAGAAACTTGGTTGTTTGAATAATTTAATATATATTCTAATAAATTACCTTTTAATTCTTCAATAGAAACATTATTTGAAACAAATATTTCTTCTATTGAAGAATTTGACAATAAAGAATAAAAAATATGCTCAGTAGTTATATATTCAGAATCATTGTCAAAAGCCAATATTCCAGCTTCTTTCAATATGTCCTTTAATTTTATTGAAAAACCTTTCATTTAATTTGTCTCTTTGTAAAATACTATATTTAATTCTGAATAATTTGAAATAGCTTCCATTATTTTAGTTTCACAAATCTCATCTGAAAATGAACCTACTTCTATATCTTTATTATTATTCAATTCATAAATGTATTTTTCAATTTCATTTTCTTCTATAAAAAATATATTTCTTAATAAATCTTTTATTTTTTCTTTATCTTTTGATTTTATATGCATCTTTAAAATTATATTTTTAGGAAAAAATATAATTGTTTTATTATTGTTACTCAATTTACAAATCCTTAAATTTTTATTAAATTATTTTAACTTTATTTTAACTATTCTTTATATTTTTGTCAAGAACATGCTATCATTATAAAAATAGAAGGAGATTGCAGATTGAAATTAAAAGAAGAAGCCTTATCAAATATAGATTTTAATAGAATTCAACTATTTGGAATAGTTGAAGAAGTAGAGCATTACACTGTTAAATCTGGCCCTTTAAATGTATCCCCTGGAACTCTTGTTGAAATATTAAGTGGTGATCAAAAAGTAAAAGGCATAGTTGAAAAAATTAATTCTAAAGAAAGCTTCATTACCTTATTTGATAATTATCATTCTATAAAAATAGGAGACAAAATAAAAATACTTTCTGAAGGAATTTCTATTAATATTTCTGATAAATTAATTGGTAAAGTAATAGACCCATTTGGTAAAGAATTATTAGCTTCTGATAAAATAACAGAAAGTATATATTCAACTGAAACAAGAAATATTTTTAGCTCTTCTATCAACCCTCTAAAAAGAGGAGATATGAAAAGTATTTTTCAAACAGGAGTCAAAACAATAGACGGGCTTTTAACTTGTGCAGAAGGTCAGAAAATGGGTATTTTTGCTGGCTCAGGAGTTGGTAAAACCACTTTGCTTTCTATGATACTTAAAAATTCACAATCTGATATAAAAGTAATATGCTTAGTTGGAGAAAGAGGTAGAGAAGTAAAAGAATTATTAACTGAACATTTAAAAAATGATTTAACAAATACTATTGTTGTTGTAGCTACTTCAGAAGAATCTTCTATTATTAGAAAAATAGCAGCTTTCTCAGCAATGACAATTGCTGAATATTTTAGAGATAAAAAGAAAAAAGTTTTGTTGCTTGTTGATTCTATTACTAGAATGGCTATTGCCCAAAGAGAAATAGGAATTGAAGCAGGAGAAGCCCCAGTAGCAAGAGGCTTCCCACCTTCTGTTTTTAAAATGCTTCCTCAATTACTTGAAAGAGTTGGTATCTTGGAAAGTGGAGGATGTATTACTGCTTTTTTTACTATATTAGTAGATGGAGATGATACAAATGACCCAATTGCTGATCAAGTTAGAGGTATCCTAGATGGACATATAATTCTAGATAGAAATATTGCTCAAAAAAATATTTATCCACCAATTGATGTTTTAAGTTCAGCTTCAAGAGTAATAACAAATATCCTTAATAAAGAAGATCTTACTAGAATTAACCAAGTAAAATCATGGATGGCTTTAATTGAAGAAAATAAAATGCTTCAAAAAACTGGAATGTATCAAAAGGGTTTTGATAATGACTTAGACTTAGCTTTTATTAAAGAAAAAGAGATTATTAATTTTTTAAAACAAGATAGTTTAAGTAGAGAATTATATATGGGAACTAGAGCATTAGTTGAAAATTTAACAAGGTAATAACATGGGGCTTTTAAATTCTAAAGAAAATGTTTTTAAATATACTTTTTTTATATATTTATCTATTCTAACTCTTATTTTTATTTTTAGAGACTCAGAAAATATTAAAAACAAAGAGATTAAAGAAGTAAAAATTACAATCAATAACTTTAAAGAACTTAAAAAAAAGAAAAAAATTAACAAGTTTAAAGAAGAGAAAAGCATCAAAAAACTTTGGAAAAATGTTAAAACTCAAAAGGAAAAAATCAAAAAAATAAAAAAGAAAAATATTAAAAATATTAAAAATATTAAAAAAGATGATATTATTATAAAAAATAAAAAGATTATCAATAGAAATATGAAAAATCAAAAAATCAAAAAGTATAATATGAAAAGAACTGCTATGGAAAAAATAGTTTCTTTGATTTATTCTAATTGGAATGTAGATAAAGATTTATTTTTTTCAAAAGAGGATATTGTTTTAGTTCAATTAAGTATTGAACCAAATAATAAAGTATCTTATATTTTTAAAAATAGCAGTAAAAAAATATCTTTAAACCTATCTATTATAGAAGCTATAAAAGGTTTAGAGAAAGAAATTAAATTAACTAATATTAAACTGAATAAAAAATTAACTTTCTTAGTTAATTTTGACCCAGAGAATATTTAAATAAAAAGGAATAAAGATGTTAAAAAGTTTATGGTCAGGACTATCAGGATTAAATGCTCATCAAACAGCATTAGATGTAGAATCTAATAATATTGCAAATGTAAATACTACAGGTTTTAAATACTCAAGAGCTACATTTCAAGATTTATTATCTCAAACAGCAAGAGTATCAACTGCACCTAATGGTTCAATAGGAGGAACTAACTCTGTTCAAGTTGGACTTGGAGTAAAAGTAGCTTCTGTTGAAAAAGTTTTTCAGCAAGGTTCTATTGAACAAACTGATAGCTTAACTGACCTTGCTATTCAAGGAAATGGTTTCTTCATTGTATCAGGAGATGATGGAGAAACATTTCAATATACAAGAGCTGGTAATTTTCATTTAGATTCTACTGGTAACTTAATTGATACAAATGGTATGATGGTTCAAGGATGGGATAGTACAGATGGTATAATTAACACTAATAGTAGAGTTACTAATATTAGTATTGACCCAAATACAACTTTAGAAGCTCATGGAACTGAAACTCTTGAAATTCAAGCCAATTTAAATTCAAGCTCTATAATAGAACAAAAATCTGTAGCTGGAACAACTTTTTCTTCTGACTCTCCTATTTCTCAACTTTTTAATGCAAAAGGAGAGTCTTTTGATTTAGTTGATGGAGATTTAGTAACTTTTTACTTAAATCCTAATGACACTCATACTAATCCTAGTTTAAGAGGTAAAAACCTACAATATGATTTCACATATGGTTCTACTCAATTATCTATTAAAGAAGAAGTTTCTCCAGGAGTATGGTCAGAAGTTTCAGGCTCTAGCCCAGTTATACTTTCTGATAAATTTGATTCTTTCCTTGATATTCAAAATGTTATTAATGACCATGCTAAAGATTATTTAGGAGAAGAACATTCAATAGTTTCTTTTAACGCTGATGGTTCACTTGTAGATACAGATAATTGGATACAAGGAATGAATTCTATCAATCCTACTTTAAAAGATATTTTTTCAGGATTTCCTGATTCTGAGAAATCAAACTCTATAAAAGCAGAAGAAACTGGTTTCATTTTATCAAATAACATAGCAGACGTATTTGATGAGAGTGGAAACAAAATAGATATTGAAAATGGACAAGGAATATCTATTGATGTTGAAGGAGTTTACCAAGAAAGAATATTTGTTTATCAAGATGCTTTAATTGATGAATTAGGTTGTGACCTTGGATTAGGAGCTTGTCAAGATGAAAAAGGAGATTTAGAAATAACTAAGGAAGATACAGGATTTCATTGGTTAAAAAATTCTACAGCTGACTCAGCTAATTTAAATACAGGTGATACAGTTTCTATAACTTTTCAAGCTGACAAAGCTACTGATGGTTCAGGAGATTCTGTTATTACCAAAGTTTTTGAGTATGGAGTTGACTTTCATACTATAAATGATTTAACTTGTGCTATAAATTCTTACAGTATTGATACTTTAACTGATAGAGTTTTCTTTAATGAATCTGGGGAAATAGAAAAACAAGGTAATTTTATTGACAGCATTACCTTTACAGATAATACTACTGAAAATTCTTTAACTAACTCTATTACTTTAGATAATGGAGTTAGTACTAACACTAATGCTCCTAGAAGTGGTATCAGCACATTAGCAGGAATGTTTTCTAATCTAACTCTTGACAATGATGCAAGTACTTCAGACACTTTCTATGAAAACAATACTTATTACTTTACTTCTACACAAGATTTAGTAAATATTTTACAAAAAACTATAAATGACGGTTCTGATTCAAATAATGTAATTTCTACAAATGATGCTTATGTTGACTTTGAAAATGGTTCTTTAATTATCAACAATGAAGGAACTTCTTCTTTTGCTATTGATGTTTCAGGTTACCCTGATAGTTTGACTGAAAGCACTGGTTTTTCTACTTTGATGTCTGGATTAAATGGTATGAGTGTTCCAGGTAATGTAAATCTAACTAGAACTATGTATGAAGCTACTCATATTGTTTCAAGTGATGTTTATGATGCTTTTGGTTCTAAATATCAATTACAATTAAACTTCTCTAAATCTTCTTCTTCAAATGAAGATGGCTCTATTGTATGGAAATGGAATGCTGATATAGAAAATCCAGCTTCTTTATCAGGAGTTACTTATGGGGAACTTCATTTCAAACAAGATGGTTCTTTACTTGAAGCTACTCCTTCCACTTTAACTTTTTCTCCTAACTCAGGTATTAACAATGTTCCTATTACATTTAATCTTGATTTTGGAGACATAGGAGGTTTTAATGGTATTGTCTCTCAAAATGGTATTTCTAAAACTTCTTTAATTGCACAAGATGGATATGACAAAGGAGAATTAGAAAATATTTCTATTTCAAGAGATGGTATTATTACAGGAATGTTTTCTAATGAAAAATCTTCTGCTATTGGTCAAGTAGCATTAGCAACATTTAACAACCAAGAAGGTCTTGAAGCTTATGGAGATAATTTATTTTCAGCTTCTGGAAATTCAGGTCAAGCAATAATTGAAACTCCTGCATCAGCAGGAGTTGGTTCTATCATGAATAATGCTATTGAAAGATCTAACGTTGATCTTTCTAAGTCTTTAATTCAAATGATTGTTTTTCAAAGAGGACTTCAAGCAAACTCTAAAACAATATCTACTGCTGATGAAGTACTTCAAACAATACTTGATTTAAAAAGATAATTAACTTTTTAATAATAAAAAAAGTCTCTTTTTTTAAGGGACTTTTTTTATATCATATCTTTTTTTACATTTTTCTTTAATTTATTATATAATAAAAGAAAATCAAAGGTATCTTATTTTGAAAAAAAATATTATAGTTAAAAAAAATGATAGAGAACATGCTCTTTTAAGACCTGGTAGATACATATCAAATATTAAACCAGAAATAAACAATTTATTTTTATATTCAAATGGAGTAATTCAATATGAAGAAGTTACTTATGTTGAAGGTTTAATTAAAATAATAAGAGAAGTTATAGATAATTCTATTGATGAAGCTATTAGAACAAATTTTAAATTTGCTAATAAAATTAAAGTAGACATAGAAGCTAATGGTTCTATTACAATAGAAGATAATGGTAGAGGAATCCCCTATTCTAAAGATGAAGAAGGTCATACTTCTGCTGAACTAGCTTGGTGTCATTTAAAAGCAGGATCAAACTTTGATGATGAAGTAGACAACACAACAGTTGGTCAAAATGGAGAAGGGGTTTGTTTAACTCATATCTTTTCTAAAAGTTTTTTAGGGGAAACCTGTGATGGTTCTAAAAAAACAACAGTATCTTCTAATAATAACATGGATAATATAAAAACTAAAACTATTACAGGTAAGAAGAAATTTACAAGAGTTTCTTTTACCCCAGATTATCAGAGATTTTCTTTAGAAGGATTGGATGAAGCACATTTAAAAATAATATATACTGATTTATTAAACCTATCATTAGCTTATCCTAAAATAAAATTTATATATAACTCAAAAGATATTGAAAATATGAGTTTTGATAAATATTTAAATATGATTAATAACAAAGAAAATTATGAATCTTTTGAGGTTGAGGGATTAAAATTTGCTATAATAGAAAACTCTTCAGATGACTTCAATTTCATTCATAATATAAATGGTATAAATGCTTATGAAGGAGGAAGCCCATTAACTTGGCTTTTAAATAATATAAGTAACAAACTTAAAGATAGATTAGCTAAAAGTTGTAAAAACATTAAAGTTGGAGATATTAAAAATAAAATAACTTTAGTTGCTTTTTTTAATGGAATGAGAAACCCAAGGTTTAGTAATCAATCTAAAACAAAATGTATTAATACATATACTGATTTTAAAGATACAGTAGGAGATATTAATTTTGTCAAAATAGCTGAGAAAATTAGAAAAAATAAATCTATAACTAACTCTATTGTATTAAATTACAAAATCATAGAAGAATTCGGGCAAAAAAAAATATTAGAAAGTTTAAGACCTGTATCTAATAAAAGATTTTTTATTGAAAAATACTTACCTCCTACTGATAATCATAAATATTTAGTTATTAGTGAAGGAGATTCAGCTAATGGTTCAATAAGCCCAGTTCTTGGAAGAAAAGATTTTGGGTATTTTCCATTGAAAGGGAAGCCTTTAAATGTTTTAGAAGTTACCAATGTTAAAATTAGCTCTAATGAAGAGATAAAAAATATCTTTCAAATTATAAATTTAGATGTTACTAAAGATAAGCAAAAATTAAAATATGAAAATATTTTAATAGCTACTGATGCTGATGCTGACGGAGTACATATTTTAGGTCTAATTTTAAACTTATTTAATAAGTTTGCTAAAGATTTGATTTTAAATGGAAATATAAAAATGCTTAGAACTCCTATTATTGTTGCTAAAAAAAAGAATGAAATTTTCAAAGATTTCTACTCTTTAAATGAATATCATAATTTTATAAATAATAATTCCTCTACCGGCTTAACTTTTCAATACTATAAAGGTTTAGGAACTTGGATTGCTTCTGATTTAAGAAAACTGATAAAATCAAAAGGAATTGACAACTTCATTGTTCCATTCACTATTGAAAATGAAGAAGATTTAGATGAGATAATGGAACTTTGGTTTTCAAAAGACAAATCTGATCTTAGAAAAGATGAAATTATTGACAATTCTTTTGATATAAATGGAGCTTTATAATGAAAAATAATGGAAAAGATATTATTGAATTTTTTAAAACTGAATTTAATCAATATGCTACTTACGATACATATAGATCATTAGCTAACTACACTGATGGTTTAAAAAATTCTGGTAGGAAAGTAATTCATACTGTTATTAAAAATAATATTAAAAATAATATTAAAATTTCAGCTCTTGCTGCTAAAACCATTGAGCAAGCTGAATATCTACATGGAGAAATGAGTTTACAAAAAGTTTGTATTTCTTTAGCAAGAAATTTCTCAGGAACTAATAATTTAAATGTATTGGAACCAGAAGGTTCTTTTGGTAATAGAACCATTCCTCTTTCAGCTTCTCCCAGATATATTTATACTAGAAAAATTGATTTTTTTGACAATATATTTGTTAAAGATGACTTAGATGTTTTAATAAATCAAGACTTTGAAGATACTCAAATAGAACCAAGGTTTTTTGTACCTGTTCTTCCTTTAATCCTTTTAAATTACAACAAAGGTATTGGCTCAGGATTTTCTCAAAAAATTTACCCAAGAGAACCTAAAAAAATATTATCTATTTTAAAAAAGTATTTAAAAACTAAAAAACTACCAAGAGAAATTAAGCCCTTTTTTAAGGATTTCAAAGGAGAAATTGAAGTTGTAAAAAATCCAAAAACAAAAGTTAAAAATATTATAATGAAAGGTGTATTAACTATAAAAAATCAAAGCACTATATTAATTGAAGAATTACCAGTTAAAGGATATACTCAAAAATCATATCTAAGTACATTGGAAAAACTTATTGATAAAGGATTGATCAAAACTTATAAAGATTTTTCTAATGAAAATAACTTTTTAATTGAAATTAAAGTTGAAAGACAATTTATTAAAAATAATAGCCAAGAAGAATTACTATCAATTTTCAATTTAATTCATACAGATGTTGAAAACTTTACTTGTATAGATGAAAATAATAAAGTTATAGTTTTTAAAAATGAAATTGAAATTCTTCAAAAATATATTGATACAAGAATAATTTATTATTCTAAGAGAAAAGAAAATATTATTAATTTATTAAAAGAAGATATAGATTTATTAAGTTGGAAATTAAAATTCTTGGACTTAGTTTTAAATGAAAAAATAATTTTAAATAAAGCTAAAAAAGAAATTATAATTAAAAATTTAACTAAATATAAATTCCCTGAAAGAGATTCTTATGGATACTTATTAAATATGCCTCTTTATTCTTTAACTTATGAAAAATATCAGGAGTTAAAATCTAAACAAGAAATTAAACAAAATGAATTAAATGAACTTCTTTTGAAAAAAGAAGAAGACCTTTGGTTAGAAGATTTAAACTTAATAAAATTATAAAAAAACTTTCATACTTTTTTAACCCTTTATAATAAAAATAAAAAAGGTTTAATTATGAACAAAATATTATTAGGGTTAAGCGTTTTATCTATGTCTTTTTCTTCTTTATATGCTGATAAAACAATTAATTTCAACAATTCTCTAAATGGAACTATGAAATTATCTGATGTCTCATTAGTTAATTTAGACAAAGAATTAAGAAATTCTATTGAAAATCTTAAAATTTCTCTATTAAATAAAAGAAGCGAAAAAATAAAACTTCTTAATATTGAATTGAAGAACGAAACACAAGAGTATTCTGCTATAATTGAGTATCAAAAATATCTAATAAAAAAAATGAATATGAATAGATATGTTACACAAGTATATAATCTAGAAGAAATGAAGAAAAACTTAACTTCTTCTAAGGAAACTCATAGAGATTTTGTTAATCAAATTGAAGGAGAGATAAAATGTCTTTCTAAACCTGAGGAAAGCATGGAAGTTTGTTATGCTTCTGAAAAGCCATTGTTTAGAAATATTGAAAAGATATCTTTAATAAAAGAAGAATTAAATAAAAAAATAGAACTTCATAGAAAAGAAGTTTTTGCAAATCTAAATGACTCTTTAAACCTATATAAAAGTAAAACTACTACTACTTTTAATAAAGTTAAATTATCTCTTGAAAAATTAGAAATCAATTCAGTAGTCTCAAAATAAAAAGTCTAAAAAGACTTTTTATTTTTTTAAGGAATGAGTTGAAGCTTGACTTTCTTTTTGATTTTGAGACTTATTACTTGATAATTTTGATACCATTTGTATCTTTGCCTCTAAATTATATTCTTCATTAAAAAACTCCAATTGTTCCTTAGTTATTTCACCTTCTTTTATTAAATCATTAATTCTTAACATTTTATCAGAAATTTCTTGAATTTCCTTAACTGATTGATTTTCTTTTTTAGATTCTAAAAAGTTTACTATTTTTAAAAATTGTTCATCTATTTTTAAAAAATCCTTTTTATATAGTATATATGGCTCTTCTTCAACAAATAAGTATTCAAATGACTTTCTTGTTTTTATTGACTTTTCATTTATAAATATAGGAAAACTATTATTTAATACATAATTTAATTCTTTTCCATTAACATCTATTGAAAAAAACCAAACCTTATTTTTTTTAAAATCTTTATATTTAGAACTACTTCTAATTTCCATCTTTTTACTATCTTTTTCTATATTTAACATTTCATATAACTCTCTTAATTTAGATAATTCTTTTAATGAGCTTTGATCTGCAATTTCTACATTAATTTTTATTTCTTGATAATTTTCTAATAATTCTTCTATATCTGAGCTATAAAACATAATTTTCCTTTGCTATTCTTTTTTCTTTATTATATTTTAATTTTTTCTTTATTTTATTGAGTTGTTTTTAATTTATAGTTTCTATCATTTTTTGACTTAATGTTTTTTTTGTCACTATGTATACTATACCAACCAACAATGATAGGAATGATAGCATTATTAAAGAAAATAAAAGATAATCAGTTTCTATAGGTAAATTTATGATTTCTTTTAATTTTAAGAATCTTATAACTTCTAAAATAACTATAGAAACTATGCCTCCAAATATAATACCTATTGATATAAGAAACCCAATAGTTCTAACAAAAAGCAGAACTATTTTTCTTCTCTCTATACCAAAACTGTATAAAACTAAAATCTCTTTTTTCTTTGTAGATATTAATAAAATTAAAGAAGTCAATGCTGTAAATATTGATAAAATAAAAAGAATACTAAATACTATAAAAGTTCCTTTTTTTTGAAGAGAAAAAGAATCATCTAAGGCTTTATTATCTTTCCAAAAAGTTTTTAAAGTTAAAGAAGGGTCTTCTTTTAATATACCTTCTATTATTTTTTGAGCTTCTTTTTTTCTTTCAGGATATATATTTAATTTTTGAGTTTTTTGATTGTTAGCATAATAATCAAAACCTCTGTTATCCATATACATCATATTTTGATTTAAAAAAGATATTCCAAAATCTATTATTTTTGATACTTTAACTAACATCACCTTTGGCTCTATATTAATTTTTTTTATTGAATCTTTACTTATTTTTATTTCATCAGTGTTTGTAACAATTGTTAAAATTTGCCCTATTTTTAAATTATTTTTATTTGCTAGAGATTTTCCTAATATAACTTCATTTACTTCAACTATTGGCTTTCTTATGTAAGAAAATTTTATATTCCATTCTTCTTTAAAATCAATAGAACTCAATTTTAAAGGGATAGTAGAACCGTTCTTTGTTATAATCATTACATTTTTTTCACCTGATTTAACAATAATTGATTTTGGTAATTTTTCTTTTAAATGTAACAAATCTTTTTTATTGATATTTGATTTATCTCTAGATAGCTCCATTTCAGGCTGAATTGATTGAAACTTTGACTTCATATCAAAATACACTCCATTTAGTATAGAGTATGTAATTGTAAATGTTGTTATCCAAAACATTAGAGATATTATTAAAAATATATTATTTATAAATAAAAAATTATTTGAAGGATTTGGAGATATGAATTTATTTATGAAAAAATTAAAGTTCATGTTTTTTCTTTTCTTTAATTATTGTAATTTTTAAAGACATATGATTGAGGTTTTGAATACTCTGATATATTTTCATAGTATTTAACAGAAGTAGTTGATAATTTTTCTGCTGACCAATTAAAAGTAAAGTATATGGTAAATAAAACAGCTATTAATTTAGGAACAAAACCAAGAGCTGCTTCTTGAATCTGAGTTGTTGCTTGTAAAACACCCATAAATACACCTACTAAAAGACCAGCTAACAAAGCAGGTAAAGACACATACATTGTCATTGATATAATATCTTTTAATATTTCTGTACTATCTATCATAATTCATAGTTTTTTATTATATTAAATTTGTTTTTATAATTTAAATAAATTATTAAAGCAGGAATAGCTATTATTATTCCAAATAAAGTATACTCTAAACTTGACCCTAATTTTGAAATTATTTCTGCCATCATTTCTTTGTTAACTGAATTAAATAAAGTTTTATCTTGAAAAACTACCAAAATAGCACTAAGAGTACCAACTAAACCAATAAATGGAGAAGACATATATATTAAATTAAGCTTTCCAAGAGAAGATACATATATTTTCTCTAGATTTTTAGTTTTAGACATATCTTTATCTTCTTTCAAACCTTTTATACTATATAAAATTAACCCTGTGTAGTAAATTATTAAAAATCCAAAAAGGTATAAAAAACCTGCAGCAATTATTTCTATATTAGTCATAGTATTAATCCTTTTTTAGTGAATTTTGAAGAGTCAGTAAATTTGCTGGATATTTATTGAAAAATGCTACTTTAATAGAACCCTTTTTCAATATATTATATCTATCTACCTTACCTATAAATTGTCCCTCTTTAATCATATCTCCTAATTTTAAAGAAGTTTCTTTTATCATTCCATAAACTATAACTAAACCAGGCAAGTCAGCTTTCACTACTACATAATTTTTTAAGAAATTGTTTTTACCAACATATATAATTTCCCCATCTGTACTGCTTTTTACATTGTGTTTTTCATTATTTAAAGTAAATGGATATTTAAACTCTAATACTTTGTTATTCATTTTTTGAATTTTAAGTTTTGATTTTTGTTTCCCATTAAAACTGTATTTTTTTAACTTATCAATTTTATTGCTAGCTACATCTGCTGAATTTAAAATTATTTTAATCTCAGTTTTAAACTGAGATATACTATTTTTAAGCTCTTCCCATTTTATTATTTTGCTTTCTTTAAAGTCATACTTTGTTATTAAAATATCATCAGCTCTATTAGGAAGTTTTAACAATTTAGTTGAATGAAACCTATTGTTTCCTGCAATGTCAGTTACTTTTACTTCTATATTTGAAACTTTATCATTTACAGAATATGTTAATATAGAATAATCACCCTTTCCTTTATTTATAATTAATGACTTTACATTTGGAGAAGTAACTACTAATTTATTTATTTTATTTTTATCAGTAACCTTTAAATTAATTTTGTTGAATGCATTTTTTACATTATTATTAAAAGTCTTTCCTTTTATACTGATTTTAGGAGCTTCTACATCATTCTCTAATTCTAATTCTGTTACTGACTTATTTTTTAAAACTGAATCATCAACTACTTTAACCATTAAAGTAATGTTTTTTGACTTTTCAAACATCTTCAACTTTTTTGGAATAGTAATCAAAACTTCATGAAAATTCTTTTTTATATTCCTTTCTTTTTTTATCAATATATATTGATTATTTGACAATTCACTTTTTAATTTTATTTCATATGAAAACAATTGATTATTATCTGATAAAGATATTTTTAATTTCTTTATATTAGAAATCTTTTGATTTTCATTTTGTAACTTAACTATTGGAGATTTTGTATCTAAATTGTAATAAATGAAACCAATTATTACAATGAAAGCTAATATAATTCTTATCAAAAACTATCCTTTTCTTTTTAATATACTTCATAATACCTTAAATTAAAAACTTTTTCAAGTAATTACTTTAAAAGTCTTTAATTTTGCAAATATATAATTTTATTTTTCAAAACCTTAAATTACTTTATAATAAATCAGTAAAGTAAAAATAAAAAAGTATACAATTAAGGAAAATTTATGATTATACCATTTGAATTTTCTTATGAGAAAAAGAAAAGTGGCTTGTTTTTTTATATAAAGCAAAACTCTATTCAAACTCCTGAGGATTTAATCAAAAGCAAATTATTTAAATATTTGAGTAGTCTTAAAGTTTCAAGGGCTTCTGTTAAAAAAATAGAAGAGGAAGAAATTATTGATTATTATATTTACTTAGATTCTTATGACACTAAATTTGAAAATATTGAATTTTTTAGTATAGGTGAGGCACTTGTAAAAAAAGATGCTTCTGAACAAAGTTATATGATTTATTTCCCTATAACTAAATTAAATCCGCAAACTCAAGTAGAGTTGGCTACAAAGGATTTATTTATAAATGATAAAGAAGAAATAAAGTAATGGCAAAGAAAAAAGAAATCAAAGAAAAAATAATAACTAAAATATTTGTTGAGAAATATGACATTCCTCATTTTCAAGACAAAGAAGAAATTAGTTTTATAGTAAGTATTGATTTATATGATATGGATCATCTTACTTTTAATTTGAATTTAGATGAAATTCAAGATTTGGAAAAAAGATTTTTCTCCAAATTACTTAGAATCTTTGGAGAAAAGCAAAAAAGTATAGTTGAAGAGAAATGGAAAAATTTTCTTCACAAAGTAGAAGAAGATTTAGAATATACAGCAGAAAATTTAAGAGATAAAGTTAGAAAAGCTCTAAAAACTGTTAAAGTTGAAACTATTGATTTTATGCTTAATTATTCAAAAGATAAAGGGAAAGACAAATAAAAAATAAGGCTTATATAATCTTATAAAGACTTTATTTGTTTTAAAATTTCTTTTTTTTCTTTTTCCAAAGCACTTTTAATATTTATTAATTTATTTATAAATATTTTTATTTTTTTTCCCTCTCCCTTTTCCAATTCATTTAAATTTTCTTGATATATTTTTTGAACTTCTTCTATATATTTATCATTTGAGCAAGCTGAGACATTATTTCCTAAAAATTTTAAAAAAACTTTATTTGAAAAGAATAAAGTTTCATTTTTTATTTTAAAAACCTCTTCTTTAAAACATTGACATCTTATTTTTATATACCTATTTTTAGTTTGGTAATCATTCATACAATTTTTTACCCAAGCCTCACTTTTTAGACTTTTTACTAGTTTAAATGATTTTTCTTCATATATTCTTTCAAATGAATTTAATGAAAAACTTAATGAACTTATCAGCAAAAAGAAAACTATTACTTTATTTATTTTACTTTTAAATATATAATGAGTTTTCATTTAATACTTCTAATATATTATTCACTATAAATAATTTGAAAGTTTTTATATCTTCTTTTTTGTAATAAATTGCTTTTTTTTGAATTTTAGCATACGTTACTTTATTTTTTAATTCTATATATACTACTATATAGTCTTTTTTCTCTTTAAACAAAATACTTAATTCATTTTTTGAATTTGAGTTATCCTTGTAATTTGATACATTAAATAAAGCTAATAAGGCTTCTTTTGAGATGCTTTGATACTCTCTCTTTAATTTTGAAAAATTATATTTTTTTACTTTAATATCTTTTTCAAGACTCATTTTTTTATTTACAAACATATTATAACCATCATAAGAATCTTCTTTATAAGAAGAACCTGATAGTTTTTGATTAATCTTTTGAGGCAATGATTCTTGATAACCAAGGCAACCATTGAATAATAATGCTGAAATTAAAATTAAAAAAACTTTCATATTTTTCCTTTCATTTTGTTTTAATTATATTATTTTTTTTATTCATTTTTCTAATTTGAAGTTATACTTATTATCTTTTGAGTTAACTTTCTCTTTCTCTTTCTCTTTTTTTATTTTAATAGGTTTAAAGAAAATAAAATTTCTCTTAAATAATGACTTTACAACCTTTTCAAATGCTGGAACAGCACTCATAGAGGCAAATCTATTCTCCCAAGAAGGCTCTATTACTAAAACCATTATAGTATATTTATTTCCATCACTACCTTCTATAAAACCTATGAATGAAGAATTATATTTATTTTGATATCCTTTTTTAGATATATGAGAAGTACCAGTTTTACCATATACTTTTAAAGAACCTAACTTAAGAGAACTAGCTGTCCCCTCTTTCACTACTTTTTCTAATGCTCTTTTTATCTTTTTTACATTTTTAGCTTTAAATATTTGTATACCTTTAGGTTTTTCATTTTTCATTATGCTTAAAGGTATATACTTTCCATCATTTGCTATCATATTATAAACTTCTAACATTTTTAATGGAGTTGTAGAGATACTGTATCCATAACTTATATTTGCTCTTTGAATTTTTTTATTTAAGATTAGAGATTTTTTTACTTCTTTTGGTATATAAGTATACAAATTATTATCAATTTCTATTTCTATCTTTCTTTTTAAAAACAATTCATTTAAAAAATTTAAATATTTTTTCCCATCCATTAGCAAAGCAATTTTTGAAATACCTACGTTTGAAGAGTGAGAAATAATATCTTCAGGAGTTAAATATTCAAATTTATGCTCATCTTTAATTGTATGCTTTCCAATCTTCAAAAACCCATTTTTACAATTAATTAAATCTTCTTCTGATATAACCTCTTGATTATAAGCTTCTAACAAAGCTATAGGTTTCATAGTTGAGCCAGGTTCATATTTGTAATTATTAAATAATGTTCTTTCATTTTCTATTTTTTCTTTAGATTTTTCAGGAGAGTAATTATTTGCTGCTGACATTGAAAGCATTTTTCCTGTTTTAGTTTCTGCAACTAAAATTAAAACATTTTTAGACCCTGTTTTAATTTTAGTTTCCTTAGCTATTTCATTGGTTATTTTTTGGATTTTTGAATTTATTGATAAAAAAATCTCTCTTTGAAAAATACCCTTTTCATATAAAAGTCTTTTCTTTAACAAATCTCCCTTTTGACTTTTGATTTCAGATATAACTCTCTTTCCTGATTTATTACTTAACATCCATGACTCAACACCATTTTTATTTTTTACATCAAATTTATTTATGTATCCTATTAATGGTTGATATATAGAAATATCTTCAGTATATACTCTCTCTTTGAATTTTTTTCTAAAGTCTGGAAAATACCTATACTCATTTCCAGACTTTGATTTATATTTTTTAAAAAAAAGATTTCTATTAGAAAAGAAAATTTTTTTAATTTTTTCTTTTTCTAATTCAGATATATTAATATATTTTAAATTCCTATTAGCTTCAATAGGCTTTGTTTTTATTATTCTTTTTAATTCTTGAGCCACTACTTCTTTTAAATTTATCAAATCTAAATTTAAAACTAAGTCATATTTATTATCTGAATAAACTATATTCTTTCCATCTTCTGTAAAAATAGAAGGAAAGTTATATTCTACACTTATATCTTGAACTTTATTTAAATAATTGTATTTTGGATCTTTTGAGATATCTACTAGTCTAAAACCAACTACAGTAAATAAAATAAATACAAACAATAATAAAGAAAAAAGCCTATATCTCATTCACTTTCTCTTTCATTGATAATAATTCTATAACTGTATTTCTTTTTATTTCTGCTTTCTTTTTACAAGCAGAAGCAAAAGCTCTTTCTTCTCCTGCTATAATTAATTTCTTTTTTGCTCTTGTAACAGCTGTATATAAAAGATTTGAACTTAATAAGTAATAATGAGCAATTGTAGAAGGCATTAAAACTTTATCAAATTCACTTCCTTGAGATTTATGAATAGATATAGCATAGCCAAGAGCAATATTACTTTTATTAAAATCTGATTCTTTATATAAACATACATAATTTTCAGAAGGGTAGTATACTGGTATTATATTTTCAAAATTTGTTACAGTTCTTTTTTCTGCCATGTCAATAATAACACCTATTTGTCCATTAAAAACTCTTTCTTCTCTTGAATACTCTTGAATTTGGGACATACTTTTTAATCCCCAAGCTCTTTTGAAATCTTCTGGTTCTAAAATTTGCATATTTTGATTTTTTAAATGTATAACTTTATCTCTAACTCTAAAAGTAATATTTGACTTAGAATATAAAAATGTTTTTTTTGATCTAAAATATTTTTTACCATTTAATATTGGATTTAAAATAAATTGCGCATGTTCATTTATATTTTCTGTTCCTAATAGCCCTACTTTAGTAGGAGATAATATTTGAAAATAAGATATGAACTCAAATATTTTTTTACTTTCATATAAATTTATCAAATCTTTTTTGTAATATCTTATAGTATCATTCATTGTTTTTAAAATATGTTCTTTATGAGTTTTTTCCCATAACTTTCTCTCAGATTCACTTAAATTTTTCCTAGTTAACCAATAATTTTTAGGCTGATGTTCTTTATAGTTAAAATCTTCAAAATTTAATCCATAATTTGAAGGAACTTTTCCTTTTCTTATTTCTTGAGCAAATATATTAATAACTTGATCTTCATTTTGCCTAAATACTTTATCAAAAACTACTTGGGAATTAATAATTTCAAAATCAATAATGTTTTTAAAAACATCTCCACAACCAACAGGAGGTAACTGTCCAGGATCTCCAAGCATAATAAGTTTTGTTTTTTCAAAATCAATTGCTTTAAATAATTTGTAAAAAGTTATCAAATCAACCATAGAGCTTTCATCAACTATTATTACTTCATAATTAAGTTTGTTTTCTTCATTATATTTAGTTCCTTTTGAAGAAATACCTAATAAAGAATGAATTGTTTTAGCTTCATACCCTGATGAGCTCCTTATTTTATTAGCTGCTATTCCTGACAAAGCACAACCTATAACATTTTCAGTATCAAAGATAGAAAGAATAGCTTTTGTTGCTGTAGTTTTACCAGTTCCAGCATATCCTCCTACAACCATTATAGTTGGATCTTCATTTGCTAAAAACAAGGCTTCTTTTTGCTTTTCTGAAAATTGACAATTCATTTGTTGTTCTTTTGATTTTATAAAAGCTTCTAATTTAGTTGCTGATAAAATTGGTTCATTTTTCAAATTAAATTCTTTTAATTTCTCAAAAATATATTTTTCCATATTTAAAACAGAAGGTATTGTATAACTTTCCAAATTATTTTCATTTTTTGAATACTCTCCTAAATAAATTAAATCACCATTTTCTTCCATTTTATCTATAAAATCAAATATCAATTCTTTTGTTGGAAACCAATTTTCTTTTGACAAAAGAGAAAAGCATAAAGTATAAACATCATCTTTCAATAAGAATGTATGTCCTGCTGAGGATAAGTTTGATAAATTTTTTTTATCAATGTCTTTTGGATATTTTAACTCACCTGCTCCACCTCCAAATATCAAAGATTCAAATGCAAAATTTATACCTTCTAATAACCTGTTTTCACTATTTAACTCCCAACCAAGAGCAATTGCTAATGCATCAGCAGTTTTAAACCCTATTCCATCTGTCTTTACTATTTCATAAGGATTTAAAAATAAATTTTCCAGAACTTCTGTTTTCCATCTTGTTATTAATTTAGTTAAGTGATGTTTTTGTATCCCTTCAAAACTTAATAAGAATATATACAAATAATCATATTCATAATAAGTATGCTTTCCATTTATTAATTTTAATAGTTTTTTACTATATCCTTCTGCCTTTTTTTTACCAATACCAGGGACTTCTTCTAAAGATTCATAATTGTTTGATACTAAATCCATTATTTTTATAAAATCTTCTTCATAATAATCTACTATTTTTTCAGCTGTCTTTTCTCCAAAAATTGAAGAAGAAAGAAATTTTAATATAGCTGGTCTAATTTCTTCTATTTTAGCTAAAACATTACCATCTTTTATTATTACTAAATCTTTTTCTTTAATATCTATTTCTTTTGGATTATCTATATTTAATTCTTTTAATTTATATTTTTCATCTAAATATATGCATTCAATTTGCTTTTCAGAAATTATTTTTATTTGAGCTATATTCATTAATAGTCCTTTATTTTTTTCTTATTTTACAAAAAACAAGCTTATTATTTTCTTAATCACTTTAAAACCAATATAATCTTATAAAATACTTTAAGGAAAAACAATGATTAAAAGCACTTCTGCTCTTTTATGTTTACTTTCTTTATCTTCTGCTTTAAGCATTGAAGATTTAAATTTTACTATAAATCTAAAAAGTGGAATTACAGAATACTCAGGAAGAGTTGGGACAGATGCTAAATTTATTAGTGAAGTTGATTCTTATGTGAACTTTGAATATTTTGATACTGATTTTAAAAATTTTGATACTTTTAATAATTCAATTGAATTAAAAACAGAATGGAAAACAGGTTTTCTTCCTCATTTTAATTTTGAATATAATAATATTGAAAAAAATGGTAATTTTAATGGAAGTGAAACTTATGAAACTGATGGAACTATAATAGCTTATGACTACAATTACAATATAAATACTTATATTAAAGAATTAAATGCTGATATATATTACCATTTAATAGCTACAGAAGACTATGCTGTTAACCTTGGAGTATCTATAAAAGACATCTCTTTTGGTAATGAAAAGCAAGTTGTATCTAAAACTAATTGCTTATCAGATCAAAACGATATTAATTGTGAACTTATTGCTGATCCAAACTATTCAACTGAGATTCATAAGCTTTTTCCTATGATTTATGTTTCAGGAGAAGTTAAGCTTGGAGATAAATTTAAATTAGATGGAGCTTTAAGAACTCTTTCTTATAATGGTAAAAGATTTGAAAATGTTCTTAAAGAATACGAAGCTAATTTAAGATACCTTGCTTCTGACAATATATCCATAGGTGCTGGGGTTGAGATAAAAGAAGCAAATGCTTTAATTGAAAAAGAAGAATTAATTGATTTAGAGGGAACTTCTCTATACATAACTACTGAATTGAAATTTTAAATAAAAAGGAAATAAAATGAAAAATATTAAAATACCGTTACTAGCTTTAGCTTTTTCAGCTATTAATTTTGCTGAAATTAATGTTGGACTAGACTTATCTCTTGGTTCATATTCAGTTTCACAAGAGAAAACAACAGTTTCTCCAAGAAATTGGGAACAGACTTCAGAAGGAGATTTGTCAGGGCATATAAATACTTATATTGAGTTTATTAATAAAGAGAAAAATAGAATGTCTCATACTATTGGTTTTGAATATGATAACAGGACTTCTTCTGGAGTAATTAATGTAGCTGGTGCTTCTTCTGCAGAAGATTTATTTAATGATGACAGTGATTCAAATAGGTTGGGAGTATATTATAAACCAAGTTTTGATTTAGGAAGAGGTTTTTCTGTATTTGGAAAAATTAAAACAGGTATTGCTAGCCTTGATAATGGTGGAGACATATATTGGGATACTAATGGAGTAAAAGAGTTTGAAACTTCTAAGGAAGCAACAGAAGCTAATTTTATAGCAACTTCAGTAGGAGTTAAAACAATATTAGGAAATAAAACTTCCCTAGAATTAGAATATGGAAAATCTTCTTTTAGTAATGTCCTAACTACAGTTGATTTTAGTGGGGCAGTAGCAGAAGGTTCTGTTGAACTTTCAAGAACTGCTGAAAGCACTACATTTTATAGTAAATTAAATCATTCATTTAATGATAATTTTGCTATTTTCTTATCTTTTGAAGATGATACTACTACTCTTTCAAAAACAGAAGATAAAGACATAACTATTAATGGAACTACTAGAGATTTTAACATAGAAGAAATTGAAAATGATAATCAAACTATTAAAGTTGGGGTTTCTTTAAAAATTTAAAACCCTTTCTGTAAATAAAGTTATTCACGTATGTTTCACATGGGGAAAACTATACAAGCCTTATAAAATAGGCTTTGTGGAGCTTTTTTGTATATTGGCAGCAATACGTGAATAACTTTTATTTTTAATATTTTTTATTTATTTCAACTCTAACCCCCAATCACTACTCTTTATTTATTTATTTCAACTTTAACAAATATAATAACATATATTATTTATAATTAAAAAGGAATTAGAATATGAAGTTGTCTATTTCAAAAAAAATGCTCTTAATGCTGTCTATACCTACTATAACAATAGGAACATATAGTTATACAACATTAAGTAAGTCTTTTTCTCAAAAAGAAAATCTTATGCAAACTGGTGCTTTAATAGAAATTTCTGTTAAAGCTAGTAATTTAGTTCATGAAACTCAAAAAGAAAGAGGTATGACTGCTGGTTATCTTGGCTCAAAAGGAACTAAATTTAATAATAAAATCATAAGTCAAAGAAAATTAGTTGATAATAAATTGGAAGATTTAAAAGCACATATTAATAGTATTGATTTAAATAAATATTCTTCTAAATATTCTACTTCTTTGAATTTAGCTTTAAATGAATTAGAAAAAATTAATCAAATTAGAAAAGAAGTTTCTTCAATGAACATAGATGCAGAAGAAGCTATAAAATACTATACAAATATCAATGGTATTTTTTTAAATAGTATAACTATTTTAGGTAGTATTACAGAAGATTCTGAAATAGCTAATAATTTAGATTCCTATGCTACTTTTTTACTTTCAAAAGAAAGAGCAGGTATTGAAAGAGCAGTTGGAGCTAATACATTCTCAAAAGGACATTTTTCCTCTGGAATGAAAGCCAAATTTAATTCTTTAATTTCTCAACAAAAAACTTTTATTAATAGATTTAAAGCAATTGCCGATACAGATTCATTAAATATTTTAAATGAAACTTTAAAAGATGATTCTGTTGAAAAAGTTCAAAAATATAGAGATATAGCTAATAATTCAAAATATATTGGAGGTTTTGGAGTTGATCCTTCTATTTGGTTTGACACTATTACTAAAAAAATAGCTATGCTTAAAAAAGTTGAAGACTTCATAGCTTCTAACCTACCTAAACATGATACTAATTCTATCGCAATAGCAGCCTCTCAACTTGTTCATGAAACTCAAAAAGAAAGAGGTATGACTGCTGGTTACCTTGGCTCAAAAGGAACTAAATTTAATAATAAAATCATAAGTCAAAGAAAATTAGTTGATAATAAATTGGCGAAACTTAAAGAAGAAATTATTAAAATTAAATCTAATAATATAAAAAAACAATCTGGAATAGTTATTTCTCATTTAAATAAATTAAAAAGTATAAGGGAGAAGGTTTCAAAACTAGAAATTTCATTACCAGAAGCCTTAAGTTACTACACTAATGGAAATTCTAAAATAATAGGGATAGTTGAAACTATTTCTAGGGATTTAAAATCAACAGAAATGAACTCTTATGTTAATTTTTTACTTTCAAAAGAAAGAGCAGGTATTGAAAGAGCAGTTGGATCTAATACATTTGCTTCTGACAAATTTGCAGAAGGACTTCAAAGTAAATGGGTGAAATTAATTGCAGAGCAAAAAACTTTTATGAAATCATTTAGAATCAATGCTTCTAAAACTAATTTAGATTTTGCTGACAAAACAATAGTTGGCCCTGAAATAAATTTAGTTAATAATATGAGGAATATTGCTCTAAACTCAACAGCAATTGGAGGTTTTGGAGTTGACCCTACTATTTGGTTTGACGCTATCACTGAAAAAATTGGTGTTCTTAAAAAAATTGAAGACCAATTAAGTGAAAAATTACTAAATAATATTGAAAGCAAAGAAATTAGTATTCAAAATATTTTTTTAAGTACTTTAGTTTTAGTTTTTATTAGTTTATTTTCTTTTCTTTTATTTTCTTTTATCATTACTAAAAAAATGATTAAATCTCTTGAGATTACTTCTGAAGGTCTTTCTAAATTTTTCTCTTATATTAATAAAGAGTCAACAGAAATAGAACTTCTTGAAATAATAAGCAGAGATGAATTTGGAGAGATGAATATAAAAATAAATCAAAATATTGAAAAATACAAAGGTTTGTTTTTAGAAACCAACGATATTATTGATGAATCAATAATTCTTTTATCTCAAATTGAAAAAGGGAAGTTTGGAGGAAGTATTGAAAGAGAATCTCATGATGAGGCTATTTCTAAGCTTATTTCAATTATAAACAATATGTCTTCTAACCTTTCAATTAATGTCAATAAAGTTATAGGGATATTGGATTTATATACTCAACAAGATTTTAGAAATAAAATAGATACAAATGGTTTGGATTCAGATTTGTTAAGTCTTTCAAACTCTATCAATTCATTAGGAGATTCTACTGTAAGACATTTAAAATCATCTTTGAAAAAAGGAAAAGAACTTGATTCAAGCACTTTAATTTTAGTTGACAATATGTCTTCTCTTAACACTTCTGCTAACAAACAAGCCGCTCAATTAGAAGAAGTGTCTGCTAGTTTAGAAGAAATGAGTGGAAGTGTTAAAGCTACTAAATTAAAATCAGAAAATATGCAATCATTAAGTTCTAAAAGCTTATCAAATATCATTGAAAGCTTAGATAAATTACAGGCTGCTTCTTTGGTTGTTGAAGAAGTAAATGAATTTCAAGCAAAAATATCAAAAGCAACTGCTTCTATTGAACAAATTTCATTCCAAACTAATATTCTTTCTCTTAATGCAGCTGTTGAAGCCGCCACTGCTGGAGAACATGGTAAGGGGTTTGCTGTTGTTGCCCAGGAAGTTAGAAATCTTGCTGCTAAATCAGCTGAAGCCGCTGATTCAATTAATTCTTTAGTTAATGAATCAACTGCTAAATCAGCTGAAGGTAATAATATGACAAAAGAAACATTATCATCTTTTAATGTTATTAAAGAAAATATAGCTGAAACTCAAAATTTAGTATTGGAAGTCACAGAAGCTAATAATGAATTAGAACAAGCTGTTTTACAAGTAAATTCAGCAGTTTCCTTTTTAGATTCTCAAACTCAACAAAGTGCTATTGCTACTAATAAAACTAATGAAATTAGTTTAGAAGCAAAAAAAACTGCTCTAGACTTAATTAAAGAATCTGAGAATAGTAAATTTTAACAAATAAAAATCAACTTCATAATAAAGAAGGGAGTTGATTTTTATTTCATACTTTCATAAGTTTTTCACTTACTATTCACGTTTCTTTAAAAAGTTTTTCACTTACTATTCACGTTTCTTTACACTACTATAATTATATAATTTTAAAAATAAAAAGTTTCACATCTTCTCGTGAAAACTTGTGAATAATTAATCAAAGTTATTCATTGTCATGAGCAATGTAATTATAGGTAGTTAACTATCTTATTCCTTGTTTTCACATCATCCTACTACTATTACTAAATTTTAAAACATAATAAAGATATAATTGCAATTAATTTTTAAATATTTAAATTTCCTCTTTTTTTAAATATTTAAATTTCCTCTAACCTCTCTATTCTTTATTTTTTTGAGTTTTTAGTTTTATTTCTTCCTTTCAGTCAGGATAATCACTTTTTTAGAAAAAAAGCACTTATATTTTTGTCTTTTGACTCATTTTTAAGTTTAGTTTTATAAAAAACATGCTAAAATAAATAAAATAAAACAAAAAGGAAGAAATACTATGAGTAAACAAGATTATGGTGTTCAAGATATTAAACTTTTAAAATATCCATTCAATGTTAGAGAAAAAATCGGTATGTACTTAGGTAGTTCTGATATAAATGGTTTTAATCATACATTTACTGAAATACTTGATAATTCAATTGATGAGTTTGTTGCTGGCAATGGAGAAAAAATTGATATTGCTGTTGATACTTTTAATAATATAGTTTCTATTAGAGATTATGGTAGAGGTATTCCATTTGGAATAGGAGCAGAAGGTAAAGATGCTTTAACCTTAGCTTTAACTTCATTACATGCTGGAGGAAAGCATAAGAGTAAGGATGGAGATGTATCTTCTTATAAGTTTTCAAGTGGAGTTCATGGAGTAGGAGCATCTGTTGTTCAAGCTGCTTCTGATTTTTTAAATGTAACTGTTTGGAGAGATGGTAAAACAGCAACTCAAAAATTTGAAAATGGGTTTGCTGTTACTGAGGTTGAAGTGTCAGAAGGGCAAAATGAGGAAACTGGTACTTTTCTTTCTTTCAAGCCTAGCGTTAAAATAAGTGACTTTGATAAAGAAGGAGTTTTTGAAAGTGGTTCTAAATTTACTGAAGAATGGATTGTTAATAAATTAAAATATATCCCTTTTATTAATAATGGATTAACTATAAATCTGAAAATAAATGATAAAGAAGTTACGTTCAAGTCAGAAGAAAAAATTAGTAATTTACTTAATCTTTCTGAAAGTAAAGATTTTATTCTTAATGAACATTTTGAGAAAACAGATGATTTAATTATTATGCTTTGGGAAAATGATAGGAAAAAAGTTTTAAATGCCGATGACTATGAAAAACTTAAAAATAAAGATTGTTATGAGCAAAAAAACTCTAGAATGAGATTGGCTTTTGATTTCAGTATAGGTAAAAAAAATCTACAAATGTATTTTGTAAATGGAGTTTTAGTAAAAGGTGGTAAGCAAGAAACTTCTTTTAGAACTCAGTTAAAAAAAGCAGTTAATGACTTTATACTTGAATACAATAAAAAAATTGGTTCTGTTGAATTAGAAGATATTCTAGACAATATGTCATTTGTTTATTCAGTTCAATTAAATGACCCTTCTTTCAGCGGGCAAACCAAAGAAAGTTTAAATAATCCAGAAGTTCCCCCATTAGCAACTTATTTCTTTAAAGAAACTATTATGGAGCAACTTCTTTCTCTTAACCCAGAGGAAAGAAATAAATTCTTTAAAATCATTGAAGCTAATAAAAAAGCTAGAATTTCTTCTGATAAAATTAAAGAAAATACTTTCAATGATGTTTTAAGTAACAATGAAGATGAATTAGTTCAAAGCTTAGGGAAGCTTAAAAATTGTTTTTCAAGAGACCCTTTAAAAAAAGAACTTTTCTTAATTGAAGGAGATTCTGCTGCTGGTTCATTAAGTCAAAGTAGAAGCGTTGAATTTCAAGCTTTATTACCCTTAAGAGGAAAGCCATTAAACACTTTAAAAGATGCTAATAAGAAGAAAATTTTAAAAAATAAAGAGATTGCTTCTTTGATAAATGCATTAGGTGTTGGTTTTGGAGAAAATTTCAATTATGATAATTTAAAATATCATAAAATAGTTATTCTAGCTGATGCTGATGTTGATGGAAAACATATTCAAGCTTTACTTTTAACTTTCTTTTACTCTTTCTACCCTGAATTAATTAAAAGAGGTAACGTATATATAGCTGTTCCACCTTTATATAAAGTTAAAAAAGGAAAAGAACTTAAATGGGTTTGGAGCAAAGCAGAGTTAAATAAATTAAGAAAGGAAGAATTTATTACCAAACAAACTTTGATTACTAGATTTAAAGGTTTAGGGGAAATGAGTCCGGAAGAATTATTTGATTCTACTCTTGATCCAAGATTTAGAAAATTTATACAAGTTTCAATCGAAGATTTTAATGTTTCAGAAGAGCAATTAGAAGTTTTTATGGGAGATGAAGCAAAATCAAAAGATGAGCTTAAAAAAATTATTAAAAATTACTACATTGATAATATTGCTGAGAAGCAAATTTTACAATTAGAACAACCATTTGAAGAAAAGGAGATTTAATGAAAAAAGGTGATTTATTTAATTTATCTGCAGAAGAATTAAACAATGATATAGTAGTAGATAGTATTGAAAGTGTTATTGAAGACTCTATGATAGAGTATGGTTCTTACATTATTGAAGATAGAGCTATTCCTTCTGTATTGGATGGTTTAAAACCAGTTCAAAGAAGGTCTTTATATACATTTAAGAATGATGATTTAATTGGTCCAAAATCAGTTAAGTTAGCTAAAGTAGTAGGTTCTGTTATGGGTAATTTACATCCTCATGGAGATTCTTCTATTGTTGGAACTTTTGTTAATATGTCTCAACCTTTTAAAAATAATTTCATGGTTTTAAAACCACAAGGAAACTGGGGATCTATAGAAAACCCGGACTCTTTTGCTGCTATGAGATATATTGAAACAGCTATGCCTAGAAAATTTGCTGACCTTTTCTTTAAAGATATTGATAAAAAGGGAGTTGTTTCTTGGAAAGAAAATTATGATGGTAGTATTATGGAACCACAGGTTTTACCTGTAAAATATCCATTCCATTTAATTAATGGGTCGTCTGGAATTGCTTACTCTATGGCTACTAAGATACCTTCTTTTAATATTGTTGAATTAACTAATTTATTTATTCAATTAATTGAAGATAAGTTTTGGGAAAAAGGTTGGTCTTTAAATGAAGAAAGAAAAAATTGTTATTCTTCAATAGTAAAAGGGCCTGATTTTGCTACTGGACCTGATATATATTTTTCTTTAAGTGAAAATGAAGCAGAGGATATTTTATTTGAAGACACATTCTCTTTTAGAATGAGAGCAAAATATACTATTGATGAAGAAAATCAAAGAATAGTATTTTCAAATATCCCATATGAAGTTGCAACTGATAAAGTTGTTGAAGATTTAATTTCTTTAAAAATGGCTTATACTCTTGATGGAAAAAAACAAGTTATGAAAGACCCACAAGAAGTTTTACAAATGTCTTCTGCCCCTATTGTTGAGCAAAATGGAAGTAAAGTAGCTCTTACTATTCAATTAAAAAAAGATTGTGACCCTTATGTTGAATTAGCTAAGATTTTAAAGAAAACAACATTAGATAAGAGTTTCAAGAGTACAAATAATGTAATTTCTTCAAATGGTGTTCCAATTACCATGAGTATTTTTGACAATATTACAACTTTCTTGAAGTTTAGACAACATGTTGTTTATAAATCAATTCAAGATGATATTGTTCAATTAAATAAAAAACTTCCTCTTTTAATAGCTTTTGAAAAAGCTATTAGTAAAAAGAAAGAATTCTTAGAAATTATTCAAGAATCAAAAGATGATTCTTCTATGAGAGAAGAAATTATTCAATTACTTGATATCAATGAAGAACAATTAAATTATGTTTTAGAAATTAAAATTAAAAAGCTTTCAAAAGAAGAAGCTTTAAAAGCATTAGAAGAAGTTGATAAGGTTAGAAACTCTCTTACTGAAAAAGAGGAACAAATATCTAGCCAACAAAATGTATTTGATATTGTTAAAGAAGATTACCTTTCTTTATTAAGTGAAAAATTTATCAAAGAGAATGTTAGAAATAGTGAAGTAGTAAAAAATATTATGTCTTTAAACAAAGAAGATTTAATTAGTGATAAAAATATTATTATCTCTCTAATGGAAGATAATACTATTGGCTGGGTTGAAAACACAATTAAAACAAAAGGAAGAGGAACAGCCACTTCTAATTCTACTGCTAATAAAAAAGTATCTGTTTTAGAAACTATTAATTGTAACTTAAAAGATTCATTAGTATTTATTACTAACTTTGGTAGGGCTTTCCAAGCAAAAGCTTACGATTTCCAGCAAAGATTCTCTAATATTTCTAATGTATTAAATCTCTCAGAAGATGAAAAAGTTATTAAAATAATTAAAATTGATACTGATACATTAGAAGATAAGGAAGCTATATTCATTACTAAAAAAGGTGTAGGTTCAAGAAGTAGATTAAGATTCTTAACTAATTCTTCTAAAAACAGAGCTGTTTGGGCTTTTAGAATTGCAGAAGGAGATGAACTTGTTTCTTTCAACATTGTAAAGCCGAAAGATGAAGTTGTTTTACTGACTAACACTGGTCTAGCTTTAAGATTTAAAGTAACAGATATTAGATATACTAAATCAGCTGGTAAAGGAGTAAAAGCTTACTCTTGTTCTGACAATGAGTTTGTTAAAAGTTCTTTAATTATTCCTTCTATTGACAATATAGAAGAAGCAAATTTAATTATTGCCTTTGAAAATGGAGAAATTAAAAAAACTCCTTTAACTTCTCTTAAAGTTAAAAAGAGAAATCAAAAAGGACTTCTAATGGGTAGAAATGAAGTTACTTCAATTGCTGATGGAAATATTGTTTTTGAAAATGAAAACATTATGTTATCTACTAAATTTGGTAGAAGTTCTATTATTAAAGTTTCTGATATTAAAGCAGTTTCTAGAACAGCAATAGGGTTAAGAAAAGGAATTAATTTAGAAGAAGGAGATGTTGCTACTAAACTTTCAACTGTTTTAATTGAAGAGGAAGTTGACACTATTGAAGTAGCTTGCACTAGTTGTAACTTTGAAACAAATATTGAAAAAACATCTTTTGAAGATACTAAAATTATTGATTGTCCAAGCTGTGGAAAAGTAGAGTTTTTTATTAAAGAACAAATTGAAAATATTGAAAATATTGAAAAAGAAGAAGATTAAAAGTTAATCTTCTTCATACATAAAAATTATATATAAAAAAAGGTAAGGTTTAAAACCTTACCTTTTTTAGTTAGTATATATACTAACCTTTAACTTTAACTTTTCCTGCTTCTCTTGCCTTTAGAGATTCAGAATAAATGAAAGCTGCTCTTTGAAGAGTTTCAAATAAATTTGTTAAGTATTCAGAAGCATCAGAAGCCTTTTCAAAATCAATATTTGTTTCTCCAACTATAATATTTTCTTTTTTTGTAGCATCTTTTGAATCTAACTTGTTAGATAGATCAACTTCTATATCAAATAAAAATAAAGTTTTACTTTCATCTTCTGGTTTTTTAAAGAATGTAAAACATTTTTCACTAAAATCAGAATTTACTATTTCAGCAGCAAACATAACTTTATAACCCTTTGATTCATCCTTTTGATCTATTAAAGCTCTATCAATTTGATAGTCCATTAAATGAGCACCTTCTAATGTATATAATTTATTTTGAAACATAGTTTCTCCTTGTTTTTTATTATTTTGAAACTAGTATATCATGTTTTTTTTAATATACAAAGAAAAAAAAATTTTAAAATAGAAAATTCTACTTTTTTTTAAGTTAATCTTTATAATATTTAAAATAAACAATATAAAGGTCTTAATATGGAACTAAATAATAAAGAAAAAATTATATTTTCTATTTCTGCTTGTACACTTTTAGCTGTATCTTTTTATTCTTTTGATAATCATTTGAATAATCAAAAGACATTTGAATCACAAGAACTTATAGCTAGTCAGCAAAAACAACTAATCTTATCTAATGATAAGCAAAAACAAAATGTTATTAATTTAAATAAAAATCTTGAGAAAGTTGAAAAATTATTACCTACCTTAAATAATAATTTACAAATTCAAAAGGAACAATTATATGCTTCAAATTCTTACATAAAAGCATTAGAAGCATTTACTTATGATAAAAATGAGCTAGTTATTAGTATATCTAGTTTTATTAATAAAGAAATCCTTTCTTTTGAGAAAAAATTAAAAAATATTAAATTGCTTCACTTAGAAACTCTTGAAAAAAATAAACAAGATTATGAAAAGTTATTTAATGAAAAAAAAATAAATACATTTAAATACAATGATTCATTAGAAGAACTAATTAATGAACATAATAAAAATATAGAAAAACTTAAAATAAATCATTCAAATAATTTAAATAAAATTATTTCTGAGCATAAGGAAGAATTGTTAATTTTATCAAAAGAAAATGAAAAATTACTTACTAACTCTATCTCTAAAATAGAACTAAGCTCAAAAGAAAAAAATATAGCCATTTCAGAAGAAAATAAAAAAATAATTACTGATTTAAATAAAAAAATAAAATTTTTATCTTCTGATAACATTCAAAGAAAAAGTTTAGTATCAATAGCAGAAGAAAATAATTTAATTTTATCAAATAAGCTTGAAAAAATAGAAAAAGAAAATTTAAATTATATTAAAAAATTACTTACTAAAGAACAAAAAATTGAAGATTTGAAGGTTGATAGTAAAGTACAGGTTCTTATGATTGAAAAAAGGATTGATGAGGATAAAAATAAACTTAAAGAAGAAATTTTTAAATTAAAATCTTCAATTGAAACTCTTAATTTAAAAAACATTAAGCAAAGAACAGATTTTAAAAAGAAAATTGATATTGAAAAAATGATTTTTGAGAGAAAACTACTTCAAAGTACAGCAGAAGCCATTGATAATGATAAATCTATAAAGTCTTTATCTAAGAATAAAATTAATGATATTATTAAATTAAAAAATAAAGAAATTGAAGATATAAAAAATGAAAATTCAATTCTCATTTCCAAATTGGAATCTGAAAAGTTAAAAATAGTTCAAGGATTTGAAGAAGATTTTGATTTAAAAAATTCTAAATTAAATGATAAAGTATTTTCTTTAAAAAAAGAACTTAAAAATAAAAATAAAAATATAAGCTCTCTTAATTCAAAACTTTCTAATCTAGTTGATAAAATTGATTTGCAACAATCTTTAATACAAGAATTAAGTATTGGAGAAGACTTAGCTAATACTAAGCATAAAAAAGAGATAAGTGATTTAATAAAAACAAATAAAAGTTTTAAAAAAGATATAAGTAATTTAAAATCAAATAATAATCAGTTATTAGAAGATTTTTCTAACTTCAAAAATAAAACAGCTCTTTCTTTATCAAAAGCTAAAAAAGTTATAGAACATTATAAAAAGTCTAATTTTGAATTAAAAGAGGAACTTATTAAAAACAAAGAAGAATTAAAAAAAGTTTCTGAAGAAATTAAAAACAATAAGTCATATAGTTTTTTTTAATAAAAAATTAAGCTCCTTTTAGTTATATTAAAAAAAATCTAAAGGGGCTTTTATGTTTTTCATTGAAAACTTTAATGAAACTATCAAATCTAATATTAATTTAATTGACTTTAATAATAAGCATAATGAATTACTCCTTTCTTACAACCAATCAAAAAAAATATTTAATGATATGACCAAATATTCAAAAGAAGCTATCATTTTTGATGGAATCCTTACTTACTTAAATATAGATGATATTTTTGATAAAAGTTTGTTTTTTGACTTAAAAGATTTAATTATCTTAGAAAATAAACTTTTTAATCCATTGAGAAATGGATATTCCAACTATTCTTATAGAAATAGCAATTGGTTTTTAGTACCTTCTTCAATAAAAAATATTACTCCAGAAGATTTTCAACTTGTTGAAAATGCTTGTGTAACTGCTGAAGGAGATTTTATTTTTAATATAAATTATTGTGAAAAATTATGTAGATATGCTAAGCTTTATAATTTAAAAGGAAAAGGGGGGAAATATATTTCAAATGGAGGGACTATACCTGATTTTTACTGTTTGGTAGAAACTTCTATTCTTCATGAATTATATCATATATCTAATGGAGACCATTTTTATATTGATTTTGTTGAAGGAGTAGACCCTTTCATTCATAATTTAGCCTCTGACTTCATTATTAACTTTAATTTAAAAAAGAAAGGGCACTTACTTCCTCCTAATTTTCTATATAGCAGTGAAATCAGTTTTGAAAATTTTAATAGTATGACCCATATAAGAAACTTTATTTTAGAAAATATTTCAATTAATAACAACTTTACTACCCAAGAGCATCAAAACAATGTAAAATCTATAAAAAACATATCATTCAAAGAATTTGAGGAAAACTCTTATGAAAGTATTTCTAATTCTTTATTAAGTATTAAATCTAATAAAACAACACCTTCTTCTAATTTCAAAAAAAATCAAGAATTTGTTTTTTTTGAAGAAAAACCAGATTATAATTGGGAAGAAACTTTTAAATTATTATTACCTTCTTTTGATTACCAATTAGAAAGTAGTTATTCAAAAATAAATAATAGAGCTATTTCTAATTTTAAACTTCTTCAAGAAACTGGGATAACAGCTGTAAAGCCAGGTTATGTTTTAAAAGAACCTGATAGAGTAAATCTTCTTTTAGTTATTGATAACTCACAAAGTGTTTGGGAAAAACTAAATTATGTTTACAATAATATTTCTAATTTAATACATTCTAAGCAAGAACAAATTATTAACTTATCCATAATAAAATTTGATTCAAAATTTACTAGTTATGATTTTACAATATCTTCAAAGTTTATTATTAATATAAAAGATGGTAATAAGAGTAAATTAAATGATTTCTTTTACTCAAAAAAGTGGGGAGGAGGGACTTCTTATAATGAAAAATTAAAAGAAGAAATTTCAAAATATATTAATAATAATTTTAGTATAGCCCTTTTTTCTGATAAAGATCTCCTTAGTAAGACTAACGTTGATAATTTTAAAGAAACTATCAATGAAATAAATAAGTTAAAAAACCCATTTGTTTTTATTTGTTCAACTTTTGAAGACTATTCTTCTTTTAAAAAAGAAGAATTTCCTATAAGGAATATAAGTCATTTTTAATTAAATAAAAATCTTTGAAATTGCCTTTAATTGTTTTTATTAATACCCATTTATTGTTTTTATTTTGAAAAATTAAAACATTTTTTTCTTTTATTTCCATTTTTCTTTTTTCATTACTTGATTCATAAGTTTCATAAGTAAAATGATTTTTTTTCTTTTCTATACTATCTTTTTTTATTAGAATGATTTCTTTTAATAAAGCTTGGTAATTTAATCTCTTTTCTTTAATACTTTTCTTTTGAATGTTTTTTAAATCAGAAGCTCTTTGCATTTCAGCATATAATTTAAATGAAAATAATGTTAAAAAAAATATTAAAATAATTGAGAATATTAACTCTACTAAAGTAAATGCCTTTTGTTTTTTCATTCTTTTATTATATCTTAATTAACTTAATTTAGCCTACTCTTTCTTTTTTTTTATTTATTTGATAAAATAATAATTATCAAAGGAGATTTTATGCTTAAAAATTATAAACTTAACACTAGTTCATTTTCAAAAGAAGATTTAATTTTAGAATATATTATTAATAAAAGAAAAGTAGAAATTTTAAATATGAAACATTTAGAAAAAAACCTTGCTAATTTACATAATAAACTTTTTTCTAAATTGAATGTTCTTGAAAAAGAAAACTTATTGAAAGAAATAGAAAAATTATCTTTTAATTACTATTCTAATAAAAGTAATAGTAATTTTATTATAAAAAAAGAGGAATAAAAAATGTATGATTTAGAACATAACACTACTTTTGAAGAAAACTTTCATTTTTGGATTAGAAAATTTTTAGATGATAAATTATTTGAAATATCTAGCAGATTACTTGAAAACGAAATTGATTTTAATATTTATTCAGAGGATATACTTAATTTTGATGATGACTTTATATCTTTAAAGGAGTTAGTTAGAGAATTGTCTTCTAAAGGACTTAAAGGACTTTCAACATATGCTGTGCCAGTTTTTAAATTTGAAGAATTTGTAACTAAAGATAAAAGAATAAAATCCATTACTCAAATAAACAATAATTACATTTCTTCTTATATTAAAAGGGAGTTTAAAGACTATTCTAAAATAACTGTTCAAAATCACTTTACCTTTTTAAAAATATTTTTCAGTTTTATTGAAGAAAACAATATTGAAGAAAATAATAATTTTGAACCTTTTCTTTTTAAAATAGGTATTAGTAGAGCTGGTAAAAGTATAAACCCAGTAAAAAACAAAGAAGTTAATAAAGCTCCTGTGTTTCTTAATGTGTATGAATTTGATAAATTTGTAGAAGGTATTGAAAACTTTCCTTTTAAAGGAGGTATAAATATTGAAAATAAAAAGAAATTTATATTAAAAACTCTTTTATATACAGGATTAAGAGTAAATGAAGTTTTAAATTTAAGAAAAAAATCATTTATTGATTCAGATGAAGTTTTTAAAATAAATGTTGTTGGAAAAGGTAATAAGCATAGAACTGTTTTCATATCAAAAAAGCTTATTGAAAAAGAGCTTGAGGCTGTTGCAGCTATAAAAGACGAAGAAGATTTATTATTAACTAATAAAAATGGATTAAAAGAAAATGATAGAAATGTTTATAATTTAGTTAGAGAGGTTCTTAATTTTTCTGGCATTTATAAAGAAAAACAAGGCCCTCATTTATTAAGACATTCTTATGCTACTTATTTACTTTCAAAAGGAGTAAACATTGTTAAAATAAAAGAGTTGTTAGGGCATTCTGATATAAAAACAACTATGATTTATACTCATGTTGATACAGAAGAATTAGAAAAAACTTCTTCTATTTTTAATTGATTTTTTTCTATAAATAAAAAAAGGAGGGCTTTAAAACCCTCCTTTTTTTTAATTTTATCAATTGGTTAGTTTAACCAAGACTTATCTTCTAAATCCTTTTTTATATCAGAAGAAGTTTCTCTTATTTTTTCTACCGTTTCATTAGCTTGATTAACTAATTGAGCATTGTTTTGAGTCATATGGTCTAATTTTGAAGCTGCTTGATTAATTTGCTCCATACCAGTTAATTGTTCTTTATTGAAGTGATTTACCTCTTCAACAAGTGTAACTGTTCCTCCAACTTTTTCTATTAATTCTTCAAAAGCAGTTTGAATACTATCTGAAATTGATTTACCTTGTTCACTCTCATTGATAGAAGAATTAACCAATTTTTTGATTTCATCAGCAGCCTCTGCAGATTTAGCAGCAAGATTTCTAACTTCCTGAGCAACAACAGCGAACCCTTTACCATGCTCTCCTGCAGTAGCTGCTTCAACAGCTGCATTAAGAGAAAGAATATTAGTCTGGAATGCTATTTGATCAATTACTGTAATAGCTTGTGTAATTTCTCCAACAGAAGAAACAATCTTATTCATTACTTCATTATTTTCTATTACTAATTTATGTCCAGCTTCAGCTTTTGTTTTTGCTTCAAAAGATAATTCAGACATTTCTTTTGATTTTACACTACTACTTCTTATTGAACCTGTGATTTCTTCAATAGAAGCTGCTGTTTCTTCAAGAGAAGCTGCTTGCTGATTAGTTGAATTTAAAATGTTTTTAAAGTTAGTGCTCATATCAACAGCTCCACTCTCTAATATTAAACCATTATGATCATTTTTCTTTAACATTTCAGAAACACTCTCTCCCAAGTAAGACAATGCTACTTCTACTTTTCCTGATTTATTTTTGGGTTGAGCTGAGAAATCTAATTCTCCAAACTTACTTACTGTATCAACAATATTATTTAAATCAGAACCAATGTTCTGCTTAATAGATTCAATCATTCTATTTAATTCTTCAGTTAAAGCTTTTAACCCTTTGTTATTTGGAACAGAAATTATTGTGTTAGATACAATACCTTCTTCTATTTTAGAAATGATTTGAGAAGCTTCTTTAACAAGTTCTGTATCTTTATTTATACCTTCTTCAGTGTTTTCTATATTTTTATTAATTTCTTCACTCATAATACCTAATTCATCATGAGACTCGACTTTTATTTTCTCAATAACATCTTTTTCTCCATTTAAGTATGAGAAAAAAGAATTTAGACCTTTTCCTAAGTTATCAACACTCAACATAATTGTTTTTTGTAAGAAGAACATAATTATAAGAGTTAATAAAATAATAGTTGCTACTACTCCTAAAACTAAATAAAGACTACTATAGCTATATTCAACAGACTTTTTAACATTTGATTGAATAGATTTTTCTAATTGAAGATTTATTTTAGCAATGTTTTGAGATATCATAGAACCCATTTTTTGGAATGCTTTAAAGTCAGTTTGCTTATCTTCTTTTTCACTGTCTTCGTCATAATATGTTTCTATAACAGCTATACCATTACTAATTGAAGATTTTTGTAGAATCATAGTCTTTTTTATTAAACTATTAATTTCTTTGTTACCTAATGAAGATAAATCTTTTGACAGAACTTCAAATTCTTTCAATGATTTGTTTCCTTCTTTTTCTACTTCTTTTAGTAAAGTTTCAAATTCTTCTTCACTAGAAAAATCAGTAACTGTTCCAGCATATACAGAATTTTGAAAATAAGTATATCCATCTGTAGCTTTAATAGCTTTAACCATACCAGAAATATATACTTTTTCTAAAGTTTCCAAATTACTTGCTGTTTTATTACCACTAAAGTAAGACAATCCTAAAATAACAAATAGCATTAATACTGTTATCAGTGTATTTATTAAAAATTTCATTTTCAATGACATATTATTTAACATTTTTTCCCCTTTTTCTTCTTTGTTTTATTTAATTATATTTGTTTATAAAAAAATAATATAATTTTTCTTAGCTTTTATTAAGAAAAATTATATTATTTTTTTTAAAAGCTAAGAATTTTCATTCTTAACTTTTAATTTTTATATTAGAATCTTAACATAAATGATAAGTAAGCTTGTTCAACTTTTGTATTCACATTTGCTCCCATACCCATAGCAATCATGTCTTCTACAGCCATTGGAGTTCCTAAATGAGAACCTGAACCAGCATAGTCATAGTTCATTTCTAAAAGACCACCTCTTAGAACAACACCATTTGCAAATTTCTTAGATAAAGAAACTTCAATAGCATCTCCTCTAGTAGCTAGTTTGTTTAGAACAGAAGATCTTGAACCTTGAGTAAAGTTAAACCAGTATTGGTCTCCTTTATTATACTCAATAGTTGCTCTTAAATTTTTTGGTAAATCTTTTGAAAGACCAACCCAGAAAGCATCTCCTGTTTTTTCAGAAGTATCAGTAGCACAAGTTGCTGGATCAGCAGGATCCATACACATAGTCATAGTTAATAGACCTAAATTCCCATTTACTCCAAAGTCTACTAATTCCCCATTAGAAGTAATTGTAGATTTACCATAGTGAGCAAAAGCACTTAGCCCTGTATCTTTAATGTTATTAGCTTCTAAAGAAATTGTATCAACTGTTACATCTCCTACATTTTTAGAAACTGTTCCATTTGAAGCAATCATATCAGAAGCAACCGTATGACCTAATTGTAACCATACATTTCCAAGAGGAGTTACTAAATCATTTTCATAAAAAATTCCAGCAACATTTGTATCATTTAAACCTTGCGTGTCAACAGCAATATATGGATTAGGATTCATTGGGTTCATATCATGTAATTGAGTATTTTTCCCATATGCTAATCTAACTGTTCCTTTTGAAGTAATAATAGAATTTACAACACCATCAACAGCTCCATCAAATGCTAATGCATTATAAGTCCCTTGTCTAACTTCATTTCTTCTAAATTGAGCAGAAGGACCATCAGTTGAAGGTTGTCTACCAATTGTAATTACATTTGTAAAATTTTCATTCTCTGAAGTAATCCAATCTACATATGCTCTTTTTAGATAAACAGCAGAATCACCTGGTTTTGTTCCTTGAGCAAAATCATATTGTTCAAAACCATGAGTGTCAGAATCAGCCCAGTTTTTAGCCATAGCTAGAGCACCATTAAATTGTAAATCATCTGCTATTTTTGAATTCATATTAATATCTACATACGATCTCCAAATATTATCTTGAGAATAGCTTGAACCATCTCCTCTTGTAACTGATTGATTTTCCATTGTTGTTTCAAATGCTAAACCAAATTGAATTTTAGAATTTAACAAACTTCTTGTTTCAAGAACTTCTATTTGCTCTTCAATTTCACCTAATGCTTCATTGAAAACAGCTTCTGAAACATTAGCTGATAGTGAAGAAGTTAGCATTGCAGCTGTAATTGCACTTATTGTAATTAATTTTTTCATATTTTTTCCTTTTTTATTTTTATTTATTAAAAATAGTTATTAAAAACTACCTGCCATAGCTGGTTTTGCTGAATCAGCAGCATGACCTACTAAAAACGATTTAAGATTATCTAAATCTCCGGCACTTAATGATTTCACCTTTGGAACCATAGTTTTTCTGTCTGCTCTTTTGAACATCTTTTTCCATTTCTTTTTAGCAAAGATACCTTCCCATTGTTTAATTACTTTTGCACTAGGATTAATTTTCAAAGATTTAGCTATACTAGAGCCAGAAGCAGCTAATAAAACTGATGAAAGTCCAAGAGCTAATAGCGCTATTATTTTTTTCATATTATTTTCCTTTTAGTTTATTTGGTTTTTCTACCTAAGTCTATTATATCTAAAAATTAGAAAAACTTATGTTCTTTTTGTTAAAATTGAAAAAAAAATAGGATTTGCACTAGGCTATAAAGAAAAGGGGGAAATAAGTATTTATTGGTTAAGAGTTTTTTCCTTAATTAGAATATTTGTTGACTAAGAACCTAAACCTCAATCAATAAACATTCTAATTTGACAATATAATATAAAATTATACCAGTAGTAGAAATTATGGAGAATTATTCTAAAATGGAGATAATTATTCTAATGGAGATAATTATTCTACACATTCTGAACCATCAAAAGTTGTCCCAATTGGACAAGTCACACATTTCATAGAACCATTTACATTTAAATACTCTGTTATATCTGTTGAAGTATTTGAAGGACAACAAGTATTGTCGTTGTTTTCAGAATAATTTACTGGACATAAAGTTAAGCATTTACTTTGTTCTTCATTAAATATAGTTCCATTTTCACAACAAGTTGTTTCTTCATTTTGAAAATAACCTAATTCACACTCTTTCTTTTGACAATTATTTCCAGCTATTAATTCCCAATCATAATTATTTTCACAAGTATCTTTTATGCATATTCCTGAATCAAAAGTTGTCCCAATTGGACAATTATCATAACATTCTCCACCAAATTCTTCAAGACCTGTTGTTCCACAGCTTGAAGCTTCACAATTGTAAGAGCTTATTAATAAAGTAGGGTAGTCAGAAGATTGACATTGATAACAAGAACCATTTGAACCAATAGTCCAATTAGTATTACATATATTTTTTTGACATTTCAATGGACCATAACTATAAGAACTCCAACCTGAATCACATTTTACACAAGAACCATTTTGCTCTGTTTCATTTGAATCACATTCTTTTGAAGCATATAAATATTCTTTCTCTAAATCATAAGTACAAGTCGAACCTGATAAAGAAGAACCTACTACTGTTCTACCATTTACTACAGTAGCTTCACATTTCCAATCCCCTGCTGTTGAAGGACATTTAGATTCAAAACCAGAAGGATTGGAAGTATAACCATCTTCTACTTGGCTTGTAGTACAAGTAGTTTGGTTTTTATAACAAGTATCAGCACAACCATAAGAGTTAGTACAGCTGTATGAAACTCTTGAAGTAGTACAAGTTTCAACATCTTTATATTTCATAGAACAAGTCCAAGTTTCTCTTGTAGCATCTTGTGTAACTGTATTTGATTGTTCTACTTCTTTTTGACATTCCCCTAATGAAGTATTTTGAGAAGCAGAATAATCATAAGGGCAAGTTTTTGATGTTGTTACTACTCCTGGGCTTGAAGAAGAAATATCCTTTTCAGTTTTTGTTGCTTCTTCTAATCCTTTATTTGTAATGTTAGCAGAAGTTTCTTGCAATGGAGTAATTTGCCTTTCTATTGGGTCTTCTGAATTCATTTGAGTAGGGTTACTTATTGCTGCTGTTTCATTTACAGGCTCAGAAGGGTCGGCAACAGAAGCCTCTCCAGAACCTTCTCCACCAACACCAGATTCTCCTGATTCCAAATCTAAATCAGAAAGAACTTTTTGAGGAGTAATTGTTATTTTATTTTCACTTGAATTACAAGTTAAATTTGTAGAACTTAAATGTTTATTTGAATTACACCATAAAGATTTAAGTTCTTCTTCTGAACCATCAACTGTATCTAGTATATTTTCAAAGCCTGTTATACTAAGAGTTCCAGAAGATTGAGTTAAATTAATCTTACCATTAACTTTATTATATAAATCATCTGATATATAATTCTGAGTTTTTAATTCATTTAAAGAGATACTATTAATTCCTTCTGCTTCTACATATTCTTTTATAGCTGGAATTAATTTTTTCTCTACATTTTCTATTGCTTCTATTAGTTTAAGTTCATTATCTTTCACTTTATCTACATCTGTTACTAATGAAGCATTAGTTCCAACAGAAATTTCATTTTGAGTAGAGTCAGATATTACAGAAGCTATATCTTTCTCTATTATTGCAGTCATATTATATGTTAATAATAACAATATAAAAAGTATTTTTTTTATAAACATTTATATATCCCTTTTTTATTTTATATATATTATAAATTTCAATTGGCTTTTTTAATATAAAAAGCTTTCCAAAGTTTAATTTAAACATGTTATAATCTAAATATGAATGATATTGTAATAATTGGAACTGGGACTCTTTCTAAAAAAATAATAAATGGATTAAATACATTTTTTAAAATAACTGTTGTAGGGAGAAATAAAGAAAAGCTTCTTCTTTTAAAGAATAAATTTAATATTGAAATAATGGAATTATCTAATGTCAGTAACTTAGATAATAAAAAAATAATTATCTGCTCTAAATCTAAAATACTTAAAAATTTATCTAAAAATATTTCTTTTTCTAATTCTGAAATCTTTTCTAATATGGCTGATATTGATTATTTTACTTTAAAACAATATTTTCCTAATTCTAAAACTTCTAAGGTTATACCAAACATAGCAGCAGAAGTAAACAAATCTTCAACTATCTTCTTATCAGAAGATTTAAATGAAGAAACTAATTTTATTTTTTCTAAAATAGGTAAAGTTTTTAAAGTTGAAAATGAAAAAGAGATGTTGATTTCAACTAAAATACTAAGCAGTGGAATAGCTTACTTAGCTGAAATAAAATCAATATTTATTAATGAGCTAGAAAAAAATGGAATTAATAGAAAAAAATCTACCTTTATGGTAGATTCTTTGTTTGAAGGTTTTTTTGAGATTTCTTTTAAAGATGAAAGAGAAATCATAAAGGAGGTTTCTACTCCTGGTGGAATAACTGAGAAAGGAATTAAAATAATAAGAGAGTTAGATATTAAGAAAATTTTCCTTTAATTTTGGTTACTTATTTCATTTAACAAATCTTCTGTTTGATAATATATTCCTATGATTGAATCATCTAAATAATTAATATCTTTTATATTTCCTCTTATAAAAATATTTAAAACCAATTCTTCTAGATCAATTACTAGATTTTTTATCATAGAGCTTAAAAATAATATTTTTTCTTCTTCTGATATATTTTCTACATAAGTTTCTACCAAATCTTTTATTTTATGCAAAGCACTACTTAATTTATCAAAGTATTTCAATTCTATAAATATTTTTGACATTTGCTCTAAAGCTCTTATAACTTCATATATTTCATTTTTAAAAATTATTGGATTAGCAGAAGCAAAAGTTAAAGAGTCCAATAATTCCAATAACCATATTAAATTATTAGTAGAGCCTTCTTCTCCTAATCTTTTATTCATTTCATTAGAAAAATGTTCTGAATCTATTTTTTCTTTTTTATAATGACATTCATCTATAACAAAATTATTTAAATCTATTAAATTTTTTTGAACCAGCTTTTTAAATCTATTAAATTTTTTTATTTTTAAAATCCAATTGATTTTGTCAACATAAGCCTCTGACACTATACTACTGCCATAATCTTGTTTTTTAATAGTATATTCAAATAAAGAACTTCTTATTTCTCTTTTTATATCTTCATTTTCTATTAGAATTTTCACTCTTTTACTTTCTAAAACTTCAACTAAAAGCTCTTCTACTCTTGATAATTCATTGATTTTAACTACTATATAAATTTCTTTATTTAATAACTTAATAGATTCAATAACTTCTTTTGTTTTTTCTAAGTTTTCTCTATTTACTACTATTAAAATTAAAGCAACATTTTCATTGATTATATCTTTGTAGATTTTAGCTATCTCTTTTTCAATTATAACTTTATCATATAATGATTTTAATAATGATAAAAATTCATCTTTTTGCTCAAAGTTATCAATCTCATAATAAATTGATTTTATTTGTAACATTTTTAATCTTCTGTATTGATAACTTTAAAAATTGATTCTTTTAACTCTTCTTTTGAATAAGGTTTATTTAACCATAAATCAACTCCAAGTTTAAAACCATCTTTTTTTACCTGAGAAGAATTTTCAGTTGAAATCATTATTATTGGTATATATTTTAGATTTTCTTCTTTTTTCAGCTCTCTTATAAAATCAAACCCAGTCATTTTAGGCATATTATAATCTAGTAAAATTAAATCAGGAATATCTTCTTCTTTTTTATTTTTTAAATATTTCATTGCTTCAACTGGATTATTTTCAACTTCTAACTCAACATTTACATGTACTAATGAGTAAGTTGCCACTTGCGTTGCAAAACTACTATCATCTATTATCATTATTTTATTTTTCATTTTTCTTCCTCTTTAAAAATTATTTTGAATTTTGTATATTTATTTACTTCTGATTTAATAGATATGTTCCCTTTTAAACTTAATTCTACTATATCTTTTACAGCACTTAATCCAACTCCTCTTCCTGACAAAGCAGTTAAAGTACTTGAAGTAGAAATCATGGGTTCAAATATCAAACTCAATCTCTCTTCATTTGTCATTAATGACAAATCTTCTAATGTTTTAAGTTCTTTCTCTAATACTTTTACTACTATGTTTTTTACATCTATCCCTCTACCATCATCTTCTACTTCAAGATAGTAAGTCCCAGCTTCTTTTTTGAAATCTATTTTAAAGTATCCATACCCTTCTTTTTTATACTTAACTCTATCTTGAGAAGCTTGCTCTCCATGAATTACAGCATTTATAATTAGATGGTTTAATATATGTAATAGATAGTTTAAAAATCTTTCTTCTATTTGAAAAGTTTCTACATTTATTTTTAATTCTAAATTAGTTTTAAATGACTCTTTATAATTTTTAAATTTTTCTTTCATTTTATTTTCTATATCTTTTGAACTTATAATTTTATTTTCTTCTTTTTTATCTTCTTTTCCATTTAATAAGCTTAATGCCTGACTTGCAAGATTAGAAACTTCTTCATTTTTTTCTTTTTTAATTTTTAATAATATCTCTCTAATTTTTATAAGAGAAATTTGAGAACTATTTAAAAATAATTTATCTACTTCTTTTTCTTCAACTTTTAATTCACTTATTTTTTCTGATAAATAAGTTTTCATTTCTTCTTGATTTAATGAAGTTTTTATAATCACATATATTTTTTGATATTTAGTTACTTCTATTATTTTATCTTCTTCTATATTTGATTTATTTTTATCACCCTTTTTTTTCCCTTTGAATGAAAGAAGTTCTCCCATTGTAAAAACTTTTTCTAATACTTTAATTAATTGTTCATCTTTTAATAATGGATTTTTTTCTTTATTTATTTCTATGTCTAATTCTACTACTTCTATTTCTTTTATATTTTTTCTTTTTTGATATGTCTCAATTGGTAGCTCAATTAATGAATTAGGAAACCCTTCTAAATCTTTCAAAGCATAGAAGGATACTCTATTTTTTAATTCTTGCATAAGATTTTTACTTATTTCTTTTTCTAATATATAAATAGTATAAATTTTAAATATCAATTCATAATCTTTTTTTAAGTTACTAATTATTTCTTCTTCTTTTTTTTCAAATAAATTAAATTTTAATATATTTGCTAAGTATGTTTCACATACATGCAAAATATCACTTAAAATATTGTAATCTATAAAAGCAGCACTTGACTTAACTGTATGATAGTGGGTGAAAATTTTTAAAAAATTATTTCTAATTTCCTTTTCATTTTTTTTATTATGATAAATAATTGATTTTATCAATTCATCTATCTCTTCTAAAAGAGTTTCTGTTTCTTCTATAAAAGAATTTTTTAAATTATCATCAAACATAACTGCCTTTGACTTCATAAAAACCTCTCTTTTTATTTTTTTATTTTATTATATTATTTGTTTTTATTTTTTTATTTTTTTGGGCTATATTCTTTCTTCAGATTGAATTAAGTTATTTTAATATAAGATAATATATAAATAATTTATATAGGAAAACAATTTGATTAAAAATATTTTACAAAAAATGTTAATTAATAGTAATATATCACCTATACTTATAGGCGAACCAGGGACTGGTAAAACTACTTTTGTTAAAGAATTATCTATTCTTACAGGTATCCCTTTAATTCATATTGAAGCTCCTCATATTAGTGAAGAGCATTTGGGAAACATACCATTTATTATTAAAATAGAAGAAGAATTATCAGTAATTAGAGCTGAAAGCCATTTGATAACAGTTTTGAAGAAACAAAAAGTTTTTTCAAATGAAAAACATCTTGATTTAATAAAAAAACACAATTTATATCAGGAATATATAGAAAATAAAGGAATAATTTTAAAAATAAGAGAAAATATTAAATCTATTCTTTTCATTGATGAATTTTACAGAGTAAAAAGTGTAAAAATATCTAATCTTTTAAGAGGAATATTAAATAGAAAAATAGGAGCTGACAATTTACCTGATTCTATTTTTCCTATATTTGCCTCAAACAATGATTTAAATGACCAAGGATTACAAGTAATCCCAGAAAATCATCAATTTAAACTCTTTAGATTTGACAATACTAATAACAATGCTTTTTTAAAATATTTAAAAAAGAAAAAAATACTTTCAGGAAAAATTTTAACAATTTTTTCTTCTCATTTAGAATGCTCTAATTTTTTAAATAAGGATTTTGAAAGTGGTTTAACTATTTCTCCAAGAAGAATGGAAGAAATATTAAAAATAGTTAATTCTCTTTATCATTTAAAGAATAAAGAAAATAATTTTTACAAAGTTATATCTATTAGCAAAATTCATTTTTTTAATTATTCAAATAATACTTATAGTTCTTTATATCCCCTTTTTATTAAATTTTTAGAAGATTTATGGGAACAAGAATATTCTGATTTATTTGAACCAAATGAATTTTGGAGTGATAAGCTTGAAAAACTAATTCATTTAAAGCAACATATTGGCATTGAAAAAAAATATATCCCTTGTTTATCAGGGCTTCATGGAATTTCTAAAACTTCTTCTATCAATTCTATTTCTAATAAATTAAATTTAAACTTGATTAAAGTTGATTGTTCTTATTTAAATAATGATGACACAATAGGATTACCTTTAAGCAAAAACCAAAACGAAACTTTTGAAATAGATTTTTCAGAACCTCTTCTTTATTCAATTATTATGAAGCTATATAATCAATCAAAAATAGACAATAAAGATAATAAAGATAGAAAATATAATCACATTTTATTCTTAGATGAATTATCTAGAGCTAACCCATCTGTTCTTAACTCTATAAGAAAAATTTTGTTAGATAAATCAGTTAATGAGATTTATAAGTTGCCAGAAGATATTTTAATTGTATGTGCTATGAATAATAAAGGAGAAGGAACTTATGAATTAACTCCTCATATAAAGGATGTTTTAGAGATAATTGAATGCCATCCAAATTATGAAAAAACTATCAATTATATTAAAAAATTAAAAATCATAAAAGAAGTTGAAAAATCTTCTCAATTACCTTTATTTGAAGTTTCAGAAGAACTTTTTAATACTATTTTCAACAGATTTAAAAATGATTGTAATAGCAGTGAAATAGATTTTTTCTTTGATACTTTATATGAAAAAAATATATACATATCTCCAAGAGTTATTGATTCTTTTTTTCAAGACTTTTTTCATTCTGTCTCTTTTTATATTGAAGAGAACCAAAATGAATTAAATAATTTATTTCAAAAGCCAGAGCATTTCATTCATTTTTTAGAAGAAATACTTGATTTGTTTTTTATATCTTTTAAGGAAAATATAACTTTCTCATTAATTCAAAAGAAAATTAATAATAATGAGATTGAAAAAATATTATTTCAAATTAAAATTTTAATATTTAATGAAGGCTCAATTATTTTTGATAAACTTAAATTAAAAAAATCTAAAAACATCATCTCTATAAAAGATATTTTTTTAGAAATAGAGCATTCCTTCACTAAACAAGATTTAGTTGAATTGTCTTTTGTTTTTTCAAATTACATTTTTAGTGTTGAAGACAACCAAGTTATAAATGAATTAAACTATATTATTAATGACTTATCTATAAAAAAATTATATTTAAAAAATTATAAGCAGTTTTATACTGAAATAGATCTCCTTTATACTATTTTAAAAAATGTAAAGCTTAATAATAACCTAAAAGAAAGAGCCTCTATATTATTACTAGAAAGTCTAAAGAGTTTTAATTCTTCTCTCTTAAACAGTATGATTATTGAAAATAACAATGAAAATATTGAAAAGTTCTTTGAAGATATTTACAATAGTAATAAATATGACCTATTAAATACTCATAAAGATTGGTTTAAAAATGAAAAAATTCTTTCTTTTGATTTTTAAATGTTTTAGATATACTTATTTTTTATAATAACAAATAAAGGAATTACATGAAATTAAATAAATTACTAAGAACCTTAGGAATCTCAGAAGACAATAAGGAAGTTCAAAAAGTTATTAATGAAGAAATGAAAGTTATTAATGAATTAGATGACTCTCAACTTCTTTCCTTAGCAAAAAACAAAAGAGTTGATTTAGAAAAAATGATTGAAGGTGCTGGGTTTGTTAAAAGTAGAATTTTAAAGAAAATTTTAAAAACTTTAAATAAAGAAATTGAAGAATTAGAGCTAAATATAGAAACTAATTAAGGATTTTTTCAGCTTAGTTAGATTATAATTTAATAAATATAAATATAGGAATGTTAAAAATGTTTAAAGAATATCAAATTTATCCAACTAACTTTGTTAAATTAATTAACTGGGTTTCTATCAAAGATGGAGTTGTTACTGTTGAAGAAGGAAAGGAAGCAACTATGTTATGTCAAGCAATAGATGGGAAGCCATTTATTGTTAGGTTTAAACAAGATGCTAAAAAAGATGTTCTTGACTTAAAATTTGTAAAAGATTTTTTTGATAAAAAGTCTAAGCAAGCTATTAAAAGTGATTTTATAACAAGCATTGAAAAAAGTTTAAGAAGTAATGACCCATTTATGGATGATATAGAAGATTATATTGAGAAAAATAATTTAGATAGAAAAGCAGCAAGAGGATATGAAGATAAATTAATAGAAGAAAAAGCTAAAGAGTTAGCTAGTTTAGATAGAACTATGAAAGAAGGGTCTATTATTAAAATACCATTATCTACTGGTGCTAAAATTGAAACTGCTATTCTAAATGGAGAAAGTCTTGAAATTGTTGATTCTGTTTCAATTTTAGTTGATTCTAATAATGAACCAACAGGATATGGTATTTATTACATTTCTCAAAATAGATTTCAAATACCATTAGTAATTAGCTCTTCAGATACTGATTTATGGAACTTTTTTATTAATAATTCTATTGTCAATAAAGAACAAATTAATGAATTATTAATGCACAGTATTAGAACAGTAAGAAAAACAGAAGGCTTTTTCCTTTATTTCTTTAAAACAAGTAAAGCAAGAGAAAATTCTTCTATTATTAAGTCTGAGTTTTTAACATTGATAAATGATATTAATAATTCTGTTAAATCTAAAACTATTAATAATTATATATCTAATGTTGAAAAACTTTCTGAATTATTAAAAGAAGAAGAATTACTCAAGTCTTTTTTAGAAACATTTGTTATTAAGCTACCTAATAGATTAAATACAGATGAGTTGTTGAATGCAGAAGGAAATTTATTTACAAGGATGCCAGAAGCATTTATGAATCTTTTATTTAGAAAATATTCTGAAAATCTTGAGGGAAATTTAGAAGAAATTAAAAATACACTTGAAGAAGAAATTATTAAAAGCAAAAAAATGTTTGGTTTTTACAATATAATTGGAACTCCTGGTATGCAAACAAGTGATACTTATGGATTTTTACCAGCTAATTTAAGATTAAAAGATAAATTATTTGTAAATATAGAGTTATATCAAAAAATTATTACTAGAGTTTCAACTTCTTTCTATGAGAAATATGGAAAAGGTGGGAAAAGCCTAGCCTCAAAAGGGGTAAAGAATAAAACTTACCAATCTTCTGAAAAAACAGCAGAAGAAGATTTTGATATAAACTCAGTTTTTTAAAAATCAGCCTCATTTACAAAACAAAAAAAATCTCCTATAATAAATTAAATTAAATAGGAGAAACAAAATGAGTTTCATTTTTACTAAGCAAGAATTAATTCAAGCAGCCAAAGAAAGCAATCTATCTTCATTACCGTCTATTATTATTATTTCAGAAGAACCCGATGAAAAACTTGAAGAAGAAATTAGCAATACTATTCTTTACTCTACTTCAAGATATAAATCTGACTATACTGTTTTAGATGAAAAAGCTGCTATGCTTTTTTCAGAAGGTAAATTGAAAAACAAAGAGGTTTTCTTTAATTTAAATGAAAACCTTTTAAAATTTAATAAATTTAGATATTCTACTTTTGCTAATAATATGATTATAACGAATAATTTACATTTAAAAAACTCAGGTGAAATGACTGATAATGATATATATGAGCATGAAAACTACGAACCTTTAATAAGTCAAAAAGACAATGAGGAAATTTTTTTATATGAAAGACAATACTATCAAAAAATTAATGATAAGTTTGAAGATACTTTGTCTGAATTAGAAAAACAATTGAGATATGAAGCAAAAGCAAACTCTAATCCAAAAACTTTAGGAAAAGAACTTTTTAACAGATTAATGATTAGTAATTATTCTACTATTAAAATATTAGATAAAGATGGAGAATTGATATCTTATGATAGCTTAGAAGTTCTTAACCTTTTAAAAGATAAAGCCAAGAAAAATTTTAATTCTGATTTATTAGATTTGATTTTTGATATAGAAGAATACAAAGATTCTTTAGCAACTGGAATGATTGAAAAAATAGTTTTAGTTGATAAACCTTCATACTCTTCTAGTGAAAATATTTACTCAGATTCAGTGGAAGAAACTTTAATTTGTGGAGCAAAATTTATTGTAGAAAATGATAAAGTTTTTTTGATTCATAATAATAATAAATATGATTTAAATCAAGATATAAATTTATTTATTGGAAATAAACCATTGGTTTTGAAAAATTTCCCTTTATTTGAAGAATTTAATGGTTATGAAGGAACTGGATATCTTTTTGATGATGAATCTAATCCTTTTGAAATGATTATTGATCCTACTAACAATATAATTCAAATAAAAATAGCAGATGAAGATTTATTTAATGAAATAATTGAAAGTTATAATGAAAAAGTATTTAATGAAGAAGATTCAATGCCTTTATTTAAAAGAAATAATCAAGCTAAATTAAATAATAAACTTATAAAAGCCATTGAGTTAAATCAAAAGAAAGATATTCTAAAGAAAAAGGTTGTCATTACAACTCCTAAAACAACTCCTAAAAGATAATTCATACGTTATCTTTTTAGGCTTATAAGCTGACCATCTATTTTTCCAAATAATATAGGGTCTAAATTTTCATTTAAGATAAATAAGAGATTTTCTTCTTTATCTATAAATTTAATTGGCATTTCAGCACTTATAGTTTTTTTAATCCCAATCCCAAAATTACTTCCTGAAATATATATTTTACATATTATAGAGGTAACTAATAATAAAATAAAAAATATACTAAATACAAATTGTTTCATTCTAACTCTCTTCTTTGTTTTATTATTTGCATTATAACTTAAAAAAACTTAATTTCGATTTAAGTATCAACATACCTGTTATTACTGATTTATTTTCTATTCTAGTATTAGTAATTTTCTCTGTAATTTCATAATTAAAAGTTTCTTTAGAATGATTTATTTCTATATCATATCCATTTTTTTCAAAGCTTTCTTTTAAATCTTTATAGTCAATATCTAAATTTACTAATTTACTAATTTTATCAATATTCATTTGACAAATATTCTTTCCCATCAAATATTATAGTCTTAGGAATTTTAGTGTTTTTTGGAATTTTTATTTCTATTTCTGCCCCATTATGTTTTATTATTAATTTTTTAAAAAGCTTTATTCTTGGATAATAAGAATTTTCTTCTGGGCTTGAATTGATTTTATCATTTAAATATTGATTTTCTCTTTTAAGTTCTTCTAAATTATTTGATAAGTAAATAACTTTATTTTTATATTCTTTATTTATATTATTTAATTTTTGATTTTCTTTTAATAATCTAATTTTATGCAACTTTACTCTAAGTTTTTCTTTATAGCAATTATTTTCAACAGGATTTTTACTTCTTTCTTTTTCATACTTATCTTTATCTTTCTTTTGGTAATTAGTTTTTTCATTTTCATAATTGTATGCAGTAGCATTACTTGTTAAAAACAATGTTATTAAAATTAATATTTTCATTTTGGTATCCTTTTTTTTATAATATCTTTTTTTTTCTTAATTAAAGGTTAATTAATGTTGGATGATATTTGTTTTAATACTTTCTATCTCAAATCAGAAAAGAAATTTATTTGATGTATAAATAAAAAAACAGATGGAGAAATTATTAAAATTTATTTGAAACAGCAAAAAAATGAGAGTGATTTTTTATTATCTATTTATATAACTATGTATTTATAGAGTTTTCTGAAAAGAACAGGTTTTCAGAAAATAATCTGACCCTTGCTTTGACCTTTCTTAAAAAACAAAGATACTTTTCGTTTTGGAAAAATATGTAAAGATTGTACAGCAGAGTTTAAAATTAAAAGAATAAGCAAAAAAAAACTTGGTATTAAAAACCTAAATAATAAAATACTTTACCTTTGAAAAAAAAATATTCTTTTATAATATTTTTATACATTTATAAGGATTTACATGCATAAGTTTTATATCTTAAAAGTTGAAGTTCATTACTATGATTCTTTTAGTTTTGTTAATTTGATTTCAGATTCTTTAGATAAAAATGAAAATATATCCGTTGCTAAATATTATTTTAAAAATAGCTCTTTTTTAGATGAAAATCTAAAATCATTATTTCTTAAAGACGAACATAGATTTTTAAAAGATTTTGTTATTATTAAAATAATAACTGAAGCTTCTCCCAATGCAAGAATTGCTCCTTACATTGATTAAATTCTATAAAGATAAAGTAGTTATTTTTCTATAACTATTTCTCCATCCTTTACTCCCTTTTTCTTTGGAGTAGACCAAACAATACCTCCTAATGTAGGACAGGCTTCAGCACATAAAGGTAAATCAGATTCACCTTTGCACTCATTACAATCAGAAGTAACCCAAAATTGATTTTCTCCATTTGGATTTTTATCTTCTGATAAAATTGCATCTTTTGGACATTCAGGAGCACAAGTATTACAGTTAATACAAAATTCTGTTATTTGAACCATTATTTTGCCTTTCTTAATTATTTAAAAATTTAAATTCTAAAGATAAAGTGTCTGTTAATTTTGGATCTACAGGAACTCCCTGAGATTGTAATAAAGAAATGGCTTCTCTTAATTTATCTCTTCTCTTTGTAACTTCTTTGATAAGATTATTAGTAGTAGCAGGATCTTCTTTAACTTCTATTTCAGCAAGAATCAGTTCAATAGTTTTACTATCTTTTCCTTCTTCTTTTCCTATTAGAGTTACTTTTCCTTTTTCTGCTTTACTAATAATTAAGCCTGATTTACTTTTTTCTGCAAATAAAGTATCGTAAGAAGAGAAAAACTCTATTTCATTTGTGATTTTATTAATTGCCAATATTTGTTTATTCATTTTATTCCTTTTTAGTATATTAAAATATTATAGCTTAATATCCCCTTAAGAGGGAGTTATTTTTTTATAGAAAAAAATTGAATGTTTATAATTTCATCTTCTTTAAATTTTTTTTTAGTTTTCATTTGATTTAAAAAGTTTAAAATGTAATTTTCAAATTCTTTTGAAGTTGAAACTTTTTTCTCTTTAATTTTTATTATTTTATTATTTTTTATATATATTTCATATTCTGATTTATATTTTTTTTCTAATAATATATTTACCCATTCTTTTTTGATTATTTCTTTATTGCTTTTACTTTTAAAACTTTTAAATAAACTGTTTATATTTTCAATAGGCTTATTTTTCTTTGGAGTTACTATATTTATTTCTATTGAAAATTCTTTTTCTTTTTTTGAAGATTCTGAATTAGTTTGATAATTGAAGTAATAATAAAAAGGAAAAAAATATATTATTAAAGAAATAATAAATATTATTAATTTTTCCTTTTTATTCAAATTAAATACTCGCTGAGTATAAAGAACCTTCTGAAATTGAAGAAGCCGTATCCATCATTTTATATATTTTTTCTTCATATGATAATCCTTTATATAATTCAGAAGAATTCATATGATCCATTATTTGAGTAAATTCTTCAGCAGACATTTCCACTTCTGTATTTACTTCTGTATATGAAAAAGAACTAGATATATTACTATTCATATGAGCCAATATATCCTCTAAAGGATTTTCTTTTGAACTATCTTTTTCTTGTTCTAACGCTTCTTTTAATATTTCTAAAAGTTCCATTAAAACATTTAATTTCATAAGTAATTCAATTAATTGTTCAAGCTTATCAATAGTGTCTTTTTCACTTGTTTTAGAGTTATTGTAATTAACTTCTAAACTCATAGTGTAATTATACACACTTTTTGCTTGAGTATCGCTATTTGATGTAATAAAAGTTTCTTCTTCTTTAAATGTAGAAGAAAAAGTATTACTTGAGTTTACTTTATTAAAATCAATATTTGATGAATTTACTCCAGCAATTCCAGTTGTTGCATTATTTACATTATTTATAGATTCCATTTTATTTCCTTTTTAATTAGTTGAAGCAGAAGCAGAAGCAGAAGCCTCTCCTCCTGAACTTTCACTTGAACTAGTTGATGCAGACATTTCCCCACCAGAAGAACCAATATTGCCTATCATTCCTGATAGGATATCTTCTGTTGATATATTAGGCATTATTTGTTCTTTAAAAGGATTTTCTTCTTTTTCTTTGGATTCAGGCAGTTTATTTTCTTCTGCTAATGTAAAAACCCCTTTTATATTAGGACCTTCTCCATCAGAATTTTTGCAAGGAGCTTCTGCTTCTTGTGTTGGCATTGGCTTAATATTTGAACTCATATCTATTGAAGACATTGATGAACCAGAAATTTCATTCATATTTATTCCTTTTTTAGGAATTATATTGTTTTCATTTTTTTTATTGTTTTTTTATTTTGAAATTAATTTCAAATCCTGATTGGTTTTTTTTTATTTCAAATTGTAATTTTAAAAGTTTTATTAAACTAAGTGCTTTTGAAGAACTAATATTATCTTTGAAATCTATTTTTAAGATATCTTTTTCTAATTTTATTTTTTTAATATTTTTAGAATCATTTAATAAAATAGACAATATTTTATATTTTTTTTGATTTTTTGTATATTCTTTTTCTAATTCTTTATTTTTTATATTTAATTTTTTTAAAGAACCTTGGTAATTTTTCAACGCTTTGCTTATTTTTTCATTTATTCTTTTTTCTTCTTTTTCATATTTTAAATAACTAAATGACAAATAAGAAGCTGATATTAATATCAATACATTTATTAACACATTGCTTATTTTAAAAGATATATTATTATTTGTTGAAGATATTTTAATTTGCTCTTTTTTATAATCTTCTCTTTTTATTTTAAATATGTCTTGATCTTGATTTTTTTGATTTTTTTGATTGAAAATCTCTATGTAAAAACCATTCATGTTTTTAAGCTCTATATCAATATTATTATTTTTAAAATAATATTCTTCTGTTGAATTTAAGCTATCAAAAAATAATATTTTTTTCTTTAATTTGTAAATTTGGTTGTAAAGTTTTTCTTTAATTTGTATAAATAAGTAAGTATCTTCTTCTTTTTCAAAATAATAGAATTTATTATTATTTTGAAATAAAGACTCTCCTACCTTTTTTATTAATTTTTTATTTTGTATCTTTTTTAAATGACTATTATAACAAGAAGGTAATATTACTAAAAAATCTGATTTTTCTCCTATTAAAGTTATTTGTTCTTTTTCTATATTAGAGCAATATACAATATTATTCAAAACTTTTCCTTTTTACTTTTTCTAGTTTTTCATCATAAATTATTATCAAAGATTCTTTGTTGTTTTCAATGTCATTTATTCTTATATATCTATTATAATCTTCTTTATAGCATTTGAATAATTCTAAATTATCTTCTTCTAATAAAAAAATATGGCAATTTATTTTAAGCTCTTCTATTTTTTTGATTTTATCAATTATTATTGGTGATAGGTATTTTCTTACTTTTTTATTTTTAAATTCATAAACTTCTACTCTTTCTCCTAAGCCAAAATAGAATAGAGAAAAAAACTCTTTACCTTTTGAATTATTATACTGCTTATATTTTTTAAAAATATTTATTAACTCTAGCTTAGTTATGTATTCTTTTGGTTTATTATTAATTTGATTATCTTTAAAAAAGTTTTCTAAATCATTAGTTATATTATTAATATAATTAAATTTTAATTTTACTAATATGTCTTTTATTAATTTAATAAATTTCTCATTTAGTTTCTGCTGGTAAGATTTACTATTGTTTATTAAATTAAAGTCTATTTTCTCTTTGTTAAGTTCTTCTTGAATTTTTATATTTTGATCTTCATAGTATATATAATTTTTCAATTTATTGTTTTCAATTAATTTTTCAGAACTAATAAGCTTTTTGTAGTAATTAGCTATTTCAATATTTGTTTCAATGTCTTTATTGTAGATTTTAATCATTAAAAAATGAATGGACATAGCCATTAATAAAAAGACAATTATTAAATATGAAACAAAACCATTTCTCATTTTATTCGCATTCTATTAAATAAATATCTTTTTTTTCTCCATCTTCCATTTTATCAGAGCCAAATGAATATAGTTTATATTTTCCATTTTCATATAGGTAAGATATTTGTGTCCCCCAAGGGTCTTTAGGTATTTTTTTAATATAGTTTTGTGCTTTTAGTTCTTCTAAACCTTCTTCATTTGTTGGATACCTACTATTTTTTACATAATAATTTTCAAGAGTAGTTTCTATTGATTTTAGTTGAATACATACTAATCTATCTTTTGCCACATCCATTTGAGAAGTTAATTTAGGAAACACTAAACCTATTAATAAACTTAAAATAATAACTACTGCCATTATTTCTACTAATGTAAATGCTTTTCTTTTTTTATTTCTTTGATTCATTACTTTTCCTAATCTTCTTCTTCTTGTTCATCATCACCAAATGCTTTATTATGAATTCTTTTTACTAAATTTACTAATTTTTGTTTTATATTTCTTCTTATTTTTAAATATTCAGTATGCTCTAATTTAAAAAATTCTTCTAAGTTTTGACTCATTTCATAGAATTTTATATTTTTAAAATCAAATTCTTCAACTCCTGTTAAATTATTTAAAACTTCTAAATCCTTAAAAAAACAAGCAGATACTTCTTCATCTTTTCTGCTTTCAACAAAACCTATAAAAACATCTAATAATATATCATATTTTAAAATAAGATATTCATAATATCTTAGCAGTTCAATATCTCCACAAATAAGATATTTAATTATTTCAAAATATTTTTCATTCATATATTTTTCAAATTCATCAGTGTCTTCATCTTTTGTTAAATTAGTTACTCCTGAAGAAGATACAAAGGCATAATTAATATACTTAGTTTGTTGATACTTATCAGTACTAACTTTTTGATTATCCATATCTTCCATAGTATATTCTTCTTGAATATTTACTTTGCTTTTAGTACAAGAATTAATTGAAGCTTTTCTTTCTATAAAGTAAACTACTCTCTGCTGTATCCACCAGTGAACATAAGTAAACAGTTTAGTTTTACTTTTGGGATTGTATTTTTTAATTCCTACAACAAAACCTTCAAAGGCATAACTTTTTGCTTCCCTTTTTATGATATTGTTATTTATAACCCCTTTTTCTTCTTGACTATATTGAGTTTCATCTGAATCAGTTAATATATTTCCTATATATCTATTATTTATATTGTAATGAACAATTTTGGAAACTAAATTAGAATATTTTTCATAATAAATATATTCTAATACACTAGTAAATTCTAAATAATTTTTAAGTAGTATTTCTTCTTTTAAATTCTTGCATTGCTCTTTTAATAATTCCCTTGCAGTTTTAAAGTTCAATATTATTTCTGTGTTTTGAGTATTGAAAAATTTATTAATAATAATATTATAAAGCCTTAAGTACTTTGATTCATAGCTATCATCTATCCAATCAGCAGTCTTTTTCAAACCTATTTTTCCTATTTTATCATTTAAAAAATAAGTTTCTTTTTTTATTAATTTATTAAACTTCTCATGAAAAATAGTAAAAGTTTTAATATCCTTCTCAATATCTATTTTATCTTCTTCTATTATTTCTTCTTCTATTATTTCTTCTTCTTCAACAGCATCTACACTTTCTTTAAAGTCAGGCACTATTTCCTTGAAATTAACAGATTCATTTTTATCAATTAAATTTTTCAAATGAAATTCCTTTATCAAATTTCTTAATTTTAACTTAATTTATGATAAAAATCAATCTTTTGTATTTTTAGTTAGCAAGTTTTTAATAAAAAACATAAAAAGTAATATTTTTATTTATAATGAATTAAACAATAAATAATTAAACAATAAGGTTTTAAAATGAAAAAACAAATAACTATTTTAGCTTTAGCAGGCTTAACTATTCTTTCTAACATACAAGCAGTAGATATTAATCAAGTAAAACAGCAAGGCCATAAGCTCAACAAAATCTCTGTTTTAAATTATTCTAGTGGAGATTTAATTATTGAATATAATTATGCTTTTATTGATTCAGATGAAAAAATGTGGGTTTTAGCTAATATCAACAACAATACAAACAAAGTTCAAAAGTATATTATTTCTAATAAAGAAATTTCAATAGAACCTCTAACTTCAAAAGAAATTTTACTTGACAAACCTTCATATGTTTCTTTAATTTTAAAAAATAAACAAGAGAAACAAAAAATAAATTCTTTAAAATCTAAAACTTCTAAGCAAAAAAATGTAAAAATTGAAACTAAATCTACTAATATTTCAAAAAAAGAAGAAACAGTTTCAAAAAAAATTAAAGATACTTACACTTCTAAAATAAATATGACTTTAAATAAATTAAAAGCTGATTTAAATATAAATAAAACTAATCTTTCTTTGTCTTTAAAAGAGCAAAAAGAATTAAAAAAACAACATTCTCTTAATGTTAATAAGTTAAATAGCAAGTGTTTAAATGACAAACTTAATTTAAAAACTCTATACCTTAAAGATATTAAAGCTATTAAAAACAGTCATTTAATTGAAATCTCTAAACTTAAATCAGCAAACCTTGAAAGTATTTCTAAACTTAAATCAGCAAACCTTAAAAGTATCTCTGAAATAAAATCTAAACATAATGAAGAAGCAACTAAATTAAAAGAAAAAATAGCTCATTTAATTTCAACTAAACCTCAAATAAAACCTAAGGATTCTTTAAACATTATCATTAGAAATATAGAAGAAAGTATCAATAATATTAATAATCTTAAAGTGTACAGTTCTCTTGATAGAGTTTTCATGAAAGAGGAATTAATTGATATGAAAAAATCATTATTAGAATATACTTTTTCTAAAGGAGACTTTTAACTATGGATTGTATGAAATTATTAAATAGTAATTTCTTTTATGAGAATAATTACCCAATATATTATGTATCAGAATCTATTGTAGTAGTTAAATCTATTAATAAAAAAGCTAAGTTTTGCTCTAATTTGGATTTACATACTCATTTACTAGAAAATGAAAATTTTTTAGCTGGAATTTTTTTAGAATTAGATAGTGAAAAAGATAAAGGAAGCAAAGCTAATAATATATTTCTTTTAAATGATAACATGAAAAAAATTATTTTGAAATACAAAGTAAAAATAACAGATTTAGTTAATTTTCTTTCTTATACCTTTTTAATAAATAACAATAAAGAATTAAGCTATTCTTTCAATGACTTTGAAGCATTAAATCAACATTTCTCTATATTTATTAAATCTTTTGAAGATTATAAATTAGAGGTTATTTCAAAAGACACTACTTTTAATAAGCAAAGAAGAATTTCAAAAGTGAAAATAGAAAGAATTTGTGACAAATTAAAACAAAAATTTGAATCTGACTAAGATAAAAAGAGGCTTTTATGGAAAATATTGAAATTATAGAAAATCTTTCTTTTGAATACAAATTTATAAAAGAAGAAGACCCTTATAATTTAAGAAATTCTTTTATAATTTATTTAATTGTTGACAATTTCCCTTATTATGCTTTTAAAAGTATATCTTTTGAGTTTGATGAAGAATTTGAAAAAGAGATAACTTTGATTTTCAATACTTCTGAAGCTTTAAAAATGTTTAAACTTGTTACTTCTTCAAAAGACAAGCACTTTAGACAAATTAGAAAATTTGTAAAGCAGATAATAAATCCTAATAAAGAACAAAATACTTTTGTTAGGATTTCAAATAATCCAAATATCCCTACTTTTAATAACAATAAAGAACTTTTCTCTAAAGGCTTTTATAAAGAGTTTTAAAAGTTAGGCTTAGGGTCATTTATTTTAGAATTTGATTTAGGCTTTTCTTTTCCTTTTGTTTTTTTCAATATTTTTTCTAGTTTGTTTTTTATTTCTGGAGAATTTAGAAAAATTTTCCCCCTTTCATGGATTTTTTCTTCTTCCTTCTTTCCATTTCCATTATTTCCAGTTTCAAATACTGTATAAATTTTCATAAATCAACCTTAAAATTTTTTAATTATTATAAAAAATCAAATAATATATTTGATTAAGAGCTTTTTTTAATAATACTTAGCTATTAATTTTATTAGATATGAATCTAAAGCAGTATAAGATAAATAAGGGTCTCCATTTTCTTTATATGAAAACGGAGCAACAAACTCTCTTATATTAAACTCTTTATTTTCTTTTTCCATAGTCGTTATTAACTCATCTAAAACATTTATTAAATTGTCTGTTGGAGTCAATTCTTCAATTGATTTTTCTTCATCTAACTGCTCTGTTATAATATTTAAATCTATAAAAAAATTATTAATTTTCTTTTCTAATTCTACATTATTTAATTTAGGGCTTTCTACTCTCTTTTCCATTATGTATATAATCCTCCGTTTACTTTTACTACTTCTCCACACATATAGCTATTTTGGTCTGATAACATAAATGCTATTGTTGAAGCAACTTCTTGAATCTCAGCCATTCTTCTTAAAGGAACAACTTGCATCATCCTAGCTATCATAGCAGGAGGAATTCTCTGAGCCATTTCTGTTTTAGTTAACCCAGGAGATACTACATTTATTCTAATTCCTTTTGGAGCTGCTTCTTGTGCTACTGTTTTTGAAAAAGAAACAATTGCTCCTTTTGAAGCAGCATAAGCTGACTGACCTGGATTACCTCTATCTCCTGAAACAGAACTCATATTTACTATAGCCCCAAATTTATTTTCTCCCATTGCTTTAACAGCTTCTTGAGTAACATAAATAGTTCCATATAAATTAGTTTCAATAACATCTTTTAAATCTTTTGTCTTCATTGCCAACAAAGAAGAGTCCTTTACAATACCAGCATTATTAACTACATAATCAATTTGTCCATCTTCTTTAATTATTCTTTTAAATGCTTTTGAAACTTCAGAAGGCTTTGAAACATCAAATTTAATTGTTTCTGCTTTACCTCCTCCTGCCACTATTGCTGATTTGATTTGATTAGCTTGAGCTTCTGAATTATTATAATTGATCCAAACTTTTAATCCTGCCTTTGATAAAATATTTACAGTAATAGCTCCTATTCCTCTACTACCTCCTGTAATTAATACATTTTTTCCACTCCAAGTAAATACAGAAGGTAATTTTGACTTTTCAACTTCTTCCATAGTTCTTTCAAATTCTTCTATCTTTGCTTGCATTTCTTCTTCTTTTTTAGCAAACTGCTCTTCTAAAAGCTTTTGCCCTTTATCTTCAAGTTCAGTTTTTTGAGAATCTAGCAGCTCTTGACCAACTTCTTCTAAGTTTTTACCTTTTTCTATTTCTTCTATTTTCATTTTCAACCTTTATTTTATTTCAACTCTTCTATTTTTAGAATGACACTCTTTTGTGTTTTTCTTGCAAACTGGATTATTTTCTCCATAAGATATTAATTTAATATTTTTATCTAATATAGAAGTATTTATCTTTATTAATTCTTTTATAAAATTTGCTCTTTTTATTCCAAGAGCATAATTGTATTCATCCGTCCCTTGTAAATCAGTATTTCCTTCAATAGACACTGAATCTTTTCCCTCTCCATTAAATCTTATCATTTGATTTTTCAATCTTTCTAATTCTTCTTTATCTTGATTTAAATCAAATGATAATTCATATTCATCAAATCTAAAATAAATTGAATTTGGGTCTTTTTGGATTTTTTCAGATTTAATTTTTGTTGGAACTTTTGTTGGAACTTTTGTTGAAACTATTTGATTTTCAGAAACTTCAATAGAACTATCAATATCTTTTACTTTATTAATATCTTCTTTTATGCTTTCTTCTACTGAAAAATTAGATTCAACTTCTTCCATGATTTCTTTTTCATACACTACATTGTCTGACTGAATTACCCCTGACTTAATCTTGTAACTCACATCTTGATTTTTTTGTGAACATCCTGTTAATAAATATGCACTTAAAATAATTAATAATAATTTATTATGTTTCATCAAATTATCTCCTTTAAAGGCATATTACCATATATATTTTAATAAATCAACTTTTTTTTACTTTCTTATAAATTTTTTAATTTTTTTTACTCTTTTTTTTATTGCTCTTTTTAATTTTTTATTATTTTTAAATTTATGATTTGAATAATTTGATATTTTATTTCCATTAAAAGAAATGTATTTTTCAGGATTTATATAATTCCCTTTTATTTTCACTCCAAAGTGCAAATGTGGACCAGTGCTTCTTCCAGTATTTCCTAAATAACCTATTACTGTATTTCTTGTTACTTTGCTTCTTTTTGTAATTTTTTTATTAAAACTTTTCAAATGTAAGTAAGTAGTTTGAACTCCATTCATATGTTTCAATATTATATAATTACCACTTCTTTTATCATACCCTCTTCTATATAATTTACCAGGAGCAGAGGCATATATTTTAGTCCCTGCTTTATTTACTAAGTCTATACCATTATGTATTAATCTTCTTTTTGTAATTGGATGCTTTCTCATCCCAAATTTAGAACTAATTCTTTTAACTTCTTTTAAAGGATTAGTTAATCTTATTTTATTTTTTTTATTTATTAAATCAGAAACACTTACAAATATTGATTTTCCATTTTGAATTTGAATATGATATGTATGATATTTTTTAATATACATTGCATTGAAATCATTAGATTCTAAATACTTTATTCTTTTAGTTTTTTTATTTACTAATAATGTTAGTTTTGAAAAAAATTCTATCTTTTTATAGTTTACAAGCCTTTTATATGACTTTTCTTTTTCAACTATATTCATAATCCCTACTACTACTTTTGAACTATTTTTAATTATATTTTTTTTTAATTCTAGTTTTAATATTTTATTCTTTAGTTTATTTTCATAAAAAATTTTTTTTATTTCGAAATTTTTTTCATTTATTTTATAGATAGCTTGCAAATTTGAGGAAAAAGATATTGCTATTAAAAATAACAATATAAATTTATTCAAAACCTTGTCCTTTTAATAACATTTGAACGTAGTTAAACTTTGTCAAAAAAACTATAAAAGTTCCAAGTAATAAAACAGGAATAAAAGGTAAAGTTTTTATTCTCAATATTATTAATATTGGAGCTGATATACAACAACCAACTGCTATTGCTGTAATACTACCCTCTACACCAAGTAATAAACCCATAGCTCCAAATATCATAAAATCTCCAGAGCCAATAGCTTCCTTTCCTATTATATTTTCTATTATTATAGATAAATAAAAAATTCCAGAAGTCATTATTGCCATTGCTATTAAATTAACAATCAAATCTTGACCAAATATGTATTGATAAATTGCAATTAAAAATATTAATATAAATGAATTAATATCATAGGCAGTCATAGTTTTGAAATCAATATATGCTATTAGTATAAATATAGCAAATATAGGTATTAAAATAGTTGCTTCAATTTGAAATCTATAAAAATGCCAAATAATTAAAAATGTAAAAGCAGTTATTATTTCAAAAATAAAATAATCCCATGGTATCCTTTTCTTACAAAAAAAACATTTTCCTTTTAAAAATATAAATGATAAAATAGGTATATTATGATACCACTTTAATTTTTCATTACAAAATAAACAATGGGAAGGTTTTACATAAGGCTCTTCTTTTAAAATAATAGCTCTATTCACTATTACATTAAATAAAGAACCAAACATTGAACCAAGTATAAATATCAATATATAATCTAAATAATTCATTTTTTAAGCTTTCTTTAATTTTTATTTCACTACAATCTTTTTACAATTTACAAAAAGGCAATAATATTTATGCAACAATTTTCTGAACAAATGTTTTTTACCGCTGATACACATATTTCAAAAGAGTTAAGTTCATATACTTTACCATCTCTTAAAAAATTTGTCAATGATGTAAAAGAAGCAAAGCCAAAGTTTACTGTTATAGGTGGTGATTATTTTGATAAAAGAATAAATGCTGATGAAAGTATTTATTCAGAAGGTATCTCTCTCCTTTTAGAATTAGCAAAGTATTCTAAATACTTAATTATCATTAATGGTACTTACTCTCATGATTATCAAACTTTAAATATTTTAAATACTTATAAAGAGCTTACTCCTAATATTTATTTTATTAATGAGGTTGAAGCAAAGACAATAGATGGTTTTGACTTTTTATTTTTACCAGAAGTTTATCCTGAAAATCCAAATGATTACTATTCTAAATTTTTTGATGGTAAAAAATATGATTTTATTATTGGACATGGAGATATACAAGGAGCAATTTTACATTCTGGTATTGATAACAGAATGCTTAAAGGTTTTAAGTATAGCCCAACTATTTTAAGTGATATTTCAACTTATTCTTTATTTGGACACATTCATAAACATCAAAAGCTTAAACCTAATGTTATTTTCTCTGGGTCTTTATCTAGATGGGCTTATGGACAAGAAGAAGACAAAGGTTATTTAATTATTAACAATATTTCTGATATTGAAAAAATAAATGATGAATTCATTCCAATTCCTTGTACTAAATTTTCAACTATTGAAATAAATACTATTGAGGAAATTGAGAAACTTAAAGATATTTCTGACATTGAAAATATTAGAATAGCTGTTGATTCTGCTATTAAAAAAGACGTAGTTGAAGAGCTATCTCTCTCTAACATTGAAGTTAATAAGTTTAAAGAGTTAAATGTCATAGATGAAAATGAAGTTATGTACAAAGACCTTGAAAAACTATCTGTTTCTGACCAATTTGAAAAGATTTTAGAAGAAGAAATGAAATTAGGTAAAATTTCAAAGAAAAAATACGCTAGAATAAAAGGAAACTTAAAAGAAGTTGTTTTGAAATATATTTCAAACTCTTAAAAATAAATTTAAAAAGGATATTGATTTTATGGTAAAAGAATTTTTAACTGTAGCTGGGAAAGGAAATAAAACAACCTTTTTTTTAATACTTGTCTTTTTTAGTGGGTTATTTGCCTTTTATTTTAATCATAAAATAGATACTTTTCAAAGTAAAGAATATAAATATGATAATAAATATATTAGCTCCCTTCATTTAAATAAAATATTGCTATTAAATATTAAAAATAATAAATTAGAAGATTTTAAATATATTTTATCTTCTAATAAGTATAAACCTGACATTGAAGAAATTGCTGGATTAACTCCATTTAACTCTTCTATTTTATACAATAACTTTGAAGCAGCTGAAAAACTTTTTACTTCTGGGAATATTGATATTAATTTCATAAATAAAAATAATTTAGCTCCTATACATTTTGCTATAAATAATCCTAATTTAAATTTTTTAAAACTACTTATAAACAATAAAGATTTTAATTATAAAATAAAATTTGAAACTTCTAATTTATTACATATAGCTGCTTATAATAAAAAATATAAAGCTTTAAAGATACTTTCCAGCAAGTTCCCTTCTCTTAAAAAAGAAAGAAATAATCAAAATTTAATTGCCAAAGATATTGTTAAATTTCATTTATCTAATGAGAAAAATTAAATTATGACAAAGTAGGTTTTTAAATGGATGATAAACAATTTGAAGCCAGTGATAAAAAGAAAGAAGATGAAAAGAAAAAGGGAAATGTCCCCAAATCACAAGAATTTACAGGAGTTTTTCTACTTATTATTGGTTTCTTTTTAACTTTATTTTCTTTTCAAGCTAACATTGATAACATCAAGGAATTATTTTATATAACTATTGGTTTTTCAGAACATTATCAAGCTAAAAATATTGTACCTATTAAATTTTTAAAAGATAATATATGGTTATTAGTAACTAATTTTTTATATATATTTTCCCCAATAGCTATTTCTATTTTTTTAATGGCCATAGCAGTAAATATAGCTCAATTTGGTATTTTATTTACTCCTTTAAAAATAGATTTTAGTAAAATAAATATTATAAATGGAATGAAAAATTTTATCACAGCTAAAAAAGCTATTGATTTTTTTAAATTATTTTTCAAATTAATAATAGCCTTAGTTGTTTACTTTTCTTTTTATTGGGCTTATCAAGATGATTTAATCATACTTACAACTTTAAACTTTTACTGGTCTATTGATAAAATCTATGACTTATTTTTCATTTTATTATCAATAGCTTTATTTATAATCTTTATTTTTGCTTTTGTTGATTTGATTTTAACTAGGCACTTTCACTTTAAAAAATTAAAAATGTCATTTCAAGATTTAAAAGATGAACATAAGCAAACAGATGGAGACCCTTTAATTAAGCAAAGAATTAGAGAAACTCAAAGAAAATTAGCTAGTGAATCTGCTATGAAAGATACTTCAGAGGCCAGTTTTGTAGTAACAAATCCTACTCATTATGCTGTTGCTGTAAGATACAAACCTGAACTTGGGGATGATGTTCCCAAAATTGTTTCAAAAGGAGTTGATTTTTTAGCATTAAGAATAAAAAATATTGCAGTTGATAATAATGTTAAAATAATTGAAGACCCTCCACTTGCAAGAGCCTTATATGCCCAAACAGAAGTTGGACAAATGGTTCCTATGGAATTTTTCAAACCTGTTGCTGAATTAATAAATTATGTTAATAACCTTAACAATAGAGGTAGTTAAGCTTTTATTAAGCAACTTTTAATTATAATCTCCTTTATAAAAGGATACTTATGAATGAAAAAGAAGCAGAAAAACTTTTAAATAGTGATAAGCAATTATTAATAGAAAGCTATTTTGAATTACAAGAAGCTTATGAAAAAAATTATGGAGAAAATACTATTATTTTATTAGAACTTGGTAGTTTTTTTGAAAGCTATGAAGTTGATAATTCAGAAGAGAAATTAGGAAAAGCCAAAGAAATATCAGAAATATTAAATATACAATTAACTAGAAAAAATAAAAATATAAAAGAAATCACTAGAAAAAACTGCTATATGGCTGGGGTTCCAACTGTTTCATTAGATAAACATTTAAATAAATTAATTTCTACTAATAAATATACAATAGTATTAATTAAACAAGCTGAAAAGCCTGTTAATAATAAGTTTCCAAGATACATTTCAGATATTATTTCTCCTGGAACAAATTTTAATTTTTTAAATGAACAAGATTTTAATTTTTTATCTTCTGTTATTATTGAAGAATATAAAGGAGTCTATGAAATAGGATATTCTGCTATTGATATTACTACAGGTAATATTATTTTAAATGAAACTATAAGTTTTAACTCTGATAAGTTACTATCATTAGATTTTTTAAATATTTTATTATCTACTTATGACACAAAAGAATTAGTTTTAACTATTGACACAAAAGTTGATAAACAAAAACTATTTAAGCATTTACAATTAACTGGAAAATCTTTTCATTTAAGAGAAAAAAGAATTAAAAACAATTATCAAAATGATTTATTTAAAGAAGTTTTTAAGATTGAAACCTTTTTATCTTCTATTGAATATTTAAACTTAGAAAATAAACCATTAGCTTCTGAATCCTTAGCTATTTTAATTGATTTTGTTTTAGAGCATGATAGTAACCTTTTAAATAAAATTAAAATTCCTACTATAACAGAGCCTGAAAAAAATCTTTATCTAGGTAATAATGCCTTAGAACAATTAAATATAAAAGATTTTAACAATCAAAATTCAATTTTTAATATTATTAATAAAACTAAAACTTCTATTGGCAGAAGAGCATTGAAAGATAGGTTATATAGCCCTATTAAAGATCAAAAAGAACTTAATAGAAGGTATTCTCTATCTCTAGATATAGAAACTGTTTCAGAAGAACTTTCTTCTTATATTAATAGTGTATATGATATTGAAAGGCTTTTTAGAAGAATACAATTGCTTAGAATCCATCCTTTTGAAATCAATTATTTTTATTACTCTTTAGAATCCATCAAAAAAAGTTGCTTATTACTTAAAAATAATAAAATTAATGGGTTAAATAAAATAAATTGCTCTAATATCACCAAAATATTAGAAGAAATTTCTAAATATATCAACTTGGAATTATCTGATTCTCAATCTATTAACAATATAAATAAAAATTTTATAAATAAAGGCATTGATAATCAAATTGATAAGCTAGTTAAAGACAATGAATCTATTTATTTTACTTTACAATCTATTTGTAATGAAATTAATAATTTATTTGATGGAGATAATAAATTTTGTAAACTTGAAAAAACTCAACAAGAGGGCTTTTTCCTTTCTTTAACAAACTCTAAATATAAACTTTTAAAGGAAACTCAACTTTCTTATAAATTTTCTATAAAAAATAAAAAATATTCATTGAAGAAAGATTTTAATATTTCTAAACTTACAAATTCTGTAAAAATAAAAGGAGATTTAGTTAATAAATTGTCTGATAGGTACTTAGCTAATACAGATAAAATATCTTCTTTTAATAAAAAAATATTTTATGATTTTTGCTCAAGCTTAACTGAAAAATTTGAAAATGACATTCAAGAAGCTATTTATTTTATTGGAGACATTGATGTTGCTTTGTCAAATTTAGTTGCTAGTCAAACTTTTAACTTAACTAAGCCAAATATCTTAGATTTCAATCAACAATCATATATTGAAAGTGAGCAATTAAGACATATAATTGTTGAAAAAAATGAAGAAAATGGAATCTTTATTCCAAACAATATTGTATTAGGAAATTCTTCTATTTATAATTCTAAAATATCTTGTGTTATGAATGAAGATAATAAAACTACTGAAGGAGCTTTACTTTATGGTATTAATTCAAGTGGTAAATCTACATTATTAAAATCAGTAGGAGTAGCTGTTATTTTAGCACAAGCTGGGTTATTTGTACCTGCTAAGCAATTCAACTTTACTTTATTTGACAGTTTATTTTCTAGAATACAGGGAAATGACAATATATATAAAGGATTATCTTCTTTTACAGTTGAAATGATGGAATTAAAAAATATTTTCAATAGAGCTAATGAAAAATCATTAATTTTAGGAGATGAATTAAGTCATTCTACTGAAACAATATCTGGTTTAAGTATCGTAGCAAGCTCATTAATGAAATTTTTTGACTCTAAATCCTTGTTTATGTTAGCTACTCACTTACATCAACTACCTGAAATAGAGCAATTGTCTTCTTTGAAAAATTTACATTACTTTCATTTAGCTACTAATTTTGATAGCAAAAGTAATACTATTCAATATGACAGAACTATTAAAAATGGAAAAGGAAGCTCTATTTATGGATTAGAATTTGCTACTGCACTAGAATTAGATTCCAAATTTTTAAAAAATGCAGATATTATTAGAAAAAAAATAGCAGATGATTATAGCAATATTGAAAGATTAAATTTTAATAAAACTAGTAAATATAATTCTAAAAAAATTAGAACAAAATGTCAAATTTGTGATGAAGTTGCTACTGAAACTCATCATTTAAAAGAACAATCAGAGTTTAAAGATAATTTTAATTTTAAAGATAACATTAAAAAAAATCATAAATATAACTTAGTTGATTTATGTAATTCATGTCATAAAAAAATTCATTCTTTTAAATATGATGGAGATATACATTTAGAATATATACAAACATCAAGAGGTATAAAACTTTATATTTCAAATGAACTTAAAATATATTTAAATAATTAAAAAAGCCCCTATTAAAAACAGGGGCTTTTTTACACAATAAGAAAGATAATAATAGTTATTCAGCTAATCCCCAAGCTTCTAAGTCTTCTTCAGAATCAGATAAATCTTCTTCTGAAGCAGATAAATCTTCTTCTTTTACTTGAGTATTTTCTTTATCTTTTACATTACTCTGAGTTTTTTTAAGCAATACTTTTCCAAAACCAGGAGCATTAGAAGCTCTCTTTTTTTGCATTTCTTCAGCTTCTTTTTCTAATTTTTCTCTTAGAGCTTCTTTATCTTCTTCTACAACTTCTTCTTCTTCTACAACTTCTTCTTCTTCGACAGCTTCTTCTTCGGCAGCTTCTACTTCTTCTTCGACAGCTTCTACTTCTTCTTCGACAGCTACTTCTTCTTCGACAGCTTCTACTTCTTCTTCGACAGCTACTTCTTCTTCTACAACTTCTTTTTCTACAACTTCTTCTTCTGCTTCTTCAAATATTAAATTAGCATTATCATTAACAGAAGCTATAATTTGAATTAAAGTTTTAGTTTTGTCAGAATCAGGAGCTACTTGTTCCCCATATTTAGACATTAAATCAGCTACTTGTTCCCCATGTAATAAATCAGTAAAGAATTTTTTAACTATTTCATTTTCTTCTTTTTCTAATTTATTTAATATACCTAATATTGATTTTACATATGTGTCTAATTGTTGCTTCATTTTTTCTTCCTTTTTGTACTAATTATTTTTATTATATTATATTTCTGAAAAATATAAAAGTTTTTTTAAGTTTATTTTGATAAAATTGCTTTTATACTATTTTTTATTATTTGTTTTATAATAAAAGAAATCAAAAATACTAAGGTAAATAAATGTTAAATTTAAATTTTATTTTAAAACAAATAACTAAAAAATCTGGAGCCTCTATTGATTCTTCTATTGTTGTATATGGAGAAACAATAAAAGATTTTGGAGGAAGTAAATTTCAAAGTGGTAAAAATAATGGAACCATCTTTGAATATATGAGAGATTACTTAGCTCTTTCAGCAACTGAAATAGAAGATTACTCTAAAGAATTTAACTTAAAGACTTTACTTTTAAATAATTCTTCTGAAAAAAATAAAAAAGAAGATGCTAATAAGAAAAAATTATTATTAAAAATATTTTCAGACTCTTTAAAAGACAATGTTTATGCAAAAAAAGGAGGGGATTATTTTTCTAACAGAAATATATCCCAACAAGTTGCAGAAGACAACAACTTATTAGAAATAGTAAATCCTACTTTTTTCTTTGAAAACTTAAAACAAAGCTTTTCTAATCATCCTATGATAAAAGATTTACTTAAATATTATCAAGTTGAAACATTAGAAGCATTATTTGATATTTTAAATTTTTCAAAAGAATATTTTTCTGAATACAATATTATATACCAAATATCTTCAGAGCAACCAAAAGAACCTACTTTAATAGTTCCTAAAAAAGTAGGCTTTGGTCCATTTATAAATCTTAATGATATTAATTATGAATTAGAACTTTTTATAAAAAAAGCTGACTTAACTAATGATTTCTCTAATTCAACAGGAATAAAGTTTCCAAAAATAAGTATTGTAAATGAAAATGGAAAAATGTATTTATTGCCTAGAAAAATTGAAATTGAAAAAATTGACTTAACTAAAAATAAGTTATTTTTAAAAAATAATTCTAAAGCAGTTAGTTTTTACATAAAAGATAAAAGTAATGGAAAATATGTTAACTTTAGTAAAAACAATGTAAAAATTGGAGATAAAAACTTACCTTTTGACCAAACAATGGAAACTTCTTCTATTGTTGTTAGAAACACTTCTAAAAATGCTACTCAGAAAAATAAATATCAAACTTTTGGCTTTGCTTCAAACATGTCTTATTTTGATTTTTCAAAACCAATTGATCATATATTTGTTCTTGAAGGATATCCTGATTATTTTTCTTTTTTATCTGCTGTTGAATTATTAAAAAAAGAGTCTCCAAATAAAAACATAGCAGTAATTGGCTTAACTTCTGCTGGTCAGAAAATTGATTTTACTTTAAAACATAAAATAAATAAAGCAGTTAAAGATAATCCTACATTGCAAATAAACACTTTACAAGATAATGACAAAGCAGGAGAAGAAATTTTTTATCATCTTTTCTCTACTATTTTTTCTGACTTAAAAACTTTTAAAGATGTTAAAATCCTTAATCTTACTAAATATCTTGATTCTAAAATTGACTTTAATGATTTTAATGATTTATTTACTTCTGCTAAAAGAAAAATTGAAGTAACTTTAAATTCTATTGTTAATAATAATATTGATACTAAAAACTTCTTAACTTCTGGAGATGATTTTAATCCTGATTTAATTATTGAAGGATCTTTAACTGATTTTTCTAAAAAAGAATCTTCTGTAATAATTAAAAAAGATAAACCTTTTTTCTATGAAGAAGCTTTAAATGCTTTACCTAATGTTTTTTTAGAAACTGATATTCAACCTTCCATTGTTAATAAGGTTTGGAAAATTAAAGATTTAGATGATTTTTATGATTTTTCTAAAAAAGTTGGCTTTTTTTGGGAAAAAGTTTATGACAGAACTGCTTTTGGACTTAAAGAAGCTCAGTCAGACTTAAAAGATTTTTTATATGAAGAAGTTCATTGTTATTTCAAAGTTGACTCAAAAGAAACATTAGATTCTATATATCATTTAGGACATTCTAATTATTCCTCTTTGATATTAAATAAAAACAATTCCCAGAAAGAAATGAGAGCTTTATCTATTGATCAAAAAGGGTTACAAATAGAAGAAAAAATTGAAACAGATGCTATTGATATTAAAAATTATTTGATAGAAATTTGGAAACAATTTATTATTAAAGATAAAGATTATTTAAAATTATCAATTACAGACAAAGAAATTCTTTCTAATAGATTTAAGAAAGAACTTAAATTTGTTATAAATAATAAAAAGTATATAAATTATGTTAATTTTATGAAAGAAACCCAAAAACAATTAATAACTTCTAATAGTATTTATGATGTTAGAGGCTCTGCCAATAATTTCTTTATTTGGAGAATGATGAGTTTAACTTCTATTGATTTATTAAAATTTATAAATGACCCTTCTTTAATTGCTGAAAGGTTTACTAATGGAGACCCAGACTTAGACTTAGAAATGCTTAAAGAACATATTTCTAGATTTAAAGAAAAATTTGGTTACTCTCCTGCAATTTTAAGAAAAAAAGATGGTTCTAAAAACCTAAAAAGAAAAAGAGAGATAGTAAAAAATGAAAGCATTTTAAATAGACTAAAGCAAATAAAAGATAAAGCCAAAACACAAGATTCTGAAGACACAATAGTATTAAAAAAAAGAGTACAAGCCAAAATTAATACTTTAAAAAAAGATTTGGATTCTAAAGACAATGAAGAAAGTATAACTGCTCTTCATCCTTCAAAACATTTTAAAGCATATGGTAATTTTATTGGATTCACTGCTCCTTATTTAGAGGATGAAAAAAACTTAATTTCATTAGATTTACTTTCTATTAATTATTTAAAACCAGTAGTTGATTACCTAGAAGAAAATAATTATGCTTCTTTACTTGACTTAAAGCAAGAAATAAGAGGTCAAGATATTGTTTCTTTTAAAACTTTATTGGTTGAAGAATTTCCACACTTAACTGATTTTGCCATGGAAATTTTAGAGAAAATTAAAAAAATTGATTTACCTAAAATAAAAACTTTATCTATAAATTATTTTGACAAAAAAAATAATTCAAAAGTTTTTAAAAAATTTTTAATTAATAATAACAATGAATTAATAGAACCTTTTACAGGAAAAAAAGTTTCCATAGAGACTTATAATTCATACCCATCTTTTTTCAGTAAAGAATATTCTTCTAATTTTAATAAAAAATTTATTAATAACACTTTTAATTTTAATAAATTAAATATTAATGATTTTTTAGACCCTGTAAATAAAATAAAATTTGAAAATTTAACAAATATTAAAGTTTCAGAAGAAGATATGAGAATATCTTTGTCTTTAAATAGACCTATGTTCAAAAAAGCTATTTATGAAGTTACTGCTAGTAATGGAGAAAAAATAACTTTTACTTATGATGAAGAAAATAAATCTTTCAATTCTACTTGTGGAAGATTTTATATTAATAATCCAGAATCTTTTAAGTCTGAGTTTTTAACAAAAGATTTCCAAAAAAGAATAGCTACTTACACTTATGAAGCTGATAGCAATTCTTTAATTACTTCAAAAGGAAAAAAAATAAAAATTATTACTAATAATTTACTTGATTTTGAACAAGAAGAAAAAAGAAAAGTACAAATAAACTCTTACAATCCAGCAACTATGAAATATGACACTATTACAGATATAGATTTAGAACTTAATAGAAATTTACAAATTAAAAAATTACTTAATAGAAATTATGATGCAGAAGTAAAAATGCCTGCAGCTATGAAAGTTATTGAAAAAAGTTCTGGAAACATAGTTCCTTTAAAAGAAGATGTATTTAAAAATGAAAAATATGGGGATAGTAAAGGTTATAAAATAAAAAGCACTAATAATTATCTAATAAATAAATATTTAGATAAAGATTATTCTTCTTCACAAGAACCATTTGATTATTTAAAGCAAACTAATGGAGTAATAATGTTTCAAGAAACTTTAATGTTGTTTTTTAATGAAATTTTTTCTTTTAAATATCAAAACCCTGAACTGTATAAAGGAAAAGTTCATACTATTAGAAAATTTATTTCTTCTGCTAACAAACTATCAAAAGATAAAATATTAGAAACAGATAATATAATTTCTGAAATTGAGAGCATCATTCATAATATTTCTAATAATAGTAAATATTTAAAAATATTCAATGAACAAATATCTTTATTAAGAGGTGGGAACACAGCTTATTTCTTTGGAGCTGGACATTCATATAACATATCTGAAATAATAGAAGTTATTGCTTTCATTAAAGAAAAAGAATTAAATAATAAAAAAATAGAACTTCACCAATCACCTTCATTTAAAACTCCAAAATAAAAACTTTGGAGTTTCTTTTCAGGCTTTAAGGTTATATTTATATATACTTAGTTAAAATAATATTTAATTTAATCTAAAAACTTATTTATTTAGTTTTACTATTTACTAGTTTTATGGTAATATATAATTAAATAAGTTAAAAAAAAAAGGAATAAAATTTATGAACAATAATAATTTAGAAAGATATTTAAACGAGCAACAATTAAATAGAACATATGGGACTGCTGGTTATAAAATTTTTAATCAGTTTGTTAGTAACTTACCTGAAACAGCAGCAACTTCAGATTTAATTACTTCATATGCTCCAATGGTTATTGAAGAGATAAATGGAGTTGAAAGACATTATGACATTTATTCTAGACTTTTAAAAGATGGTATTATTTATTTAAGAGGTCAAGTTGATGGCTTATCGGCAAATTCTATTGTAGCCCAGCTTTTATGGTTAGATTCTGAGAAAAAAGGAGAAGAAATTGGTTTATGGATTAATTCTCCTGGTGGAGTAGTTACTGATGGCTTAGCTATTTATGACACTATGAAAACTATTGATTCTCCTGTTGCTACTTTAGCAGTTGGTCAAGCTGCTTCTATGGGTTCTTTTCTTCTTGCTGGAGGAGATGAAGGATTAAGAAGTGCTACTTCTAATACTAGAATTATGATTCACCAACCGCTTGGTGGAGCACAAGGACAAGCAACTGATATTATGATTCATGCACAAGAAATACAGAGATTAAAAGATTTATTAACTTCTGAATTAGCTGCTAATTGTAAACAAGACCCAAAAGAATTAATGGCAAAAATGGAAAGAGATAATTTCTTATCAGCACAAGAAGCATTAGACCTTGGTATTATTGACCAAATTGTTCCTACTAAGAAAAAGAAATTATAAAAAAATAATATGAAAAGACTAGTTTAAAAAGCTAGCCTTTTCTTTTTGGATCTTCTCTAAGCTTATTTTTATTATCATAATGATAATCATAAACTTTTTTTATGTTTTCATATTGATTGCTTGATATATTTAATATTTGATCTATTTTATAAAAGTTCATTTCAGCATCTGATATTGCTTCTTCCAATAATGAAGTCAAAGCTTCATTTCCATTTCTAGCTACTTGAGTTAGAGATTCTTTTATATTTCCTTCAAAAAATTTATTAACCCAATCATTATAAAGAGAAATTTTATTTAATTCATTTGGCTGTTGATTTATCTCAATTAAATCATTGATTAATTGAATAAATTCTTCTTCTTCATATTTTAACATTGTATTTAATCAAACTTGAAATTATTTGTTAACTTCTCTGCTGCATTAGCATTACATATATCATTCCAAGCAGATTTAAGCTCTGTAAAAACATTAAATGGAATATCTAATTCAACAGGGTTTTTATTTACTATAGCCATAGTAATTGATTTAATTTGATATAAATATAGATTTTCTAAATAAGAAGTCATTTGAATTGTTTCTTCTTTATCCTTTTCCAATGAATTTATAAGTTCTGTTATTAGTTCAATAATTTTTTTAGAAACTTCTGCTGTTTCTATTAGGTCTTTCTTTTTTATACTCTCTTTTAATTTATTAATTTTTTTTAAAACTTCTATATATAAAAGATTTACTAATTTTCCTTGATCAGTTGTTGAAGAAGAAGCTTGTTTATAAGTTGAAACTACATCCATTTATTTTCCTTTTTATTAAGAGCTTGTTGTACTTTGGTCTATTTGCATTTTTAATGAAGCAAATGAGTTTTCCATCTCAACTATCATACTGTTATATGCATTGTACTTAGCAGTTAAATTTTCATATTGAGTATCTAATCTAGTTTGAAGAACTTCTATTCTTTCTGAAACACTTGTTTCATTTGTTTCTAATGATACTATATATTGATCCATATAACCTGTATTATTATCATTATACACTTTTGAAAGTTTATCTTCAATTTTTATAAAAATACCTTCAGAATTTTCTTCTGTTGAAGTAAAAGCTTTTTTTAAATCAGCAAAATTATCTTCTAAAGCTCCTTTTATAAACTCAGAATCCCCACCTTTTAGTCTTCCATTTTCTTGAAACTCAAAACCAAAAGAGACTAAAGAAATTCCAGTTTCTTTATGTTCAGAAAACATAGTGTTTCTTAAATCAGACATCATTTGCCTTATATTTCTTACAAATTCCATTTTATCAGGAATTCCAGAAGCTTCTGCTTGCATTGTTTCTGCTTCATCTGCCAATAAGTTATAATCAGTTATTATTTGTTCCAATTTTTCTGTTATTCCATTAACATTATTATCAATCCAAGCATTAGATTCTCCTAAATATTGAGCAGTTATATTTACTCCCTCTATGTAATCTGAAACTTCATTAGTACTTCTACTGATTTCTACTCCATTTATTTTCATTCTCATATCAGAAGCTTTAACTATATGATTAAGTTCATCATCAAAGCCTGTTTCCTTCAACAATTGGTTATTACTTGAATCAATTGTAATTGATTTACTTAATCCTGTGTCAACAGAAGAAACAATTAATCTTTGCTCTCCTTCAGAAGAAACATTAGCAAATCTAACTGATATATTCTCTGTTCCAAAGGCACTTTCAATAGAAGTCCCTAAATCAAACCAAGTTGTTGTATCTGCTTCAATATAAATATCTTTTGTTATTCCATTAATTGTAAATGACAAATCTCCACTCTCCGTAGATACAGCATCCAAGATAGAAGAAATTCTAACTCCTTGATACATATCTTGATTAGCTTTTTCAAGAACTTCTATATTTAAACTTTGCTCTTCTGCTATTGACATGTCATTAATTTCAACAAACACATTATTACTATCTGCAGACACTTCTTTTTGGATATATATTTCTTCTTTTGACAATTCATTAAACTGAGTACCAATATCTTTAAAAGTATCTAGAATAATAGTAGTATTATCTATATTACTTTCTATGTCTTCTAGATTTCTTTCATAAGGAACTATTCTAGTATTTCTTTCAGATTCTTTTAAAGAATCTATCATATCTGCAGAAAAAACTCCATCAGTTCCTATTCCTAATATTCCTGTTGCCATTTTTTATCCCTTTTTATAATATTTGAAGTATATAATCAAATGCTTCATTAATTGTTTGGATAGCCTTTGCATTAGCCTGGTAAGCAGTTTGATATTCCATTAACTTTGCTAACTCTTCATCCACATCAACTTTTACCATTTCATTATATTCATTTTGAATAGTTTTTAATACTACTTCCCCTATTTCTAATTTATTATCACTAGCATTTTTTAAAATTGAAACATCCATAACTAAATCTTGATAGAAATCTTCAAATGTTTTACTATCTCCATTTAAAACAGTATTAAAGTATTTAGGCTCTATACAGTACACCCCATCAGAACCTGAGTAATTAGTATGCTGGAAATCTTCATATCTAACATCACTTACAAATTTTACTTCTTGATACTTTAAGTCAGCTATTGATTCTATATTTTCTAAATTAGCATTTGAAGCAACTTCATTGTCTAAATCATATAAAGAGTCTGGGTTACTTTTTAATGTATCTTTTACAACATAAGAATCTTCCATTTCGTCTTTCACAAAAAATTGATTTAAACCCATTATTTGATTAAAGTTAGTATCTTTTTCATCTATTGATAAATACCCCCCTTTAGCTTCAAAATTTAATGAGTTTATACCATCCATATCTACATATGGGTTAACTCCATCTTTAGAAGCTGAAAAAAAATCATTTATTTGACCTTGAAGGCTAGATATAGTAGTAGTATGATCTAAATGTACCGTTAATGTTTCTGAAGGCTCTTGATTATCTGGATAATAAGAAATTGTAAATTCTCCTGGTTGTATCCCTTTAAAATCAGGATTGTCTAACAAAGGTTGATTGTGGTCTAAAATCCCATCAAAAGTTGTTCCTGAAATATCTTCACTAATTTTTGAAGAATAAATTGAATTTATTTCATTTACAAAAGTATATTCAAAAGTGCTTAGTAACTCATCTATTTCTGATAAAACACCATTTTCCTTAGTGAATTCAATCAAACCACCTATTGAACCACTATTTGATTTTTGATTAGTTATGTCAACCATTTCATTTAATACTAATTTTTCAGTCCCTGTATCATTATCTTTTACTGCTGAATATTCAAAATATTCTGTTCCTCTTAATATAACTTGATCATTAGCTAAAATAGAATAACCTCCTTCTGAAGTTTTTGATACTTTTATACCTATTTTTTCTGATAATTTTGTTTCAAGATAATCTCTTTGATCAATTAAACTTAAATCTTGAGTTTGCTGTAAACTAGAATTTATTTCAGATATTGAAGCTAAAATACTATTTACTTCTTTTATATCTGAATTCAATTTCAATTCAGCTTGCTCTCTAATACTTGATATATTCGATTTTATTTCATTAAGGTTAGACATCATAGTGTCTGCTGTTGTTATAACTTGAGATTTATTAGCTGTTGAATCAAATCCATTTTTCAAATCATCAAAAGCATTGAAAAAATCTGAAATACTTGTCATAAACCTTTCATTTCCTAAATCATTAAAATAATTTTCTATAAACCCAGCTTGACTTGAGAACTCAGCATCATAAGAAACACTTGATTGCTTTTCTTGCAATAAGCTAACTGTAAATTCACTAGCTGAATTAGATACTCCAGCAATAGTAACTCCCCCTCCAATTAAATTATTTCCTTCAATAGCATTAAAGCTAATTGTTTGTTTTTTATAAGCTTCATTTTCAGCATTAGCTATATTATGAGAAGCTATTTCTATGGCTGCTCTAGAAGCATTTAAACCACTAATGGCTGTATCAAAATTCATTTTTTCCCCCTTCTTTTAAACAGGTCTAATTTTAGGTTTAGGCATTTCTTCTGCAATTTTTTTAAATGTATTTAAAGAGGCATTTGTTATTGAAAATAATTTTTTATTTTCTTTTAACATATCTCTAACTCTTTCTTCCATTAACACCATTGATTGGTCTACTAATTCCATTTGTTCTTCATCTAAATCAGAAAGATTGTTTTTTAATTCAGATTCCTTTTTAAAATATTCATCCAATAATTTATTTTTTTTAGCTGTTGCTTTATTTATTTCTTCACTAGACATATTAGGAAAGTTTTTTATTTCATATTTTATTTGATTAGTAAGTTCTTTTATTATTCCATCTACTTCTTCTATTAGTTGTAACATACTTTTCTCCTTATTTGATTTTATTATAACATTCTAAAAATCAAAATTCAATTTTTTTTATATATAATTAATTTTTAAAAAACATTGAATTACTAGGAGTAAAAATGTCTAAAAATAAAAAACTAAATCCTTATTTAAAACTTAATATTTTTGAAGAGCTTTTAGAAAATCTTAATGATAAAATAATAGGTCAGAACGAGGCAAAAAAAGAAATAATTGATAGCCTAGAACTTAACTTTTTAAATTCTAACTTTAAACTTAATGGAACAATTTCTAATTTATTATTTGTTGGTCCTTCAGGAGTGGGTAAAACTGAGACAGTTAGAGCTTTATCAGAATTGCTTTTAGGAAATAATAGAGCTTATACTAAAATTGATTGTGGTCAATACAAATCATTACATCAAAAATCTATTTTATTAGGTTCTCCTCCTTCTTATGTAGGTTCTTCAACTATTCCTTTATTATCTGGGACAAATGTCTTTAAGCATAGTATCAAAGCTCTTAGAAAAGGAACTATGCATAAAGGAATTGAAAAGTACGGGGAAGATTTTGCTATTGTTTTATTAGATGAATTTGAAAAAATGCATCCTGAAATGCAAGATATTTTTTTAGGAATTTTTGATGAAGGATTTCTAACTTTGGACAATGGAAATGAATCTGATTATAATAAAAACTCAAGAAATTCTGGAGAAAGTAAATTAAAATATGAAAAAGTTACAGATTTTAGAAATACTATTTTTATTTTAACTAGCAATGCTGGAACTAAAAAACTTTCTAAAGAGCTAAGTGGTGAAAAAATCTCTTTCTCTGAAAAAAAGAATTTCACTATTGATTTCAACAAATGGTATGAAAAAGAACTTTCTAAATTTTTAAGACCAGAATTCTTAAGTAGAATTAATAAAATAGTTCCTTTTTCTAATTTAACAAAAGAAAACTACCTTACTAAATTAGATTCTCTTATAGAAGATGCTTCTCAAAAATTAATTAAAAATTTTAATGTTTCTTTAAAATTAAATAAAAAAGCTAAAGATGAAATATTAAAAGAAGGAATATCTCCTGATAAAGGAGCAAGACCTTTAAAGAATGCTTTTGACTCTTTAATTTTTAACCCTTCTTTAAGAATAACTTCTAGCACACAAATTATAGAAGAGGACATGAAAAACCCCCAAATATATATTTCTTTTAATTTAAAAGAAAAGTTTGTTTTTGAATTAAGAAATGATAGCAATAGAATTATTAAAGAAGAAGACTCATTAATATCAAGAGAAGAAATTGCTTACAACAATTCTTTTAAAAGTCAAGCAGGTTTTTTAGAATCTACTGAATATAGAAATAGTTATATACATTTTCTTGAAGAGGTTGTTCTTGAAAACTTAAAAGAATATCAACATTTATATCAATACAGGGAAGAATACAGTTCTACTTTTATAGAAGATTTAAAAGAAATAGAAAAAACATTACAAAGCATAGGCTTTACTGATTTTGATTTAAAGCTTTGCAGAGACAATATAACAAATGAAGAAATGGATAATATTGATAGTTTTTATTCAGATTTTGAAGGTGTCCTTTTTTACAATGATAATGATATTTGGAATAAAAACTTACCTTATATAAAAAAATATGTTAAAAGAAAACTTAAATATACCAATATTGATTTTAAAAATGGAGAAGACAATTCTCAGGAATATATAAAATTAACAACTGATATTGAATCTTTTGTTTGTAAATTATTAAGGATTAACTTACTTAATTCAGAAGAAAGAAAAAGTGTTTTAATTTTAATTCATAAATCTTATTTAGAGATAAATAAAAAAAGTAATAATTTTAATAAAATTAGAAATAAAATCAAAATTATTCATAATTCAAAAATAGTAGCCCCTTTAAAAGAGCTTAATAAAATTTGGAAAGAAGAAGACTCAATTCAAATTTTAAGAACTTTAAAATCTCATTCTAATATAATTGATGCCACTATAATTATTGAAAAAACTATTCTTGATAGGCAATTAAATAATATTGAAGAATTGATTTTAGAAAAAATCTTTGAAGATATTTGGGAAGGTAGAAAAGAATAATATAACTTTTAAAAAAAAAGGAGAAGTTTAAAACTTCTCCTTTTAAGATTTAAACAAAAAAAACAAACTAAGCTTTTTCTAATTCAAGAGTTTCTTTTTTTGCAGCTACTTTAGCAGAAGCACAAGTATCCATTACTTTTCTTAATCTTTTTAAAGAAGCTTTAACAACACCTTTTCCAGCAGCTTCATCTTCTAAAGCCTTTTCATATTCTTCAACTCCTGCTTTAGCAGTTTCAAAATAATTTTTTAATTCTTGCAATTCGCTAATTTTTTTACTCATTAGTTTTCCTTTTAGTTTTATACCTTTTTAGGTTGCATATATAATACAATAATAAATTTTAAAAGTCAATAGCTTAAATGGTTTTATTGACCTTTTATTATTAAATCTTCTTTTTTCCCTGAATTTGCAAAATCTAAAGTTAAAATAACTTCTTTTTCTTTGTAATCACAAATATTATAATTTAAATCTGACATTAATGTTTCAAATTCAGACCTCAAGCCTCTTGCTCCTTGCTTCTTATTAAATGCTTCTTCTGCTATTTTCTTTATTGTATCATTTGGAAAATTTAAACTTACCTTTTCCATAGCAAATAATTCTTTATATTGTTTTAAAATTGAATTTTTAGGCTCTGATATAATTTTTTCTAAGTCTTCTATTTTTAAATTATTTAAAATAGTTCTAATAGGGATTCTACTAACAAATTCTGGAATTAAACCAAAAGAAGTTAAATCAGAAATTTCAATATCTTTTAATAATAATTGCTCTACTTCTTCTTTGTTTTTATCTTCTTCTTTAAAAAAACTTACCCTTTTTTCTTTGATGTTTTTTCTTTTTTTAATTACTTCTTCTAAGCCAACAAATGCTCCTCCAAAGATAAATAAAATATTTGAAGTATTTATTTTAATTTCTTCTTTCCCACCCATTAAATTTTTACCGAGAGACACTGAAATTTCATGACCTTCTATCATTTTTAAAAGACCTTGTTGAACTCCTTCACCAGAAGCATCTCTACTTCCTGTTTCTTTTTTTCCTATCTTATCTATTTCATCTATAAAAACAATCCCTTTTTCTGCTACTTCTATATTTTCTCCTGATTTTTCATAGAGAGATAATAATAAACTTTCAACATCTCCTCCAACATAACCTGCTTGTGTTAAATTAGTAGCATCTCCAATGGTAAATGGAACATTTAACTTTTTAGCCAATGTTCTAACTAAATGAGTTTTACCAGAACCAGTTGGTCCAATTAAAAGTATATTAGACTTTTCTAATTCAACTTCTTCATTTACTCTTTTTCCATTAATTCTTTTATAGTGATTGTACAAAGCAACTGAAAGAACTTTTTTAGCATCATTTTGACCAACAACATAGTCATCTAAATACTCTTTTACTTCTTTTGGAGAAGTTATTTTTTCTTCTTCTAATTTTTCATTAAAATCATTGATTTCACTATCTTCTTCTAATGAATCAATCTCACTTATTATCGAAGAACAGGCTTTAATGCAATCATGACATATATAATTATCATTTACAGATTTTACATAATTTTTTTCTTCTAACTCAATCTCACAAATTATACAGTTACATTTATCTTTCATTTTTTTTCCTATTATAGATTTTAGTTAATGTTTATAATATCTAAAAAGAATTAAATTTTCCTTAAAATAAATAAATCATTGAAAAAGTTAAAAGAAAGATAAAAATTAATTTATTTTTCTTTTATTTATTTCTTCTTGTGATTCTTCTAATATTTTATCTTCTTCTTCTACATTTTTCTTTATTACTTCTGTTAATCTATCCAATGAAGCTAATGAACCAGGAGTAAAGTCCCCTGTTCTATAATTTTTATACATTGAATTAGCAGCTGTTGATAGAATATATGTGTTTGGGTTTGTTTTTATAGAAGTAACAGAAGTACCAGGAGACAATTCTTCATTTCTATTTAATCCAAATACTTTTTTTATTGAACTTTGCATATCCATTTTAGATGAAAAAGAAGGTGAAGGCAATATTATAGCTCCTACTTTATCTTCTATTAATTTATGTAAAGTTCTTTCAGCATAAATTTTATATTCATTCCATATTTCTAGTCCAGTCATGTCTTCTTTTCTCAATTTACTTTTAAAAGATAATCCTCTTCCATTAATAAAAGTTTCTACTTTCTTTTTAGCTTCATTAGCATAAGCTTCAGAAACATTAGAAATCAACTCAGTTAGCTCAATTCTTTCTATTGAATTATCATTTTCATTTCTAATTAAATTAGAATATTTAAAATCAATTGTATCCTCTAAACTTGAAAATTTAATTTTAGCTATTTGAGATTGACTATCAACTGTCATTTTTATTGACATTTCTTTTATTTTTTTTGATTTAGTATTTATTTGATATTTAACTTCATTAGTTTCATAATCAGACACATTACTAAATATTTGGTCTATGATAAAATCAAGTTCTTCTTGTTTTACATATACTTTTTGACCATTAGCAGAATTAACTTCTTTAAATACTCTTTCAACTTCATTTCTTAACTCTACCATAGTTAAATCATTTAACTCTGTATAAGCTAATGCTGACTCTTCTGTTAATAATTCCTTAAATGCTTTAAATTGATTTTCATTCATATTGTGATATGGAACAAATGTTACTGTTCTACCTGTCATTTCTGATAAAGTATCTACATAATCTTTTGTTTGTTCCCCTAGTCCATTTTTATCACCAGATAAAGTAGAACCTAAAATAAATATATTTGATTCTAATTCGTCATTTGAAGTGTATTGAATTAAATCAAGCTCATTTGTTGCTACTTTATTCATTTCATCTAAATTAATTTGTATTTTAAACATTGAAGCAGCATTTTTTAAATACTTTGCTCTAATTTCATTAATCATATCTTCTGTTAATTCTTTAGTTTCAAAATTTTTACTTACTTTGATTTCTTCTATCTCTTTATCCAAGCTCTTTGCTGATTTCTTTATTTTCTCTAAATAAATAGCTTTCCCTTTTTTTAGAACTTCTTGATTTTCAAAGAAATCAAACTCATCATTATCTATTTCTTTAAGTAAGTCTTTAATATATTCTTCTGCTTCTTTCTTTTCATCAGAAAAAATTTCATTTTCAGAAAGCATAGCATTTATAGTTTGATTTATAAATTTAATTTGAGCTGGGTTAATTCCTGTATCTTCTTGAATTTCCACTTTTAATATTTGACCAAGCTCATCTTTTTCAAAAAATCCTTTCCCGATAGATTTTGACTTTTCTCCTGTTTCTATATTTTCTTTCAATATTTCTATTTGATTAGGTCCTTTTACAGGAGCTTTATATTTCTCTATTATTGTCAATCTTACATAAGGTTTGATCTCTATACTAAAAGTAGAATCTTTTCCTTCTAAAGCTATTAAAGTGCTTTTTTCAAAATCACTTCTAGCTTTTTCTTTTTCTGCTATGAAATCAGATACATTCTCAATACCTTGTCTACTATATAATTTTGAATATTCTCTTAATAAATCTAAAGAATTCATTATTTTTTTATTAGAGAATAATGCTACTGTTTTTTCTTCTGTTTTTGACTTTGGAGTAAAAGAATCCTTAATTATTTGAGCATAAATTTTTTGGTATTTCTTTAGAGCCTTTTCGTTTATTGTAGCAACTTCTTTATTATTATATTCAAAGTCAGCAACTGAAAAAGGCATAAAATCAGCAGGTAAGTCTTTTTGAGCTCCTAATGCTGAAACAATTGCTCTTATAGAAGAATTAGATACAGTAGAACCATTCATTAACATATATTCAGATAAAGACTCTGCTCCATCTTTATTAAATCTAATTAAAGGAGCTAAATCTTTTAGACCTACTCCTGTTAAATTTGTATAAGGAATTCCTAGATAACCTTTCCCTTTTTTTCTTGAAGGTATTGTAATAGAATCTATTTTATTTATAGTTTGAAATTTAAATGGGTCTTCCTCATCAAATAAATCTTTTGACCTAGTTAATATTTCTTGAATCAAACCTTGTTTTTTTATATCAGCAACATTGTTAATTAAAACACTATAAGATTCCAATGGCAAATTCTCTTTTAAATATTGACTTAAGAATGTTATTTGACCATAACTATCTGTATGAGCCTTATTAAAAGCATATTCTCCAAATGCTTCTATATTTTTCCAGAATAATTCTGCTACTTTTGGATCTACTCCTTTATTTTTAACAAGTCCTTCTTTAAATTTTTCTGAGAATCTATCCATATTTTTCTTTTTTGACACTGCTGATCTTAGTTCTTGTGCTTCACCAGGAGCAAATCCAGCCATTTCTTGAGCTACACTTGTTATTTGTTCTTGATAAATAATTACCCCATAAGTATCTTTTGTAATTTTTTTATATTCTTCTATTTTATTTAAGCTTGTTTTTAGAAGTTCTTCTTCTTCTTCTAATTCTACAGCAGCATAAGTTATTATTTTTTCTAAAACCCAATCTTCTAATTGAACTACATCAAAATCTTCTTTCATTTTATTTCTTAAAGATTCTATTTTTTGAAGTTTATCATTTCCAGATAACTTTTTCCAATCTTTCTTAGATATATAATCAACTTTGTATTTTTTTCTTCTTTCTTCATTAGATGTTGCTATGAAATCTTTATCAGCACCAGTTTGTAATGGACCAGGTCTATTAAGAGCTGATATTGCTGATAACAAAGATAGATTTAATGGAGCTAAACCTTTAGCCATTCTTTTGGCTGCTGGACTAAACATTTGGAAAGTTTGAGAAGTATATCCATTAGCAATAGAAGAATATACTTTTGGGTCTGAGAAATCATGCTCTTTTAACATTTTTTTAACAAAACCTTTTTCTAATCCAGCTTCTTTTATTAATTCTTCATGTTCTTCTACTAAATTCTCTGTTTGTTGAATATCAGTCAAAGATGATAATCCTAAGAAATCCATCTTTATTAATAACATATCTTCAATAGTTTTTTTAGTAAATTCAACAGCTCCATCTTCATTAACTAATGCCAACATTGATATAGGCATATTTGGAAATAAAACACCTGCTGCATGTTGCCCAGTACCAACTGGAAGACCTTTTAATTCTTCCAGACTTTCTAGTAATTCTTCAGGCAAGTATCTATATATTTCATAAGTTATATCCCCAAGAGAATTTATATTTTCATAAATAGTTAACTCTTCATTCCAAGCATTTTTAGCTGAAATAGCATCTAACATAAATTTAGGAGCTCCCCTTAATCTAAGAGCAGATTCTAAAACAGTCTTTCCAGAAGCTTTCGTTTCTGTTGATATTCTTGCTGTTTCTAATTTTTCTGGGTCTAAATAATAATCATTAATTATATCCATTCTTGTTTCTTCATCATATACAGACAGTAAAGGATGGTCTTTCATAGTATGCTTATGGTAATAATAATTTGCTTTTGATAATAAATGCCCTATCATTTTAGCTGCTGGACCATTGGCTGAAAAATCTACATCCACATCTGGCATCTCTCTTCTATCTGGATTTAAAAATCTATAAAAATCAAGAAAATAGAACATACCTGGGTTCGTTATTTCAAATATCATATTCATGTAAGAACCAGCAGCAGAACCTCTTCCTGGACCTGGGCTCGTAAATGATACAATAGCTAACATTAATACATAGAATTTAATATAGTCTATATTTCCCATTTCTTTTAAAGTTTTAAGTTCAATTTCGATTAATTCATTTGATAATTTTTCAATAGCTTCCCTTATCTCTTCTTCTGACTCATCTCCTTTAAGGCCTAATTTTTCATCTACTTCAACTCCACATTTTTTCATGTTTTTATATTGAATGTAATTTAAATCTCTTATGTTGTTTTTTTCCATAGTTTTATAAAGTCTTTCTTTAAATCTATCAAAAGCTACATCAAAATCTTCTTCTTCTAACTGAATTATTTTTCCAGAAGAAGCTATTTTTTTTGACTTTTCTTCCAATTCTTCAAAAGCTTTTTCAACATTGTCTTTATTATCTATCAACGCTTCTAAAACATTGAAATCTGGGAAAGCCGATAGATTTAATTTTGGAAACCAAAAATAATCAATAGCACTTGAAGAAGCCATTATATTTTTATATTCTTCTTGTTCTTTTTTAGTAGTAAACAACCCTTTTTCAAAAGAACTATCCTCTTTTGAATTGATTTTTTTTCTTGTTTCAAAATTTGTTGTCATTGAGTTAGATACTTGCTTTTGATAACTAAAAGAACCTACTTTTGAATGTAAGTCAGATTTTAAATACTCTGGAGTAGTAACTTCTTTTCTTACAAATAAATTAAAATCCTCCCCTTTATAAAAATATTTTTTAATTTTTTCTAATTCTTTTAATGTTAATTCATTTCCTTGAATTAATGGTAGTAATTTTCTATACATTTCTGTATTTTTAAATAAAACATTATATTTTTCTCCTGTCTCTTTAATTGAAACATTTACTCCTGTTATCATTTTAATACCAGCTTTTTCCATAGCTCCTTGCATATTTGGAAAATCTCTTGTTGTTTTATCTACTATTATTATTTCTTTCAATCCTTTTTCAGTTAGAAATTCTATTAATTTGTTATATTCAATAGTATTATCTAAACTAGAAGAAGTTCTTATTAATGGAATTCCATTTTCAAAAGAAATTTTTTCTTCTATTTCTTTTTTATCTTCTTCTAACAATAAAGGTTTTAAATTCTTATTAACTTCTGAAAATTGATAAGTCAATATATAAGCTGACAATAAAGCATCAGCTGTAGCTGAGTGAAATTCTCTATACTCTTCTAAATTATCAATCATTTCTTTAAGCTCAGGAATTTTTATTTCACCTTTATTTTTTTTGACTTTTTTTACCCAATTATCTACACTTTGTCCCTTCACTACCCTACCAGATTCTGGAATTTTTAATCCTTGCACCTTGCCTGGATTAGATGTTTTTAAAGCATCCATGAAAAATTTAAAATGCATAGTGTCTATAACAGTAGAATCATCTACTTTTATATCATATGTAGGCGTTAATACTGAGTCTATATCATAACCAGCATTATGATAAGAAACAAAACTCACTTCATTATCTTTTATTAAATTTTCATAATATTCTTTTGAAAACTTTTTTTTACTTGAAGGTATCTCTCTTAATTCATTTGTTTCAATTAACTTTTCTAATATTTGAAATAGATAATCTTTTTTTTCTCCTACTTTTTTTGGTAAATCTTTAAAATAATAATCTTTTATAATTTCTACTTTTTCTTCTTTTGATAATTTATCTTGTTCTTCTTTTTTTGCAAAAAACATTTCTTCTTTTGTTAAAGTTGTTGTTTTATCTTCTGAGAAAAATCTTTTACTTAAATATTTGTTAAATATTAAATTTTGTAACGCTGGTATTTCTTTCGAAGTTATTGAAGATTTTGTTCCATTCTTTATTCTTAATTTATTTGTAATATAAAAATCTATAAACATTTTTACTTTTTCTTTTTTAGAAAGTTTTTTATTATCTTCTTCTTTTATTAAGTTAGTAATACAAACAGCACCTGATTCTATTTTAGCATCTACATGAAATGTTTCATCAATTTTCTTTTTCATTTCATAGCTATAATCACCTGTTTCAGGATTTCTAGTTAATTTCAAAATAACTCCACCAAAAGAAGTAACTTCTATCTTAGGTCCATTTTCCTTAGGAAGCCCAGTAGTCTCAGTATCAGCCACTAATATATTACAATAACCCTTTTTCTCTATTTCCAAATCTATTTTTTTCATTTGCTCTATTAAAAAATTTTCCATTAAGTACCTTTTTATTTAATTTATTCTATTATATTATTTTTTTAAGTCTATCACATTAAAGTTATAATTTAAATTAAAGTTATAATTTAATTGTTTTACTTTGTTTTATTATAAATTTTAATTTGATTTGATATAATAAAAATACAATAATAAAAATACAATAAGGATATCTACTAATGAAAATTGATAAATACATGCCTCTATACTTTCTTTCTTCTCTTGGAGCTGGAGGACTTTCAGTTAGCTTTTTTATGGCTTTTATGTTTTTAATACCACATAAAAATACACCTATTCCAATATTTGAAACAATTCTACCTTATGCAATAGGAGAGCATGGAATATTAATTTCTTTATCTACTATCTTTATAATTTTAGGAATTATCTTCTTTTCTTTTCAACATTTTAAACTATTAATTTGGAATTTTAAAGAATACAATAAATTTAAAAACAATGGGGATATAAATAGTATACTTGGTACTAATAATCAAATATCTTTAATGACTATCCCATTAACTCTTGCAATGACAGTAAATGTTGCTTTTATACTTGGTGCTGTTTTTGTTCCAGGATTATGGGGGGTTGTTGAGTATTTATTTCCTTTGGCTTTATTAGCCTTTTTAGCTATTGGATTTATGGCAATTAAACTTTTTTTACAATATTTCAATGAAGTTCTTCTTCAAAATAAGTTTAACATTGAGGCCAATAATAATTTTGGGCAATTAATTTCTGTTTTTGCTTTTACAATGCTTGCAGTAGGATTTGCAGCACCAGGAGCAATGAGTCATAATATAATTATTAATTCTATAGGCTTGTTTTTTTGTTTATTTTTTTTAACTATTTCTCTTATTCTTTTAATAGCTTATTTTGCTTCAGGGTTTAAAGGAATATTAAAAAATGGTATTTCTATTGAAACTACTCCTACATTATGGATTTTCATACCAATTTTTACTTTGATAGGTATTTCTTTAGTAAGATTAGAGTTTGGATTAATTCATCATTTTGATTTAATAAAAAGTCCTACTTATTTTTTCTTTTTAATATCTTCTCTTATTTCTGCTCAAATATTTTTTGGATTGATAGGATATTCAGTTATGAAGAAAGTTGATTATTTTAAAAAATATATTGATGGTAATGAAAAATCTCCTGTTTCTTTTGCTTTAATTTGCCCAGGAGTAGCTTTTAGTGTTCTTGGTTGGTTTTTAATAAACTTTGGTTTTGTTGCTAACGGGATTGTTGAAAAATATTCTATTTTTTATTTTATTCTTTTACTTCCTTTTATTTACATTCAATACAAAACAATTAAAACTTTTTTTATTTTAAATAAAAAATTTAACTAGGAGACATAAAATGAAATTAAATTTAAAATTAAAAATATCAATAATGCTATTTTTGACAGGGCTTATACCTTTTTTAGCAGTAGCTTTTATTAGCTTTGAAAATTCAAAAAACACTATTCAAGAATCTAATAAAAGTTTTTTGATAGGTATTAATAATAATAAAAAAGAACAAATTGAAACTTATTTCAATAATAAATTTTTAGAATTAGAAACTTCCACTTCTCTTACTAGAAACTTAGGGGTTATTTCTGAATACATTAGAGTTCATAATGAATTAAAAGTTCAAAACCATGAAGATTATCCAGTAGAAAATCAGCAAGCTAAGAATATACAAAACAATAAAAGTGGAGCTCTTTCATTAGATAACTTTACTAATTCTTATGGATACAAAAACTTATTTTTAATCTGTAAAAAGCATGGGCATATAATGTATTCTTCTGCAAGAAATCATTCTGACCATGGTAAAAATATTAATCATAATCATATTTTAAAAGATTCAGCTATTCAAAAAATTTGGAAAAAAACTATTGAAAATGAAGCTACTTCAATAGGAGACTTTACTTTCTACTCTCCTACTAAAACAGAAGCTATTTTTGTTGCTAAGCCTATTTTTGACTTTGATGGAAAAACTTTTAATTCTATTTTAGTTTTAGAATTAAATACAAACGATATTATTAATATACTTAATTCCGATTCTGGAAATGGTAAAACAGGAGAAAGTTACATAGTTGGTTCTGATTTTAAAATTAAAAGTGATATGAAAAATTTTAAAAAATATAATTTAAAAGATTCTTTAATTTCTGAAGAAGGGACTATTGATACAGAATCTGTAAGACAAGCTTTAAAAGGAAACTCTGGCTCTTCTGAAGAAAGATTTGAAGAAAATAATGTTTTAACTGCTTACTCTCCTTTAAATATTTTAGATTTGAAATTAGCTATAATCACACAAGTTAATGAAAATGAAATAGAAGCACCATTAGATAATCTTTTTGAGATTATTGTTAAATTTGCTCTAATAACTACTATTATAATTCTTTTACTTGCTCTTATTTCAACTAATGTTATATTTAGACCTATTTTAGCTTCTATACAGTCTATATTACTTAATTCTGAGCAAGTAGCAAGTTCATCAGAGCAAATATCTTCTTCTTCAGCGAGCTTAGCAGAAGCAAGTAGTAAACAAGCAAGTTCAATAGAAGAAGTTACAGCTACTATTAATGAAACTTCCTCAACTATTGCTAAAAATTCTGAGAATTCTATTGAAGCAGAAGTTTTAAGTAAAGATACTAATGAAACAACAGTATCTGGTTTCCAAAACATGCAAAATTTAACTAAATCTATGGCATCTATAAATGAAGGTAGTATTAAAATCTTAAATATCATTAAAACTATTGATGATATTGCTGAACAAACAAACTTACTTGCATTAAATGCTGCTATTGAAGCAGCAAGAGCAGGAGAACATGGTCTTGGTTTCTCTGTTGTAGCAGAAGAGGTAAGAAGTTTAGCTCAAAAATCAGCAGAAGCTGCAAAAGAAACAACTCAAATTATTGATGATTCTATTAAGCAAATCAATCAAGGAAATAATGAAGCTCAAACTACTAATGATAGTTTTGAAATAATAATTAATAAAATTGACAAAACTGTTAATTTAATTTCTGAAATAACTCTTTCTAGCAAAGAGCAAGATGAAGGTATGAAGCAAATTAACCAAGCAATGGAACAAGTTGATCAAGTTACACAAATAATGGCAAGTAATTCAGAAGAAAGCTCTGCTTCTTCTAATGAACTTAAAATACAAGCTAACCAAATGCTAAATAATATAAATGACATAGCATTAGAAATAGGAGTTGATCTTAAAAAAATTAATCATAAAAATAATATAAAAAAATCTAATCCTAATTCTAATCAAGAAAAAGACATTGAAATTAAATCAGATTTTGAGCTTATTGAAGAACCTAATGACACTTCTTTTAAAAGAAATAAAAAAGAAAATTTTATGCCATTAGATGAAAATGAAATGATGGAGTTTTAATAAGGAAATCTTCGCCCATCTAGGGGGAAGATTCTCTATTAAAATGAGTCCTAAGAGGCTATAGTTTTTTATAATTATCTACAACTTTACTAATCTTACAATATTTTCAACTAAGTAATCTTTCAAGCCTTCAACACTTTCTATAAAAACATACATATATTCTTTCTTTTAAAATTATTTCATTTATAGTTTCATAATTAGAATAAGTTTTTGTACTTGAAAAACATTTATCAATTTTAATAAAACTTTTTCTTGATTATCAGCTTTATATTTATCATTTCATGTAATTGACCTAATGAAATAACTTTTATTTTATTCCCCATAAAGGTTAAATAGAAGTCATTAGGTTAGATAAGGTAGTAGTGTAACACTACAATGCTATTTTTACCCCTTATCAAAGATAAAGGAAAACACTTCTATAACTAATCTTTGATTAGTTTAGAAGAGGAGGTTTCACGTTGTTAAATTTTATAATTTAGATTTGTTTGTTTTTCTTTTCCAAGTTCTTCTTTTATTTTTTCACCCTTTTTAAAAGCTTTCATTAATTCAGTATTCAAAGAATACTTTTCACTTTTAAAACTGTTTAAATCTGGATTATTTTTTATGATTTTTTGTATTTGAGGCTCCATGTCTTCAAATTCCATTCTTGCCAATCTTTCCTCAGCTATTTCAGTAGCTTCTTTTATTGTTCTTCCATTTTTTATTTCTGTTTTAATTATTGCTTCTTTTCTTTCTTTAAAAGAGATATCTAAAAACAATAAAGAAGTTTTTAACTTCTTTTCATTGAAATATTTCATTATTTGCTCTGCTCCATGAGGCTCAACTATAAATACTAATTTCTTCCCTGTTTTTAATTTATCTTCTATTTCTTTTTTTGATATTCCATAGCAAACTTTAACTTCCCCTGTTTCTTTGTCTCTTATTTTTATCATTTCAGCCATTTCATTATTTGCTTCTTTTTCTATGATTTCTTGAGTACTCATATAGTAATAATTAACACCTTCTTTCTCACCTTCTCTCATTGCTCTAGAAGTATCAGAAACTGTTAATATATATTCCTCTCCTTTTGTTATTTCTTCTGTTAGATAATCTTTACCACTTCCAGAAGAACCTATTATCAATAAAATCTCTGAATCTATTACGCTATTTATAAAATTAGTTTTGTTTTTGTACATTTTAGTCCCTTTTAGTTATTGTTTTATTATACATTTAAAACTATTTGTTTTTCTTTAAAGCTTTTTTATTTAATTTTAAATTTCTTTTTTTTATTTATAATTTTTAAAAAGGAAATTTTTAATGTCTAATATTAACAATCAAACTAACAATAAAGAATTGTCTTTAACAACAATTGTAAAAAAAATAGATTTAGCTCAAAAACAAATTGAAAAAAAAGAGGAAATGATTTCTAAAATAAATAAAGAGATAGAAAATAAAAGAGAAGACATAGCAGAATTTTATAAACTTTTACAAGATTTTGCTAAAGAAGGTATTAAATTAACTAAAAAATAACATTTACTTAGAAGAGCTTTCCTCTTCTAAGTATTCCTTGTTTGTTTCATAAAAATTAATTAACATCCCATTTACTAAATCAGAAGTTTTTAACTCTTCTTCTTTTCCAGTCATTTTACCAAATATATATTTACATGTATCTAATAAAACTTCAGTATCTTCATTTGTATAGAATGTATGCTTTTTTAGAGACACTTTTTCTGCTTCTTCACTCTTCTTCTTAAAGTGATTTGAAACCTCCTCTTTAAAAGATTCTTCTTTTAATAAATTAATAGAATCTTCTAATGATAGTTTCTTCTCTTTTATATATTTTTTTACATTATCTAATTCAGGATGCTTGATTACCTGACTTAATTTATATTTATCTTTAAAAAATTCTTCTTGAACTATTTGAGTTAATCTTCTTTTAGTAATTCTTGCTATTTCAACTAAACTTTCAATAGTTTCTTTTTGAGACTTCCCATCTTTAATATATTCTACTACTGCTTCTCCAATTTCTTCTTCTTTTTGTAATATTTCTTTATTAGCCTTTTTAACTTTACTTGCTATTTTTTCTAATTTTCTTTTTTCTAATTCTTCTTTTAAAAACATTTAATAACCTTTTACTTTTTCTATAATTTCTTTAATTATTTTAGCTATTTTACTTTTTTTCTCATTACTATCAATTGAATACAATATGTGAGGAATCTCAACTATAACACTTTTATTTTCTTTTATAAATTTTAATTTTTGTTTTTTATTTTCTTCTTTTTTCTTTTCTAACTCTTTTTGAAATACTAATATTTTTTGATATTTACTATCTAAAACTTCAATGTCTTTTCCACAAGAAGCATTATAACCTATTAGTTCTTTGAAGTTTACTACTTCCTTTTCTATTTCAAAGATTCTTTCAATATATTCTTTTTCTTTTAAATCAAAGGACTTGATAGCTTTATACCATTCCATTTTTAAAAATTCTAAAGCAGAGAATAAAGTTTGGTTATTTTCTCCAATGAAAAAATCTTCCACTTTCTTTTTAACTTTATCTTTTTGAAAAAATAAAACATTTTTTCTATTAAATACATATAAATATATAGATACATACCCTATATCTTTTTCTTTTTGATTTAATATAGATTTTCTTTTATCATACTCTTTTAATAGTAATTCTAAATTTAAATAAGAATTTTTTTGATTTTGAGAATTTAGAAATGTTGGAAAAGTTTTTAATTCTTCTATTAATTCATCAGTTATAAAGCTACATATTTCTTTGAGCCATATCTCTTTTATATTTTCTTTTAGATTTTCTTTTTTCATTTAAATATATTAGCTTTAAATTAATTAAATTAAACTTAATTTAAAACTTTTACTTCTATTTTTACTTTTATAATTTAAAATATATTAATTAAAGGGTTTTCAACTATGTTTTTTAAGATTTTATTTTACTTTTCTTTATTTTTAACTATTTCTTTTTCTAAAGATTTTGACCAACAATATATTAAATATATTTCTAAATTTAATTCTAATCATAGTGAAAAAATAAATAATATAATTAATAAAAACTTACTTACTCACTTTCCTAAATATCATAAAGTTTTAAAACCAATGATTTTAGCTCAATGTAAAGTTGAAAGCTATTTTTTAGAGAAAGCAATTGGAGACCAAGGTAGAAGTTTTGGAGTAATGCAAGTAATGTTAACTACAGCTAGGCATTTAACCATTCATTTTGAACCTATGAAGAAGTATAGTAAATATTCAAAAGATGAATTAACTAATTATTTAAAAACTTATGAGGGAAGTATAGAATTTGGGGTTTCTTACTTAGCTTTTAAGAAAAAATATATCAAATCTAAAAAAAGTTCTAATTATGGTAAATTTTTTAAAATATTTAGTCTTTACAATGGAGGAGCTTATAATTTTAATTATGTTGATAAAGTTTTTAACGAAGCAGATAAAATTTTAATAAATTCTTAAGTTTAAAATAAAAAAGGAGCTAATTAATTAGCTCCTTTTTTATGGTTTATTACAGTTCTTTTAATTATAAAATTTTATTCTTGGTACATTTCTTTTGTCTGGACTATGCTGAACTGATATTCCATTTTGATTTGGATTGCTTTGATATCTCAAATCCTCAATTTTTGTATGCCTATTTTCAGTTGGAATAGAAATATTTTCAATTCTTGAATCTTCTGATTCATTTGAAAAACCTGTTGCTATTAGTGTAACTTTAACTGTATCAGTTTCCATCTGCTCATCTGCTGTTGAACCATATATAATATCTGCTTCTTCATGAGAAATTTCATGAATTTTAGCCATACCATCTGTTAATTCTCCAAGAGGATAATCTGGATGTAAAGTAAAATGAACTAAAACAGCCTTACATTCTTTAATCTCATTTATTTCTAATAGTGGATTATCAAGAGCATCTTGAATAGCTTTAGAAGCAGCATCTTCTCCAGACATTACAGATAAAGACATAAGAGAATTACCTGTATGAGACAATACTGTTGACAAATCAGCAAAATCTACATTTATATCTTTTTCTCCAGAAGAAGCAATTAATCCAACAATACCTTTTACAGCCTGACTTAAAATTTCATCTACTTCTTTAAAAGCTTCTTTTAAACCTAAGTTTCTTCCCTGTGTTCTATTTACATCATTTAATTTTTCATTATTAATAACAATTAAAGAATCTGTGATTTTAGATAGCTCTTCTAATCCTGATAATGCTAATCTCAATCTTTTAGAGCCTTCCATTTGAAAAGGCTTAGTTACTATTGAAATAACCAAAGCACCAGTTTCCTTAGCAGCTTGTGAAACAACAGAAATTGCACCAGTCCCAGTTCCTCCGCCTAAGCCAGAAGCAATAAACACTATATCAGCTCCTGATAAAGCTTCTAAAATTTCTTCATAGTTTTCTTTAGCTGCTTCTCTACCAACTTCAGGCTTCATACCTGCCCCTAAACCCTTAGTCATTTTAGTTCCAAGCCTAACTGTTTTGTCTGCATTTGATTTTGCCAGTGCCTGAGAATCAGTATTCATAACTATTGTTTCTAAGTTTTTTACATCAAAGTTATATAATTCTTCTTTATGCTCTTCTATTAAGTGATGAACAGCATTTCCACCACCTCCACCTACACCTACAATTTTTATATTAATATCTAACTGTGACAACTCTTCTACATTTTGATTTATTTGCATCTTTCCCTACCTTTTTGTTTTAAGTTTTTTATTTTATTTATAATATCTTTTTTAAAGTTAAAAATCAAGTTCTACCAATACTTTTGTATTTGCTTTAATGTTTTCTTAAAAAAACCTTCTTTTGGAGAACTTGTTTTTAAAGTTTTTTCAAAAATTTCACTTACTTGCTTTTCATTTTTCTCTACTTGTTTAGAATAATTAATATTAGAAAGACTAATATCAGAAGTATCTAAATCTTCATCTAACTCTAAATCTGTATTAACTTTCATCAACTCATGATTAAAAATCATACCAGCATCTGAACTATCAGTTTTTATTAAACCAAGTAAAGTTAAGTCATTTTCAATTAATTCTAAATTAAAAATATCAGTTTCATTTTTTTGAAAAATAGAATTTGGAGCTTTAATTGACTTGATTTCATTTTCAAAAATAGATTCAAATATATCATCTACACCTTGAATATCAAATGTATTTAAAAAGATTATTCCATTTGAATACCAATTTTTATTAGAACTTTCTTCTAATGCCTTTTTAGCTTCTTCTATAATAAAGATAAATGAAGAAGTAATAACGTCTGCTAATTTTTCTAATTCAATAGTAATAATTTTATTAGAAGAAACTTCTACTTCAAAATAACCAGCCTCTTTTGATTCTGGAATGAAATTATTTAGATTTTTAAATATCAACTTAGCATGAGAAAAAGAAAGTTTAAATTCTCTTGATATTTGCTCTATTATAAAACTACTTCCATATGATATAACTGTTTCTTTTACAGTTAAGCCTCTTTTAGTAAATACTAATTTAGAATCATCTTCTTGAATTTTATAAATTATACTTCCATATGATTTCTCTTCTTCTGTCAATATAGAATTTAAAATAATATCTTCATCAAAAGCAATTAAATCAACTGACAAATCTAATTTTTTAAATATTCTAATAAGGTTAGCAAAATGAGGCTTTCCTATTAATTGAACTGATAGATTAACTTCTAATTTTTGAGAAATCATATTTAAAGGATTTTGAATTATTTCATAACCATCTACTTTAAAACTATCAATAGTAATATTTAAAACTTGATGATTAGGTTGAATATTAGCATTATAAATAGCTAAATTAACAACCCTATTAATATCTTGCTCTTGAATTTCATTTTCAATAAAATTTAAAATACCTTGACTATATTGCCTACCTCCAATTTTTGAAGATATAACTACTTTAATAGCCATATTGTTAATATCTTCTTGCTTAATATCACATATTTTTTTTAATTCTGTAATGATTTTTGCTAATGTGTTATATGTTTGCTCTATATTTTGAATAGTTCCATAATATAAACCAGGAGTTTCAGCAGAACTATGACCTAATATACTTATTTGTTTTTTTGAATTTGTCTCTAATATTAAAGCACTTATCTTTTTATCAGAAAAAGATATCAATAACTCTAATTTTTTATTTCTTTTCACCTAAAATCCTTTTAAATTATTTATTATGCTGTTATAATATCATATAAAATTTAAAAAATCAAACATAAATAGCTCATAAATGCTATTTTTTTAAAAAAGGAACTTATTTGAACAATTTTATTGAATTAAAAAATGTAAATTTTAAATATAAAGGGGAAGATTTGTTATTTAATAATCTTAATTTAACTTTAGACTTTAATAACTATCAAAGCATAGCTATTACTGGAAAATCAGGAACTGGAAAATCTACTTTAATAAATTTAATTTCTGGAATATTCGAATTAAATCATGGAGAAATATTATTTGAAAATTTTAATTTTAAAAATAAAACAGAAAATGAACTTTCTTCTTTTAGACTTCAAAATATTGGCTTTATATTTCAAGAAGACAACTTATTAGAAGGTTTTAATGTAAAAGAAAATATTTTATCTTTATTAGCAGCAAAAGGAGAAAATATCAATATTGACTTAGAACAACATCAATTAATTAAAAATTTAGGACTTAAAAATTATTTACTTAAAGATTTCAATAATCTATCAAAAGGTGAAAGACAAAGAGTTTCTATTGCTAGAACTCTTATTACAAATCCTAAATATGTTTTGGCTGATGAGCCAACTTCTAACCTCGACAATAAAAATTCAGAAATTGTTTTTGAAGAACTTTTAAATTCCACTAAATTATCTAAAAGCAAACTTCTTCTAATTTCTCATGACAAGGATATTTATGAAAAATGTGATTTAGTCATAAACCTTCAAGACATTAAATAATTTAAATTATTTGTGCCTTGAAACATCTAATTCATATAAAAATATTTCATAATTGTTTTTTTCAGTTATAAAAATAAGTTCATCTTCATATTTTAATTCTTCTTCTTTCTCTATAACGTTTATAATTTGAATTTTATTTTTTATTTTTCTTTTTATATATATAGGATAGATAGATTTTTCATTTTTCAATATTTCTTTTATTGATTTATTTTCATTTTTCAATATACAATATTCATTATTAAAATGATAATTATAAATATTTAGCTCAGCATTTTTAAATAAAAGATTTAAAATATAATTTATTGTAACCTCGCCTTCTTTTTTTATTTGTTCTAACATTCCTCTCTTTTTATCATTATCTATGAAATCTACTATTTCAACAGCCTCAATCTCTGAGAAAGATATTATTTCTGTAATATGTAATTCTTTGTACATATCATACTTAAACACATCATTTAATTTACTTAATGTAAATTTATTTTTTAAATCTATTCCTAAGTTTTTTACTATACTTATATTAACTATATTTTCTCTATCTTTATTAAATAAGAAAAAAATTGATTCATATTTATTCAATTTTTTTATCAATTCTTTCTTATTTTCTTTTTCTTTATATATTTCTTTTTTATTTATTAAATTAATCATAAAATTTTCATTTTTTATTTTAATATCATTTAATAAATAAGTATTCATTTTTTTATAATCTTCTTCTTCTAAATAAACTATCTCAAAATAAATATTTTTTATATTTGAATTTATTAAATTTAAAGACATTTTAAAATCACTAAAAACTACTACTTTATTTTCAAATGTTCCTTCTTTATTATTTTCTTTGGATTTTAAAATCTTATACTCTTCTCTCAAAGAATTAAAACTTACTATTTTATATATATAGTTATATAAAATTTTTAATTTTTCTTCTTTATATTTTTCTTCTAAATAATAAACCAAATTCTCTTCTGCTTTAAATAACTTATCAACTTTTAAAATAAGATATGTTTCATAACTATTTTTATTTTTTGAGGCCATTATAACTTTAGTTTTTGGAGATAACTTTTTTGTTATTGTTAATATATAAGAATTAACCTCATCATTATTAAGAGTTGAGATAACATATTTTGTTTGTTTTTTTATTATTTTCAATATTTCTTTAAATTTAACAGAAGTTGAAGATAAATTTATTATTAAAAAATCTATGTTTCTTTCTTCTTCTATGGCTTGCAATTCATTTATTTTATTTTTATCAATTTCTATAATTAAAATCAAACTATTAGAATTTATCTTAGATAATATCATTTTAGTTAAACTATTAATTCCATGAATAATTATTATTTCTTTCTTATTTTTAGTGATTTTTCTTATTAGTTTTTGCCTTTCTAAAGATGTAATTATAATTTCATCTCTAAATATAGAAACTATTCTAGTTAGTACAAAAAACCAACTCATAACAGTGAAAATAATTACATGAATAGTCCACCATCTTTGAGCTATAGTAAAATCATAAGGTAATTCTCCAAAACCAATTGTTGTTGCTGTTATTAATGTAAAATAAAATGATTCAAAGAAAGATAAATAATAAATATTTCCAGCATTATCAACTCCTGGCAATAATGACAAAACTAATACTGCAATTGCAAAAGTTAAAATAATAAAAATTAATGGAGGAGTAAGAGTTGATATAACTCTAGCTAGTGCTATATTATCTTCTTCTCCAAATATTTTATTAAATTTTTCTTTATTTGTTTTATACATTTCTGTTTTTTGAAGTTTCTACTATTATTAATACTACTGATACAAAATTTGCTGCTAAAGCTCCTGTTGCCATTGACAATCCACTATTTAATAATTCCATGTCTTTCATTTCAACTATATTGTAATAATCAGGTATAAAAGAAAAAAGCAAAGAAGCACATAATAATTGAGCTATTGCTACAAAAGAGGAAGCTAAAAGTATACTTCCTATTGCACTTTTATCTGACATTTTAAAAACCATAGCTAACAGATTTATAACTATAACTAAATAGAATTCATATAAATTATGATGAAGAGGATTATCTATATCTCCATAAACAAAACCTAAGTTTAAAGTAAAAGCTCCAATTAATATGAAGCCTATCGCTGCTTTTTTAAAATACATTTTTTATCTCCTTTTATTTTAAACCCATAACATCTTGACTGGCTTTATCCATATCTTGAGTTGTTTGAATTGATTTTTTATAAGTATCTATTAATCTATGAGCTGATATTAGTTTGGTCATTTGTAAAATAGAATTTACATTTGAGTTTTCTAAGGCTCCTTTTAATACATAATCTTGATTTCCTGCTATTGCTTTTATTTCCTCTTTTTCTTTAAAAGAAAATAAATTATCTCCCATATTTTTTAATTTATTTATATCTATATCTACAACTCCTAATTCCTCAGGCTTTATATTTTTTGTAGCTACTTCTATTTTTGATAATCCTGGACTCATAACTAAATGACCATTTAAAGTTCTAAGAATACCATTTAAAAGAATAAATCTACCATCTCTTGTAAAACTATATTCTTTCTTATTTGGTTTTTTTATTATAAACCATTTATTTTCTGCTACAAAAGCAAAATTTAATGGATTTCCTGTTAATTGAACTGAACCATTTTTATTATTTCTAAAAGAACCTGTTGTTTTAGGTAATTTGTGGATAGTTTGCCTTATAAAATTAGCAGCCTCATTAGTATTCTTTTCATAATTTAATTGCTTTTTAGAATAGCCTGAATCTGGTTTTTTTGTATGAGTTGATATTATTAGATTTGTTTCTTTAAATCCAACTGTATCAGCATTAGCTACATTATTTGATATATTATCTATCATATTTATATTTGCTATAAGACCAGCTACACTTTGATAATTTTTACCTTGGGCTAATAACAGTTGGAAAAATAAGACCATTAACATTATTTTTTTTATCATTTCTTTTCTTTTTATTTAATTATAACATTCTTTTTCTTTAAAGTTAAATATTTTTAATAAAAGTTTAAAGTTTTTTTAGTTATAATTCTAATGTAAAAATAAATAATAAAAAGAATAAATAATGAAAAATATATTAAATGAAATAAAGAGTAAAGAAAATGTTAATTCACATGAAGAAATTCTATTAAATGAAATAGCAAAGCAGTTTTTTGATAAAAATCCACTAAGATTAAACTATGATTCTTTTCAAGAAGAGTATTTTAATTTTTTAAATATTTTCAATGGAGATAAGCCAATTGATATAGGTTATGCAGGAGGATTGTCTGAATTAAATTCAGCCTCTGATTTACTAATTGATTTTTACAAAAATAATAAAAAAATCATCTTTTTAAGTGACTCTGATTTTGATGGAACTAGTGCCTTAGCTATTTTACATGCTATTAAAATTTTCCTTCAAAAAAGATACCCAGAAAGAGACTATTTTTATGAATCTTATTTTTGTAAAGGGGAAAATCATGGTATAACTTTTACACAAGTTGATTCTTTAATTGATGATATTGATGAAGAAGTTTTAATAATAACTGCTGATAATGGGATTAATAATGAACTTTCAGATATTAAATCTAAATTTAAGAATGTAAAAATTATAATTACAGACCATCACTTACCTACAAGTGATACAGAAGCTATAAAATTGGCTGATTTTATTATCAATCCAGAAGTTACTAAAAAAAATTTTTTAGAAGACCAAGATATTATAAAAGAAAAAGTTACTTCTTTTAAAATTAACAACTGTACTTATCAAACTTCTTTTAGTGGAGCTTATACTTTATTTTTTTTAATGCAAAACTTTCTTATAAGAGAGAAACTTGCATTTAAAGATATTATTAATGAAATAAAAACAATAGCTTTACTTTCAAATATTGGAGATATTATTAATTTTGGAGTTGATTCAATTTTAAACTTAAATAAAAATCAAAAGCTACTATCTTCTACTTATTTAATGAAAGGGTTTAAAGGTAACCTTAGTAATTTTGAAATTTTTCCAAAAGATAAAGAAAATCTTAAAGAAAGTAGTAATATTTCTAAAGCAATCTCAATTGTAAATGCTTCTAAAAGATTAAATCAAGCTTTTCTTTTTTTACAAGAAAACTTAGACGATGAAAAAGCCATTATTGATAAATTTAAAGAAAGATATTTACTTGACTTAGAAAAAGAAAAAATAAATAACATCCCGTTTATAACTTATTTTAAAATGATTAATGAAGAAGCTAGAGCTATTTATGAACATTTTTTCCCTAATGATACTAATAATTTAAATATTTCAAATTACACTTATTTAAAATCTATCATTCCTTTTTTATTTTTACAAAAAAATATATATAAAAATGAAGAAGACAACGCTATATTAAATAAAATTTATGACATATTACTTAAAATAAATGATTTTAAAGCCACTTTGAAAAACAATCTAATTGAAAAAGAATGCTTTGTTCATATTGAAGAAAAAAACATTGAAGTTTTTTATACTGATTTAAGTTCAGCAGCAAGAGAAATACTTTCAATTATTGCTTTTACTAAAAAATCAGATGGAAATGCTTATTTTATTTTAACTTCTGATAGTAATAGTTTCTATGGTTCTCTTAGAGATCAAATGAAAAACAACTCTATTAAAGACTTTTTATTAGAAAATAAAAGCTTTTCTAATTATAAAAAAGAGAAAAACTTAAATATTGAAATTTATGGACACCAAAAAGCTGCTGGACTATTTCTTAATTTTGAAAAATTTAAAGAAGATAAAACTAAAATTTTAAAAAGGTTTATTTCTGAACTTAATACTGAAATGGAAAATGAAAAGATTTTAAAAGAAGGAAGTGAATCATTATTAGAATTAACTGCTGATAATTTAAAAAATATAAATATTTTAAATATGTTTGATATTCTTAAAAAATATTTCTTTTTTTCTCCACATCCATTTTTTAATCAAATTGATTTTAAAATTAAAGGTTCTGAAATTTTAAAATTAAATAACAATAATAAACTTATCATAAAGAATAGCAAAAAAGGTAGTTTATACTCTATAATAGATAATGATGAACTAAATCCTTTGACTTTATTATATTTCCCTAATGAAAATGAAAAATTTGAAGAAGATAAATATTATAAAACTAATCTTGATATAAAATATCATTTTTATAAGAAAAAGTATAGAACAGAATTAATTATTAATTTAATAAAGGAATTATAAATGATAAAAATATTTGATGTTAATTTAAGCAAATCAAAAAATGAAAAATGGAAATTAACAAAAAAATACATTCCTAAAAAATACCTTGATTTATTTGATGTAAAAGCTAATGACAATAGTAATAATAAAAATATTATTTTCATTAATAATGATTTAGAAAATGATTTTAATCTTGATAAATATGGAGATATAAATAATATTTGGAAAAAAACATTTAATGTACAAATAAATGAAGATGAAAATGGTAAGAAAAATATTATTGAGATAGAAGAAGTTGAATATATATGGAAAACTATAAAATGTTCTATTAATCCTGAACCATTTACTGACAAATACAATACTTACTTACTAGCTAGTATTTCTAAAAAAAGAAACATAGTTGACCAATGGCCTTCTGATAAAAAATTAGAATTTGAGAATTTTATTAAAAAATGGGGATTTTTTCCTTCAAATAAAAACAATCAAGAAGGAGATTGGTATTCTTATTCTCAAAAAATAAATGTTTTTGGAAATTATAAGATTAATATGATTAGAGAAAAAACTTCTGATGGTAAGTTAAAAAACTGGACTTTTGTTTTTAAAAAAACTGAAAATAAAGACATTATAAAAATCAATGACTTTATTGACAGAACTATTCCAGAAGAAGGATTTGAACTATCTGGTATTGTAAAGCTTATTAATAATAATACTTATACTATTGAAACCATTGAAAGTTTTACCAAATTAAAACAAGAGAAAAAACTTGGACTAATTACTTTTACTGAAAATAATTCAAGAGAAAAGGGTCTTTCTTTTGTTAATGATGATTCTGACAATATTGAATTAAGTTACAATGTTATTTCTAGTAATAATATTGATTTAAAAATAGGAGATGCAGTTAAATTCACTTTAGAAGATGAGCATGTTGAAAAAATTAAAGATAGTAAAATAATATCTAAGATTTTACTATCTAATAATAATAATATTATTGAAGAAGAAGAAGAAGATGCTCCTCCTTTTTAGCTCTTTTTAGAGCTTTCCTCAGAAGATAAAATAGATTTATATTTTTTTTCTTCTGAATCTATTCTTTTAAATTCTTCTTCTTCAAAATTTTTATCTTTTAACAATTTAAATAACAATCTAGCACTATCTTCTAATTGATTTCTTTCTTTTTTTAAAAATTGAAATAAATAATTTATCTCTTTTTTAAATATTGTTTTTTTTATTTTACTTTTTTCTATAAAAGTAAAAATTGTATAAAAATTATGATAATTTTTTATATCTTTATGATTATTTTGGAGAACTTTTATTTCTCTATCAAAAACTTCTTTAAAGAAGTCCTCATCTCCTTCTTCTTCTAAAAAGTAACAAAGAGAATACTCTCTTGTTTTTATTATGAGTTTTTTCAATTCTTTTTTAGTATAAGATTCTTTTTCAAAAAATTTTTCATTTCTTTTACTTACTAATATTTTAAAATTTTTATAATATATCATAACAACTTTTACCTTTTATTTTTTAATACTTTTTTTAATTTATTAAATTCTTTTTGATATCTTTTTTCTAACTCTTCTTGCTTTTTTTTAAATTTTAATTTCATTAACTCAAGTATTTCTGGACTGATAGAAGTGCTTCTAAGTATTTTATTGTTTTTCTTTTCATAAGGATAAACTAATGTATGATTATGCTCTCTATACCCTTGACTGTCAGTTGAGTGATAAAAACTAATATTAGCTTTATTATTTGGAAGACTTTCTTGAACAATATCTTGAGTTATTTTTTTATATAATTTTTTCCATTTTAACCTACCCATTATTAAAGCCATAAAGCTATTAAATTCTCTTTTATAAGTAAATATCATTTCAATAGCTTCTATATTACTACCACTTAACTCTGAATTTAAACTTTCTCTCCAATTTTTATAAAAAGAAAGTTGGTTTTTATAATCATCTATTTTTACCTCTTTCTTATTTAGTAATGGACTTTTTGATATTGAGCTTTCAAAATCTTGTTTTTGATTTAATAAAATATCAGCTCTATTGTTATATGTCAAATAAAATAAATAGTTTTTTATATTATTTCTTAGTATTACTTTTATTATACTACCATTTATATCTTCCACTTTTTACCTTTTATTTTTATTATATAGATTATCTTCTTTTTAAATTTTCAAGCAAAAGCTGACTTATACCTACTTTTCCTGCCATTTCCTGTGAAAGAGCATCTATATACATATTTTTCATTATAGTAGAACCTGTTCCTGTTCCACCTAAACTTACATTTTTAGTAGAAGCTTCTAATACTTTTTTAAAATACAAAACTTCATATTGGTCTAATTGATTCTTTAATTTTGTTTCTGGATTTTCTATATGCTGCAAGTTATTATTTGTTATTTTCATCTTGATTTCCTTTTATTTATTATATCATAGGTTAGGAAGAATATAATGATTCTTTATTAAAAAATTAATTAGTAACTATGGACGATAATCAGAATGAAGAAGCAAGCTTTTTAGCAAAATAAAGTAGAAAACCATCTCCCATTAGGGAGATGGTAACTCAGTTACTATTATATATTGTTAATGAGATATAGATGTTAATGAAACATCTCTAATAACAGCAGTTATTAAACCTTTATTTATTATTTCATAGCTCCAATCACCTTGACTTTCTTCTCCTAAGAAATTTAAGTTCCCTATTTTAAATATTGAACCTTCAAAGAAATTATCAGATATGTTTTTACCATTTTCTAATATAACTACTTGTGTTCCAGAAGGAGAAGTTAATTTAATCATTAATTCAGAAGCCACTCCTGAATCTAATTTTAAACCAAATTGAATAAAATCATTAACACCAGAGCTAGACATTGTAATAATGTTTGACAAAGTATTTCCAGCTTCTATATTTGTAGGTGTGTTATTTATTGATATGTTTTCTTCTTCTATTTTAGAACCTATATTAACATATGAACCAGATGCACATTCTGTAATAATTTCAACTGGTTGAATTAGTCCAAATCCAAATTTGTTTGAATATTTTACCCCTACATTATTTTCTGTCCAATCTGCTGGTACTCCTATGTCATTCTTAGCATGTTTCTGAACTAAATGTCTAACATCTCTATATGTTATATTTGGACAAGCATCTAATACAAGTCCTAAAACCCCACCTACTACTGCAGTAGCTGCTTCTGAACCATAAGCCCCAAAAGTATAATTAACTGCTTTTAAATCATCATATGTTGGAAATTTATTTTCCCACCAAGTATCTCCAGAAGTAGGTATTGAAGATTTAGTCTCTCCTCTACCTTCATACATAATAGAAGATATCCCTGGTTGGTCTTTCCAATGACTTGAAGAATATCCTGAAATATATACAGTTCCACCCATTGTTGAAGTCTCTAGCTCACTATGATTTGTTGAAACACCAGCAACAGCTATTGTTGAATAAGAGTTTGTTAAACTATTTAAAGAAGAATCAGAAGAACCAGTTACTCCATTACATTCTAACCTTGAATTTCCAGCAGGAACTACTACTACTCTACCCTTTCCATTTCTTAAAGGTAGATTAGAAGCCCCATCTCCAAATGCTGCTAAGTCAATATAACTAGTTAAAGCACCTAAATTAAGCCCTGAACAATTATAATTTGAAGTCAATACAGATACATCAATGTCATTAGCAACATCCCCTTCTGTTAAAGAACCTCCATCTACAATATTATCTTTATCTACTATATAAAAAGCTCTTTGCCAATCTAAAATAGTAGCAGGTTCTGTTAAGTCTTGCCCATTGAATAAATTATAATTTGAAACCTTAGCCATAGGCATAATTCCTCTAATACCTTTTCCATTCCATCCTTTAGCTGCTATAATACCTGCTTGCTGAGTAGCAACAGGAGATATTGTAAATGCTATTCCTTTATCAGGATCAGGATCTACTATTTCACCATATGAAGCAGTAGTATAATTATAAGAAGAAATTAAATCAACATTAGAATATTCAGAGATTGGATTAGAGTCACCAGAATCTGAAATTAAATCAGGGTGTGTTGCTTCAAAAGCTTCCCCTACTATTTGAACATTAATTGATTTTGGTATTCCATGCAATATATTATATCCAAAAACTCCTTGCCCCCAAAGTTCTGGTATATTTAAATCATTTCCAGCAGTTGTTGTTGGAGCTGTAGCTTCTGTTGACAATATATTGGCAGAACTTTCTATTTCTGAATGCATATGCCATTGATTTAAAAAGAATAAATCTCCTCTTTCTACCCCATCAATTTCTAATTCAGAATCAATACCATCCTTTGTTTGCTCAGCATCTCCATCTTCATTGGTTCTTTGACTACTTAAACCAACTATATCTTCTATTATATTTGGAATATAATCTCCATCCCAATCATGTCCTGTTTTTACTGATAAATCAAAAGAATATTCTATTTGGTCTGAACCATCATTTGCTGTAACAGTAACAGTAGAAGTCTCAGCTTGTGAGTCATAAGCAGGAGCTATTCCTTGTAACAAACCTGTTGGAGATATTGTTAGCCAATTGGGAGAATTTTCTAAACTATAAGTTATAGAGTCTCCATCATCATCACTAGCTAACATCTGATATAAATAATTTTCATTTTCTCCTATTATTTTATAAGGATTAGATCCATTATCATCCCAAGAAGGAATAGAATTTGGAGAATAAATTTCTATTGTAAAAGGATTTGTTTCTTCTATTATAGAACCTTCTTGATTTGATAATGTAATTATTATATTATGAAGAGTTGTAGGATTTGCTGGCCATTCCGCTGCTACTCCTCTTATTGATATTGTATCATTTGATTGTTGAACTTCATACCAAGCAGCAGTTGGAGACACTGTCAAAACCAATTCTTCTTCTGTGTTATTTGTATACCCAAAAGGTAAATTTAATGTATCATTTAATGCTATCTGGTAAACATGATTTGTTTCTGGATTTGTTTCAAATTGAAACGCTTTTAAAACTTCTAAATCAAAAGTATGAAGAACTTTATTAGTTTCAGAACTATCTTCAACATTTAAAGTAATGCCTGAAATAACTCCTACTTCTTCAATAGCAGGAGGAGTTCCAGTTATTTTCATATTCCATATTTTATAATCTAAACCTTCAGAAGAAGTAGCATCTTCTATTGACATTTCTTCTATTGATAACCAATCAGGAGAGTTTTCCCCAAGAGAAAATTGCAAAGTATCTCCATAACTTCCATCTAAGTCATAAATAGAAAATTCTTGCTCATATAATTGAGTTTCAACAACAGAAGTCCCCCAATTATCTATTGCTTCTTGCTCTAAATCAGAAGGTAAGTCATTTACATTTTCTACTTCTATTGTATAATCTTCTATTATTTCTTCTTTACCATCTGAAACTCTTAATGAAAAACTATATTCTCCTACATGAAGAGGAGAAGGATGAATAGTTAACTCTCCTGTTTGCTCATTGATATTTACCCAATCAAGCTCTTCTGCTCCTTTTAATAATACATAAGAAATTGTATCTCCATCAGCATCTGTTGCTACAAATGTATTTGAATAAACATCTTCATTTTCTAAAAAACTTACCTTAGATAATGTTGGATTATTTAATACTGGAGCCCAGTTATCTACTATTTTAAAAGAAAAATCAGCTACTATTTTACTTGCATATCCTTCTATCTTTGAATTTATTATTATTTCTTGACTATCTATTACAGCATTAGGAATTCCAGATAACTTACCTGTTACACTGTTTAAGGTTAACCATTCAGGTAAATTGTCTGAATAAAATGTAGCTTCTTTCCCACTTATATTTGTTATTTCAGGAGTAATTTCAAATAAATCTTCTATATGAATTGATTTAATATCTGAAGTGTATTCTGGATAACCTGTTATTATTAAATTATCTTCATCTACATATTTATCATCTGGTATTTCAGATACAAACCCCAAATCTGAAATTTCAGTTTCATTAGTAGCATTTGTTATTTCTTCAAATTTTAATGACAAGTCAGTATCAGTATCATTGTTATAACCTTCTATTAATGTCATTGAATCACTCTTACTTGAAATCCATTCAAAGATTTTAGCAGTAGCTTCAATAGCTTTGTCATCTTCATCAGATATCATTTTATTTACTGCTAATTTTATTTTATTTAAATTGATTTTTTCTGTTTCTAAATTAGCTAATGATATATCTTTCCCATTAACTTCCATATGATTTATCAATGAACTTGAAAAAATACTAGCTAATTCAAGTTTTTTATCAGATAATAATTCTTTATTTAAATCTTCTTCTTCTAAATTTAAGTCATAATTATCATTTAAAAAACTTATAACTTCTGATTTATCATAATTTAAATTATTTACTAACTCTTTTTCTAATGTAGATAAAGCTGAAACATTTTGAACTTCTTCTAAGTCCCCCAATATTTTTGACTGTCTTAATTTATAAAGATTTCCATATCTTAAACCATAACTAGCTTGAGACTCTTTAAAAATATTTTCTATAGATAAAAGAATATCTCCCTTTTCTACTTCAGATTTTAAAAAAGTAAAGAAACCATTTTCATTTGAAAAAGAAGATAAAGGCTCAGTCGGCTCACATATGTTATTCTTATTTTTATCAACACAATATTGAGCTCCTTTTATAACTGAACCATTTGCTTTCCCTGATACAAAGTCTGAACCAGTTCCTTCACTTGTATCAGTTCCAGTGCTTCCTCCACTTGAACCACAACCAACTAATAACATAGCGGTAGTTACTGAAATTATTATTTTATTTATTTTCATATCTTCTCCAAAAATTCATATTTTTATATACTTTCATTATATATATTCTTTTTTGTTATTAATATAAATTATTATTTTATTTCATTTATTTTAAAAAAAGGATATAATTAAAATAAAAAGGATTAATTATGTTAATTGCTCCAAACTCAAAGTTCAATACTGGATATGTTAATAAAAAAAACGATAAGAAAATACAAAAGGCTTTTAAGAGTAAAGAGCTTGATAATGATAGAGAAGTTGCAGATATTATAAAAGATAGAGAAAATAAACAACAAGAAGACTCTAGTAACAAAAGTTTTCAGCAACACTTAAAAGAAAAATTTTTAGCTCATCAACAAAAATCAAATAATATTCCAACAGAGACTTTAATTCAAGAAAAAGAGTATAAAAAAGAGAAAGTAAAACAAAATATTTCAGAAGTAATAAGTATTTATAAAAAAAACTAATTAGTGGCTTTTATTTTTATTATACTTAGCTATTTCTAATGGTGTTTTTTTATGCTTATCTTTAATGTTAGGATTAGCTCCTTTTAATAAAAGCCTTTTTACTTTTTCTTTGTCATATAAATAAGCAGCATAATGTAAAGCTGTTTGCTCATCATTTTTATTTTGAAAATCAATTCTTAAATCTTCTTTTGAAAAATTATCAATAAGAAAATTGAAAAACTCTTCATCTTTATTTAAAATAGATTGCATTAAAACAGTAGCTCCATTAGGAAACTTTACCATTTTAAAGCAACTTTCAAAGGAATTATTTAAATCAAGTAAAATTTTATATTTTTTCTCTTCTATAATTAAATAAACTAAATTAGATATATCTGATAAAGAAATTCTTTTAAATTCCAATTCCTTACTTAAATATTTGTTCATTTCTTCTAAATTATTTTGTTTAACAAGAGTTTCAAAATAAGAAGTTTCAAAAATCTCTATCAATTTTTACTCCTCAGTTAGACCTAATGCTTTTAATTTATTTTTAAATGTTATTTCATGAAAGGGTTTTAAAATATACTCATTAACTCCCTCTTGAAGAGCTGCTACAATGTAATCTTTTGAAGATTTAGTAGTAATCATAGCTATTTTTAGATTATCAAATTTAGGAGAACCTCTAAGCTCTTTAACAACATCAAGACCATTTGAATTATCAGCTAATTCCCAATCAAGAAAAAGAACATCAAAGTCTTCTTCATTAAGAATATTCATTGTGTCAGTTTTATTAGTAGCTTCTTTGATTTGCATTTGACCTTCAGCTAGATTAAGCTTCAGATTTTTTTTAATGATTAATCTCATTGTAACAGAGTCATCAACTATTAAAAATTTTTTCATAAATTATTTCCTTTACAAGTTTAAATTAGATTTTTATAAAAATCAAAGTCATCAAAGTTAGAGTTATTATATTCCAAAAAATAAAATCAATACTTTTTATTAAAAAATTATCTTTTTTTGGAGTAACTATCTCTATTTTCTTCAATATTCCTTTAACAAGTTCTAAATCTTCTTCTTTCTTTTTGAGTTTGTTTTCTAATATTAACTGTTCTTCATTATTAGAAGAATCTTCAGAAAGTTTATCATTCTCTTCTTTCAAAGAAATATAAGACTTTTTATTAACCAATAGCTTTTCAGATAATTTACTATTTTCAATTAATAATTTTTCATTTTCTTCTAGGGTATGTTTGAGTTTTTCTTCATGTTTATTTAAAATATTATTTATATACTCCAATTCTTCTTGTAATTCTTTACAATTACTGACCTCTTCTGAATAAGTATTAGAATTTTTTTTACTTAATTCTTCTTCTTGCTCAATTTTTTTATTTAAATTTATTATTTTCTTTAGAAATTCTAATTGTTCATAGTCTTCTAACATTGATAAATTAGCTATATTATCTTCATCTAAATAATTTAAAGCATCATCATAAAGTTCAGGATTTTCTTTTTCAAGCTGAGCTAATAATTTAGTAATTAATGAATTTTCAAGTAATTCATGACCTACTTTAGTTTCTTCATCGAAATTTTCAAGTAAAGTACTTTTTTCTTGATCCAAACAAAAATCTTCTTCTTTGTCTTCTTCTTTGTCTATATTATTTTCAGTTTTATTTTCAGTCATAAATTTCTACCTTTCTAAAAATCTTTAAAATAATTATATTAAAAAAAAATTGAAAATTTGAAATTTATAAATTAAAAGACTTTAATTGTGCTTTTTATATCAAAAGGAATTTTAGAGTCCATTTCAGAATGAGAAACCACATTTAAGTCAACATCAAATTGATTAAATAATTCAAATAATTCTCTTCTTAAAGAAGGATCTACTATTAAAACTAAATTACCATAATAACCTGCTTTTCTAATATCCTCTAAAGCATCTTTAGTATTTTCAATAATAGTTTTTATATTACTTATATTTAAAGAAAGTTTTAATCCTGAACCTGTGTCTTTCAAAGAAGATATCATTTTTTGCTCAGTTGTAGGTTCAAAAGTAATTATCTTTAAAGTTTGAGTTTTTGAATCCATAAATTGTCTTGAAATAGTTCTAAATAATCTAGTTCTAACAATTTCAGAGATTACTTCTGTATCTTTTTCATATTCTGCAATGTCTGAAATACTTTCTAAAATTGTAATAATATCTTTAATAGGTATGTTTTCTCTAAGTAGGTCTTTAAATACTTTCAAGATTAATCCATGACTTGCTACGCTTAGAACATCATTGATAATAACAGGGAAATCTACTTTAAATCTATCTAAAATAGAAACAATATCCTGCCTTGTAATAATTTCATTAGATGTTTTTTTAATAGTTTCAATAACATGAGTTGAAATTATAGAAGGAGCATCTATTACTATATAATTATTAATTATAGCTTCATCTTCAATTTCTGGCGAAATCCAATATGATTTGATTTTTTGAACCGGTTCTAATGTTTCAATAGCATTAGGTAATGGATTACAATCCTCTTCTGCTGGTATAGCTAATAATTTACCAGTTTCAATTCTACCTTCAATCATCTCATTTCCTTTAAGAAGAAGCTGATATTCATCAGGATTAAGATTGTCTTCAACTGATAAAGAAATAATAGGAATTACAAAACCAATATTTTTAGCTAATTCAGTTCTCATTAATTGAATTTTCTTTAAAAATTCATTAGACTTAACAATATCAGTTAATAAATATCCAACTCTTAATTCTAAAACTTTTGGACTTAATAATTCTTCTAAATTAACTGTATCTTTAAATTCTTCTTCTAATTCATCTGGCTTATTATTTTCAAAAGATAAAGGTTTCTCATTTTTTAAAGATTCTTCTTTTTCTGCTTCATTAAATTTAAAGAAGCTTTTTTTATTTTTATGGTAAAAGTCTAAAATAAAATCAAAAATAATATTGTCCCCAACTAAACCTGCACTTTTATATATATTAATTGAAGTTATAAACATTACAAAAGAAAGAAATAACAAACTTTGAGTAGGAAAACCAGGGATGAAAGCAAAAATAAATAAAACAAAAGAAGTTATATTAAAAATACTGTATTCATTAGCTATTTGTCCTATTGCTCCACTAGCTATTGACATATTATCTTTTGAAGATCTTGTAATAATTATACCTGTTCCAGTTGAAATAATTAAAGCTGGTATTTGAGCTATTAAACCATCTCCAATAGTTAAAATAGTATAAGTGCTTGCTGAATCTGACACTGATAAATCATATTGAAAAACTCCTAAAAGAAAACCACCAATAATATTAATTAAAGTGATAATGATACCAGCAATAGCATCTCCTTGAACAAATTTAGCAGAACCATCCATAGACCCATAGAAATTAGATTCTTTAATTAAGTCATCTCTTTTTTTCTGAGCTTCTTTATCATCAATAAAACCAGCATTTAAATCGGCATCAATAGCCATTTGCTTTCCTGGCATAGAGTCTAAGTTAAATCTAGCAGAAACTTCTGCTACTCTTGTAGAACCTTTTGTAATAACTATAAAGTTTATTAAAACAAGAATTAGAAAAATGATAACCCCTATAACCATATTCCCACCAACAACAAACTCTCCAAAAGCCGAAATCATTGAACTAACTTGGTCTGGACCATTATGCCCTTCACTTAAAATAGCTCTTGTAGTAGCAACATTTAAAGTTAATCTAAATAAAGTTACTAATAAAATAATAGAAGGAAACATAGTTAAAGACGAAGGTTGTTTTGTATAAATAGATAAAATAAAAATAATTAAACCAACCATTAAAGATATGCTTAAGAAAAAATCAAGTATTACAGTTGGTAAGGGTATTATTATTATAAAAATAATACTAAGCAAAGAAGAAATTAAAATTACTTCTTTATTAAAAACTAAATTTAAATATTTAAAGATGTTATTAAAAATGCTCATTAATCAAAAACTTTTTTTGAGAAAATTAATTTATTTTGAAGGTTCTTTTTTATCATTTTTGAAATTATAAAATGAAGCTCTTCAATTGTTTCTTGTTTATTTATTTCAGGACAAGATGGACATCTTAATTTATTAATAATATCATATAAAGTACTTTTTGATTTTATACTACTAAGTTTAGACAGTAATACTCTTTCATAGTCAGTAATAATTATATCTTCATCAATATTTCTCATTTATAATGCCTCTTAAAGTTTTTAATTGACATGTTAGCACAAATAAGATAAAATATCAATAAGAAGAAAATAAAAAGGACTAAAAATGAAGGGAATATTTAAAATAATATTAATAAGCTCAATCTTACAAACGTATTTATTATCAAGCAATTTTTTTAATACAGGTTTAGAAAGTATTCAAAAAGGAGAGACAATAGAGATGGAGTTTGAAGTTAAGCCTGAAACTATAAAAGTAGTAAAAGTAAAAACAAGAATCAAAAAAAATGAATGCGATACTTTAGACAAAACAAAGAATTTTTTATCTAAGGTTTCTATTTCTACTACTGGGAAAATAGAAAATTTTGTAAAAGAAGCAAATGGTAAAGAACAAGATATAAATTATAAAGAAAAAATAAAAGAAATAGATAAAAAATGTAAAGATGTAATTATAGAAGAAGTAACCAAAGAGTTTGAACATACTTACAACTTAAATGGAATTATAATAAAAAAAACAAGACCAACTCATGATGATTCTAAGAAGAAAATAAATATTGAAATTAAAATAGAAGATATTTAGCAAAATAAAGCAAAAACCCTCACTCTTTATGGTGAGGGTTTTTCAGTAGAATCTTTTTTTTGTTCAAGATTTTTATTTATTTTAACTTTAGGATTAGATTTGAAAACTTTATAAGTTTTAGAGCTAAATTTTAAATCTAAAACAACCTTAGATATATTTTTAGTTTTTTTAGTAGTGTAGTGCTCAAAAGAATTAAGCTCTGCTTTTTTTAATTTATTTGGATTATTGAAAATACTAGTTATTTTATCAATGAAATCTTCTAAGTTAAAATCAATTAATTCAATAGGAAAAGATTTTTTTGCATGAGAAGCAAAACCTATTAACATGTTTAACATATCTTCTTTATTATTATTGATATCTAAAATTTTAGATTTTTCAAGTATTTTATCAATACCATGTAGAAAATCAATATCTTTATCATCTTTAAAATCAAATAAATTTTTTCCAGAAGTTTTTACAGAATTATTTATATTAAAATGAAAATTGTCTCTTAATGCCTCAAGTAAGTCAGATTTTAAATCAGAACTAGAATTGTCAAAATTAAAAGTTCCATAAGAAGAAAGCTCTTCTGTTAAATTAGAAAACCTAGTAGTTAAAAAATTAATATTAGAGCCAACTGCAATTATAGAAAAAAGATCTTCTTCAATTTTAGGAAGCATAGAAGGAGTTATCCTTTTAGTTCCTTGAATTTTTTCTAAAAGGATATTTGCTTTTTCTAAACTAAAATCATTTGGGTTTTTAGGAATTAATTCAAAAAAAAGATTTGCTAAACCTTCTGTTTTTTCTAATTTTTTAGTAAGAGTTGAGTATTTTGCTTCATAAGAATTTAAAGTTGCTTTTAAATTAAGTATATCTGAAGATATTGTATTTATTCTTTTGATTAATAACTCTCTTTCTTCTTGACTTTCAAAATTAAAATCATCAAATAAATTAACACTTAAAATAAAATTAGTTTTATTTACATTAATATCAATAATCCCTTTTTGAATATTGTTTTCTAATTTTTCAATTTCTCTTTTTACAGTAGAAGAGTGCTCAGAATTATTCAATTGATTAGCTTTTAATTGCATTAAAGAAAAAGAATCATCTGTTAAATATTTATACTTTCTTTTGTAAAGTTGTATTAAAGTATTCAAAGTAGTATAGTTTAAAGATTTTTTAAAATAATCTTTTCCAAAATGAGAAGTTTTTTTATTTAATCTAGAGAAAACTATATGGAACTCTTTACCTACATCTGAAAATTCAGGCAGGGAATTATTATGATTTTCATAAGAAAGTTCTGTAAAATTAATATCTCTTTTTAAATCAAAAATATCTTGATATTGTTTCATGAAATTAACTTTACCAGAGTTAAAAGATTCAATAAATCCAACTAGATTAGAAACCTCTTCAATTGGTAAAGATAATTTTTTAGAAATAAAAGAAACATTATCTTCTCTGCTAACATCATAATTGAATATTTTCAATATGCTTTTTACATATTTAGGTTGAAAATAATACTCAGTGTTTACATTTTTTATAATAAAATTAAATAATGAATCAGAAATAACTTCAAGACTTTCAGTAGATTTATCAATTAATAATTTAGAAACCCTTTTTACCATTGGAGTTTTAGATTTTCTAAAAGTTTTGAAAGTTTCCTCTTGGTCATAATATAGAGTTTGTATAATTGAAAAATCTTCATCTGAAATATTAGAAGCTTTAAATAAATCAACATTTTTCCCATTTTCTACAAGACAAGCTTGAATTTTAGAACTAAAAGATTCTGGAGCTATTAAAGAATTAAAAAGAGATTTTAAATCTTTATTAGATAAAGATAAGTCCATATTATTAACTATAAAATTGTATTTACTTTCTAAAATAGAATTATATAAAGAAAAAGATTCTGTATTTTGATTATCTTCAAGCCATTTGAAATATAAAGATCTAGTAAATTCCTCTGGCTCATTATTATATTCAACAATCTTCTCTGCAACATCTTGATATATAATTTCATTTACTGCAAATTTTGACCTAGCATCAATTGGAGAAAAAGAGAAGAAATCTTCAAAATTTTCAGAATTTATTGAGTCTCTTTCAATAGAAAACATTTCTTCTGTTATATTATTTTCTTTTTTAATAAGTTTTAATTTATTATTTGTGCTATCAAGCTGCCAAATTAAAGAATAATCATTAGTATTATATTTAGAACCTGGTTCTTGCTTTTTTAGGAAATTATATCCTGAAAATTTATCATCATGATTTGAAGATACATTAGGTAAAGAAATGTCTGAATTTTCTATTGATACAGTAGATAACTCTTCTTTGTTATGCATAGCTAATTTATTTTTTCTACCAAAATAAGCTGAATCAAAGAATAAATTATCAGGAGAATCAAAAACTTCTGTACTTAAATTAGCAGCTAATCCAGAAGAATCATAAACAGAATTGTAAGCATTAAATATTACATTCCCATCTTTAAATTCTTCATCAATAATTTTAGAGATTTCCTTATAAGAAAGTCCATTTTCACTTAAAAAATTATTGTCTAAATGAGTTAAATTTTGAATAGCTATTGAAGTTTTAACTTTTGCTTTTAAAGAAGTCATTTTTAATTTTAATTCATCATTTTCATCCAATGAGAATCTTAAAATTCCAAGCTCAGTCATTTTAAAGAACCTTCCAAGCCCTGAACCTTCAATGTCAAGAATACAAAATTCTTTTTTATTTTTAGTTTTTAATAAATCTTTAATAGCTAATTCAAAATTATAATGCTCTTGCTCATCAATAAGTAAATGCTTATTAATAAAATTTTCTTTATCTACTTCAATAGTATAATTATTTTCTTTATTGAATAAATTAACATATTCTTCTTTTTGATAGTCTTCCAAAGGATTTTCTAATCTCAAAACTGGTTCGTTATTATATTCAACAATATCTTTAGCTATTAATATATTTGGAGCCATGTACTCTAAAACTATTTTATAATTTTTATCTTCATCTTGTATTTTTTCTCTTAAGTGTTTTGGAAATAGAATAGCATTTCCAGAATGCAAGTCAAATTCAGCAATTTCCCAACCTTCTGTTGCATATCTTTCTAAAATAGGGTTAGAATTAATTATCTCTAATGTTTCATCTGCCGCTCCATTTTTTAATACTATTTGCTTATGGTCGATAGAAATAGGAAATTTATAATTGTGAAAAGAAGTTGGAGTTCTAAGAACAGTCATCATTTTTTCATAAAAAACTAATGCATTGATATCAACTAATGGTGTATTATTAGATTCAAAAGGGCTATTTTTTATAGTATTAGTAACAGAATAGTCAATATCAGTAATGTATTGTTCTAATTTTTCATTTAATGTTTTAATAGTCAATTCAGGATTTGCCTTTTTTAAAGCAGAAGTTACAGACTTCCCAGAAATAGAAAACCCTCCTGCTTGTTCATGACCAGGAGTTTTAGTAATAAATTCATTAAACGGATTAGACTCTCCTCTAATATCAGACATGTTTTGACTAGATCTAAAAGAGCCTGAAATTACTTCTTGGTTAAAACCATCCATAGTAACTGTTAAAGCTTTGTTATATTCTGAAGGGAAAAATTTAGCAATTAATTTTCTAGGAATACTTTTTTTAGAGAAAATTATTTTAGTGTTTTCTTTCTCAAAAATATCAATAAAAGAAGATTTTTCATTTCTTGATTCTTCTGCCATAATCTTTTCAAAAGATTTAATGTCATCAAAAATGTTAGTTAAATAATTATTAAGTATTTCATCTAAACTTTTTAAATTTTTCTTTGAAATAAAATCCATAGCAATCGGTCTTAAATAGGCAGAGCTAGAATAAAGTTTATTATTTTGATGAATATAATCTTCGTTTGTATCAGGAAGGTAATTTATAAGTTTTTTATTTAAAGTTTCTTTATCAGTTATTTGACCATTTTTTACAAGAGGATAAGTCTCTATCAAAGCTTTTGATTTATGAAGAATAAGATTTAAAAATTGAATTAAATCTTCTATTTTATTATCTTTTAAATTAAAAACATTTTTTAAAATATCTTTTGGATTATTACTAGAAAGTAAAAAACTCCAATCTTTCAAAGCATTTAATTTGTTACCTAAATTTTGAATTTTTTTAATAGTTGAAAATGAATCAATGATTTTCTCTCCTTTTACAAGGTCAAGTAAAACTGAAATATCATTTAAATTATTTAATTGCTCAATTAAATGTACAACTTTATCAGTTGGAAAATTAGGATTTTGAGCTTGTTTTTTTAAAAACTCCTCTATTAAAATATTTGAAGTTTGAGCACCAGAATAATTAAAATTATTAAGGTCTTCTTGCTTAGCTAACGTAGGATTAAAAATCAAAAATCTATCTGGGTATTTTTCTAGTAAAGTTTTAAAGTATGGGTCAACATGATGATGATCTGTCACTAAAATTTTAGCATTCATGTAATTTTCTAACATTTTTTCAATATCTTCAAGATTTTCAATCCCTGAACCATTGTCAGAAGTAAAAATTAAAAAATCTTCTTCTGAACTTATATTCAAAGAGTTAGCTTTATTTTCTAGCCAAGAATAAGTAATACCATGATTAGGTTTATCTTGCTTAGAAATCTTTGCATAATCCATATGAATATTATTTAAATCAAAAGATAGGTTTAATAAGTTAAATCCTGTAATTCCAATTGTCCCATCATTATCAAAATCCCCACAAATTAAAACTTTTTTACTAGAAGAAAGGTAATTTGAAAGCATATCAACTGATTCTTGAAAAAATGGAATTTTTTCTCTTAGGCTATCATCTATTTTTAATTCTTCACCTTTTACTACTTTAAAAGCTCTTTCAAAGTCACCATTGTGGTTTTTAGAAACAAAAGTGCTAAAAGCCTCTTCATTAAATAAAGTATTTAAAAATTGAAGCTCTGATAAATTTGCTTTTGTTTGTAAAGCAATTTCTTTAATGATTTTTGTATGATTGTTGTCCATGTAAATATCCTATTTTAAATTATTTAATTATTATATTAAAAAACAAATAAAAATATATAAAGCTATTTTTTAAATCTTCAAAATTGTATAAAATCCATTAATAACATCTTCAAATTTTTCTCTAAAGTTATTACAATTATGTTTACCTGATTTAAAAGAGACAAAAGAAGTTAAATTAATTTGAACTTCTTTTCTTACTCTTTTTATATCAACTAATTCATCGTTCAAGTTAAAAATACAAAAACTATTGTCAATATAACCATTGTTAATAAGTTTTGTTACACATTTTTCAGCAGAAAAAGTCAAATCTTCTGGAACAACTTGATATTTTGATTTAGTAGTAAAATCATATATTTTTTTACCTATTAAAGACTTGCTATTTGCTAAGTAAAAAATATCTGGATTAATACTTATAACTGGTAATTTATATTTCTTAGCAAAAAGCAAAGCAAGTTTTCCCCCAAAAGAAAATCCAAATAAAATTGGTTTTCTTCCAGAATTAATAAGTTGTTGAATATATTTTTCAACAGTTTCATAAGCTCTTTCAGGTTTTGCTGGATAAATAGCACATATAACATGCTTAAATTTTCCTTTTAACAAAGTGTATTTTTCATCTTTTGGGAAAGAAAGAAGCCCTGGGATATATAAAATTGGGTTTTTATAATTAATTGCTTTTATAAGTTCTTCTTTAATAATTAAATCAATTTTCATACTTACTCTTTTCCTTTTTAAAATATTGATATTTTCATACTTACTCTTTTCCTTTTTTAAAATATTGATATTTTAATAAAATTACAGTATCATAGCATAAAATATAGTAAAGGTAAAAAAATGATAAAAAACACAGATAAAAACTCCAAGCCAAAAAATCATATATTAAATAAAGATTCAGTAAAAAGTAGAGAATTACATAAGCCTGATAACTTACCAGATTTTGAAGAGATGGCTCCAAACTATAAAGGTATAGAGTTATTTGCTCAATTTACTTCAATGGCTGATAATAGATGGTCTGTAAATAATTATAATTTTAAAGATTTAGTTGCTGATTTAAGTGAGCATGACAAAGAAATAATTAGGTCAATAGATTTTATTGGAAATGGAGAGCTTACTGCAATTGGAATGTTACTGTCAGTCCCAGGAGTAGAAAACGTAAGAGAAATGTATACTACTTATCCACAATTTTTAGAAATGTTTTTATATGCTGTATACGGAATTTCATATGATGAAATTAGACATGGACTAGCTATGAAAGAATTAGTTTCTTTAGTAAATGAAGAAGATTCATTTATTAGAAGTATTAGTTCAAAAGAAGTTATTGAAAGATATTGTGTATTAGATGGACCATTTGAAGATATTTATCAAATGCTGGTAGGACTTCTTTTAGGAGAAGTTACAAATTATATATTATATGAAAGAGTTAGGGATGAAGTAGAACATCCTCAATTAAGAGAACTTATTGGAAATATAGCAAAAGATGAAAGAAGACATGAAATTGCTTGGTACAATATCACTAAAAAAATAGTTAACTTTTCTCCAGAAGATAAAGAAAACTATATAATAGCTTTACAAAAAGCTCAATCATTACATCAAGCCGAAGTTGGATATTCTTTTGAATTTGGTGCTAAGTCTGTTCAAAAATATTTCAACACAGATGTTATTTTTAAAATATCAACTAGAAGATTCCAATTATTAGAAGGTATATTGAAAGAAGACAATCCATATAACTCTCCTATGGATTTAATGGAGGAGCATAGACAAAGATTTGGACAAATGCTTCAAAAATAAGGAAATATAATGGCAAGAAAAAGTAAATTTGTAAATATACCAAAAGAAATATTAGAAAAAACAGCAGAAGACATTTCTTCTGGGAATTTAACTTATAAAAAAGCATTGGAAGATTATAAAAAAGAATATCCAAAATTAAAATTAAAGAAAGCTAGACCTTCAAGTTTATCAGCTTTTTTAAAGAAAAATGGATATATAAAAGTAGCAGTTGCTGATGAATTTATTGCTTATGTTATAAATAAAATATTTGAAAAAGAAGTTGAGAATATGGGAGAAGAATTTACTGAAATTTCTTCTGGGACTCAATCAATGGGGGATTCAGGCCTTGATTCATATGGATATATTGGTGCTTACTTAGCAGTAGGAGAATTATTTTATATAGAACAGTATTTATTTGATGAAGAATTAGGTAAAGATGACCCTACAATGAATGAATTAATTGCTTTTATCAAAAGAAATAGACAAAATTTAACTTTAACAGAGAAAGATGTTCAAGATTATGCTGAAGATAAATTTATAGCTGGAGCTAGTGAACAAGAGCAACAAATGGCTGCTGGTTCTGGGATGAGTATGGAAAGCTTCATGGGAGAAGGAGGAGCTCTTGGCGGAGAAAATAGTTCTGAAGTAATGACTCAAATGAGAAATCAAATGATGGGTGGAATGGGAACTATGGACATGGGAGAAGTTGACATAGAACTTGAAATGTCAAGCTTTGGAGATATTGAAGAAGAGTTTTCTTCATTTAACCAAGATACTTTTGAAGAATTTTCAGGAGACTTAGCTGCCTTTGATGATTTAATTGAAGTAGATTCAGGTATGTCAGAAGAAGAAATGATGAAGCAACTTGAAGATTATAAAAAGAAAACAGATGAAATGAAAGACATATCAGATGCTGACCTTATTGAAAGTAACTATATTCCAATAAATAAGCAAAAAGAAGAAGAAGAAAAATCAAGATATCAAATGGATATAACTGGTTTAAAGGATAATAGATAATGAAAGTATATATTACAGAAATGGATTCAAGATATGGCACTGAACCTGTTTTAGCAGAAGGAAATAAAAAAATGTTTGTTATCCCTGCTGATTTTAAATTTGATAAGGAAAAAAATGAAGAAAGAGTAAAGGGTTTATATGAAATGCTTTGTTCTGATTTACCACAAGATAAGTGGATAACAGTATCTGTTCCAGAAATGTTGTTAAATGATTTAATGCTAAAAGATGAGAAAATGTTTAAAAAACTTTATGATTCAGGAAAGGCAAAGGGAAGAAATGGATTTATAAATTCAGCAGGCTCTGTTGAATATGAAGGTTCTTCTACTTATTTAAAAATGCATTCTCCTATAAAGCAACCCTTAAAACCAACTGGTTTGTGTAATGTTTTAGGCGGACAGTTTGCTAATAGAATGGGCTATACTGATTTTATTTCAACAGAAGGTTCTTCTTGTGCCTCTGGGATGAAATCAATATTTGAAGCTGAAATGTTAATAAAAACTGGTTATTTAGATAGAGTTTTAATAATGGCTTCTGAAGATCAGATTTCTTATGTTTCAGTAGAAATGTTTGGTATGCTTGGAGCTTCATTGTCAAAAAAAGAAGAAGATAATGGAATAAAAACTTCTGCCTTTGATGAAAAAAACTTAGGTTTTAGATTAGGAAACGGAGTAGGTTTTTTCTTAATAGAATCAGAAAAATCAATAAAAGAAACTGGCAACAAACCCAAAATGGAAATTTTATCAACATCTTTTTGTGGAGAAGAAGCTACTTCCCCAATTATGGTAAGAATGGATGGCAAAGGTTATTATGAATCTATGAAAATTGCTTTAATGAGAGGAAAAATAAATCCTGAACAAATAGATTTAGTAAAAACTCATGGAACTGGTACCATTTTAAATAATATGTCAGAGGGAAATGCTATAAGAGCTTTATTTAAAAATAATCCAAAAATCAAAGCCACTTCTTATAAGCCAATGATAGGACATACCTTTGGTCCAGCAGCTTTAATTGAGGCTCATATTACTTACAAAGAAGCTTTAAAGGGTAATGTTATAGGTATAAAAAATAAAGAGACTTCTGATGGAATTTTTATTAATGAAGATTTAGAAATGAAGCCGGAAATTGTTATGTTTAATGCTGCTGGAATGGGAAATGTATTTGGAACTATGATAGCTAGAATACTTTATGATTGATATAAATAACTAAATAACCATATCTGATATAGTTAAATGAAGAAACTGTTATTCAGTTTCTTCTCTTCTTTCTTTTTCTATTTTTTTATTTTTAATATTTTTAATATTTTTAGTGCCATACTTTGTTTCTATATATTTTTTCATTCCAGCTGGCTTTTCAACTTTAAATGTAATAAATACTAATGAGACTGAAATTATTATTATTATAAAAACTATTTTAGAGTATTTTTTTTGTCTTTCAACTGTTCTTTTTATTTCTTCTTCTCTTTTTTTCATTCTATCTGACAATGTTTCTTCAAGCATCTCATTTTCTCCTGTTTGTCTTATTATATTTTTTCTTTTTTTCTTTTTCTTATTTTATTAATTAATTCTTAATTAAATCAACAGAAGATGCTTCCATTAATACATCTTCTCCTAATATAAAATTTGAAACCCCATTGACATCTGCCAACCCTTCTATTTTAAAATTATTAAAATCAGGGTAAATTAATTCATCTTCATTATTTTTTATATTAAAATTTAAAGAATAGATACCATCTTCCCTTAAATCTCCCCATCTATCATATCTATCCCATTTTAATTCATGAGCTCCACTTTCTCCACTAATCTCTAACGTTTGAATAATTTCTCCATCATCATCTATTATTTCAACTGTTCCTTTATATTCTTCTTGAGCACTATATATAACTCTTGACAAAGCTCCTCCCTCTATACCAAAATACTTAGCTTCATCTAAAAAAACTGCTGTCTTACCTATAAAAGAAGCCATAGAGTTAGTTTTAATTTCTTCTAATTCTTCTCCCATTTTTTCAAATACTTCTGTTTGATTTGCAGTACTTTCTAATTGTGCCATTTGCATTGTTTGCTCTAGCATTTTTTCTGAATCCATAGGATTCATTGGATCTTGTTGACTTAATTCTTCTAAAAACATAGCCATAAAATCATCTTTACCCAATGCACTAGTATCTGAATTATCTATTACTGCTGTGTTACTACTAGTGTCATTTAAAAATAAGCTTGTATCTAATGCCATAATCTATCTTTCCTTTAATATTCTAATATTGATTTAGTTTTTTCATATTCAGTATTATTTCCTGTTATTTTATATAAGTTCAATAAGAAAAATAATATTCTCTCATTTGAATATTCAGACTCTAAATCTTTTATATATTTATTTTTTACATTAATATCTGTAATTGAAATAGGTAGTAATTCTTTTAATGAGTTGATTCCTATCATTTTATAATTTAATGCTTCATTTGAGTACTTTATTGACATATCATACTGACCTACTGAATTATAAAACTTAGATATTTCAAAAAAATACATTTTTTTATTTTTTTCTGGGATTTTATATATATTCATTACTAAATAATTAATTCTTATTAAGCTTCTATTAAAATCACCATTTTTCATAAAATATCTTAATTTTTTCAATATTCTATACATTGGAACTTTTGGAAAAACGTCTCTAAATAATCTTTCTTGCTCTTCTTTTAATTTTTTATCTTTATTAATTAAAAACATAGCATCATAATCTTTACTTCTCAGAAAAGTTTTCATTTGAGATAATATCTCAACTTCCAATTCATTTTTTATTTTGGTATAAATTCTTTTTTCCATAGAAGCTATATTTATGCTTATATCCTTTTCTTCTGTAGTTAAATAATTTTCACTTTTTTGAGCTGATAAAAAAGTAATATTTGAGAGCAATAGAGAAGATAATATAATTAATTTAAATTTCATGTTTCATACCTTTACTTTGTTTTTTGTAAATAATACCATATTTTTACAATTCTTCCAATAAACTATTTAATTTTTCTTCTTCTTTCACATTTATATCTTTTTCTTCCAATATAATTTTGATTGATTTTTGAAAATTTGAAACATTTGCAACATACTCTATATTCTTTTTATCAACTTTTCTTTTTATAAATTCAGTAGCAAGAGTTGAAGCTCTAAAAGCAGCTAATTCTATATCGTTCTTAGGATTAATATATAAATTTTCTACTTCTTTTAATGCTGAATAAGCTTTTACTATAACCTTCATCTCTTTACCATTTATTTGAGTTTCTTTTATCTCTTTGGCAATAGAATTAAATAAAGATATAACTTCTGCATTAGGAGTCATTTCATATTCCCCTCTTTCAAATAAAAAATCAATAGGAATTGTAATCATTGTTTGACTTTTTGATATTGTATAAGCTTCTGCTTGCTTTGAATCTTGCTTTTGGTCTTGCTCTTTTTCATTTGCTTCATTTCTTTTATTTAATCTTTCCAAAGATTCTGTAATTTTATTCATAGTCATTTTTTTATGAGAAGATGTTTCTTTCATTTTATTTGTAGATTTTATTTGATTATCAATATCAGATACTCTTTCTGTTTTTTTTAAGACCCCAATAGAATTTTTCATAACTCCTAAAAATTCTATAATTTTTTTCTGGTCTAAAACTGACATTGATAGTATTAAAATAAAAAACACTAGTAATAATGACATTAAGTCAGCAAATTGAGCTAGCCAACCAGGTAAACATTTTGGGCAATCAGGACAATCTTCATTCATACAATTCTCCTTATTAAGTAAAGAAAGATCTTCTTTTTGATAATGGAATCATAGCTAATAATTTTTTTTCTATTATTCTTGGATTCTCATTTTTAGCTATTAAAAGACCTCCTTCAATTTGAACTAACATTTTAAAACTTTCTTCTTTAGACTTAGCTCCAAGAGTTGTTGCGATTGGACTTGCAATTCCTGTTCCAATTAATGCTCCATACAATGTAGTAAGTAAAGCAACAGCCATAGCTGGTCCAATTGCTGCTGGATCAGACATGTTTAATAACATAGCAACTAATCCAATTAGAGTTCCTATCATCCCCATAGAACCAGCAATCCCACCTATATTATCTATCATTTCTATATGTTGATTATGCCTATCTTCAATTTGTTTCTTCTCTTCATAAAATAATTTAGCTATATCATCTTCTTCCCAAGATTCTGATAATGCTTTTAATATTGAAGAGAAAAAATCATCTTCTTCTTCTTTTGCTATTTGTTCAAGTATCAATATACCTTCTTGCTTTACATCTTTAGAAATTGATGCAATTCTATGGACTGTTCCAACATGGTCAACTAATGAAGGCGAAAATGCTATTTTCATTAATTTCCCAATATTAGCTAACAATTCTCCTGGGTAACTTGCAATTATAACAACAGCAGTCCCAAGTATAACTATAACTATTGATGTAGCATCTATAAATGGGGTAATTCCAATAGCCAAAGTCATAGCTAATAATATCACTCCCCAATATCCAGCATGACCTACTACTCCAGTTAAATTCATTATTTATCCTTTTATTTTACTAATTCTTTCTTTTTTAGAAGTGATTTTAGTTATTTGTACTCCAAATCTACCATTTACTATTACTATTTCACCTTCAGCTATTTTCACTCCATTAATTAATATATCCATAGGGTCTTTAATTGTTTGCTCTAATTCAATAGTAGTTCCAATATCTAAATTAATTAAATCTTTCAGTAACATTTTCCTTTGACCAATTATAACTGTTAATTTTAGCTCCACTCCAAGTAAAATTTTTATATTTTCTAATTCTTCTTGATATATTTTCTTTCTTTGATCACAATCTTCTATTTCTACTATTATATTTTCATCTACTTTTGAAACTTTACTAGTTCCATTTTTAGATTTATTTACAGAATCTTCATCTTCTTCTTCTTCTTTAGTTTCATCTACTTCAATGGTTTTAAACATTTCTGCAGTAAATGGATCAAATAATACAAAAACATCTGTTGAAACACTTAAATCAAATTGATTTTGTTCCCATTGGTATGTTTTAAAGCCTGTGTAGCTCTTTAAATTAGAATTTACTATATCATCTATAACTTCAATATCAGTAATAGTTAAATCAAAGAATCCTAATTCATTAGTTGTTAAATAAGCAACAAAATTATCTGATATATTTTGAACAAATTCTTTATTTGCATCAATAGTACCTTCAACTATTTCTTGATTTATTTCACTAAAACCTTGTAGCATATAAAATTCAACAGCAGTAGCTGCTTTATCTTCTAATAAAAAAGCCATTCTTCCTGATCTTCCAGAAGCATCTTCTATTGATAAAGAAACTAATAAATGATTTGAAGAAGTTTCTATTTCATTTTTTAATTTCCTAGAACTCATTAATTCATTATTAAATGTTAATGCCTCATTAAATGTTAACATTGAAGAATAAATACTTTGAACTGTATCTTTAAGTATTGACCAATAATCTGTTTCTTCCATTTTTATACCCTTTATTTAATTTATTATATTTTTTATGTTTTCTTTATTCTTATTTCTTCTTCCATTTCATACCTAATACTTTTTCAAAAAATATTATTTCAAAATGTCTTAAAACATAATTTCCATCAATTTTTATCAAACCTTCAAAAAAATCTCTTCTTTTTTTAAATAATTTTAAATCTTTAAATAAAGAACTGAAAATTTTATCTACTTCTTCTTTCAGGTATTCTTTTTTTTGATTCTTATAAATTGACCTTAAAAAATCTTTCTGCTCCTCTAAAACCTTTATTTTATTTAATTCTTCTAGCTTTTTTATTTTATCAGGATCTTTTACATTTATGGTAACAGTAGCTCTTTTTTCCTCCATTGCTAAAAATATAAGCATATAAATCCTCCAGTCCTCTCCAAGTTTCTTTTCCATAAAAGAAACTAAAAGATTTCTAAAATCTTCTATTTTAACTTCACTTCCTTCTAGAATTTGTTTTTCTAATGACATTAAAATTTTATATGGACTTCTTCTTTCTTTTACTTTTTTTACTTCATACTCAACTTTTGATTTTTCTATTTTACTCCACTCTCTAATATCTTCACTAGCATTTTTAAAATATATAAACTTTTCTGTTTTATAATTATTAAACAATTTATTTATAGAAAATATATTTGTTTCTATATATTCAAATATAATTTCTTCATCTATTTCTTCTTTATTTTTATTTATTTTGATTTTTAACATTTTTTTCTACGCACTCCTCTTTAATTTTTTTAAATAAACTTTTTTTAGTTTTATCATTTGTGACTATTTTCTCCATTAAACATTTGTTTTGCCAATATTCTGCATTTATTTCTAGATTTACTTTTTTATAAGACAAATAAGCATATTTTTTTAATTGCAATCTAATTAAATCTTCTTTTACTTTTTCAACGTCTTCCTTAATCAAAGAAAATGTTTTTAAAGCTTCTGAATATTGAAAATTTTCATAATTTTCTTTAATTAAATAATAAACAATATTTAATTTTTGATTTATTATTTTATTTTTATTATACAACTTCAATAACTCTGTTAATATTTCTTTTTTTGATTCATAATTCAATCCTTTTTTACTTTTTATATATAAATTTTCTAAAAACCATATTTTTTGAAGGTAATTAAAGATTCCTAATTTAGTCATATATATATCTATTAAAATATCTACTCTATCCAATTTATTTGAAATAATAACAGTCGCTTCTAATACTGACCTTAGGTTTTTTAAATCTTCTTTTAATACATATTGCTCTATTAAATATTTAGAACTTAATAGCAAATCATTTTTTATTTTTTCATTATTTATCATCCAGTCAAAATACATTCTATGATTTTTTATACTTTGATTTTTAGTTTTTATGATTTTTTCTTTGATTTTTAGTTTCTCTACTTTATATTTACTTTCTTTAAACTTTACTCCAAAAAATAATTTTGAAATTTTTTCATAATCTTCATAGCCGTATATATAGTAATTTATTAATTTTAACTCTTTTGTTAAATCTATGAATAACCTAGCCTTTTCTTCTTTTTTATTTTGAAACTCTCCTTTTTCTTGTTCTATTATTTTTTTGATTAATTTATATTTTTGAATCTTTATAAAATTTTCTTTTTGAAAACCATATCTTTTATAAGTTTTTTGATTAATTAATAATAATTTATTTATATTATTACTAAAATCCATGATTTTAATCTTTTTATTATTAAATTTTTTTAACAAATTTAAAAAAATTATTCTTTTCTTTGATTCTCCTAAAGATGTTATTTTTAATTTTTGAGAATTTGATAATAAATTTTCTTCTTTTATAGTATTAAACATATATTTAATTTCCATTTGATACTCTAATATGTTTTTATATCTTCTTGACTTTTTATCTATTTTCAATTTTAATATTTTATCAATACTTCTCAAAGCCAACCTATATTCTTGTAATTGAATATTGCTTTTCATTTTTTCTATTAAAATTAACACTTTTATATTTGTTGATATCTTTTTTTTATTTTCTAATTTTTTAAAAAAAACAACAACATCTTCTTCAGATAACTTATCTTTTACAGCTACCAAAGCATTTAAAAAAATTATCATATCTTGTGGAGCTAACTTTTTAACAGAAATATTATCTAATAAATCTATTATTCTTTTCTCAATAAAAAATTTATCTTCCTCATTGTAGTTTTTTTCTTTTGTAATCTCATATACTTTATTTAAAATATATACTTTATCTATATTTTTTATAGATTTTAATATTTTAATATTTTTAGATAAAAAACTTATTACTTTTTTATCATTTCCAGAACTTTCTATTTTTAATTTAGCTAATAACCATTCTCTATAATCTTTTAAATCATTTTTAAGTATTTCTAAATAGTATTTTGATTTTGAAAAATTTCTTAACTTATAATTCACAGTAGCTAATGAATTATATATAAAAGAAACTAACCCTGGAACACTTTCTATTTTTATTTTGGTTGTTTTTTCTTCAAATAGTATTTTTTTTAAAAAATTATCTATTTCTCTATACCTTTTATTTTCTATTGATAAAAATATATATTTTTTAATATAAAGATATAATTTTTCAGGGTCTTTTTCTTTTCTTATCAAACTTTTATAGATTTTATTTTGCTCTTTGAAAGAACCTTTTATATTTTTTATTTTAAATATATCTTTTTCTTCTAAATATTTATTTTCTTCTTCTACTTGCTTTAAAGAAACTTCTTCAAACATAGCATAAGAAAAAGAAGACATTATAAAAAGAATTAAAAAGATTTTTTTCATTTTAAATTAGTTCCATTGCTGATAAAATTAAATTTACTTTTTCTTTTATTTTTTGATTATAATTTCCTTTTGAACTTGTCAATGAATAATCTCCTTTTAATACTAAATCATCTTCTATTATTTCTACCTTTGAAAGGTATTCTATATCTTTAAAGTTACCAACATCTTCTTTATTCAAATGTAATTTAATATTATCAGCTTCTGATAATTCTGAAAATATAGATTTTATATTAGCTTCTATTATTTTTTCACTTCTATTAGCTATTTCTATTGCTATTACTTTTTCAACCATTCTTTTTACTATATTAGACGTTTCTTTTTCTATTTCTTTTACTTTTTTTTCATAACCTTCAGCTGTTAACTGATATTCTTTTAAAAATAATTTTAAAGAATTTTCTTTTTTTTCAACAGCAACATTGTCAGAATTTATCACATTTTCATTTATTGATAAAATTTTCTCTTCTAAATCATTTATTTTTTCTAATTTTTCAAGAATTAATAAGTCATTATTAGATTTTTTATCTTCTTCTGAGTTTGATAAAATTTTTTTCAAAAATACATTCATTTTTGAAAATTCATTATGCACTTTCTGAAACTCCTGAGGGTCAATAGCAGAATGATTTTTTTCTATTTCTTTTTTTTCTTTTTGACTTACCTTTTCTGTTTTTACATGAGTAGGAGGATTTACTACTTTTTTTTCTTTTGCTATTTCTTTTTTTTGTTCTTCTAGCATAACTCTTAGACTATCTTCATCTAAATCTTCTTCCTCTACCTTTCTATCCCCAAGAGATTCAGCAGAGCCAATTGTTTTAGAAGTTATTTTTTTAAATTTTGGCAACTTATAATCATAATCAATTTTATCTCCTTCCTCTTCTATAATATCCTCTAGTTCCTCTATTAGATTTAGTTTTATTTCTTGACTGTTTTCTCTAGACATTTTAGTACCCTTTATAAATTAAATTAATTTTTGTATCTGTTTTTTTTGACTTTAACTCTGAAATAATTTGAAAAAATGTATCATAACTTCCATCTTTATTTGCAATAATATCAAAACTATCTTCTTTTAAGAATTTTATTTTCTCTAAAAATTCAATTTTTGAATATTTTCTTTTCTTATAAATTATTTTATTATTTTTAGTTATTTCTATTTTTGAACTTTTTAATTCTTTTTTTATAGACTTTGATTGATTTTTTGAAGAAGGAATATTCAATTCTTCTTTTTTTAAATCCTCATTTGTAAATAAAACAAAAGTAAAAGATATAAAGACAACCATTAAAATAAGAAAAACATCTACTATTGGAGTAATATTTAAATTAGTTTCTTCTTCTATATAATTTTTCAATTCAAACTTTCCTTTTTTATATTATCTTCTTAGGATACTAAAAAGCCTAAAATTTGTCAATAGCATAAAACACTAATTTAATTTCCTTATTAATTTTACTTTTTTTAGTTTATTAATATAATGTACATTATTACTAAAAGGATACTTTAATGCATATAAAAATTATAGTTTTAAGTTTTTTTATAATTACTAGCAACCTTCTATCACAAGAATATTCTTCTATTGATTCTTGCATTGAAGATTCTAGAAATAAATTACAAATTTCAATAGAACAAGAATATAAAAATGGAGAGGTAGAACAGCTTGAAACAGATAAATGTTTATCTGAAAATTCTTGGTTAGATTGGAGAGATGAGATATCTAATTGCTCTATAAGTGGAACAGCAAGCACAAGTGGCTTAACTTCTTCTTTATCTTGTTGGTATATTTCAAATATTGATAATAATCAAGGGGAACAAATTGCAGATAATAATCTAATAACTATAGATAATTCTCAATACATTTCTAATTTAAATGAAATAAATTTATCTTCTACTTATAATTACACTGATACTTATGATGTTGAAGTTAGTGTAACTGACTATGATGAAGATGGAACAGCTATTGGTAGCCATATAGAAACAATCACTGTTGTCGATAAGAAAACTGGAACTATAAATTACTCAGGAGGATTAGTTATTGACAATTCTTCTGGAGACAATTGGAATACAGCCGATGCTTATTTTAGAAGAACTTCTGGGGCTCCAAGTACAGCACCAGAAGGACATTCTTACAGCCCTACTCCAATAAGTATATATAATGCTTCTCCTTCTTATTTTAAATTTGATAACTTATCTTCTTTTTCAAATCAAAGCTCTACTCTTCTTAATTATTGTGAAAACATGCAAAATGAAACAGACAATGAAATCAATAATCAAATTTTAACAGAAGAGGAAATGAGAGCAAATTGTATTCATATAATGGAAGGCTCTGATAATCCAGAAGCTACTAATATTAATTATGAAGGAATTATTAACAATAAAAAAATTGACTATATGTTAAAATATGCTATTGCTCTAGGTTATAGACAATTACCTATTGTTTTAGATGAAAATAAAAATATATCTAGCTTTTTGATAAATGGAAAAATGGGAACTCACTCTGCTTTCCTTGAAGGTGGTAATTTATCTTTCAATGGATTTTTATTAGATAATGATAATATAACTAATTCTTTTCCTTTAAATGCCTATCAAATTTTAGAAATAGAATCAGAAGAATTAGCAATAGAAACTGCTAAGGCAGTTTCTTCTTGTGAAGTTTTCACTTTTAAACATAACCATGGAGGTTATGATGGACATAATTTAAGTGTTCCATTTCCACCAGGGGTTCCAATACCATTTGATGGGCATTCTGGGATTTATTTTAGTACTTTATTTAATGGAAAAACAATTGGGCAATTAAAAGAAGAAGGTTGGGTTGATAATTACGGACATTTTGGCTTTGATATGATTTATGACACAGGTAACTATGGTGCTGGTGGCTTTACAGTTAACTATGGTAGTTTACTTGGTGGAGAAAGTGTTAAAACTTATCTTGGTGGAGATAGAAAATCTTGTTCAGTAGGCGGAGGTGTTGGAACAAATGCTGTTTTTGAATGTTATTTTCCAAATGCAGAAGACAGTAATTTAGGATCTGTTCTATCACATTCTTGTGATGATCATTGTTATGTAACTAAACCAGGTTGCCTATTCAGTAATTTAAGCTATGACAATAATAGAAGTTACTCTGCTATTCAAGCAAAAGGACTTCAAAGTATTTTAAGTTTACTTAAAGGCATAGTTGAAACTCAAACTGAACTTGATTTAAAACTTCAATCTGAGTTATCAGAAGAAGAATACAATAAAAGACTAAGCACAAACTTAACTTCAATATCTCCAAGTGAATTTAGTTCATTAGTTGTAAAAGCAAAAACAGGTAGTATGCAAGCTTGTGAAGAACTTAATAAGTATGGTGATATTTGTGAAGATAATCAATTAATCATACCAAAAGACATTACTTTTGAATTATATCAAAAACCTGTTTCTTATGAAGTTCATGATGCTATTGGTTGGAATGGAGTAACAGAACAACAAATTTGTACTAACCAATTTCCTGGTTCTACTTACTTACAAAGAGACTCAGGCAATGATTTATGTGTATTTTTCAATGAAGAATCTTGTGCTAAAGGAACAACTCCTTTTGAACTTACAGATACAAGAGAAAATCACACTATAAGAACATATAAACCTGCTGATAATAACTGGACAGAGCTGCCAGTTGAAGAAACTGGAGAAACTAATACACATTACACAGGAAATTTTGTAAGAGCAAATTTAGATTCAGGAAAACATGAATATTATATTAATAATGTATTAACAACCCCTCCTCCTACTATAAGAATTGGTAGAGAATTACATAGTTATTTTTATAACTACTTTGCTCTTGAATCACAAGGAGTAAATAATGTATGTAATGATGGAGATGCTATTGACCCTACTTCTGGCCTATGTGTTGAAAACTCAATAATAGTAGAAACTACTATAACTAATGTTTGTAAAGCTAAATCTTGGGTTTTTAATTTATTCAAAGATTATGAATCTACTACTAATTCTAATGATAAATGGCATATTCTCAACTTAAATCCTGATAAAACTGTTCCTGATAAAATTGTTTCAAAACCAGTTTATTCTGAATCTTTCAATCCAGTTTTTAAAGAATGTACTTCAAATTTAGAAAACAATAATCCTTTTACATTAAAATCTTCTGATATAAATAATTCTTTTTATATCTTTAGTACTGAACAAAACCTAGAAGGAAGTCTTGAACAAATTAAAAGCTTAGAAAAAAGTTCTTTAAAAGATTTATTTTTAGATAAATTATCAAACTTGTACAATAATGAAACTACTTTATCTACTAAATTAGATGGATTTTTAGAAAACGCTTTAACTTTTAATTTAAATGTTATTAAAAACGGAGAAACTTCTTTTGATAATTCTGTAATAACTTTTTCTCTTGACCATGAGGATTTAAATTTAAACAATTTAACTTCTTCTCAATTAATAAACTTTGCCAATATTGATAATTCTAATGAAAAATATGAACAAGAACCAATGCCTGATATGACTTACTGTTCAAATTCTTCATTAAGTGGAAATGTTAAGTTCCCTAATTTAAATGAGTATATACATTTAACCAAAGAAGAGTTTGAAAGTATTTTAGAATCAGACCCTAATTTTGGAATGGATGAAGAAGGATTTAACACTAATCTTATAAAACTTAATTTTTTCAAGTATAGTGATATCAAAGCCTATAACTATGGAGATAATTGTGTTATAGACTCAAGTCATTTCTCTAATACTGAAAATTATAACAATGCTTTATTCTCTTATTCAAATATAATAGAAAATAAAACTATACCTGATTTAATAAATGATTCAGGAGCTACTACTTATAATTCTATCTTTATAAAACCTGTTTCTTTTGGAGATGCAGCAGAAACAGGTCTTTCTTATCAGCTTAATTCTGATATTAATAATCTAGAATCTGAAAAAATTCTTCAAGTTGATAGTAGCAATCAAGAAATTTGTTCAAGTCTATTTTCTTTTGATAGTGATTTAGAATTTCAAGCAAGAGCTAGAATTAATTTATTTAAAGAACTTTTAGCTGACTTAACAGATATTGGAAATTCTGACTTAACTTCCAGTGGTGCAAATATTAGACAAAATATAGTTGATAGCTTAGTTGGCTCTGGTAGAGAAACTATTGAAGTTAAAACTGGAAAACAAAGAACTAAATGGAAAGTTTTTGGATATTCTTGCATTCCAGGTTCAGCTTCTTCTTGGCTATCAGGAGTTCAAGTAGGTAGCTATGCTAATTTAACTCCTAGCGCATTGAATACTTATATTAGAAACATTAGAAGTGGTAAATATGCTAGTATTTTAAGTGAAGAAACACTTTCTACTGAAACTCAATCCATTAACCTTCCTGCTATTTCTTTTTATACTATCGACCAAGTGTCACCAACAGATGGTTCAAAAGTTCAAACTAAGAATTCTCTTTCAGGGTTTCCTTGTTTTAAAAAATTTAATGCTAGATTCAAAACTAAATATTTTATGATTGCTGAATTAAGAAAAATGATTGAAGAAGCAATGATTCTTAATATTAAAGGATTACTTGATGAAGTTAAATATAAAGAGTTTTTAAATTGTAAAAATTCTTTAAACAATAATGGAAAATTTTTCATTGAAATGACTAAAAAAGAATTATATAATTTTAGTTTTATTGAAAATAATTTAGCTTCTTTTTTAAATAATAATAATTGGGAATCTTCTATTTCTTCTTCTTCCAACTCAGAATCAATAACATTTTCCCCAATATCTACTTTAGATCCTGAAACTATTAAAGATATATGTAAACCTCTATCTTTAACTATTAGAGATAGCTCTAAATCTAATGCAGAAGAAACCTTGATATTTACTCCTAGAATTCCTGAAACTTGCGACAGAGGACTTTACAATCCTGATACAGAAAAATGTGAATTTACTCTCATTAATGATTCTAATTTTTCAGAAGATTTTTATAACAGAGTTTTTGGATTAATTGGAGGAAAATTTGAGTTTTCATCTAAATATAGTGGTAATTTAAATTCTGATTTATTTAATTCTAATTCTAACTATGTACAAGCTAAGCTTTGTGCAAATGGAGTAAGAGTAAATACAAATGAATACATTGATGAAACAGGAGCAACAGTTTATAATGGAGAGCTTGTATGTAATGGAGGAACATTAGTTGCCCCAAAAGAAGTTTTGAGAAAATTTATTGATATTGCTATAAATCAAAGAACAACAGAGTCTGGGTTTAATGAAATATTGGTTACTGAATTTATTAATCTTAAAGATATGATAACTGATAGCTCTGCTGGAAATGACAAAACTCTTGGAGGAGACTTTTTAGGAGAATTAGGAGCTGCTGGTCTTTATACAGACAAGTCATTAGAGGAAGAAGCTTATAATGACTGTATTAAATTTAAAGATGAAAAAGAAGAAGTAACACTTAACCCACCTGAAATAAGTATTGATGGTTCTTTAATTTATTCTAAATTAGTTTTTAAAAATAATCAAAAAGATTTTAGATTCTCTTATGAAGATAGTAATGGAGAAGTAATTATTGTTACATCTTGTGATCAGATAATACCTATTACAGAAGATAAACTTACTACCACTGATAAAAATTTAACTTGTGATTCTGAAATAGTTCAAACTTCTAATAGAAGATTAATTTCTGAAGAAAAAGATGAAGAATTTTATGGAACAACTTCTTTAAACAATAAAAATAAAGCTATTATTGAGGGAGATTATAACAATGCTAATATTGGAAAAGACCTTGATAAGTTAGCTGGAATTCAAGAAGTTGGTGGGCAACAAGAGATAAATGATGATGGTAGCTTATCTGTTACCATAGGTGGAAACCAAAGAGGAAATCAACTAGAACTGAATCATTCTTCATTAGAAACTAGTGGATTTAGTTCTTCTGATGTATCAAATATTTCATATTCTAGAAGTTCTTCAAACACAGGGGCTGTTGATTCTAACGAAGAAGTAATTGAACAAGATGAAACATTGTCAGACTCTCATTCAATGGTTTCTACTAAAAATCAAATGGCTTCTTTTGTAAATGATTCTAATAGTGATATTAATAATAAATCTGGATTAAATTATAGTAAAATTTCTAATCAAAGTGACAGTGGAATAGTTGAAAAACAATTAGGTATTAATAGAAATACTATAGTTAATAAAGATGCAGAGGATACCTCTTTCAATGTTGATTCAGTTTATAATTCTTTTAAAGATTCAGAAAAAACAAATTTAAAAAATAATTTTTCCGAAAATGTAGCTATTGATGATACACTTAATACTAAATGTCCTACTTGTAATACAGAGGAGCAAAGAAATTTAGATAGAAACCTTGATAAGGAAGAAGCACAAAATAAAATAAATGATTCTATTAATGAAGTTAATACCATTCTTGATGAAGAAAGTCAATTTACATCTAATAAATCTTATTCAACTTCAGATAATGATTTCGATGAAATTTATAATGAAGACACTGGGGAATATGAATATAAAAGAAAATCTATTGATGATAGATTAGACAATATTAACTCTAATACTGATAGCAAAAATACTGAACTTAATTTGGATTCTTCAACTTCAGAAGGAGCAGCTAATATTGAAGTAAAAAACTCTATTTCTCAAATAACTGGTTTTGAAGTTGGGGGGAATTATGGTATAGTTGAAATAAATCCAGATGAAGAGGTTGTTAATTCAAATGAAGTCAATTTATTTAAAAATGTCATTAACTCTTCTGAAAGCAATAATACTCTAGATAATGATAATGTAGACAAATATCAAAATGATGTTTTACAATACTTTAACTCTATGAAATAAAGGACTTTACATGAAAAAAATATTACTTTTACTTTCAATATCTAGCTTTTCTTTTAGCCAAGTTGTTGATTTTCCATTTTCAACTGTTGAAACTAAATATACTAATAATAAAAATTATGGAAATAAAAAAAATGACCTTTACTCATTCCCTTCTTCTTCTAAATTTTCAGCACCAGCTCAATCAGTAGATTTATTTACAAAAGGCTGTTCAGGTTTAAAATACACAGGAGCAGCTGAACAAGCTGCTATTGATTTTTTACTTTCTTTAAAAAAAAATATGTCAGCAGCTACCGATCCTTATGTAAAATTAAGTAAATTAGATGCTTACTTATTTTCTTATGGTCTTATTACTTGTTTAGGAGACCAACTAAAAGATGAAATTACTGGAGGAGCAACAACAGTGGGAGCAGCTGAACAAGCATCTGCTGCCTTGGGTAATTCTAATTCTTCTATTACTGTAAAAGGAAAAGGAACAGCTAATTTCTCTAATGCAGCAGTAGGAGCAGGAGCAGATACAGATGTTGATATGGATTTTTGGGGAACTGCTTCTTCTATTATTGAAGAAAAAATAAATAATGGAATGTATAGTGAAGTTTTATCTTGTACTTTATTAGAAAGAGAAAAGGCATTTTTAAGCATTTATGATATGTTTACAAAATTTTACAAATTAAAATTTTCATATATGGAAGGTTTAAGTGGTACTTGTAAATTTGAACTTTTAGACGAAGGGACGAAAGGAGAAGATATTTCTTGGTCAGGCCTTATAGGTGTTGATATGGAAAATATTATGAATAAAGTTAAAGCTGAATTTACAGCAGAAGAGTATGAACCAAATCCTGCTTTTTTTACTGCTGAGAGATTTGATGGAGATCAAGATAAAGCAAATGCTGCTTATGCTACTGCTGTTAAAAATAATAAAGAAATAGTTAGAACTCATCAAGATGATAATTTAAATAAAGCTTACCTTAATGATTGGATTGAAGATTTTCCTAATCCTGATTATGATCAATCTGATTACGAAACAGGCAATGTTCCAGGAGCAACAGTTTCTACTGATGCAGCAGGAAAAAAAGTTGTTAAAATGACAAATGAAGCAAAATTTAATGCTTTGAAATCAAGCTCTCCTGAATTTAGTAAAGATGTTTTATGTATCTCAGGGGTTTCTAAACCTAATTCTGGAATTAAATGCTTAACTACTGGCTCTGCTTTTAGAGAAAATACTTTCAATAAGACTATTACAGTTAACATTAATGGAACTGATAAAGAATTGTCTTCTTTAGAACATGCTTTGATTTCTTCTATTTCTAGAACTAAATTTATTAAATATGCTGGTAAATTTACTTTTGATCATAATATGGCTTTTGATAGAACTTTGCTTTTATTTAAAAAGAGAATTAAAATAGAAGAAGAGAATTTTTTAGTTTCTGATAAATTTCAATTACCTACTAGAATAAATCTTTTATGGAATAATAATTTTAATTTGTCTATAAAACCTTTTTCTAATAATAAACTAGACGGAGAATTATTATTTTTCACTTCCACTTCTTCTAATGGAACAAGCTCTCTTTCTAATATTAACAAAGTAGGTTATTCTCATTCTGATTACACAAAAGAGTTAATACATATAATAGCCTTAGCTAATGGTATAGATTTAATAGAAAATAAATTAGTTTCAGATAAAGAACTTAATTCTATTTTTAAAGATTATACTTTTATTTCTAATTACAAATACTCTGAAAATGCTTCTTTTTCAGATGAAGAAAAAGATATACTTGATAAATATCCTAACTTAGAAACAACTGACATAGATGTTTCTAAAATAGATATTAATATTAGACCTGGTTTAAAAGACAATCCTTCTTATTCAAATATAGTTTTAATTTCTTATTTTGAACAAATATACTCTTCTGGATTTTTACTTAAAACTCTTTCTGATTCTTTAATTGATTCTAGTTTTACTTTTGATTATCATTTTGCTTCTTTTTTCCCACAAGATACTTTATTTATGATTGAATTAAAAAAAGAATTATTTAAGAGTATAATTAATAAAAACAAAGATATGTTCAATGATCTTATTTTGTTTTCTAATTATCTATCTTTAAATTTTACAAATTTTAATAAAGAAGAGTTACAGTTAACTATAAAGAGAGTAAATGATGCTTCTGCTAATGACAAATCTAGTCATTTAAGAAACTTTGAACATGAAAGACAAAATCAATTTATAGATGAATATAAATTGCTTATTAATAAAGTAATAAAAGGGGTAAAATAAATATGAAAACTATATTTAAACTAACTTTTCTGTTTTTCTTTCTGTTTCCTACATTGAGCTTTTCTACCACTTTAACTGGAGAAAATAACTCTACATGGGCTTACAAAAAAAATTCTAATACTGATAATAGTCAATTTGACAATTTAAATAAAGATGCCAATGCTTTTGAGATAACTTTAAAAAATAGAGATTTAGAATTAATAGATATCAGCTCTGCTTTAAATTGTTCAAATGGTAGTTTTGATATTAGTGGCTCAACAGGACTTAATAACCCTGAAAAACTTTTTTCTGATTTTATTGACCATTTAGTTAATGATCCTAAGCAGATGCTTCAAGAAATGGCTCTACAAGAAGGGGTTGAATCTATTATTGATGGAGTGGCTTTAATTCACTATATAATTGTAAAAAAAAGTGCTTCTGATGTTTCTTTTTCTCAAATCTTAGGAGCAAAAGAGTTTTCAGCCTGTATGTCTGAAAGTATAAAAGAATCTTTTAAAACTGAAGCTGATATGGGAGTTGCTATTGAGTCTAAACATCCTTTTGAATTACAAATGGGGATAAATGTAGTACCTCTTCTTAAATCTACTAAATGTATAAGAAAATTATTAGACATGGAAGGAGGAGTTGAAGATAAAGAACAATTTAAAAAATCTAAAAAATGGGCAAGACATATGTTTTATAAAATATTAAATGCTGCTTCAGATTTTAATTTTAAGGCATCTTTGCCTGATGAATGTGCTGATTTAAAAAAAGAAGCATCAAGTGGGAATTTTTCATTGTCCTTAGCTACTTCTGGTTCTAAAATGATAATGCTAGATGGTGGAAAAATTTTAAATTCTACTAGCTACTTTGTTAAGTCAACTCATTTAAAAATGGATACTTTACAACCACAAAAAAAAGGAACTACTAATGAACCAACTAATGAACCTGATATAAAAACAGAAGACCCTATAAAAACAGAAGCTACTTCTCAAACTGAAATAGATTCAAGTGATTCAGAAGAAGGAACAGGAAATTCTAAAAAACTTCTTCAAAAATATAAATATATAGAAGAAACAGTTTTCACTTCTTCTCATAAATCTATACCTAATACAAATGTAATAGACATAACTGATTTTAGTGAAGAAGAAGTTAAGTTATTTAATCTTTCTTTTTTTAAAAATAATGTTTTACCAACATTAACTGATTTTAGAAAAGAAAATCCTTCTCTAAGAGCAGAAATTTCAAAAGGAATTGAAGAAGCTTCTTGGAGATTATTAACTTTAACAAAAGATAATAAATACATGAAAGATATTCACAAAAAATGTTCAGAAGGAGACCTTTCTGAATGTACTACTTTTAAATCTTTACTTCTAGATAAGGCTAGTATATATAACACAAAAGCAACAACAGGAATTTCTCCATTAAGTCTTATTTCTAAATTAGATGATAAGAATAAGGCACTACCTATTGCAGATTTTATTAAAGTAAGTAATAAACAATTAATAAAAGATAGTTCCCTTGAAAGATTATTATTCTTTGAAAAAAGAGCTTTTATAGCTGGAGGAGAAAGTTTATTTAATGCTAATGCTACTAATGTTAAATTATCCAAACATATTGCTAAATCAAGCCCAACTAATCAATATAACACTATTGACTATTGGTTACTTCAAAAAGATTTAGCATCTTCTTATGATTTAATGAAAGATTTACTTGCTCTTTATAATAATAATGCTACCAATATAAATCCTAATATCATTATTAAATCACCTCTATCAGAATTTGAATATGCTAGATACTTTTATTTCTTTGCTGACCCTTTATCTCTTGAAATTTTTTTAAATCAAAAACCAGGAGAAATTATTAAGAAACTTTATGGAACAGATGAAATAAACATTCAAATTTCTAAATATTCTGACTTTTACTCTAAGAATGTAACTTACAGCGTTGAAGAACTTAGATTAATGTCTTTCTTTATTTCAAAATTAAAAGAACAATATATCAATAACTTACTTTTAAAGCTTTTAGAGAGAGCTCCAATTGTTCAAAATTTTTTAAATCAACATTTAACTTCAAATACTGAATTTGTTGACATTGAAAAACTTTCTTCTTTTAGATTATCACAAGTTAAAAAATTTGAACTTCATCAAAAACAAAAATTAGCTTTATTAAAGCTATTAATGGACTAAGGACATATCATGATAAAAAATACTATTCTTCTTTCTTCTTTCTTTTCTATTTTATTTGCTACTACTATTGACATAGTTTCATTTAACAATAACTTTAAAACTAATAAATTTATATTGCTAGATTCTGAAATTATAAATAAGGATTACACTACTTGTTTAGATGGTTCCACTAATTGTAAATCATTATGTACTTTTAAAGAACAATGGAATTCTGGAACATATTCCATAAAAAACCCTTGGGATGCTAGCTTACCTAATATTAATATTGATTTATCAACTAATAATTCTGGAGTAGTTATGGACACTTCTTCTGCTAAGACAGATTCCAAAGTTTATGACTTATTAACTCATTCTTCTGATTTTTATCCAAGCTCTGCTATGGTTGCAACTGATGTACAAGAGGTTTGTTCTTTATACTTAAAAGAAAGTTCTTTAACTCAAAACTTTGATAAAATTTTTGACTTCTTAATTCCTATTACTACTAATGCATCTGTAAATTTTAAAATGAAAAATATTTCTGATTCAATTAACCCAAACGCACAAGTTCCAAAAATTAAAAATATCATTATAAATTCTAAGGCTACATATGCCTTTACTGATTCTTTAACAGACTCCTATGATCCAACGTTTTTTCAAGGAGAAGGTTATTTAGATGGGCTAATTAACGGAGAAAAGATAAGTATTTTAAAAGATATTAAATCTTCTTCTTCTGACTTTTTAAAAAGATATAATTCTTTTTGGAAAAACCCTGTAAAAGGAACCGCTGGAATAACTCAACAACCATTAATTACTGCTAGTTCAAAAATAGCAGATTATTGTAAAGATTCTATTCAAAATGCTTCTTCTATTTCAATGCCTAATATCGTTGCAATGTTATTTAAAGAATTAAATAAATTTGATTCACAAGTTAAAAAAGAAGTTTTAGGTATAGTTTCTAATTTTAAATCAACATTAATAGCTGCTACTTCTGATGAAGCATTAATAGCTTATACCTTTAAATTTTTAAGTAATGTATTAGCAAATCCAATTTGTGAAGTTAGAAGTTATTTAAATGCTAATTCTATTATTTCTCAAACAGCTGATCCTGCTGAGATTAATGCTGCTTTTCTTAATTTACCAGCTCTTGCTGCTTGTTATACAGAAGGAGCAACTCCTGATGTAGCAAGTAAAACAGAGGAAGAAGCATCAACAGGTTGTACTGGCTTGATAATTTCTGGAACCTGCATAGGTATTAGTGGTTTACCTTCTGGTCTTTCTATTGGTATGGGAGGCAAAACAGAGATTAAAAATATAGCTAACACTAGCGCAGAATGCTTAGCTCAAAAAAAAGAACTGCAAAATATTTTAGTTAAAAAATGTAAAGAAACTGAACCTGAGGCCATAATGGATTGGTTAATCTCATCTCTTTCTGGGCATAGACTAAAATTAGCAAATCAAGTTTTCGAACTTAAAAAATGTAATGAAGATGAATTATTCCAAGCTCAAAAATATAAAAATGCTTTTAAAAATTGCAAAAATAAAATTGATAAAGATGGAAATCCTATCCCTTGTGCTTTTGGAGATTCTTTTATTTCAAAAGCAAATAAAGTTTTTTTAGATATTGATAATTTTAATGATACTTTATCAAAAACTTTACATGGCAAAAGTTCTTCAGAAGTTTTTGAAGATACAGAAGTACAGGCAAATTTAATAAACAAATCTTCAGAAAAATCTATTTCTGATTTAGTTTCAGGAATTTATTTTTATGATAAAAAAAGAAATACTTACATTAAAAATGTAGTTTTACCTTCTTCTTTAAACAATGGTTCTAAAAAATCAATTATTCTTTTAACTGCTTGGCCTGAATATATATTACTTACTTCTAAATCTATAATTGAAGATTTTAATGAATATTTACTTTCTAAAAATATAGTTGAAAAATTATTTTCTGAAAAAGAGACAATTTCAAATTTAGAATTAGATGATTTTCAATCAAGAATGATTTCTGACAATGCTAAGTTTTTAGTATATTCAAATTCTTTATTTGAAAATGTTATAAAGAAAGTTAATATTCAATTAACTGAATTTAACAATAGAGCCTTATTTAAATTATCTCCTAGAATAGAAAATCTAATTAGTTCTTTTTCAGAAACTGGTAAAAACAAAGAAGAACTTTATACTAAATATCAACAAATAATTTCTGAAATTGAAGATAATAAAATAAATTTAAATGATTTCCCTTCTAAAAGATTAGAACTTATGAATCTAATTTTAAAATGGAGATTATTAGGACATGGTTATGGACATACTTATACTGGAAATGAAACTATTCTAAATATATCTAATAACTCTTTTACATTTAATAACTTAACTGTAAAAGAAGATTTAAATAACCTTACCCTAGATTTGAACAACTTCAATCATTCAAAAAAACAAATAAGAACTTTAAATTCATTAGATACTGGTAATTTTTTTGCAATAAATGAGTATACTTCTAAATACTTTGAAACATTTATTAAATTTAAACCATCAAAAGGGAGCAAATAATGATAAACAATTTTTTTACTAAATCAATTTTATTACTTACTTTTTCATTAGTAATTTCCAACTCAGCTGATACTAATATAAATTCAGATTATTATTCATTGAGTATCAACAATGAAGGACCAATTGAAGGCTCTTTTAATCTTGACTTAGGGTTAGGTGATAATGTTTTAAGTGGATTAGAAAAATCAAGAGATGATATGCTTGACAAAATTTTTGATGGACCAATTGAAACCTTAAACAAAGTTAAAAAAAACAATATTATTTTTTTTAACTCTTTAATGGGAAATGCTTCTTTTGGAGAAAAACTTGAAAGCAAATGGATGGATTTCTTAGGAGCTGATGATTTCTTTAATTCTATGGATGCTGGGTTAGTTAGAGCAAAAGCATGGGATGATAAATATAACATGCAAGCTAGTAATGGTATTTTAAGTGATTTTCATAATAAAATAAATAAAAATTACTCTGAATTTACTAGAAAAGTAAATGAATCTTCAATTTATGGCAATTCTTATAAAGAATGGGAAAAAGAACAAAAAGATAATTATAATAATTTTCTTAAAGAAAATGGAATTGAAGTTAATAACGATAGTCTTTCTTATTCTTTTTTTAAAGCAGATAAAGAAAATAGAAATCTAGCTGAAAGAATTCTTTCAGGAGAGAGTGCTTCTTTAATATATTGGAAATATTACAAGAACCTTAAAAATAAATATTCTATTCCAAATGAATTGAAATATTTTTCTAAAAATAGCGTTCAAGTAAATAGCGATTTATGTTCAATTTTAAGACAATTATTTTCTTCAAATAAAGCAGCTAGAAAAGAAGCTAGAAATAAAATATTTAAAGAAACAGCAGAGTTTCAGAAAAAGTTCCAAGAAATGGCTACTATGATAGTAGCACAAACTTTATTTAAAGAAACCGGAGTCTTAGCTATGGCTGAAATAATGTCTAAAATGGCCTCTTGTTCAATGCAAGCTACTATTGCTACTGCTGCTAATATGCTAGGTATAGACATTCCAAATTTAGATATTCTTTCTGGATTAACTCAAAATTCAAATGAAGCACAAGAAAATGTTGAGACAACTGCTGATTCAGGGGATACTGAAGGAGAAGGATGGGATACTGATGATACTTCTGGGGATACTTCTTCTACTGTTGGGGAAGGAGGAAGATCTATTAGAGAATGTCTTGATGCTGATGATGCAAATGAAAAAATAGATACTTCTATTGAAGGAGATGCAGGAATAGGTGAAGCAAGAGTACAAGTAAGTCCTTGGATACCAATAGCAACTTCTACTCCTTTCACTAATTTTAGTGCTTCTTTTAAAGGAACAGGAGATTGGATGTCAAGTATCCCTTCTTCTATTCAAAAATTTAGTAAATGTATAGCAGAAGGTAAAACTAGTGTTTGGAGAACTACTTACAGAATGTGCTTAGCTGGAGAATTAAGCTTCAATTTACTTCAACTTCCTAAAATTTCTTTTGAAATAAACAAAATTAAAGCTTGGTTATCTAAAAATAAAGCTGCTCAATGTAAAATTAGACAAAATGCTAAAAAAACCCATGTTCTTGGAACTAATTTTATGGAATATTTTCCAAAAGATGTTTTTAATGGAACTCCTTGGGAAAGCCATATCAAATCTCTATCTACTTCTGATATACCCGCTGCAGTAGAACAAGCAAATGAAAATGAAAATGACTTTTCTCCTTTCTTTGCTTTAATTGACTTAGTAATTAATACTTCACTTGAAAATCAACATTCTGTTTCTGATGATAAAACAGATTTTATCATTGATTTTATTGATAATAAATCAGCTTTACTTAATAATTCTTGTTTTAAAAGCAAAACTGTTTCTAATGGAGTCTTAATTGAAACTCCAAGAGAATTTTCTTCTTGGACAGATTACAAAGAAGCCATTAGAAAAGATTGTAATACTTTTTCAGGTGGTATTTATAAAGAAATATTAGATGAGCATAGTGCTGGGTTAGACTCTTTTTATATTTCTGATGCGCAAGGAAAAAGCAAACAATCTGTTATTCAAAAAATGACTCTTGAAGAACAATCTAATTTAGCTTTTTGTAAATCAGAGATAGATTCTATTTTATATGAAAGTTCTTCTTTCGGAGCAATAACTCCTTGTGAACATGAAGTTACAGAAGAAGAATGGAGTTCTTTGACAAACTCACAAGATCAAGAATTGATTTTAAAATTCAAATCTTTATCTATTCAAGATAATGGTATTGAAAAAGAATGGTCTAACTTTACTAATGATTTTAGGGATTTAAGTGCAGGAGCTAAAATAAGTATTTGCCTCAATTTAAAAAAGGAAAGCTCTTTAGAAGAAGGATATTCTAAATTATACTATTTTTGTAAGCAATTCAAACTAGGCTTATTTGAGAACTTATATCAAAATTCTAAGAATATGTTTAAAGTACAAGCTACTGAAGAAGCAGGTATCAAAGTTAATTTAATAAAAATTGAAAATGAAATCAACATTCTTACTGAAAAATATAATCTTAAATAAAAAATAATTTATTTAAGATATATTTAAGATATATTTAAGATTATTTAGTGTATAATTCTTGTTAATAATTAATAAAAGGACACTAAATGAATAAAAAAATTATTTCATTGATAATTTTAATTGCTGCCGCTACTGGTTTATTTTTTTTAAAAGGAAATTTTGAAAAAAATATTGAAGAGGTTATTTCAAATAAGTTAGAAAAACTTAATGTTAAATCAACTGTTAATTGTAATATTTTAACTTCAATAAACTGTAGGTTAACAGATATTGATTACAAATCAATGCCTATAAACAATGTTGTTTCTTATGTAGATATCAATAATATTGAAAGCTTTGTAGGGAATGAATTTGCTGATGCTATCTATAACAATATGATAGGAAATACTGAATCTTTTTCAGATTCTTTTAATAATATTGAAAATATTATTGATTTAAATCTAGTTGCTAAATTAGATTTAACAAAAGACAAAAAATTTAATCAATTTTATAAAGAAATTAAATCTAATAAAATGCTTGATGCTAAATCAAAAGAGCAGCTACTTAAAAAGTTTGATGGTAAAAATATTACTTTAACTTTATCTTCTAACAATAAAATTAAAGTTGAAGATATCAATAATTTTAATCCTAAGTTAAAAAATGACATTTTTACTAATTCTTCTTTGGTAATTACTAGTAATGACTTTAAAGTACTAGATTTAGATTTAAAATCTAATCTTTTTAAATCAGATAAAACTACTATTAAAAGTAGTGTTGACAATTTAAATCTTAATATTAATTTTTTTGATATTGTAAAATCTAATGCTAATTTAAATAACTTTTTAATTTCTACACCATTAGAAAAACTTAAAAAATTAAAAAGAGGATATTTAAAATACTCTGAGATTTCTGCTGAGAATTTTAATTCTACTGTAGAAACTCCAAGCTTCATTATTGACAAAGATACAGAAATTTTATCTTTTGCTACAATATTCTTAGGGGCAGACCTATCAAAGATTCTTGGAGAAGAGAAAATTGACCTTTTAAAAGGAGCAACTTCTTTTTCTTTAAAAGACTTTAAAATTTCTAATGGATTTGCTTCTGCTAAAGATATAAAAATTTCTGAAAATAAAAACTCTTTATACTCTATTGACTTTGCTATTAAGAGCATTACTAACTATAAATTAAATAAAAGATTTATTAAAAATAATTTTACTGCCAAAAATATTACTATTGAAGCTGACCTTGAAGGTATTCAAAAGATGACTCCTAAATTAGCTTATAATTACCATTCAAAAGTTAGAAAGGTTTTCAGAAATATTAATGGAAAAGATGAATTCAATGAAAAAATACAAGTAGAATTTGAAAAAGGTTTTAAAGGAACTAAAAAGGAAATTGGTAGAAATTTAGATTTACCCAAAAAAGAAGTTGAAAGACTTACAGAGCCTTTCTATAATTTAATTTCTTTAAAAGAACCCAAAATTAAAATTACAATTATGGAATTTGAACCTTCTGTTCTTAAAAATACAACAATTTCACCTGAATTTGCTGGAGTAATTAACGTTACTAACTAATAGCTTCACAACTCTTAAAAAAAGGCATATAATTTAAAATTATATGCCTTTTTTATTTACTATTATTAAATTATTTTTCCTTTTTAAATCTTCTATCTTTAGCTACTAATTTAAGTATTATTTAAGCTTTTTTATATTAAACTATCAGTTGATAAAAATTAAAGGAATTATATAAAATGAATGATTTTTCTAAACTGATTAAAAGTAGAACTAGTAAAAGAGCTTTTTTGAATAAAACTATACCAAAAAAAACTATTATAGATATTCTAGAAGATGCAAAATATACTCCAAGCGGAGGAAATACTCAACCTTGGATAGTTTATTCTATATCTGGAAATACTTTACAGAATCTTTCTAATAATTTATTAGAAGCATTGTCAGCTAGCAAAGAAAATTCTCCTGACTTACAATACTACCCTTTAACTTGGAAGAACCCTTATAAGAAAAGAAGAATAATTACTGGTAAATCAATGTATAAAAGCTTAAATATTGATAGAAAAGATACTGATTCTAGAACTAAAATATGGCATGACAACTATAAAGCGTTTGGCTCTGATAATTTATTATTAGTTTTTTTAGATGAAAGTATGGTTGCTACATCTTTTGGCAGTATTTTAGATTCAGGAGCATTTATGCAAAGCATCCTACTTTCAATTCATTCAAGAGCATTAGGAGCTTGTCCACAAGGAGCAATAGCTGAGTATAGTGATATAGTAAAAGAATCATTAGAATTAACGGATACTTCTTTAAAATTATTATATAGTGTTTCATTAGGCTATATAAATGAAGAAGAAAAAATCAATGATTTTTCTCCTTCTAGATTAAAAGTTGAAGAATTTACAACTTTTTTAAATTAAAAAAAGAAGAAAGGCTTAGTTTTTTCTTCTTTTTCTTTTTGAAGTTCAATTTCAGCTGCCTGAGGCTTTATTAATGTTTCAATAACTTCTTCCTTAAAAGAATCAGTTTTAATATCTTTGATCTTTTCATTAATATCTCTTATTTCATTTTCTTTATTTAATATTATCAATTTATTATCTTTGATTTTTTCATCTTTTTTGGTAATTCTTTTTCTTAACTTTTTAATTTCAATTTTTAGATTGTCATTAACCATATTGATTTTATCCAATCTATTATTTAATTTAGTATTTTGGTTTAATATTTCTTCACCATTACTTTTTTTATATCTACCTTCCAGAGATTCAATATAATCTATTAATTTACTTCTTTCTTTTACATTATCATCTTCTGAAATTTTAATAACATATTCTAATTTTCTTATCTCTTCTTTTAAAATAGAATTTTCTTTAGCTATTTCTTCTGATAAAGTGTATTTTTCTTTTTTTCTTTCTATTTCTCTTTCTGTATTTCTAATAATAGATTTTAACTTAGATAGCTCTACTACTAAATCAGACATCTTCTTTTGGTCTTCTTCTCTACTTCTTAAAGAATTTTCAAATTCTTTTTGTAAATTTTGATACATTACATTTAAAGATTTCGTTTCTTCTAATACTTTATTTAATTCTGAACTTGTTTTTTTATATTTTTCTTTTAGTTCTTCTGCTGTTTCCTTTGCATCTTCTGTTGTTTCCTTGTTTTCTTTATATTCTTTTTCTCTTTCAATAAAGTCAGATTTGATTTTTCCAAATCTACTTTTTAATAATTCCACCTTAATTTTAGAACTTTCCAATTCTGATTTAATCAATATTAAATTTTTTCTATTTTCTTGTTCTTTATCTAGTAATTTAAAATATTTTGAATTTCTATCATTTAATTCTTTTGATTTTAATTTTAATCTTAATAATGCCTTTTCATAATTTTTAGAGATATCTTTATTTAATATATCTAATAAACTATATTTTTCTTTTAATTTCTCTAATTTATTAAAATATTCTTTATTTGTCATTGAAAGTTTTTCTATTGAATCTGATGAATCTATTAATGAATCATTTATTACTTCTATTTCTTTATTTATTTTAGAATTTTTATTTAATATATCTTCTAATTTTAAATTTAGTTTTTTATTTAAATTTAAATTTTTACTTAATTCATTTTTTAAATCTGAAACTTCTTCCTTCATTTTATAAGATTCTTTTAATTCTCTTGTTAATCTATCTCTCTTAAATTGCTCTATTTCTATATTCTTTTTTAAACCATCTATTTCATTTATTAAATCATTATTACTTTCCATAGCACTAGTTAAAGCTTTTTTAGTTCCATCTGTAACAATTTCATTATTTAATATATCAATTCTCTTTTTTTCTAACTCTTCTTTCTTTGAAGTTAATTGAACTTCCAATTCTTTTATTAACTTTTCTCTTTTATCATTCTCTTCTTTCAATCTTTCTTGCTGATTTAATAATCTTATATGAGATTTTTTAGTAGCTTTATTTTCTTTATTTAAAGAATGCAATGTAGATTTTAATTTATTCATCTTTGTTTTAAATTGAAGATTTTCTATTTTTAAATTTTCAACTATTTTATAATCTAATCTTTGCTTTAAAGTATCTAATTCTTTTTTCATTGATTTTTTTACAAAATCTAAATCTTTTTTTAAATTAGTTATCTCAAGTAAAGCCTTTTCTTTTGACAAAGTTAAAGTAGAGACTTCTTTTTCAAGTAGTTCTTTATTTTTTAATTGAACTTTCATTTTTAATATCTCTTTTTCTTTTTTAGACATATCTTCTTCTAATTCAATCTTAACAGCTTTCAAATCATTAATTCTCTTTTGTACTTTTGAATTGTCTTTTTTTATACTTTCATTTTCTTGATTTAATTTTTCTATTTTTTTTTGACCTTCTTCTTCTTTTGACTTTAAATTTTCCAATTCAACTTCATATTTTCTTTTTAATTCTGAAAAATTAGATATTTCTTTTATTATTTTTTCTTTTTTTATATATTCAGGAACTTTTACTTCTTTTACTTCTGATACTTCTTTTAATTTTTCTACCTTTAAAGGCTCAGGAACTTTTTTTTCTGATTTATAAAAAATCAAATCAGCAATATACTCCTCATTATTTTTTGAATAAGCAAAAATAGTAGTTCTTTTACCAGGTTTATATTTTTTACATAAAATATTTGTATTTTGAAATAAAGAACATTTATTTTTTATATCCATAACACTATCTATCTTCCAACCTGTTTTCTTTGATAAATCATAGAACTCTCCAATTTCAACTTTTAGGTCTTCTGAACTTACTTGAGTTGGTATTAAAAACAATGTTATTATTGATATTATTTTCTTTAGATTATTCATTTTAACTTTCCTATTTTTAGCTTTTACTTTATTATATCAAAAAATATTTTGAAATTCTTCTTTTTCTTTCAAAAAAAAATTTATTTTTTATCATTTCTTTTTTATCATTTCTTTTTTTTTATTTATAATAGAAATATATATAAATCTTATAAATAAAAACAAGGAATTAAACTATGGATTCTATTAATAACTCACAAACATATGTTGAAGAGCTTAAAATTTCTTTAGAAAGAGAAAGGAAAGCTACTGATTTTTTAATGAAAGAAAACGAAGATTTAAAAAAACAACATATTGAATTATCTGAAAATGAAGAAGTGTCTCTAAAAAATCAAAATGAAATTATAGCTACCATTAAAGAATTATCTAAAAATGAAAAAGTAGATATACAAGAATTAGCAGAAGATATAGAAGTATTAAAACAAGAACAAAGCACTAGTTTTAATTCTATTAAAGATTTAATTAATAAAGATGTCACTAACGCTGAAAAAAATAGAAAATTAATTGCTGAACAGGCAAATCAAGAAAGAAAAAAAATATATGATAAATTTAATGAAAAAAAGATTGAACTTGAAGAAAATATAGATAGTTTGGAAAAAAACTATTCTGCTTTTACAGAACATAAAGCTTCTTTTATGTTTTTACTTGGGCTTTTTATTGGAGGAGCTACTGACTTTATTCTTGTTAACTTTTTCTTAAAATAATAAAGTTGACGTTTTGAGAGTGGTGGGTTGTATAGGACTTGAACCTATGACCACTCGGTTATGAGCCGAGTGCTCTAACCAGCTGAGCTAACAACCCTTAGTTAAAGTTTTCTTTTTAATAAGTAAATAATGGCTCCGGATGCTGGATTCGAACCAGCGACCAAATGATTAACAGTCATCTACTCTACCACTGAGCTAATCCGGAATGAGTATAAAAAGATTTCCCTTTTTAGTAAGATTATTATATCTTAACTTTTCTTAAATATAACTGAATAAATTATTATTTTTAAAATATAATTATAAAAAGCAAATTCTAATTAGAATTTACTTTTTATAATTTTCTTTTTTTTAATTGAAACCAATCTTTGATTGATTTTTTTTCTTTACTTTTTTAAGAACACTAATACCTTCTTCTAATAAATAATTATTAATATCTTGATTTTTTTCATCCTCTTTTTTCTTTAATGCTATTTTTATTTCAGAACCTAAATCTGATTGATTGATGCTATTAATTTCTTTTGGAAAATAATCAATGAAAATATTTTCTTCTAAATCATAAGAAGTCCAAACATTTATAGCCTCTTCTCTTTTTAAAGTTCTTAATTCTAAAATATCAAAACATCTACCTCTTCTTAGCAAGGCATCGTCTATATTTGAAACTGTTTGATTTGTTGAAATTATAAACTTACAATTATTTTCAAATATACCATCAGTTGAACTTAAAAATTGACTCATAAAATCTTTTTTATTTTTATCACCTGCCGAATCTTTTCTTGGAATTAAAAAATCATCTAAATCATCTAATAAACAAAAATGATATTCATCATTATTTATTTTTTTCCAAAAAGCTGGACTAGATAAAACATTAGTATCCTTAACTGTCGCCACTCTAATATTTTCTTCATCAGCATCTTCTAAATCTTCTCTATCAGACTCTGTAACTACTAAATCTTTATTTTCATAGGCACTTTTAATTAAATGTTTAATTATTTTTGACTTACCTAAACCTGTTTCCCCTAAAAATATTAATATTTTTTCTTCACTTTTTAAAAATGATTCAGCTAAATTTTCATAATTTAAATATGGATAAAATTCTGTTTTTAAATTTTTAAAATCTTTTTTCAATGATAAATAATCTCCATCAACAGCTAAGCCTTGATTTGTTAAAGATAATGAATCAAAAAATATAATATCATTCTCCATTCTTGTTTCATACTCTTTTATTATGTCAAAAATTTTATGAACTTCTTCTATAGTTTCTCCATAAATATCAATTATATAAGAAGATTGATTCAATAATGCTACATCTATAAAAAATTTATTTTCTTTTGATAATATTTTCATTCCATAATCAATTTTACCATTTTTGAAATCAGATACTTTTACTTCAAATACTTCTTTTAATTTTTCAATGATTTTTGATACATCTTCTTTTTTAAACATCAAATTACCAAGGCTATAGTTAAAATTCTTTGCCCCATATTCTATATTAATAGCTTCTACATGATCACTGCAATTTAAATTATTACTTATCATTATCTTCCTTTATTTTTTTTACTTAGTCAATTAGTATATCATCTAAACTTTAAAAGAATAGCTTAAACTTTTTTAATTTTAACTTAAAGAATTATTTAAAAAGTCTAAATGAGTTGGCATACTTATATTAACTCCCACATAATCAACTTTTTCATCAAAAGTTAATTCTTGCATTATCATTTCTTTTTTTACAATTTTTGGAATTTTTAGTTTATTTAAAATATTTCTTTTAATTTTACTCTTTAAAACATTTCTTTTTTCTTTAAATCTTATTTCTTTTGGGGAAAGTTTTTCATTAAGAAAAGAAGATTTAATGTCACAATCTTTATAACTTATATTTTTTAAAGAACATAAGTACTTATCTTTAACTATGTTTTCTTCTTTTTTATTATATAAATTTGAATTCAACAACAATTCATCTTCTGAATCAGACTGAATTAATAAATATACAGACAAAACTTGGTCTAATATTGGACTACCTGGAAAAACTACACATAAATTTGATAAAAAATCATTTTGCTTATTGTAAAGCTCTAAGCTATATTGTATAGAAGAATTATTTAAATAACCTGTATTTCTCAATAAATTACCAGAACTTTTCATTTTATAATTATATTTATTACCCTCTACTATAAAATCTTCCCCTTTTATAAAACCTTTGGTATCTTCTTTTCCAATAAATTTACTTAATATTTTCAAAGATTTATTAAAAACTTTTTTGATTTTTTTTTCTTCTTTTCTTTTTTCTTCTTTTCTTTTTACTTCAAAAGTATTATCTAAATCTACTGTCAAAGAAGATAATAAATCTTTTACTTCAAAATTACGAGTACTATAATAATAAACCATAGCTTCCTGAAAACTATGGTTTATATTTTGAATATATTTATGATATTTTTGTTCTATTTCTATTAAGTAATTATTTATATACTCTGTTTCTTTTATTATTTTTTGATGACTATCTATTAAAAAAAGATCTTTGAATTTTTTGCTTCTTAATTCAATTTCTTTTTCAGAATCACAACTTAGCATAAAATCATTTCTGTCTTTTCCTACATATATTTCTTCTAAAATATTAACTATGGAAGTAGAAATTTTATCCATTTGAAAAGGCATTTCAGTTATAAAGTAATAAGCTATTAATGATTTTTCTATTGAAGAAGAAGTTTGATATAATCTTTCAGCCTCTTCTTTAATAGCTCTTTCAAAAAACCTTGGCTCTAAATCATATATTTTATCTACATCTACATTATTTAATTTCAATATAATATCTAACTCATGGGTCAAACAACCCATTTCTATTAAATTATAATATGTATAACTTACTTCTGGACAAATTTTCATTTATATCCCTTATATTTTTACTATAAAAATTATAGTAAAAACAAGCTTAAAAAGAGTTTAAATTTAATTTAATGGACTTTTTAACTTAACTTCTTTTGTAGGTTTTATTTTCAATCAAATAAAATAGTAAACCCCATAACTTTAGCTATGGGGTTGTTTAATAAGAGCTGAATAACTCATATTAAAAAGGGAGATTTTCAACTTTGACTTTGCTAAAAATTATTAATATATTGTTGAATTAAATACAAAGAAAGAACTTGATTTAAAGGAATTTTATTTTTACCTTTTAAAAAACTTACTTCTATTAAATTTTCACAATAATGTTTTTCAATAAGATTTTCACCTAAATTAAAAAAATTATCTATAGTTAAATATTTAGTATCCCTTTTGTCTTCTTCATATAATTTTTGAACTTCTTCTTTACTTGGTATATTTTTTAAGATACCTTTGGCTTCTTTTATAAATTCTTTAAAAGAACTACCTAAATTATCTTTAATAATTTTCTCTAAATCTTTTGTTAAATCTTTCTTTATCTTTTCAACTTTAAATGCTTTCCCAGAACCTAAAAAAGCAGTTATATTAAATTCAGAACCTACTTCTATATTTTTATCAAAATGGTCATAATTTAGTAAAGCAATGGTCATATTACCTGTTTTATAAAAGTGCCTCCTAACTTTTCCCCCTTTCTTTCTTTTTGGAGGTTTATTAAATACTTTTTCCTTAGAAGAATTTAAATTTTTATATTTAAACTCCTCTAATCTATCTAAACTATTACTTTCTTCTATACTATTAAATGAAATGTTTCTATGTTCTATTACTTCTTTGGGATTTATTAATTTTTTTAAAGCTTTGGCAAGAGCAAAGCTCATATGAGGAGAAACAGCATTCCCAATTTGCTTCCATTTTGTAGTTTCAGTCCCTGTAAAATGAAAAATATAAGGATAACCCATTAAAGTTGCAACTTCTCTAATAGTAGGTAATCTATATTCTCCATCTCCAATTCTATTAGTATATTCACTTTTATATATCAAGCTTTCTCTTGTTCCTGCTGATCTAGTAGCCATAATAGTTCTACTTGGTTTTTCTAAATTTTCAGGAAAAGACATTTTTCCACCAAAAGGATGATTTACTTTTGCCCTTTTAGCTTTTTCCCATTCTAAAGAATAAACACCTGTATCATAAAAATGGTCAGATAAATTTTCAATAGGCATTTTTAAACTTTCATAGTTTGGGTCAACTATCTCTGTTTTTGAATTGTCTTTTAATTTTGGACTTGGAATTTCTTTTAAAATATCTCCTAAAACAATAGGAGAACCGGAATCTTTTTCTGGACTTGGAAACTCTCCTGTCTTAATAAATTCCCCACATATAAACCTTTCTCTTTTTTGAGGAGAACCATAATTATTAGAATTAAAGACTTCTCCATTATTTTTTACTTTTAAAGCCATTTTTTTAGGATTAATTTTATTTTTATTTGCCCAATTAGTAAGATTTAATTCTTCAAAAGAATATTCTTCTTTTACATAATTTTTAGAGTTTGGAACATTTTCCATAAACCAACCAATCAACTTACTATTTTTTTGATGCTTTTTTACTGCTACTACTCTTAAATATGCTTCTATCAATCTAATTCCTAAACTTTTATCAGCTTTTCCTGATTTATTAGCCATAGAAAATGAAACACAAGGCGGACTTCCTAATAAAATGTGAGAATCTTCTAATTTTTCTATTTCTTCATCATCTTCAAAATCAAGAACATTTTTAGTTTTATCATTCAATCCAAAGTTTAGATTATGAGTATTTAAAGCTTGATCCCACATTTCTATACCTCTAATAGGATAAAAACCTTGTTGCCTAAAACCCTCTGAAAAACCACCAGCACCACAAAAAAAATCTATAAAAGTGTATTTTTTATTATTCAAGTTAAACCTTTTTAATTTATTATAATCTATATTAGCTTAAATATAAATTAATTTACATTTAAGCTAATAAAAGATATTATTTTAAATATAAAAAAAAAGGAATAATAAATGTCTAAAATCACTCATAATTGTATTTTTTTAAATAGCCATGGAGATTTAAATATTGAATGGGAAGAAAATGACCATAGTAAAATGAAAGAATTAATTTTAAAAAAAATGAAAGAAGGATATTTATTTTTTATTATTGAAAAAAAATTTTTGGGTTTATACAATAAAAAAACTAAACTTACTAATGATAATTTTAATAATCAAATAAAAAAACAAAAACTTCTAATTAAAGATAAAGATTTAGATATATTTATTAAACAAGCTTCTAATGCTCATATTAGCAATTCTAATAATGACTCTGAATATAATGTTTCAAAAACTTTAAAAGAAGATGATGTAGTAAATAATACAAACTTCAATGAAAGTACTACATTAGTTGCTAGTAAACCCGCTATTGCTGGATAAAAATCATTAAAATCTTTTAAAATATAAATTTTTATATTATAATATATTTAAAATAAAAAAAGGATTTTTAAATATGTTTAAATTATTAACTTTTCTTTCTTTGTCTTTCTTTTCTAGCTTTTTATTTGCTAGTTCAGGAGGAGAAGAAATTACTTCTGTTGCCTACACTTGGGTAGGATACTCAGCTCTTGTTATTTTTGTTATAGGATATTATTTTGTTGCTATGGAAGAGCACTATCATATTGATAAAGCAAAACCTGCTCTTTTAACAGGTACTTTCCTCTTTATGCTGGTTGCTTTTTATTATTTCTTAAATGATATGAATATGCATTTAGTTCATAGTCAAGCTCAACATCTTATTTTAGAAATTGCTGAAATTTTCTTCTTCTTATTTGTCGCTATGACTTATATTGAGACTATGATTCATATGGGTGTTTTTGAAAAATTAAAATATAGTTTAATTTCAAAAGGATATACTTACAGACAAATGTTCTGGGCTACTGGTTTTATAGCATTCTTTTTATCTCCAATAGCTGATAACTTAACTACTGCTTTAATTCTATCTACTGTATTAATTACTATTGAAAGAGAAAACAAAGCTTTTTTAGTTCCAGGAGCTATCAACATAGTTGTTGCTGCTAATGCTGGTGGGGCTTGGTCTCCATTTGGAGATATTACTACTCTTATGGTTTGGACTGCAGGAAAAGGAACTTTTGTTGACTTCTTATACTTATTCCCTGCTTCTATTATTGGATATATAGTAACTGCTTTCTTATTATCAAAAGTTGTTCCTAATACAATCCCTGATATTAATCTTGAAGAAATGAAAAAACCAGAAGTTATGCAGGGAGCAAATATTGTTGTTGGACTTGGTATATTTACTATATTCTCAGCAGTTATGTCTCATCAAGTATTGCATCTACCAGCTATGTGGGGAATGATGTTTGGACTTTCTCTTCTTAAACTTTATGATTATAGACTTAAAAGAAAATTAGGAGAAGGATTTAATGTATTTAAATCTATATCTAAAATAGAAAATAATACTTTACTATTTTTCTTTGGTATTTTAGCTGCTGTTGGAGCATTATATTTTATTGGTTGGTTAGCCTTAGCTGCTGTTGTTTATGACCCTAATGTACTTGGCCCAACTTGGTCTAATATTGGAGTTGGATTCCTTTCTGCTATTGTTGATAACGTTCCAGTTATGTCTGCAGTATTAAAAGCAAACCCTGCAATGGGACTTGACCAATGGATGCTTGTAACTCTTACAGCAGGAGTTGGAGGTTCTTTAATTGCCTTTGGTTCAGCAGCAGGAGTTGGAGTTATGGGTAAATTACCAGGAATTTACACTTTTGGTTCTCATATGAAATACTCTTGGATGATTTTAGTAGGGTATATAGTTTCTTGTTTCATTTGGTATATTCAATATCAAATTTTAGGGATTGGATTTTAATTATTTAAATAGCTTCTTTTAACAGGCAACCCTCTCCTTTAGAGTAGGGTTATTCAGGTATATATGATATACAAAAGAAGCTATGATAGAGTCATATAAAGCATTATGACTCTTATTTTTTATTTTTCCATCACTTTTTATAAAAAGAGAAAATTCATTATTTTTTACCTTTTTATTTTTTAATTCTATTTTTCTTTTTATTATATGTTTATCCAATGACCAATATTTATATGTTTCTTTTACTTCTTCTAATTCTTTTTTTATATCTTTTATTATTACTGGCTTCAAAGGTAATTCTTTACTTATTTCATTTAAAATGATTTGGTCTTTTTCTGAGCCATAAGAATAAAACTCTTTTATTTCATAAGTTTTTTTTACTTTCATTATCTCTTTATATATTTCTTTATAGATTAATGATATGTTTTTTTCTTTGGAATTATTATTAAATTCATTAGGTTCCATTAACTTCATTACTTCCCCTGCTTTGTTTCCATTTTCACTTCTAACACTTGAAGTAACTTTCATCTTAAAATATATTGGAAATTCTTTTCCTACATGATATATTATTTTTTCTCCATCATATACTGTTAGTCCCATTTCAAAAGGAACTAATTTTATTTTATTCTTAATTTTTACTACAGAAAACTCAAAGTCTAGAAATAATTTCATTTAAACCTTTCTTTTCTTTTATAATATCTTTTTTATGATTAAATATTGCTTAAAAATAAATAAAAGAATATAATATATAAAAATAAAGGAATCATTATGAATAATTACAGATTGGATAAAAAATCAAATCTTTGTATCTTCAATGATTTTTCTGAGTTTCTTAAAAATGGTAAGAAATACAGATTAATTAGTGAAGAAGAAATAAAAACAATAGAACTTCAAACTCTTTTAAAGTTTATTGATAGAAGAAAAGGTATTGAAAATACTAACTTTATTGCTCTTTCAAATGTAGAAAGCGAAGATGACTTTACTCATACAGATTTTATGAAAAAAGACACTTTTGAGCAACTTAATTATATTTTTGATTTTATTGATGGCTATGATTTACTTGAGAATATTATTGAAGAAAATGATATTTCAGAAGAAGATAAAATTGAACTTGTAGATGATTTTATTCAGATAGGTTCTAAATTATTTAAAAAATAAAGATTCAAAGGAAACTTTAAAATAAAGTTTCCTCACTTTCTTTTGCAATCTTTTCTATACTAATATCTTCTTTTTTTGAATCTTTTTTAGAATCTTTTTTAGAATCTTTTTTCATTTTGATTTTTGAAAAATAGTCATAATCAGAAATTTCTTTAATAAATTTCTTAAATTCTTCTGAATTACCTTTTAAATCTTCTTTTATAACTTTTACTTCTTCTTTTCTTTCAAGAATTCCTTTTATTTTACAGAATTCTTCTTTTATTTTAAAGTTTTCGAAGCCCTTAGAAATATAGCCACCTATTATATATGACACAATTAATAATATTACTATTCCTATAACTGCAAAAAAACCTACCAGATATAAAGACAAAGTTAAAAATATTAATAAACTAAATTTAATCTGATTTACTTTTTCTACTAGCTTTCTTTCTATTTTATTTTCCATATGTTTCCTTTTATTTCTGTATTTTATAAGAAAAGAGCTTAATCAAAGCTTAAAAAAAGGAAAGTTGCTAAACAACCTCCCTTTTTAATATTTTAATTTATTTAGCAACTTGGAACATTTCCTGAATCAGAAGCATATTCATAGAAAAAATCATATAAATGAGGAAGAAACTTTTCTTTTGTTCCTTTTCCACATTTCTCTTTTAAATTTTCATTTAACATACCTTCTTCCATAATACTTTCCCACTCATCTTGAGTATGACTTGCTGCCATTTTGGCTCCACTTACATCACAAACTTTTTTTAATTTTTTAGAATAAAGCTTTTGACCTTTATTTACAGAAGCCATAACTGGTGTTACCATTGTTACTGCCATTAATGCTATTAACGTTCCTGTTCCTACTTTTTTAAACATTTTTTCTCCTTTGTTTTAAAGTTACTTTTATTATAACCCAAATTTATTAATATTTGCTTTAAAAAAATTATTTCATTTTCTTTTTAATAATTGTTCCATCTTCTCTATATTTAATGAATCCTACTATTTTCCCATTTTCATAGAAGTATTCATTGTCTTTTTGTTTTGTATCTTTATAAAAAGTAATTAATCTTCCATGTAAAAGATCATTTTTATATTCTGAAGTTGATTTTAAACTTCCATTTAATAAAAATTCTTCCGTTATACCATGTCTAATACCTTCTTTATATTCAACTATTATTTTTAATTTATCACTTTCTTCAAAATTAATTTTAGTTTTACCATGTAATTTAGCATTTTTAAATTCAGAAATATTAGTCATAAATCCTAATAAATCATAATTTTTAATTTTTACTACATCCTCACCATTTTCATTTAAATAATAAATTGCTTCTTTTATTAAAGTTTTAGATTTATCTTTTGAATACTCTTTTTTTATAGCATATATTATTGAACCCGTATCTTTTTTGATTTTAGTTAATATAAGAGAATTATCTTTATGTTGTTTTTGATTTATAATTTCTGCACTAATCAAATTTAAAGTAGACAAAGCTAATAATAAAATCAATATCTTTTTCATTTTTTTCCTTTTTATTTATGTGGTATTCCTAAAGATATTTGTAATTGAAAAACATCTTTAGGAGTCATATCTTTTCTAATTTCTACTTGGTCTTCTTCATAATAACAAATAAAACCAGCTGGTGGAAAAGTACCAGTAACTATAAAAACAGTATACTCTTTTGAACCATCATCTCTTTCTTTTATTTCTGTAATTAAACCATTTGTTTTACCTTGAGCAAAGGGAACCTTAGCTACCCCTAAGTCTTCAAATTCTCCCTTCCCTTGAAGCATATTTATAAATTTTTTAATAGTATTTAACACATCATCCATCAATGGGAATTTAACCAATAAATATTCTAATAAATTTATTATTGATATTTTTTCATTTTTAGAAACTTTTCTACCAAAATAATAAATTATTATTAGCCCTAACAAAGAAGCTATAATTGTAAACGTTGGATTTGAAGACTGAGAAATAAATGACAAAATAGTATTTAATAACCCTATAAAGTATAAAAGAATTGAAACTGTTGCTACAACTGGTATTATTGAGAAAAAACCTGTTATAAAATATGAAATTTGTTTATTCAATTTAAACCTCTCTTTTTTTTATTATATCTCATTTTTTTAATTGTTTAGATTGATTTTCTAATTTATTTTCTTTTTTTTCTTTTTGAATTTCTTGTCTTTCAAAATCTTCTTCTAATTCTATTGGTATACTTCTCATATCTATTAACATTAAATTTCTATTAGTTAAATAAATTATTAATTCTTTTAACTTACCTTCTGTAAAAAATACTTCATAATTTACTTCTTTGGTTTTTTTTAAAATCTTAGCATAGTATTTTTTAGTTATTTTATTTACTAAATCTTCTAATACTTTCTTAAAATTATCTTCATCTATAACTTCATAATCATCTATTAATCCTTTAACAAATTTTTCTCCAAGAACTCTTTCTTTTAAGTTTTTTTCTTTTTCTATTGAAACTCCTGTAATTTCACTTAAATACATTGAAGGTAAAATTGAAGATATATTATCAGATGAGTCTCCAATTATTATTTTTTTCATTAATGATTTAAAACCTATTTCTTGAATAATTTTATTAGTTATAGTGTCATATTTAACTGCATTTAAATAATCTATTTCTTCTTCTTTTATTTCAGTACTATTTGCTAATTGATCCATATCATGGTCATTAGTAGCAAATATTAAATTACCCTTAGCTCCATTCTTTATTAATTGTTTTTTTATTAAGTAATAGAAATCATCTGCTTCATAACCTTCTTTTTTATAAGTATTTAAACCTATTGTAGTAGCTACATAGTAAAATAACTCTATTGCTTTTTTTATTTCTTTTTTACTTTTTTTTAACTCAGGAGTTTTAGCTCTTCCTCCTTTATATGCATCTATTTCAATAGAACCTAAATAAATAACATCTTCTTTTGAAACTTCTCCTTGTTCAGAATTTTTTTCAAAAGTCTCTTTTATCAATTCTTCTAAAAAGACATCTCTCCAATTACCAGCAGAATCAAATGTTAAAAATACATTTTCAGTTTTTACATTAAAGTTTTTTTTATTTTTTGATATCATTGTAAATATTTTTCTAATAAATAATGCTGTATGCATTTGATTAAAATCTGTTCTAAACATTTCCTTCAGCTCTACTATACTTGGAATATTTGTTTTTTTCTCTAAAAATTTTTTAGTAAGAGCTGTTCTACAATTACTATCAATATCAAACTCAAAATCCTTTATTGAAAACCAAGCCCTGTTTGCTACATTTGATATATCTTCTACTATATAATTTTCATTCATTTAATTTCCTTTATATTTGCTTTATTATAATATATAAAACTAAATATAACTTTAAGCTTTTTATATTTAAATTTTTATGATACAATAAAGTAAGTTTAGTAAGGAATCTATTATTTTGAAATTATTTATATACATCTTCCTTACCTTTTCTCTTTTATTTTCTAATACTAAAATAGAAGGAACAGGTAAGTCTTTTTATTTTGATAACTTAATCTATTTTTTTAATAGTGATAGCAAAACAGAAACAGATCAAAAAATTGAAGATTTAGATTTTAATGAAGAATTTGAAGAATTTGAGGAAATTGAAGAAAAAAGTGACCCTTTTGAAGAATATAATATTATTATGACAGACGTTAATGATTTTTTCTACATTGAATTTTTTTACCCTATTTCTAGATTTTATAAAAAAGAACTCAACAAAGATATTAGAGAAGGTATTGACAACTTCTTTTTTAATTTAAACACTCCAGTCAGACTAATTAATAAAGTTTTACAAGGAAAAATACAAGCTTCAGGAGAAGAACTTTTAAGCTTTTCTTTAAACTCTACTCTAGGTGTTGCTGGTATTTTTAATGTATCTGAAAAGTATCTTGATATAATATTATTACAAGAAGATTTTGGGCAAACTTTAGGTACTTGGGGAGTTCCAAGTGGTCCTCATATTGTATTACCACTTCTAGGTCCTTCTAATTTAAGAGATATAGCTGGACTATCTTTTGATTATCAGTTAGATCCAGTAAATGAATTTGAATACTCTTCTAATTATTACAAACAAACTTTTGTAAAGTCTTCCCTTTCAAGCTTAAGAAAAGTTAATGAAACTTCTCTTCAGACATTGGAATATGAAGATTTAAAAGAAGGAAACTTTAATCTTTATATCTTCTTAAAAGAAAGCTATGAAGAAATTAGAATACAAGAAATAAACAAATAAATAAATAAGGAATATTTAATGAAAAAAATAATTTTAGCAATCTTTATAAGTATCAGTTTTTTAACTGCCTCTCAATTATCAGATAAAGATTACATAAAGAAAACTGTTACTAATGTAACTAATAAAATAGCTAACACTTTAGTTAGCAATGAAGAAGAACATATTAAAAAAACTAAGATTCTTTCACAAGTAGCTGGTTTATTTGATTACCAATTAATGTCAAAATTAGTTTTAGGAAAAAGATATTGGAATAAATTTAACTCTTCTCAAAAAAAACAATTCACTTCTTTATTTAAAGAAAAACTTCAAGACACTTTTTTTAAAAAAAGTAAGATTTATAAAGGGGAGAAAATATTAATTGATAAAGAAGCTAAACTTAAAAAAAATAAAGCTTTTATAAATTCTTACTTCACTTTAAATAATGAAAAAAAATCTATTTTATATAAATTTTATAAAAGTAAAAAAACTAACAAATGGAAAATTTATGATTTAGAAGTTTTCAACATTAGTATTATAAAATCTTACAAGCATCAATTTAATGATCTTCTTAGAAAAAATTCTGTAAAAGAATTTTTAATTAAAATAAGTAATTGATAATATATTTTAATGTTTTCTTTTATTTCTAAAAGTAAAGTATTAATAAGCTTTATTCTTATTGTACTTTCTTTTTTTTCTATTTATTCTATTTCAAATATTAAGATAGATTCTTCTTCTGAGTCTATCTTACTAGAATCTGACCCAGACCTTGCTTTTCATAGAAAAATGTCTGAAAAATATTCTAGCAATGAACAATTATTTTTTACTTTAACTCCTTATTCTAATAATAAATTTAGCAAGTCTTTTATTTTGGAAATGAAGAAAATTGAAGAAGAACTTTTTCAAATAGATAATATTGAAAGTATCAATTCCATTTTAAATTCCCCTTTACTTCAAAGCTTCAATGACCCTGAAAAAAAACTTTCAATGAATTCTCTATATTATATTTTGGACAAAGAAATTAATTTTGAAAAGGCTAAAAAAGAACTAATTTCTCATCCTGTTTATTCTGGTAACCTTTTAAATAAAAAAGGAGAATCCTTTTCTTTTTTAATTAATTTGAAAAAGAATGAAAAATATCTAGATTTAATTAAACTTAGAGAGCAACTTAAATTAGAAAAAAAAATTGAACTACTAAAAACTGTTAAAAAACAAATTAGATTAGAATATGAAAATGAAATTAAAGTTAATGAATTAATAATCTCTAAAATAAGAGAAGTTTCTATGAAATACAAAGATGTTGCTTCTTTTTCTTTAGGGGGAACTCCTATAATTTCAACCGATTTAATTGAAATTATAAAAGAAGACTTAAGTTTTATTGGTTTTATCATTCTTTTATTAATGATTTTTACTATTAAATTTATTTTTAAGAAGAATTTATTTATCTTTTATATTTTTACTTCTGCTTTCTTCTCTATTTTTATGTGTTTTTTATATTTAGAATTAACTAATACATACTTATCAGTTGTTTCTTCTAACTTCATCTCTTTAATATTAATAATGAGTATAAGTATTTCAATTCATTTAATTTTAAATTTCAAAGAAAATTTAGAATTAAATTCAGAAAAAGCTTTATTTAATACTTACCATAATATGCTTAAACCTATTTCTTTTGTTGTTATAACTACTATAATAGGCTTTATTTCCTTAATGTTTAGTGACATCAAACCTATTATTGAATTTGGTTTAATTATTAGTATAGGATTAGTGTTTACTTTCTTTTCTTCTTTTTTGTTTTTAATTTTATTTTTTAACAATAATAAAATTAAAAACGACTTTTCTTTCTTTTCTTTTTATAATTTTCCTGAGAAGGTAATAAAGCCTTTTTATGGTAACTTTAAAATATTTTATATTATTTTCTTTTTACTTTTTATTTCTTTTTCAGGTATATCAAAATTAACTGTTGAAAACAGTTTCATGAATTATTTTGACAAAGATACTGAAATTTATAAAGGATTATTATTTATTGATAAAGAATTTGAAGGCACTACTCCCTTAGATATAATAATTAATCTACCAAAAGAAGAATTTGTCGAAGACTTCAATGAATCTGATAAAATTAGCACTGAAGAAGATTTAAGTGATTTCGATGATTTTGATGATTTTGAAGAAGATTCAGAAGATCTTAATAAGTATTGGTTTATTGAGAGTAAATTAGACACTATATTTAATACACATAATTATTTAAATAATAAAGATTTTATAGGAAATGTTCTTTCTTTCCAATCTATGTTAGACCTTGCTAAAAATTTAAATGAAGGCAATAAACTTACTACATTAGAAATAAATGCTCTTTTTAAAGAATTTCCTGAACATATTAAAAAAATAATCATCAATCCATATATTTCTATTGAAGATAATCAGCTTAGATTTTCTACTAGAATAATTGATTCAAGCTTAGGTTTAAAAAGGGATACTTTATTAAAAGAAATACCAGAAGAACTTTCAGAAGAATTAGGTATATCAGTTGATAATATCATACTAACAAACGCTATGCTTTTATACAATAATACTTTACAAAGCTTATTTTCTTCTCAAATTAAAACTCTTTATATTATTTTCTTTTCTTTTCTTCTTTTATTTTTAATTTTATTTAAAAATATTTTAATAGCTACTATTGCTTTGACAGTAAATATAATATCTATTGCTTTCCTTTTTGGCTTAATTGGAAATTTAAATATTCCTTTAGACATAATGACTATCACCATTGCTGCTATTAGCATTGGAATATCAGTAGATGACACTATTCATTTTATATATAGATTCCAAAAAGAAAAAATAATCCATGGAAAGAAAAAGGCATTAGAAATTTGTCAAAAAACAATTACTTACCCTATGCTTTTCACCTCTATTATCATTAGCGTAGGTTTTAGTGCTTTATATCTTTCTAATTTTATACCTAATGCTTTATTTGGACTTTTAATTAGTATATCTATGATTGTAGCTTTACTTTTAAATTTAATCCTACTTCCAACAACACTTAGCTTATTAAAAGAGGATATAAAATAAATAATTTTTAACTTATTTTGTTTTTATCTTTATTTAAGCTTAATTAATATATAGTATATAATAAAAAAAAAGGAATTTTAATGAATGAAAAAAATACTCAAAACAATATAAAAAGTATTAATACTTTAATGAAATATGCTTTAAAATCAGATTTAAGGTGGGATGTTTTTGATTATAATTTTCAAGAGCTTGTAAATACTTTATCTGACAATGATAAAAATATTATTAAAGATTTATTTTATATTGGAGATGGGGAGTTAAGTGGAACTGCTATGATTTTTGAGTTTATGACTTTAGCAAAAGCATCAAAAGAAGAAGCTTTGTTTGCTGAATCTCTTCTTTATGGTTCTAATGTTATTGTCTATGATGAGTTTAGACATGGAATGATTCTCAAAGAATTAAATTCTAACTTAGATAATAAAAGTTATTTTGATAATGTAGAGGGAAAAGAACTACAACATTATATTTTTGCTGACACAAGCCCTTGGAAAACCCCTTATGAGATTTTAGTTTCTTTTTTCTTAGGGGAAATTATTAATTCTGAACTTTATTTTGATGTTGCTAAGCATATTGAAAACCATACTCTTAAAGATATTGTAATAAATATTGCTAAAGATGAAGTTAGACATAAAAAAGCTTGGTTTGAATTATCTAAGAATTTATGTAATACTTCTGAAGAAGCAAAAGAAAAATATTTTGAAGCTGTAAAGCAAGCTCATTTTATTCATCAAGCAGAAGTTGGAGATAATTATGAGAAAGGGGCTTTTTCTGTTCAAAAGTATTATCAAAAAGAAACAGTTAATAAAATAAATCAACAAAAGTACTCTATGCTTAAAGAAATTCTTGGTGACACTTTAACTTTAACTGAAAAAGAAATGAGGATTCAGTATACTCTTTCTATTGCTAATCACTATAAAGAATATAAACAACTATTAAACAAGGAAAATTAATGAAAAATTCACTTATTATCTATGAATCTCTAAAATTAGTCATTGAATCTCAATTAAATGATTCTGACAAAGTCAACTTCTCAGATGATTTAAACCAAACTTTTTCTCAGTCAGGACTTGATAGTTTTGATTTTGTAGGGGTTTTTATTGACATCTCTGAAAGATTTGGGGTTGATGATTTACTTATTCAAGATAAAATGATAGAAACAGATGTTTCTTTTCAAGAAATGATTGATTTTATTTTAGAATATGGAGAAAACAAAGACTATCAATCTATTTTTGATAGATTAAAAGGATAATTTTGAAAAAAATTTATATTACTAAACTTGATTCTGAATATACAGATACAATATCGATAGTAGAACATAATAGATTTCCTCAAAAATGTAATGTAATACATAAATATTGGAAAGATTTAGATTTACCTAAAACTTTACCAACTATTAATATGTATGAATCATTAGTTTTACCAGTTGAAAAAGACTTAGCTAAAATCTCAAAATTCCCTGGTAGAAATGGTTTGATTTGTGCTTCTGGAACAAGTGAGTGGGCAGGTTCTTCTAAAATGCTTACTCATTTAGATCCAAACTATGATACAAAAAATATTACTATGGGATTAGTAAATATTGCTACTGGTATGAGGGCTAATAAATTAGGCTTTACTGATTATATAAGTTCTGATGCAAGTGCTTGTGCCAGTTCTTTAAAGGCCATTTATGAAGCACAATTACTTTTAAACTCTGATGAGCTTGATAGAATATTGATTTTAGGCTGGGATGACCAGATAAATAATAGTACTCTTGAGGTATTTGGTATAACAAATGCTTCTTTAAAATTAAAAGACGAAGAAGCTGGAAAAATCCCTTCTGCTTTTGATAGTAAAAATGGAGGTTTCAGAATTGGTCATGGTATGGCTTATTGTTTATTAGAAACAGAAGAATCTATCAAAGAAACTAAAAACATACCTATTGCTGAATTAATATCTTCTAGTTTTGGAGGGGAAAGCAACTCTAATCCATTAGGAATTAGCCCTAATGGATATATAAAACAAATTAAAAATGTTCTTAAAAAATCTGGATTAAAACCTGAAGACATATCTTTCATTAAAACTCATGGAACTGGAACAACTTTAAACAATAAGGCTGAAAAAGAAGCTCTTGAAACTATTTTTGGAGATTCTTTTATAGCTACTTCTTACAAAACAGAAATTGGACATACTATGGGAGCATCAGGTTTAATAGAATTAGACATTGCTTTAAAAGATGCTGCTAATAATAAAATAAGAGGTATTAAAAATAGAACTGAGGTAGATGATGTTTTTTTAAGTAAAGATATTGAGAAAAAGGATATAGATTATATTCTTTGCCTTTCAAGCGGAATGGGTAATGTTTTTGGTGCTTTTATAGTAAAAACTAATAAGAATATAAGGAAAAAATAATAATGTCTATTTATATAAATGATAATTGTATCTGTTGTGATGCCTGTGTTGAACTTTGTTCAAAAAAATCTATTTCATATGATAAAGAAAAAGATTTTTATATTGTTAACGAAGATACTTGTAATGAATGTAATAATGAAAGTTTTATCTTATGTGCTTCAATTTGCCCCATTGAAAACTGTATTGTTTGGGGACAACCAAATAAAGACTCTAAATTAAATAATAAATTGAGAGGAAATACTGGAGAAAAGGTTGACAATTGATTTTAAATCTAAAACAAAAAAAAGTAGTAGATAGCTCAGGAAAATCATTATCCAACATTGCTGGCCCCGGTTCTGGAAAAACTTCTACTTTAATTGAAAAAATAAAAAAAATAGCTGTTGAAGAAGGCATTGAAAGTCTATATAAAACATTAGTTTTAACATTTACTAATTCAGCAGCTATTGAAGTAAGAGAAAGAGCTTTATCTTCAATAACTGGATTTAATCCTTATAAATTATCTTTTGGAACTTTTCATTCTATTTTTAGATTGCTTATATTAAAAGAAAATGGATATGATAAGATAGGATTTACTCACAACCCTACTATTTTCACTCCTTCTGAACTAAATAGACATTTTTTAATGCTAACTTTTAATTATTTTAATAAAAATTACAAAGAACTTTTCACTTTTATAAAAGACTTGGGTTTTGAAGACAATGTTAAGTTTAATAGAACTTTATTAAAAAAAGAATTTTTAGAACCAAAAACTCTTTTAAATCTTTTAGACTTTGAAGTAAATAGATTAGTAGCTAATGACATGTCTAATTTAAATAATTTGCATGATTTAAATAAATTACTTATTAGCAAAACTATTAACAGAGCAATAGATAAATACCTTTCTAATATTGAACAAGAAGAAAACTCTCTATTTGGAAGAGGTCTTTTAGTAGCTTACAATTCAAATATTATAAATAAAAAAGATATTGAAATTATACTAGATTCATTACTTTCTGAACTTCTTGATATAAAATTCAAACAAAGCATTTTTTCATTTGGAGATATTATGAGTACTACTCTTTTTATTCTTGTAAAAGAAAAAGACATAGCTTTGAATATAAGAAATTCTTTTAAATATGTTTTTGTAGATGAATATCAAGATACAAACACAATTCAAAAAGAAATCTTAAAACTAATCTATAATAAAAATAACATATGTGTTATTGGAGACCCATATCAAAGTATTTATTCTTTTCTTGGAGCTAATGTAAGAAATATTCTTGAAGCAAAAAAAGACTTCAATGCTGAAATAATTCAATTAGTTGAAAACTATAGAAGCAATGAAAATATTGTTGAGCTAACTAATTACATAGCATCAAACATGACTGAAAAACTGGAAGAATGGAAGCCTTGTGTCAGTTCAGGTAATAAAAATAATAATAAAATCAACATCTATTCTTTTTGTGAAGAAAAAGAACAAAGGAATATTATTATTGATATTTTAAATAATAGAGCTTCAGGAGAAACTATTGGTATTCTAAATAGAAAAGGAAATGACTTTATTACAGAAGGTTTCCTTAGTAGTTCAAATTATCAATACAATAAACTTGGAGGTCTTTCTTTAAAAGAAAGTGTAGAAGTTCAAACTCTTGTTAATCTTTTAAATTTTATCATAAATCCTAACAAAGCTTTATCTTTTCTTTTTATTGTTGAAAAAGTAAGTGGTATTGGAACTTCTTCTATTTCTAAATATCAAGAAGAACCTGATGGAAAAATATCTCCAAAAATAGTTAAATTAATTAAAGAGATTGAGGATTTAAGAATTTTATTAAAGTCAAATAATAATCTACATTCTTTTTTTCATGAAATAAAAACTTTTTACTTCAAAACTTTTTTTGGAAAAATTAGCAAACCTTGGAAAAATGATAGAATTGAAGAAGCTGAGCAAAAAATAGACATTGTTTTAGAAGAATTAATGGAAAGAAAAAACCTCCAAGAAATTGAAAACTTTTTAAATGAATATCTTCTTAATGACAATGACATTAAAAATAAAGATAAAAAAGACATAACTGTTTCAACTATTCATAGCGCCAAAGGATTAGAGTGGGATCATGTTATTCTAATTGACTGGGGATATGGTAGCTTTAAAAGAGATGAGGAGGCTGAAGCTGAAAGATTAAACTATGTTGCTATTAGTAGAGCAAAAGAAAATTTAAGTATATTATCTGAAGAAAATATATTTGGGATTCCACAAGAATATATTGAATCAGAAACTAATCTTTTTAATAATAATCAAACAAAAGCTTCTTTATCTAATATAATAAGATTTGGTAAATTTAAAGGTCAAGAATTTTCAAAATTACCTAGAGACTATTTATTTTGGCTATGGGATGAACAAAGCTCTTTAGTTTATAGAAAGCTTCTTAATAAGCAAGAATTAATTTTAATTCAATCTATATTAAATTTGTAATTAATTAAAAGGATTTTAACTTTGAAACTTTTTTTTTCTTTTCTTCTTTTAGTTTCTTTTTCTTTTTCCCAAGAGTGTATTAACTACTACAAAAAATTAGACAATCTTTCTAAAAGAGAATTTATTTCTCTTTGGAAACTTAAAGAAGCTGAAAAATATTTTATATCAGAATCTTTAATTGAGGATTGGTATATTTATGAAATAGAAATTCCAAGTTATTCTATTAAAACTTGGTTCTCTAATCTTCTTAACAACTCTGATATAAAATATTTTCATCTATTAAGACATTGCAATAGAGAACTTAACACAATAATATTGAAAGACTATCCTCTTTTCATTAAATATTTTTACAAACCAACAGAGGCTGAACAACTTATTGCCATTAATAAAAATATTTCTTCTTTGATATATATTTCTAACCCAACTGAAAAGGTTCAATTAAAAGCTGTAAAAAAATATTTAAAAGCAGCTGATTACATAAAAAAAATCCATCCCAATGTATTAAAGTACTTAAAAAAACATAAATTTAAGTCAGCCACTAATTAATATTTATTGACTTCTTCTTTCTTTTTAGTTACAATTCCTTAATAAAAAAAAGGAACAATATGAAATTCTCTCAACATTACAATTCTCTTATTTTTAAGGTAAATGAAGCCTTGGAATATTCAAAAGAAATTATGATTTCTTTAAATGTTTATAACAAAGTTGAAGCAAGTAACAATGACTTAATTGAATTGGAATTAGAATTAACAGCTTTCAATAAAAGAGTAGCTAATCTTGATTTAACTAACAAAGAAGACCTGTTTCAGCTTGAAGAAACTCTTAATTCTTTTTTAATTATTTTATCAAAGCCAATTTTTTCTAAATTACTTTCTTTAATAAAAGTTAAAGAAAAAGATTTATCTTTATTTTCTTTAATTAAAACAAAACAAATAAAATTTTAGCACTATTTATTTGTTTTTAAGGGCATTTTAAGCCAATTTCTTGTAATATATTCATTACATATAAAATATACAAGGAATTAAACTATGCAACTCTCAGAATCAAAACTTAGAAGCTTAAAAAAAGAAGAACTTCTTAAAATTATCAATAAAAAAACAAGTAAACCTGAATTAATTAAATTAATTTTAAATAATAAATTAGCAATTGAAGACTCACCTTTAAATTTAAGCGCTTATTTAGATAACATTAAATTTAAACAATTTATTAACAAAACTGTTAAACTAAGAAAATATTCAAAAGAAAATAGACAAATATTAAAAAAATGGGAAGCCACTTTTCTAAAAAATGGAGTTCTAGAAATTATTACTTTTGACTCTAATAACCATTTTATCTCTAAATTAGAGCACAACATTTCTTCTAACGAATTAAATTTACTATATAAGAATGGCTTATCAAAAGGGCTGTCAAAGGTTATTAAAAATAATTCTTTTTAATAAATTATAATTTTCAATTATAATTTATCCTTTATAATTTATTTAAAGAACTTATAAAAAGGACAAATTATGAAAAAAATTATTACAATTATGCTTTTATCTCCTATTGCTTTACTTGCTAATTCAAACGAAGTAGTTTCTAAAATAATAGATGGGGATACTATACAAATGAATTCTGGAAAAATCTATAACTTAGCAAACATAGATGCCCCAGAATTTAAACCAAGTCAAAAACTTTCAAATGATTCTTACAACTCTTCTCTTTTACCTGGTTCAATGAGAAACTATGGAAGAAGTGTAAAAAATCTTCTAACTAAAACTATTGTTGGAAAATCTGTAAATGTTACTTTAAACTCTTCAGGAAAAGCTACTATCAATGTAGATGGTTACAATCTTAATAAAGAATTAGTCTCTTCTGGTTTAGCTGTTTCTATTGATTCTACTTATGAAGATGAAGCTTTTAATGCTGAAATTAAATCAAAAGGTTTTTGGAAGCTTGATGATAAAATGATGATGACTTTAGCACCTGGAAAAGCAGAAGACTTTGACTTTATTGGAACTGGTCAAACTACCGTTCATTTCTTAGGAAAAGATTTTGAAATTAAGCAGTCTAGAACCTTTTACAGCTAATCTAGCATTTAAAAAAAGAAGTACTATTTAAAAAGCTCTTCTTTTTTTATTATTAATTAAAGTTATTTTATTGTTTAAAAATAACTTTTCTATTTCTTTTGGAATTTGATAATCCATATCTTCTATACTTAAACTTATTTCTTTTAAATTTTCAAAACCTAATAGAAATTTAAAAAAACCTATTTTTAATTTTTTTGGATTCTCTAACTTAACTTTAGTTAAGTTTTCTTTGAAAAAAGACCATTCTAATTCCATTAAGCTTCTATTTCCTATTTCATATTCTTTTTGAAATTTTACTTCTAAAGCATTTTCTAACAACATTCTTTTTTTTATTTCACTTACTTTTCTTTTCATTATTAACCTTTACAAACTTTTAAAATTATAGCTTTTTTCATTTTAAAAGTCAATAAATTTTAATAATGGAAATATAAGAGAATTAAATGGAATTATAAAAAAAACTTATATTAAACTTGTTATTTTTTCTTTTATATACATTACTTGATAATTTCTGGATTGTTGTATTTGAGATACTTGATTAACTTCTTTTGCCAAAGAAGTAGTTTCTTGATTAACTTCTTTTGCCAAAGAAGTAGTTTCTTGATTAACTTCTTTACTCTCTATTTCATTTTGAATGTTTTTATATTCTTCTACTTTTTCTTTTGAAATTGATTCCATTCTTGATAGAATGAAATTATTAAAATCTAGATTTTCAATAGTCATTAAAACCCTTTTATTTTTTATTAAAGTTATTTAATTATATTTTTAAAAATTAAGTCAAAAGTTTTTATATAATTCTGGATTAATACTTTTCCACCTTCTATGAGCCCATAACCATTCTTTTGGGTTTTTTAAGATTTGTTGTTCAAGATTTTCTACATAATAACATACATTCTCTTTTATATTTTCTTCTTTATTTTCTTTTTTTGATTTAAAAGGCTCTTTCCAGTCTATTTCATAAGAATCAGACTCATATATATATTTAATACCTATATATATGATTTCAGTATTTCTTTTATAAGAAAGCAAACCTGCTGTTTTTAAAAAAGGAGTTTCTTTCTTAAAAAAGTCACATATCACTGCAGATTTAATATCAACATTTTGGTCTGCTAAAAAAAGTATATTTCTCTTTTCTTTTAATGAATTTAACAAATTCTTCAAAGCATTTTCTTTATCAAATATTTTGGCTCCAAACCTTTGCCTTTTCTCTTGAATATATTCATACAATTCTTTTTCTTTTTGAGGCTTAGCAGAACAATCAAGTTTCTTCACTGTAATTGATAATCTTTGAAGCATTATTTCCCAATTACTATAATGACTTGATACAAATATATAATTATTTTCTTTTATTAGATTTATTAATTCTTTTTCTTTTTTGATTTTTACTTTTTCTTTTAAGTCTTTCTCTTTATAATTTGAAAGCTGTAAATAATTTAAAATAGTAGTAAACAAACCTTCATTTATATTTAAATAACTTTCTTTTAAACCAGTGTATTTTAATTGTTTTTCAACAATTTTTTTATGTTTTTGATCCACTATAGTTAATAGTATTGATAATATTTTTATTAATTTAAATTTTATATAGTTTATTCTTACTAATTTTTCAATGATTTTTATTAAATAGAACATATATATACACTCCTTACTTAACTATATGTATATCATTACTAAACATTTCTTTGTTCAATACTTCTTTTTCTTTTTTACATTCTAATTTTTTTGTATATACTAATATTTCTTTATCAGATTTATCCCAAACAAAATCAAAGTACTTATATAACTTCCATTCAAAATCATTTAATTCTCTTCTTTTTCCAACATATTTTTCTATATTGACAATATTCTTATCATAATAACTAGAAATTATTTCATCTATCTCTTTATATCTTTTATTTTGATTTTTAAAATCATTCATAACACCTCTAATTAATATTGGAGGTTTTGTTTTTTTCAGTAATTTTTTTAAATTCTTTTTTACATATTTAAAAATTAATTCTTTTACTTCTTTTTCTTTTATATATTTTTGAATTGATTTACCTGTATTAATATCAAAACCATTTGGCTCTTCATAATAAAAATCATTAGTTAAGCTCTTTGGAACAGCAAAATACCCAAAAGAATAAATAGGTATTTTCAAATCTTTAGTTTCCCCTATATAATAAAATTTAGTTATGATTTCTATTTTTACATTATTAGACAAATTTAAATTCAATACTGTGTCTTTTTCAGTTTGGTCTTTTAGAAACAATTCGGTGCAATAATAATGACTTGGATTTCTTTGGATTTCTACCTCTAATTTATTGCTTAATAAATATGTTTTACCTAGTATTTTTTTCATTTATTATTCCTCTATGTAAACTTCATTCATTATTTTAGGGTCTTCATAAACTTTTTCTAAACTAACCCAACTTTCTTTACAAGTACTATTAGTAGCTACTTTTCCATTACCAATATTTCTATTATTTTGATATATTGAGACTCTTTTCTCAGGAGTTGCTCCATCACAAGTTCCTCCATTTAAAAGCACTGCCCATTTATCTTTTGACTTCATTACCTTTGTTACTTCAAATGGATTCATTAGTCTATTTCTTACTTTATACAAAGCATTTCCTAAAGCTCTATTTATTAAATCATCTCTTTTATATATTGTCATTTCTCTAGGATAATATTCTAATTCTCCAATTGATTCAAATGTATTAGCATAACCTTCTTTTACAAAGAAAGAACCATTACTTTCTACTTTTACTTTTATTTTTACCTTATATTCTTCTTGATAATAACCATAATTCCTTACTCTTTTATATCTTTCAGGAGTTTTTGAATATAATTCATATTCTTTTCTAGAAAGCCTATATCCTCTTTCAGTTTTTTGATATTTTGGGTTATGTCTAAAATCTTTATACATTAAAAGATTTAATTCATATTCTCTTTTATATCTTTCATATTCTTGCCTTTCTTTCTTTTGTTTAGGAGTTTCTTTTTTGTAATATCTTCTTGGAGGTATAAAATCAATAGTCTTAACTATACTATCTAAATATATGCTTAACTTAGCATCATTAACTTCTTGGTTTGTTTCAAATAAATTGTGAAAATTTTTATTGTATTTTAAGAGATTTTCAAATTCTTTTTTAGATAGATAATTTGAATTAGTTTCTAATTCTAAACTTTCATAAGAAACTTTAGGTTTGGTTTTTAATATTTTATCTTTATTTAGCAGTTCTTCTTTCATTTCATATTTTTTGAAATCTATTTTAGTAGAACAACCATTAAATAAAAATATAAATAATATAAAAAATATTACTTTTATTTTCAACATCAAAACTCCTTCTTTCTTTTATTTTATTAAAATAATAATTAAACCCGACTTAAATAGTATGAAAGATTTTGATTCTATTTAATAGAACCATCTCCATTTAGCAAAATAAAGCAGAAACCCTCACCCTTTAAGGTGGGGTAATTCAGAAAGAGGTAATTCAGTTAATATACTTTACTTTTACTTTTATTTTTTCAGTTATCTGCTTTATTACTTCCGAAGAAGCTGTTGAGGCATCTATTCTAACTTTCCATTCTTGATTTCCAGTTAGTTCTTCATTTAAAAAGGCTGCCGTTCCTAATTTACCAACAGTTTGAAAATAAGTTCCAGTAGTTGAGTTTCCAGTAGTAATTAATTTTGATTCTGTTCCATTAGGAGATATTAATGTCACATTCATTTTCTTTGAATCATTTGAACTTCCTAAATTTAAATAAACTTCTACCCATAATACTTTTCCATTAACAGGACCTGCAGTAGTTATACTGATTTCTTCTCCATCTGTAAATGAATAAGGCAATTGAATTGAACTAAAAGCTTCTATATCTGCTTCTGTATATTCCTTATTCTCTCCTATCTTTTTATAGTTATTATTTAAACAAGCATCTATCATACCTTTTGGATTAACTAAACCAAATCCATAATCTTCACTATGAATTAACCCTGATGAATTTTGAATAGCATTTACATCATCTTTGAATGGTAATGCTTGCTCTGCAGTTAAAATCTTCAATTCAGTTGAAGTTAAAGTAGGACAAGCCTCCAATACTAAAAATAAAGAACCAGATACAGTAGGAGCAGCAGCAGACGTTCCATTCATAACAAATGTATAATTTCTATTAGTATCCTCTTCCCATGTATATTGACTATTACTCTTAGTTTCATCTGAAACTTTAGTAGAAGCTCCTGGAATACCTGTTGTTCCAATAGTATTTCCATTAGAGTAATAATTTCCAGAAAGTCCAGTTATCCATACAGAAGAACCTGGACTTGAATAAGAAGCATATGTTCCTTTTGAGTTCAATGCTGCTACTGTTATTGTTTCCCAAATATTTGTAAATAAAGAATAAGAAGCCTCTCCTCTTGAAGAAACATAATTACAATGTTCTCTTGAATTACCTGCTGAGAATACAAAACTTTTCCCTAATCCATTTCTACCATTTTTAAATGCATCTATTAAAGCATCTTCCATTAAGCTATATGGGTAAGAATTTTTCAAACCAGCACAATTACCATAACTATTATTGGCAATTGCAACATTATTGTAATTATCTTTTTGAGATTCTTCATATTTATAAGCATTTATAAATGAAGATATATATCCTGAACTTAAAGCATCATTAAATGCTATTTTTCCAAAAGGAGCTACTCCTCTTACACCTTTTCCATTAAAACCTCTTGCTCCCATAATTCCACCTACCATTGTTCCATGGTTTTCATTTACTCCTCCTGCAGGAGTAGTGTCTGAACTATCAGAGTTAGCATTACTATAAGTGGCACCAGTATATAAATTCGGAGCTAAGTCTTCATGCTTAATAGCTCCTCCCTCATCAATTACTTGCATTACTAAATTGTCTTGACCATTGTTATAGCCCATATAACCAATAGACCATGCTTCCTTAGCTGTCAAATGAACTCCTGGAACAGTATAATAAGAACCATAATAATTATTATTTGCTGTTGCTTCTTCATTTCTTAAATGCCATAAATTATTTATAAATTGGTCTCCAACATTTTCTTGACCATTATTAATAAGATTATCATCAAAACCATCAATCAAACCATCATTATCTTGATCTCCATCCATTGGATTAGTTCCAATTAGTTCTTCAATTTCATTTGGAATAAAATCTTCATCATAGTCTAATTCATTTTGATATTGAGCTTCTTTTTTCATTTCAAAATTAACTTTTCTATTAACATCTGAGTTATTAGCATTTGAAATTATTTCAAAAGACAAATTATAAACCCCTTCTCCTAAATCAACAGTAGGAGAATAATCAATATTAAATATTCCAGAATCATATGATATTTGAGTTTTAGTTAATATATCAGCTTTAATAGTTTCATATTCAGCATCGCTATAACTTACTTCTCCTAAATAATCTATCATTGATAATTTATAAGTAGCTTCTCTTAAGTTTAAAAGACCAGAAATATCTACTAAAAACTTATTATTATTATTACAATTGTAATCATCTTCATAAGTTTTTATCTGAGTTTGAAGTTTATTATTTTCATTATCAAAATTAACAGTAGTAGGGTCTAATACAAATCCCTTTTTGATATATGAAACTTTTTGACTTACAACTTCTTCTTCATTTTCAACATAAGATATTAAATAATTAGATATAGTGTTTGAACTATAATTTAAATCAGAAGACTTTTTACTTACTTTTAATTGATATTTATTTGTTGAAGAATCTAATTTAGATAAAGATACATTGTCTTCACTTTGAATTTGAACAACTTCTCTTTGCACAGAACAATTTTCTTTAAATTTATTTATTGTTTTTAGATTTTCCATACTTAAAGCATTTACTTTTATTTTTTCAAAGTCATTTGAATTAAATAAATATTCTTCTTTTTCTCCTTCACTATTAACATATTCAGTATAAGCATTAATTACTTGTTCATCAGCATAAGCAACATTTAAGTTATTTATACTTTTTTCTATTACTTCTCCATTTCCTAATTTGAAATCAAGAGATTTAAATGATATCTTAGTTGATTTAATTTTATCGTCATCTGATTTTAATGATATTTGATATTCATATATTCCTTTAGATATAACTTGATTATTTTCATCAAATACATAAGAAACTCCATCTGATTCCTTTTTAACTTTTAAATCTATTTTTTCTGGACCACTTAATTGCTCAACAGTTAAAATATCATAGAAGCTATCTATTAAATTAAAATCTTCTTTAGTTCCTTTATTGTCTATACCTATTCTTCCTATTAATTTTAAATTTTCATGAGTTTGTTCTTGAACAGTAGTAGAGTTAAACTCCCAATCTATATATGTTGCAGCTCTTTCAGCATTGTAATTTTGAGTTTTACTTAAAATTCTACCTAAATGATCTTTTATATATATTGTTATTTGGTAATTACCATATATATTATCAATAGCTAATTTATGTTCAAAACTAGCTGACCAATCAAATAATTTAGTTACTACTTCCCCAGAATCATTTTCAGCAGGTTTTGTTACCTCTACTTTCCAAGTTCTTATATTTTCAGTAGCATTTTTTATTACTATTTCTTTTGAAGAATTTTCTGTTATCACTGCTCCATTATTTTCTGTTATTTCCTTTACTTCTCCAATATTTATATACTCTGTTTTTCTTAATGTGTTTCCATAATAATCTTTTATATAAGAATACATTCTATACATTCCAGCTGGCACATTTACTTTATACTCATCTGAAGATTGCCAACCTGATCTATACCATGTACCTGTTACCATATCATTCATATAGAAATAATAATTAGGAGCTTTTTCTGTTTTATTTTTTAAAGTTGCTATTTTAGTTTCTTCATTATATTGAACTTCTACTCCTAAGTTTTCTTTTATTGAAATAACTTCACCAAACTCTTTAGTTTCATACTTTCTATAAATATTGTTATCATAAGCTTTTACATATGAATAAATTTTATATGTCCCAGAAGGCACAGTTGTTTTAAATTCATTATTAGATATCCAACCTGAATAATATGATTTACCAGTTGCACTATTTCTTATATAAAAATAATAACTAGCTGCTCCATCTGTTTTATTTGAAAGTATTAATTCTTGAGATAGATTATTATATTGTCCTTCTACTCCTAAGTTTTCTGTTATAGTAGGTATTTCTCCTACTATTTGTTCTTCAACATATCTTAATGTTTGATTCATTTGATTTTTTATATAAGAATAAATTTTATAATTTCCAGCTGGTATATTTGCCTTATATTCATTTGTATTCAACCAACCTGATCTATAATACTTTCCAGTAACAGTATTTCTAATAAAATAATAATAACTAGAAGCCCCATCTACTTTACTTATTATTTTTGCCTCACCATTAGTAGCATCATAAGTTAAATTAAAACCTGTATTTTCTGTAATTAAATTGAAATCTCCTACTGTTTTAGTTTCTACTTTTCTAAAAGATTTATTATCATAACCTCTTACATATGAATAAATTTTATACATTCCAGCTGGTATATTTGCCTTATATTCATTTGTATTCAACCAATCTGATCTATAATATGTTCCAGTGCTTAAATTATATAAAAAGTAATAATATTTATTAGCATTTGCTGTCTTATTTGTTATTGAAACTTCTTTTGTAACTTCATTATATTGAACTTCTACTCCTAAGTTTTCTGTTATAGTAGGAATATTTCCAATAGTTTTAGTTTCATACTTTCTTAAGATTTGACCATTTGCATTTTTTATATAAGAATAAACTCTATAAACCCCAGGAATCACATTTGATACATTCCAATTTGCATTTTCTAGCCATCCTGAACTATAACTACTATAATTACTAATCCCTCTAATTTGAAAATAATAATTACCAGCATTTGCTGTCTTATTTTCCAAAGACAACTCTTTACTAGCTTCATCATAAGAAGTATTTACTCCTAAGTTTTCTGTTACTACAGAAGCATTTCCTGCTTTTATTTCATTTATAGTTCTTGTCCAAGAACCATCTTGTTCTATAACATAAGAATAAACTCTATAAACCCCAACTGGTATAGTAATTTCATAAATATTAGTAGTTTGCCAACCTGTTCTATAGATTTGATTATTTCCCTTATTTATCAAATAAGTATAATAATTTTTCCCATTCTCTGAATTAATGATAGTTAAATTTTGAGTTAATTCATTGTATTCAGAAGAGACTATATATTGCTTGTCAACTATATTGATTTTTTCATTAGTATCATTTTTAGAAAAAGCTAAGTTTCCTTTAAGAATAGAAAACTCTTTTGACTCTATATCTTTTATATCTATTTCTGTTGCTAACACAGTTGATATTGATATAATTGTTGATAATAATATTTTAGTTATTTTTTTTGACATTTTATTTCCCTTCTATAAATATTTAATTATTATAGAGCTTTTTACTTTTTTTGCTTTTTAATTTGAATTTTTTAAGTTTGTTTTTATTTTCTTTTAGATAATATTGATTTAAATTATTAGGAATCTAAAATATGTTTAAATGTGATAATGAAAAATGTGAACACACTGATAGAAAATTTTTTGGAATATGCCCTTATTGTAAAGAGGGAGTAGGAGTTGAATATGAAGAAGAATCTATAAACTCTATTAATAAATTCAGTAAAAAAAACTCTAAAAATAATAAACAGTCAAGCATTCAAAAACCTATAAAAATACAAGAAGTGTCTAATGATTTCATTGATAGGTTTAAAACTTTTGACTCTCAACTAGATAATGTTTTTGGAGGAGGGGTTACTAAAAATTCTGTTAATTTAATTTCTGGTGAACCAGGAGTTGGAAAATCAACTTTACTCTTACAGCTTATAGCTTTCCTAAAAGATAGAACTCTTTATTTAAGTGGAGAAGAAAGTGATGCTCAAATCAAAAGTAGACATAACAGACTTAAACTTAATGGTGACTTTGATGTTTTAAATGATACTAATTTATCTAATTTAATGCTTTTCTCTGAGAAGTATGACAATATTGTTATTGATTCTATTAACACTATGTATGTTCAAGAAGTTGATGGAAGCCCAGGGGGAGTTTCACAAATTAAAGCTTCTACCCACCTTCTTATGGAATTGGCTAAAAGACTAAATAAAACCATATTCATTGTTGGTCAAATTAATAAAGATGGGTCAGTAGCTGGACCTAAAACATTAGAACATATGGTTGATACTGTATTATCTTTTGAAAATTTTGATGAAGCTGGAAAATATAAAATACTATCTCCTGTTAAAAATAGATTTGGTTCATTATTAGATACTGCTATTTATCAAATGGAGGAATTAGGTTTAGTTTCTATACAAGATCCTTCTATGATTTTAATTGATGATGAAGAAACTCAAAAATTTGGCTCTGCCATTTCTTTAATACAAAAAGGAAAAAGACCTTTTTTCATTAATATAGAAGCTTTAGTTGATGAAACAAGTTCAGAAAAAACTTTTAATCAATCTATTGGTTTTGAACAAAAAAGACTTATTCAAGTTTTAACCATTATGTCTAAATATTTAAAATTTTACAGTGGAGATAAAAATGTATTTTTAAATATTGCTGGTAAAATATCATTAAAACAAGGAGAAGGAAATAATATTGATTTAGCTGCTATAGTAGCTATTTTATCTTCTTGTTATGAACTACCTGTTGATAAAAATTTAATTTTTCTAGGAGAAGTTGGACTAAATGGTTCTATAAGAGCTTCTGGATTTGAAAAGGACTTTATCAAATTTGCAAAAGGCATAAATCCAGATTTTAAAATTATTTGCAAAACTACTAATTTTAACCATATTTCTGATATATTTAATTTCAGAGATTTAGAATTTAAATTTTAATAAAAAGGAATACTATGAGTAATAAAAAAAGACAACAAGAAGAACCCAAACAAATAATTGTAATTAGAAAAGATTTAAATATGCCTCCAGGTAAATTAGCTGCCCAAGTTGCTCATGCTTCAACAGGGGCTCTTCTTGAATTTGCCCAAAGAACTGAAAATTCAATTTCTATTGAATACCATGATAATCTTGCTTTGAAAAATTGGTTAAATAAAAGTTTTACCAAAATTGTTTTATATGTTAAATCAGAGGAAAAATTATTAAGTGTATTTAAAAAAGCAAGGGAAGCAGGAATTGCTTCTTGTCTTATTACTGATGCTGGATTTACTGTTTTTAAAGGAGAACCTACAAATACTTGTATTGGTATTGGACCTTGCTATTCAAAAGATTTAATAGGTATCTCTGATAAATTAAGAGTTCTTTGATTTATGAGCATAGCCTTTTTATTATCTACTACAAAAGATAAAGATTTTATTATAAATTCTTTAAAAGAAGAAGAAGATAATCATTTTTTATTTATAAATTTATGTAATAATCCATATTTTTATGAAGAATATGAGAATTCACTACATACTGTTTTTGAAAAAAAAACTAATGATTTTTTTATCTGGAAAAATGATTTAAATAGAAGAAGAATACTTGATTTAATTATTGAAAATGGAATTGCTTTTAATAAAAAAAGACTTATTAGATTTTTAAATTTATATAATAAAGAAGGCTCTATTTTTAGAAACCCTATTTTTGAACCAAGTTTATTACTTAACTTAAATTTAAAACCTTTAACTAAAAAAACATATAAATGGCTTATTTCTGTTTTTATCAATTATCAGGAATTACCTTCTGAATTCATATCTATTTATTTTGAACTATTTAAATCACTAGAGGTTGAAGACTATTGGAAAAATGAAGATTTAATAAAATTACTTTATACTTTAATGGCAAGGCATAAAAATACTAACTCAGACATACTTAAAGCATTGTCTGAAATGTCAAGCCCCGATATTCTTGAAGCATTAGAATTAAGAAAAATTGATTATTCTTAATTTTGATGTTTTTATTTTATAATAATATTAAAAATTAAGGATTTTATTATGGTTGAAAATTTTACTTTAGATATTGATTTTAATTCTAGCATTTTTGCTGACAATGAAAAAAAACAATATACAGAACAAATATTAGAAAAGTTTGACATTGAGCTTAATATTGTTAATGATAGACAAGCTTTTATTACAGGGGAAAGAGAAAGTATCATGGAATTTTTTAGAGAAGAGTATAATTGGAGAGAAGATTTAATAAGAGATACTTATCCTGAACTTTATTATGACATAAAACAAAAATCTATAATTTACTCTAAAACACTTGGTTTTAAAAATTTAAGAGACTATTGTTTGCATTTTCAATGTACTGAAACTAATATTGTTTACAATGTAGTTTCATTCCCTGATTTAAAAGATTTATCTGAAGCCCCTTTTTTAATTGATAACAAAAAAGGAACAAATATACACCTTCAAAGAAGCCATTCTTCTAAAAAGAATTTTGAAGACACTTATGAAAAAGTTCAAGTTTTTCCTACTTTAATAAAAAATGATAAAGACTTAATTGATTTCTTCTCAAAAGTTCTTGATTTAATTGAAAAAGATAAGTTAAAACCATCATCTGAAGATATAGAATTTGACATTTATTTAGATTCTATTAATAAAAAGAAAGAAAAAGCTATTAAAAAAGAGTCTTCAAAAAAAGATTCTTCAAAAAAAGATTCTTCAAAAAAAATAATTTAAAAACATAGTATATTTCTACCCTACTACTGACTTGTTGAACAAATAATTAAAAGGGTAGTTAGAATACTTGAGGTGCATACAAAACACTTCAAGTAAAAAACATGGTGGGACAAGATACTTGCCATATGTATATACCCAATTCTATTAAATTAACTCAATTAAGATATTTATCTAATATACGGTGTAAAATAGGTGCTCTAAGTCTAATAGGTCAGTAGTAGGGTATTTTTATTTCATTGTTGGAGCAGGTTTTTGACCAGTTATTGATTTTGAATAATTATAATCTAATTTTTCTTTAGATAGCCTTTCTATATCTTCTGAGCTTAATTTGTCATTATGAATAATAAAATCTTCAAAACAATTTAAATTTTTATAATAATTATTTTCTATAATGTAATTATCTCCAATTTTTTTTGCTTTTTTCCTTGCTTCTTTTATATTTTCTTCTTCTATTTCCAAATCAAGAGAAACAATAGTTCTTCCAGAACTATTTGTTAAAGGAACAGTTATAGAAAAATTTTTTCTATAAACTTCTTCTATTTCTCTTTCTTGAACTGATGCTCCAGCATAATTTAGTCTTGATGTCCCAGAAGGCGTTTTTGACTCTATTAATGCTTGATATTCATCTATAATTAAAGTATTAATATCTTGAATTGATTCAAAACCAGCAGCAATTATTTTAATTTTTGTTTTTTCACCTTCATCTAAAATAATTCCATAACCTTTTTCATTTAATTCTTCAATTGATTTTTTAAAAAGAGCATATTCTAATACTTTACTATGCTCTCTTTTTAATTCATATTTTAATTCTACTACTTTTACTACTTTTTTATTCATTTCTTTTCCTTTTTTTTATTATACCTTTTTATTTTTTTTCTTGTAATAACTTAAAAAATCCTTTCTATTTTTTATTTTCTCTTACCAAGTCTTTGATTTTTTGAATGTTTTTTTTTCCAGGTAAATTTTCAACAGAAGAAGACACATCTATTCCATAAAAACCAAGCTTTTTTATTTTTTGAATGTCAGAAACTTCTATTCCTCCTGCTATTATTATTTTTGAACAATCTACCCCATTAAACAATGATAAATCTACTTTTACTCCTTTACCACCATATTCAGGAATATAACTATCTACTATTTTGTAGTCATCTTTATACTTATCTAAATCTTTTTTATTTTGTACTCTAACTACTTTAATTGTTTTTATTTTCAATTGCTTTAAAAAATCTTTTTGAGGTTCAAAATAAATTTGAGCCATATCTACTTTTGATCTTTTTACTATATCTTCTATTTCTTCTTTTTCCATATCTGCAAAAACTCCAATTGTTTTTATAAAAGGAGGTAATTTCTTTATAATTTTCTCAGCTTCTTCTGGAAATATATATTTTTTAGATAATTTATAAAAAACAAAACCTAAAGAGTCAACTCCAGCATCAATTGCCTTAATTGCATCTTCTTCATTTGTAATTCCACATATTTTTATTTTCATTTTTTATTTCTTTATTTAAAATCTTGTTTTGTATAATTATATAATTATACTGCCATACTATTTTCTGAAAAGATTTACTTTTCAGAAAACAATCTTACCCTTGCTTTGCCTTTCCTTGTTTTAACAATAACTAACATCATCCAAAACTTCTTCTTCTTCTATTAGTTCTTTACTAGCTGTTAAAACACCTTTTGTATTTTTATTTTTTTATATAAAGACTCTAATGTTTTTATGCACCAATGAATATCCCCTAGAACATAGTTTTTTATCATTGACTATCCTTTCTTACATTTTATACATTCTAACATAGTTTTTTTATTTATACTTAAGAGAATATGTGGTATAATTACTTATATTATAAAAAAGGATAAAATAATGTTTTTAGTTAAAGCTGTTATAAAAAAAGAAGATATGGAAGAAGTTTTAAAATCATTACAAGATAATGAATTTGAGGGAATTACTATTTTTGAAGTAAAAGGAACTGGCTCTATTAAACAAGGGTTAAAATTAGTTGATAATCTTCAACTTGAAACTGTTGTTGCTGATTTAAATTGTGTTGAGACATTTATTGATGTTTTAAGAGAAAGTTGTTCTAAATGGGAGCATGGTAAAGGAAAAGTTTGGTGGGTTCCTGTTAACGGAATTGTGAGAATTGAAACAGGGGAAAGAAACTTAGAAGCTTTATCTTCTTACCAAAAAATTGATATTAAAACGTCACCACTCTTGGACTCTCTTTCTCATAATTCAATTGACACACCTTGTAGTTAAATAATAATTTTATGAACTTATCAGATTATTCAAATTTTTCAATTTTTGATTTAAATGATAATAAACTTTTTAAAATCAATAAAGATTTTAAGATTGAAGAAATCTCTAACAATAAAAAATATAATTTAGGAACAGTCTATAAAGATTCAATCTTTGACTTTTCTTTATTTAAATTTGATTTTTTAGAACATTTTTTTTCAGTTTCTACTGAAAATAAAATTCAAATATTTAATCCATATCTTTTTTCTTTTGAAGATATGAAAAATATGAAAATGATAGAAATTGAAGCTGAAAGTTATTTTAAAGATTTTAAAAAAATAGAATGCTTTTTAAATCAAAAACATTCTTTTCATTCTTATATTAATATTTTAAGTTTTTCTAAAATCAATCTCATCCAATACGGAAAAAAAATTGAATCTTTTGAAACAACTAATAGTTTTTTATTATCTGAAATTAATCAACAATACATTCTTGAACTTTCAAAAACAGACCCCCTAGAGAAAGAATTTATTTAATTTGCCTTTTTTTAATTTATTTAGTATAATAAAATAACAAATCATTAAAAGGAATATATAAATGAATAAATATTTAAAAATGGCAGCTATAGGGATTTTTTCTTCTTCAATAGCTTTTTCCCTTACTCCTGCTGAGTTAAATAAAAAATCTATCTTTAAAGACACTGGCTCTTTAGTAGATAATGTAATAGAAGTTGATAAAACAGGTCTTTTTTTAGCGTCTGGTAAAGATAAAAATAATAAAGATTTTAAAGTTGGTATTGATAAAGATGCTAAATATCTTTTTTTAATTAAACAAATAATACCTATTATTGAACCTGAACCTATTAATATTTCTACTTTAAAAGGTAAAGAATCTTTCTCTTATGGAAATGGACCAAAAGAACTTTTTGTTTTTGTTGACCCAACTTGTCACTATTGTAAAGAATTTGAAAAATCATGGCCTTCTCTTAAAGAAAAATATACTTTAAAAGTTTTTTTATATGACATTGGTTTAAGTAAATCTACTCCTTCTATACTTAATTATGTATTAGGTTCTGGCTCTAATGAAACAGCAGGAGACAGAGTTATTAAAATAGCACAAGGAGATTCTTCTTGGAAATCTTTCTCTTTACCAGCTACTAAAGCATTAGATGTTGCTGAAAAATTAGATAATTCTAAAAAAGCTGGACAAGCATTAGGAATCAATGGAACACCAGCTGTTTATGATTCAAAAGGTAATCAAATAAAAAATTGGCCTGCTTTATAAGTTTATTTTAAGAAGCTTTTCACTACACTTTTATATAGTTAGGGAGTTTAACTCCCTAACTATATTCTAATATTATACAAGGAGAATTATTTTGAGTAATATTTCACTAGATACTTTAAAACCTTTAATTGCTGAGCAATTAGATGTAAATGAACAAGAGATTTTTGAAGCTGCTAGATTCAAAGAAGATTTAGGTGCTGACTCGTTAGATGTTGTTGAGTTAATTATGGAGCTTGAGAATGAAATGTCTGTTGATATCCCTGATGAAGAAGCTGAAAAATTATTAACTGTTGGAGATGTTCTTTCTTATTTCCAGTCAAAAGAAGATTAATCTTTCATTTTTATTAATTTAAAAAAGGAAGAGTATTTTTACTCTTCCTTTTTTTATTTCTTTCTTTCTTTTAGTATTTTAGAATAAGACTCTACTGTATTTTCTAATACTACATTCTTTTCTGGTTGCTTTTTCTTTGGAACTAATTCTTTCATCTTTTCAGTAATTAATATATCCATAGCTTTTTTATCTACTCCAAGAGCCCCACATTGAGCTTCTAAATCTTTATAGTTTTCATTTATTTCTTCTTCTCTTTCTAATAAAGTCAAAACCATTTTTGAGTTTTCTTCATACTTTTTATTCTCTTCTACTTTATTTTCATTTTTAATTTTATCTTGATATTCTTCTATCAATTCACCTGATATTAATTTTGCATTTTCTTTTTTACTTTTATTTAATTTTACTGCCTGGTAAAATTCAACAGAATCAATTTCATTAGTTTTTAGATCTTCCTTATTATCTTTAATATCTATTTTATTATTATGTAATTCTATTTTTTTATTAAGTAATCTTTCATACAACCCTTTTACTTTATCTTCTGCTTCTGCTTCTGGAAATAATTCATCAATATTAATCAATGTTTCTATTTGCTGTAATTTTCTTTTATCTTCTGTTTTTTCAGACATTTATATTCCTTTTTGATTTTTGTTTTTTCAATATATCATTAATTATTTAAAAATAAGCTTAAAGTTTTTATTTTTACTTTTACTTTTAAGCTTATAATTAAATAAAAGGAAAATTTCATGATTAAACTACTTATTTCTTTTATCTTTACTATTAGCTTAGCTTTTTCTGCAGAAGGAAATTTTAAAATTAAAAAAATATTTGGAGAAGAACAAGTTGAATTTTTTAATGGGAAAGTTGTTTCTTTATATGGTATAGATATTCTTAATAGTGTTCAATCTTCTTTTATAAGTAAATATTCAAATAGACATGACAAATTTGAATGTGAGATAAAGTCTTTTGGAGAAAGTATTTATTTAATGCTTAATAAAGCTTTAATAGGTAAAGAGGTTAAAGTTATAAATATGAAAGATGGGGAATCTATAATTTTTCTAAATGGTAAAGATGTTAATAAAGAAATAATCAAATCAGGATTAGCAGTATCTACAAACCATATGTATAAATTTTTAGATTATGATTCTTATTATACTAAAGTTGGTTTTTGGAAATTAAACCCTGAAATAATGGCAAGTTTAAAAAACATAAGTTTAATACAACAACCTAATAATTTTAGAGATAATGAAGTTTCAATAGCTTTCTTTGATAAAACTTATACTTTTCAATTAAGAACTTATATTAATTTCTTTTCATTAGTTAATTTGAAAAACTAATTCTCAAAGAGCTTTTTACAGCTCTTTCGTTTCTAATAAACTTTCATCCTTTAATATTTCAAAATCAACTCCTAAGTTTTTTAAATATTCAAATACTTTATTAGATTGTTCTTTACCATATACTATATTTTCCTTCCCATCATTTGAATCTGAAAAATCAATATAATCAATAAAATCTTTGTTATTTGAAAGAAATTTAGAAACTTCAACATTTTCTAAATCAGCTATGTTTTTATAAAAATACTCATCAGATAATGACCCTAAGCTTTTTACTGGAACAATACAAACCTTTTCTCTTTTTAAAACTTTACTGCTCTTCTTTATTGTAAAAACTTCCACTTTTCTTTGAGTTTTCCCATGTCTTAATGCTATCAAAAATATATTACCCAATATATGTCCTTTTTTATTTTTATTTTATCTAATAAAAACTTATATAATTATTAAAAAAAACCAAAACTAGTTTTTTCTTTTACTACTTTTATTATTAAATAAATCTTCTTTCTTGTTTATACCTGAACAAGCTACTACAATCTTTTCTTTTTATTTTTTTATTTGCTTTTCTTTAAAACTATTATCATATATTTTATAGAAGTTAAGAAAAAATTAAGATTATTTAAGTTATTATTTATTAAAACTTACTTTAAAGGACCCCCTATATGAAAGACATTAACTTACTTAATTCATTTAAAATATTAGAAGAATCAATTAATTTAAAAATAAAAGTAGACTTTTCTTTTGAAAATAAAGATTACATTCAAGACAATGATAAAAAAATTAAAATAAGTCATTTAAAAACAATGTTTGATAGCATTTTACTTGACAACCTGTCAGAAGAACAGAATAACATTTCTTTTTTACTTTATTTAAATCAATTAAAAAATATAAATTATAAATTTGCTGCTATTACTTTTTCTATCTTTGAAGAAGTTCAAACTGCTAAGAAAAAAAGTCTTAATAATTGGCAAAAGAAAAAGTTAAATGTAGATTTATCAATGATAAATAAATACAATAAAAATAAAAAAATAGGCATTAATTTTGAGTAATTCAACTAATTTTGAACTAATTTTAAAAAATAATATCTCTAAAAAATTAAATCCAAAATTTGAAGAAGTTCCTATTCAAGAAAATAAAGACTTGGGATTTGATTTTTTAAACCAAGATGAAGAAACTACTAATTTTGAAGTAGAGGAAAAAAAAGAAGAAGAAGATGAAGACTTTAATGGAAAAGATTTCTTAAATAATAATTCTTATAAAAAGCCTTTAATAAAAGACAATGATAATTTTAAACTGAAAGAAAAACATTTACATCCTCTTCTTGTTAAATACTTAATGGAAAACGATTACTTCAAAGCTCACTCTAAAACTATTGATCAATCAAAATCAAGAAATACTTTAAAAGGTAGAAATGAATGGGACCATGCTGACATTGTAGCTGTTAGTGAAGAAATACATTTAAATTCACAAGATTTTTTAATGACTGAATTCTTAGACATTGCTAATCAAAATTTTTTAAAGATTTTTTCTTTTGAATTAAAATTAAAAATAGATTTAGCTCATTTAAGAGAATATTTTTTCCAAGCTGTTTCAAATAGCTCTTGGGCTAATGAAGGTTATTTAGTAACTATGGAATTTTCTGGAAATCAAAGAATTATTAAACAAGAACTTAAAAGACTTTCTTCTACTTTTGGAATAGGGGTTATTTTAATTGACCCTTTTGATTTACAAAATACAGAAATTGTCTTTCCAGCAAAAAGAAGAGAGACTCTTGACATATCTTTAATTCATAAGATTCTCACTATCTCTAAAAATAAAGATTTTATTGACTTTATTAAAACAATAACTGATATCAAAAAAACTCAAAGAGTAGTCCCAGAAGACTTTGATGATGTTTTAAATGAAGAAGATTATCATAAACTTTTAAATAATTACTTTGTTAATAATTAAAGTGAAAATGATTATTGGAAATAAAATTGGTTAAGAAAATTAAATTAATGTTTGGGAAGCCTATTCATGGTTGGCTTCCTTTCAATATATATTGTAATAACATATTAACTATGGAAGTAAGGTGCAGTGGAGTTTTTAACCCATTTCAAGATTATGTTGATTTTATAGAGAAGATATCAAAAAGAAACGGAAAGTTTGAATTCATAATAGAGCAAGAAGGTATAATTGGAAAAATTAAAGTAGTAAATAAAAATAAAGTTTTAATAATGACTACTGAAACTTTATCTAATAGGTTTCTTTTAAGAAAAAGAGTAAGTATAATAAATAGAAAACAATTTATAAATGAATTGTCTAGTAAATTAATTAAAGCTTATTTAGAAAATAAAAAAGAAATGAAAAATGAATTTTATGATTTTAGCTTTGATGTTAAAAAATTAAAAAACATATTAAGGAAAAATCTTAACTATGAAGCCAAGATATAACTTTTTCAAAAATTCAATGTATGCCTTTAATGGTTTAAAAGATGTTATAAAAACAGAAAGGTCTTTTCAAATAGAGCTACTTGTATTATTGATAGTAGTGATGCCATATATACTATATTCAGAGTTTTCTTCATTGGAAAAATTATTACTATTTTCCTCATATTTTGGAATATTGATAGCAGAGGCTATTAATAGTTCAATAGAAAGAGTTGTAGATTTAATAACTTTAGAAAAAAATGATTTGGCTGGTAAAGCTAAGGATATTGGGAGCTTAGTAGTTTTACTAAGTATTTTTAATACTATTATTATTTGGCTATATATAGTTTTAATTTAGATATTAAAACTCCAGGTAAATTTAAAAAAAACCTTGCTTTAGCTATGGGATTTTATAAAAATAAAAGCATTGAAATAAAATTAGAATAATTATACATAAGAAGCTGATAAAGATTAATTCTATTTAATTAATTATTAAGCTGTTAATTGTTATTATTAAATAATAATAACAGGAGTTTTTATGGATATTACAAACAAAGACTTAGAAGATATAATTAAATTATCATATGTTAATAACATATCTTTATTTAATTCAGCAACATATGGTTTTTTTGAGGAAAATTTCAATCAACATTTAATGCTAAATGGAGAGAACAATGCAGGTAAAACAACAATCCTGAATGTTTTGCAGTTTGTTTTACTGCCAGAAGTTAATTTAAATAACTTTAAAAATAAATTTTTCTTTTCCTCAAATGAAAAAGATAAGTCATATACAGCTAGTGAGACTTATAAATATTACTTTCCTGCTAATAACTCCTATTTAATAGCAGAGTTCAAAAACCCTCATAAACAATTTTGTATTATAGTCCATAGAACAAAAGTTAATAATAATAATTATGAATATGAAAGAGTCTTAGTAGAGCTTCCTTTTGTAGAAATAAAAAAACATTTAGTTAGAAAAAACTTGGAAAATGAAACTGAATTGATAAACCAAAAGAGAGAAGATTTCTTAGAAGAACTAAAAAGAGAGGCTTTAAGAGAAAATAAGCTCTACAAAACTATAAAAACCAAAAAAGATATGAAAGAATGGATTTTAAGTACTAGAAGAAATGGAAGGCAAAATGAATTTTATGCCATTCCTTTAAAAGATAGTAATGAAGAGACATTGAAAAGTTTTTCAACTTTATTTAAATCTTTATATAACATTTCAACAATGACAGAAGAAGATAAAATCAAATTTATATCAGAAATAGTTGAAGCAAGGAACTTACAAGACAGTCAAAATCCTAATTTTGACTTAAAAGAAAAAATAGAAACAATATCTGAATTAAAAAAACAAAGAGTTAATATTGAAACTCTTATTAACAACCAAGATAATTTTGAAAATTTAGAAAATCTGATTCAAGATTTAAGTGTAGAATATAAATTTTTAAAATCATATGTTAAAAGTTTATGGATGTCAGCTAATAAAACAAAAAAAGATATAGGTATAGAGCTTCAAAATTTAAGAAAAATAGAAGAAGAACAGAGAAAAGAAGAAGATAGTATAGAAGTAAAAGTTAATGAGAAACAAAATAATTTAAATAATTATAGTAGAGAAAAAGCTGTTGCTGATAATTTATTGTTTACGGAGAATCAAAAAATATCTAATTTATCAAAGTATATATCAGAAGAGTTTAATGGAGATTATGAATCTCTCTATAGTTTTTTTAAAAAATCAAAAGAATTAGACTCTGAAAAAATAAATATCTTTATAAAAAATTTAAAAGAAAAAGAAAATTATTATATTGAATTAATAAAAAATGAAGAAGAAGAGTTAGAAAATATCTTCAAAATCTCAAAAATAAAAAAAGAAAAGGAAACTATTCAATCAGACTTGATAAATAAAAATCAAGAATTAAAAGACAATCAAGAAGAAATAGGAAAATTACCATTTTATGAAGAAGGATTTAATGAAAAAGAGAAAGAATTAATAAATTGTTTACTTTCAAAAGAACTAAGAAGTCAATCAACAGAAAAAATAACTCCTGAAATAAAAGAAAAAATGAAGGATTTTATAAATTTATTTGAAATAGAAGAAGATTTTATTTCTTTTGGAAATAATGGAAAAATAAATAAAAGTAGATTAAAGCAAGAAAATAGAAAAGAAATATTGGAAAAAGCAATATCTGAAATTAAAGAAGAAATTAGCAGTCTTATTAAAAAAAGAGATTTAATAGAAGTTTCAGAGGAAAATATAGAACAAAAAAAGTTCCAAGCTAATAAAAATATTGAAAATTACAAAAAATTAGAAAAAGATTTAGGAGAATATATTCAAAACATAAAAAATATTGAATATATTAATAAAAACATTCTACTTGAAGAAAATAAAAAAAGTCAAATTTTAGAAAAAGAAGAAGAAGGAAAAGAGTTTTTATTTAAATTAAAAGAAGCAAGAAAAATCATATTAAAAGAAAAAGAAGAATTAAAGTTAACTTCAAATGAAATGTTTGCTAATATGAAAAGAATAGAAGAAATATTAGATAAATTAGATATGCAAGAGTATTGTGAATCCATATTTGACTCTCCTGTTGAAAATATAAATGCAGCAGAAAGTATAGAAGTAACTGATGAAATACAAGAGTTTGAAAAATATAGAATTAGATTAGATAATTACAAATCAAAAAGAGAAGATAAAAATAAAATTATGAGCAAATTTGTAAATAATAAAATTTTAGAAAATGAATTATCAGCAGAAGAATTAAATATCTATCAAGATGATGATTCAGAAGGAATTATAGTATTTTCTAAAATGTTATCAATTTTAGAAAATAAATATTCAATATTAGATGAAGAAAAAAATTTATTAAAAACAAATATAGAACAAGTAAATATGGACATTCAAACTTCAATAAGTAAATTTAATGAGTTAAACAAAGGAATAAAAAGGTTTGAAAAAGATATAAATGAAGAATTTTCTGGAGTTCAAATTTCAAATCTAAAAGGAGTTAGCTTTGAAATAAATACTAATAAAAGAATAGAAAATCTATTAAAGAAAATAGATAATAATTTTGACCTTTCTTCATTAGATAAGGAAAGCGATTTGTTATCTCTTCAAGATTATATTTTAAAAGTATCAAAGGATTCAAATAAAATAGTTCCTAAAGATTTAATAGAGTCAGTAGAATATTATATATTAGAGGAAGTAGAGGGTAAATTGATAAAAGTTAAATTAGGTCAATCTCATGGAACTGAGACTTTAATTAATTTGATATTTTTAACAATATTATTTAAAGGTATATTTAAAAATGGTTATAAAATGCAGTTATTAATACCACTAGATGAAAGTGGAAAAATTGATAGTAAAAATGGAAAGTCTTTACTTGATATTATGGATAAACATAATTGTAAAATTATTTCAGCAACACCAGTTGCTACACCTGACCAATTGAATTTATTTAATAAATCAATAGTATTAGATAAAAAATTATTAAAAAGTTTAACCAAAAAAGCTGAGTATATAGTAGAAATTGATAGAAATGAATACAATGTGTTTTTTAATGGAAGTAGTTTAGTAGAAAACTAAATGAAAAAAAAAGATTTAGAACTTTGGAATGTTTTTGAAGAAATATCAAAAAATAAAGAAGAACAAACTATTACAATAAAAGTGTATAAAAGTACTTGTTAAAATTTATGGAGTTAAAATGGCACAATTATATAATTTAAAAGAAACCTATTTAGTATTAATAGAAAATATAGAAATATTTAATAAATTATTAGATAAAAGTAATTTTTTAATAGAAAAAGGAAAAAAATCAAATGATATTAGAAATTCTTTTTTAGTTTCTTCTTATCAAGACATATTAGATGATTTTATAGATAATAAGGTAGAGGGCTTAAACCAAAGAGAATCAAGAAAATGGAGGAGAGTTTCAGAAGTATTAGAATATAAACATTTAGTAAAAAGAAATCTATTTTCAGAAGGACCAAAAATAGATTCTTTAGAAACTTTTACAATTGAACTTTCTCTTTTAAATATAGTAAAAAACATATATCAAGAAAGAGCAAAGCCTTTAAATAAAACCCAGTATATAGATTATGAAAATACAATAAGAACGTATAAAGATTATTTTGAAAACAATTACTTTAAAAGAACAGATGATAGGGATTTACAAGAAAAAATAGAATCTTTTGAAAATAAGCTTGAAAATATAAGTTCTGAAATATTAAAATCAATAGAAGCATTGAAATATGAAACATCTCATAATTTTAAAGATAAAAAAACTTTGGGGTTAGAACAAACAAAGTCAAATTATAAAAAAGCAAAGGATTTACAAGATAGATACATTATTCCTTTATATAGATTTACTAATGTAAAAACTAGTAGTTTTATGTCCATGATAGATGATATAAGAGTTTTTTTAAATAAACAAAATAAGTTAAAAGATGTTCAAGATATAATAAATCATTTTTTTGTTCAATATATCTATGTTGTAGATAAAATTAAACCTATGAAAACATATATGCTTGGTTATATAAAGCAGACAGAATTAAATTTAAATAGGAATCTTGGGAATGAAAAGCTATTTAATCAAATTAAAGATTTAATAGAATTAAATTCTAAAGGAAATTTTAAAAATAATAAAATATGGACTTATTTAGATTTTGAAGAAGATATAAACTTTTTCTTTGAAAATAAAGCAGAGCATCAAAAAGAAAAAAATATAAAGAAACATGAAATTAATGAAGTTTTTATTGACAGAGGAATTGAATTTTTAGAAGAGAACCTAGAAAATCTAGAAGCAAAAGAAGTAGAAAAGATTTATATAAATAAAACTTTTGAAGAAGATAAGAAAAAAATAGAAGAAGATAGAAAAAGAAGAGAACTGCAGAAAAGTCTATTAAAAGATTTTAATACATATATGAAAGAAAAAGAATTAAAAAAAGATATGGAATTGATATCTTACATAGAAGATTTTTTAAATTCAAAAGAAAATTTTAAAAATATATGGATTATAGGAGATATTCAATATCTTAATAGAGTATTTTTAAATAAGTCCATAGGGAAAGTAAGTATAGTTATATCAAAAGAAATAAAAGAAATATCAAGGTTTGATAAAAAAGTTAAATATCAAGTATTAAAAGTATCATAGGAGTTAAAAATGAATACAAAGTTGTCTCAAAATATATATTCTGAATTAATAATAGGAAAATATATAAATCAGCAGGAAATTAATGAAAAAAATATAAAGATAGATAGTGAATTATTTATAGAAATAAAGTCAAATTTTACAGATTATGAAAATATGTATAACAATTTAGGATACAGTTTATTGTCAGGAGATTCCTTTAATTATTATTATTTAAAAAAACAAGCAGAAGGTTTGGAAGAAGATGAATTGGAGCTTGATAAAAATTTAATTAAAGAATATGTATTATCATTATGTTTATGTAGACAACTTTTAGAAGAAAAAAAGGGTTTAGAACCTTTATTAAATGTAGAATTGGGAGTTAGTAAAGCATATTTAGATAGTTTTTTAAAGAATCAAAAATATGAAGATTTATTTAAAGCTGCTGATATTAGCTTAGAAAAAAGCGATCCTATTTTTCAAATTTTAGAAAAGAAAAATATCTTAATAAAAAATAATAGTGGAAACTTTATAGCTTCAAATATATTTGAAGACTTTATAAAATATCAAGAAAAGATAGGAAAAGTTATTGAAGAATAATAATATACATTTAAAAAAATTAAAAGAACTTGAAATAAAAGATGTGAAAATAAATAAAAATTTTATAGAAAAAGAATTATTAAAATATGATGAAGGAGAGTTATTAAAAGAAGGTTTTGTTATTAATAGTTCTATTAAGAGTAAAAAACATTATAGCTTATCAATAAATAGAGAAGATACAAATTATAAAAAGTTTTTGAAAAAATTTATAGAAAAATATTGGCAGTACACTGGAGTAGATAAAGTAGAATTATCTAAAGAATTTAATACTCATTACTCTTCAAATACTCATTCAATATTAATAATAAATGAAAATAAAAAATTACATTATAAGTTGTTAATAATAGACAATGATGAAATAAAATTAAATGGAGCAGAGAGTTTCAAGCAGAGCAATGAAATTGCTTTAATAATAGAAAACCAACATACTTTTTTAAATTTCAATAATTACTTCGAAAAACAAAAAGCGTTAAAAAAACTTGATTATTCAAATATTGATTTAATATATGGGAATGGTAAAAATATATTAAATCAAAAAAATGAAAAATATTTAAAAAAGTATAAAAAGATATATACATTTTTTGATTTAGATGTTGCTGGTTTTGAAATGTATGTATCTTTAAAGAAAAAATTAAAAGAACAAGAAGTAGAAAATATATTTGTAGAAAGTTTAGAAAAGTATTTTAAAGAAACTGCTGAAAAAGTAACAAAAGATGACAATGATAAAATATATGGATTTATACAAAGAAACAAAGAATGGTTGGAAAAAGAAGATTTTTCTGTTCTTAATTTAATGGAATTAAACTCAAAAAAATTAGAACAAGAAATTTTTTTAAATTAAGAATTAAGTAGTTTTTAAGAACTTTTACAGTAAAATAAAAATGAAAACCAAAAGGAAAATAATGGCTTTAAAATTAGAAAAAGAAATGACAGTAGAAGAAATGAAGATTTTTTTAGGTAGTTTAAAAAAAGACCAAAAAAATATTATTAAAGGTGCTCCGCGAAGAGTTTTTTTAAATGAAATTTTAACACCAGAAAGTACATTTGAAAATATGAGATTGGCTTTTATTGATTTCAATGAAAAAAAAGAAAAAGAAACAGAAAGAGCTTATGAGTTTCTTATGAACGAAGAAGAAGCAGAGCTAGCTGGTTGGAATTATACTGGAAATAAAAAAAATATAGTTCTTGAGAATAACCAAAAGCAATTAGAGTGGTGTGAAAAAGCATATCCAAAGTATCAAATTGATTTATGGGAAAATAAATTTGATATAGAAAATTTAGTAAAAATATTAAAAGGGGAATAAAATGGATTTTAAATATAGAATGTCAATGAGAATCAATGAAATATATTTTAAGAATTATTCAGAATTGAAAATACCAATTGTAAAAGCTTTAAGTAACTTAGAAGATTTAGAAAAAATGAGAGAGATGTTTTTTGACAATGAAGAATTTGTAGCTGAATATAAATACAAAAAAGAAGAACCAGTTGAATTAATAAATCTTTTAGAAGATTTAATAATGTATTATAAATTAGGTAAGAGATTAGATTTAGAATACAAATCAGATATTGGTAAGGCCACTAGTTATGCTTTTAAAAGGGGAAATCAAAAAGTAAAAAAAATCTTAGATTTTGAATCGTTAAAAAATGAAGTTTTAAAAGAAATAATAGATACTTTAAAAGAACTTTCTCCTAAATCATATCTAGTAGGAGGAGCTATAAGAGACATAGTTTCAAATAAAGCTTTTAAAGATTATGATTTTTGTACAGATACTCCATATATAGAAATGGAAAAAGCTTTTGAATCAAAAGGATTTAGTATAATATCAGCAGGGAAAAAATTTCTAGTATTAAATGTTTCTAAGAAAGGATTTAAAGTAGAAATATCAAATTTTAGAAAAGACACTTACTCTTTTGGAAGTAGAAAGCCATTGGTTGAAAGAGCAACAATAGAAGAAGATGCCGCTAGAAGAGATTTTACTATTGGCGCTTTATATTATAATCTTTCAGAAGAAAAGATTGAAGACCCTAATGGAATTGGTATGCTAGACCTTTTAGAAAAGAAAATAAGGTTTGTAGGAAACCCTAAAAAAAGACTTGAAGAAGATTATATAAGAGGTTATAGATTTATGAAATTTATAAAAAGAGGTTTTATCCCTGATAAAAAATCTCAAAGAGTAGTAAGAGACATGTATCCAATAATTCATAAAAACTCAAATCCTTCAAGAGTACTTAGTGAATTTTTATCTATGAATATGGTTTGAAAATAAAGCTAATTCTTTAAATTTGAAAAATGAAAGTTTCAAAGAAAAACTAAAAAAGAATATTATTTAAAGCTTCTAAATTTTTATTAGGAGCTATTATTTGCTTATCTTCAAAAGCTGAATAATTATTGTTACTAATAATTATGTCAGCTTCTTCCTCTTTATCAACAAATTGCTTAGATTCAATAACATTGTTTAAAACATTATTTAAATATAAAGCTGTTGGTCTAGTATTTAATACTTCCTTAAGTTTAGAATCAAGAGAAATAACATTTTTAAAATCATCTCTGTTTTTTAAATTTAAATTTAAAATTTCAATAGATTCTTCCTTTAAATCAAATAAAAAACCTAAAGAACATTTAGATTTTTCATTAATTTTAATGACATAATCCATTTGATCTAAATTAATTTTAATAGTATTAGCATCTATAACTCTGTCCTTTTTATTTATAACACTAAAAAACCAATATACTTCATACTCATTAAAGTTATCTCCAGCATATTGAATAGAAGAAGATAATAGCTTTTTTACATCTGTTTTGCATATATTTTTTATATCAATATCTATTATTTCAGTAGAAAAATAAGTATTAGAATTAGAAGTTATATCTCCACTTGATGTAATAATTATTTTTTCTTTATCATCAATAATTTTTTTATATGTAGGATTGTTGTAAAATACATTTTCTATTTCATTGTTATCTTTAAATAAAGTCAAAGAATGATCTATATCACAAGTTTTATTTCCTCTCCAAGCAATACCTGTTCTTAAAATTTTATCAGAGTCATCTTCTCCTATTAAATCTTTAAATAAAACTTTACTACCTTTTGTTAAAAAGTTACCACTAAAAGATATTTCAGTAGAAGTTCTTCCTGAAAATTGTAAAGCAAAATTATTAATAGAATCATCTATAAATATTTTACCAAGCTTTTTGTTTTCATCCTTTTTTATTTTATGTATTGCTTTTAGTATTTTATTTTTAACAAGCTTAATAGTTTTCTTATTTATAGAAGGTATTGCTTTTGAATATTCAACATTATAATCAGTAGCTACTATATATTTTTCAAAAGCTTTATTAAGCAATGGATGTTTTTTATTACTTAAAATACTGTAAAGTTGCCAAAGTAATTTAGGGTTAGACTTCTTTAAAGTATTTTTAAATTGTTTAGATTTGAAAAAATTTAAAGCATCTTTTTTTACTTTTTTAAATTTATTAGAATTATCAGAATTATTTGCAAGAGATTTAGAAGCAATTCTTTTTCCTTTTGTGTATCTCATGTATTCTAAAAGATTTCTAAGCATTGCTCCTGGATTCTTAGATAATTCTTTAATAGCCTCTTCATAATTACCATTCTTTTTTAAATTAAAAATAATATAGTTAGAAGTTTTAGTTCTATCATTTTTAAATAATAAAGTTTTAATTTTAAAGAAGTTAGGATATTTAACCTTAGTTTTTTCCTCTGATTCAAATCTAATAGCAAACATGATTTTTTTCCAAAAATTATAATATTTAAACATATTATTTACAGTCATTTCAGGATTTAGTTCATTAAGAGATTTAGTTATTTCTTTTTTAATTCTTGTAGGGAATTTTAAAAATAATTTTTTTAAATAAGCATTGTTAATAAGTATTAAACTTTCTTCTTCAAAGATACTATTATCTTTTTTTAAATAAGAAAAGAAGTATGCTGAAAACCTAACTATCTGGTCAGTATCAGAAAATAATGTTTTGAAATCAAAATCAAGTTTTCTAGTAATGTATTCATTAGCAACTAAAATTTCATTGTCTTTAATAGTTATTTTAGAATTATTAAAAGAAGATACTAAAATTTCATTAGGAATATGTTGTAAAGTTAAAATTTGTTGTTTTCTTAAAACAGTTTTTGATTCTAAAATGTTAGTAGTAATTTCTTTTAAAGTTTCTTTTGAATTAAATGAAACAGAAAAACTTCTAAGTTTAGTTTTTAATTTAGTAGTGTTTTTAGTTTCTTCTTTTGGAAACACTCCTAAAAAGTCTCCAAAAACTTCTTTAATAGGAATGTATTCTGAAAAATCATAAGTAATAAAGTATTGAAGTCTCATTTTTAAAATTTCTTTATCATTAAGACCTTTGAATTTTTTACTAGAAAATACTCTATCAGAAAAAACAAAACCATTAATTTCAAAATAATTAAAAGTTTCAAATAATTCAATCGTAAAAGTTGAAAAGTCATAATTAGAAAGATTTAGTAGCTCAGAATAATTAGAAATAAAATAATTTTTATCCTCTAATAAAATTAAAAAATCCAAAACTTTTTTAGGGCATACTTTATCATTATTATTTGAGTTTAAAGAGTTTATGTTAGAAATAAAAATATTTCTATCTCCATAAATGATTTTTTTAAGTTCTAAAGCAAAGTTCATTGATTTTCCTTTTTTAATTTTATTAAATGATTGAAAGTTAGAAATGGTATATAAAATAACAAGTTAGTGAAGAAAGTAAGCCATTTTTCCTGAATATTAAAAATTAAGAAGTAACTATCTTCTAATACTTGTTATGGTTTAATTATAATATATATGTTTGACAGATAGTGTCATATTTTAAATGAAATTAAGTTTGAATGTGTTATACTGCTATATTAAAAAAAGGATCAATGATGTCAAAATCTTCTTCAATGAAAAGAGTAATGAGTATATTAAAAAAATTAAATGAAGGAAAAGTAGTAAATATTTTAAGTTTATCTTATGAATTTGATGTTAGTACTAGAACTATTAGAAGAGATTTAGATTTGATAAAAAAAGAATGGGGAGAAGAGTTTTTAGAAAAAAATGGAGAAAACTATAAAGCTATTAAAAAAAATATTTTATCAGAAGTATTAAATGGAGCTGAATTAGCTTCTTTTTATCAAATTATTACATTGTGCAATCAAAATGGAATAAAATTAAACTTAAAAGATTCTTTACTTAAAAAAATAAAAGAAGCAGAGTCTATTTATGATTTAAATAATAAAAGTTTTGAAGATATTGAAAAAAAAGAAGTTTTATTTGAACTTGAAAAGTCTATAAAGTATAGACAAGAAGTAAAAATATCATATAAAAAAGAGACAGGCTCTGCTATTATTGAATATAAACCATATAAAATAACATTGTTAAATGAAAATTTTTATCTTTTAGGTTCAACTTTAGATGGAAATTTTAAGATGCTAAGAATTAATTTAATAGAAAAAATAGATATAAAATCAAAAACATTTTATCATAGTTATGAAATATCAGATTTTATAAAAAAGATTCAAACTCCCTTTTCAAAATTTGGAGAAATAGAAAAAAAAATAGAAATAGAAGTATCAAAAGAAGTTAAAAAATATTTTCAAATGAAGAATTTTTTTAAAAGTCAAAAAATTCTAAAAGAAAAAGAGAATGGAAATCTAATTGTGTCATATGAAATGACTCAATTTTTAGAAATAGAAGATTTTTTAATTCAATGGATGCCTAAGATTCAAATAATAAAGCCAGTAAAATTAAAAGAGAAAATACAAAAAAAATTAGAAAGCAAGTTAAAGTCTCTTAATTAAGAGCTTATTTTTTCAAAAGAAGGGTTTTGTTTTAATATTAACTCAATATCTTTATAATTTAAAGACTTTAAGTTAATAAAAATTTCTTTATTTATATTTGGATTAGAAGCTAATTCTTCTAATACAACTTCTGATTTGTCTTTTGAAAGCTTTAAAAGAATATTTATTTCAATTGAAGGTTCAATTGCTAATGAAGCTCTTATTAAGCAGTTAGGGCTTTCAGATAACAAACTAATAACTTTTCTTTTAGTTTCTATATCTTTAATATGTTTAAAATTATTATTAAAGAAAAAATTAAGGTTAAAGCTATTATCTCTAATAATAAGGCAAAAGTCTTCAATAGAAAAATTATTTAAATTTTCAAAAAGAAAGAAGTCAATTAATTCTTGATCTTCAAAATTATTTAAAAAAGAAAATTTAGAGTAAAGGTTAGGCAAAAGAGAAAACATTTTAAAATTAAAAAAATTAAGTTTTTCTTTATAAAACTGTTCTGATTCCATTTATTTTTCCTATTTCAAATATATATTTATTATATTTGAAATAGGAATGTCAAAAGATTTTAAAAAAACATGGATTAACTATATTTTAAGTTAAAGTTTGATATTATAAAATTAATAAAATCAATTGAAGAGGAATAAATATGAGAGAAAGAGAAGATATTTGTGATTTTTGTGGGTCACCAGCAACATTAGATAATCCAATATTGTCAGGTAACAATGGAGAAATTTGTAAAATTTGTGCAAATATGGCAACAAATATGTTTGAAGAAACAGCTGAAATGGAAAATGAAACTGAAAAAGAAATGGAAAACTTAACTGAAAAAACAGCATTGGAAATAAAAGATATGCTTGACTCTTATGTAGTAGGTCAAGAAAAAGCTAAAAAAGTTTTAAGTGTAGCTATAAGTTCTCATTTAAAGAAAATGAATAATCCTGATATAAAAATGGATAAATCAAATGTTTTATTAATAGGCTCTACTGGTTCAGGAAAAACTTATCTAGTTCAAACATTAGCAAAAAAATTAGGAATACCTCTGGCATTAGCAGAAGCTACTTCAATAAGTGAAGCTGGTTATGTTGGAGATGATGTAGAAAATGTAGTAACTAAATTATTAAATGTAACTGAAGGAAATGTTCAAGAAGCTCAAAGAGGAATTATTTTTATTGATGAAATTGATAAAATTGCTAGAATGAGTGAAAACAGGTCTATTTCAAGAGATGTTGGAGGAGAAGGTGTTCAGCAGTCTTTATTAAAAATAATTGAAGGTGCTAAAATTACTGTTCCTAGAAAAGGTGGTAGAAAAAATCCTAGTTCTTCTGATTTAGTAGAAATAGACACTGAAAATATTTTATTTATTTGTGCTGGTTCTTTTGAAGGAATGAAAAAAGCAAAAGAGAATAAAGGAAAAGTTGGTTTTATAAACAATGAAAATGAAATTAAAATAGATGATGAACATATTCAAGCTTCTGATTTGGTTAAATTTGGAATGACTCCAGAATTTGTAGGTAGATTACATATGATTGCTGAACTAGAAGATTTAACAGAAGAAGCTTTAATTAAAATTTTAATAGAGCCAAAAGATTCTCTTATTAGTCAATATCAAAAGCTATTTGAACTATATAATGTAAAATTAAAATATACTAAAAAAGCTTTAAAAGAAATAGCTATAAAAGCTATGGAAAGAAAAACAGGAGCAAGAGGTCTAAGAAGTATAGTTGAAGACATTATGTTAGAAGTTCAATTCAATATAAGCAAGTATGAGAATCAATTAGTTTCAATAGACTTTGAAAAAGAATTTAAAATTAAAAAAGAATTAGAGTTAAAAAATGAGCAAAGTAAATAGTTTTTTAAAAAATTCCATATTTTTAAATGATTACTTTTTAGATACTGATTTCTATATAAAGTTTTTTAAATTGAACTTTAAAAAAGAACAAGGCAAGGTAAAAAACATAATAACAAATATTCCAAATCAAATTAGAAACAAATTACATAATTTAGAAAGTACTTGGGAAGAAAAAGATTTTCAAAAAAAAATCTTAAAAGAAATAATGATGCCAAGATTTCCTTCTATTGGAGCTATGGTTTTTTTTAGTTTAATTTTAGAAAAAAAAGGAAATTTTAAATTAATAGAAAATTTTTTAACAGAAGAAGAAAAAAAGAATGAATTTGGTCTTTTATCACATATATATTTAAAAGAAGAAATAAAAGGTAAGAATATCCCTTTTCATGTTATATATATTTTTTTAGTTCAAGAGCTGAAATTGATAAAAAAAGGATTAAGTGATGAATCTTATTCTTTAAGAGATAAAGTTTTAAATAAAATTAAAGAAAGTATAGAATTTAATAAAGTTAATAATTATAAAAAACATCCTTGGTTTAATAAAAAACTAAATAAGAAAATGAGAAAGCAAATAGAAGCTGAATTAATTTTTTATCAAGAATATATAGATTATTTATTTCAAATATGGGAAGATTCTATAAAAGAAAAAAAACTTTTAAAAGAAGGTTTGATTTTTCTATATGAAAAACTTGAAATGACAAAGCAAACAAATAAACTTACTTATAATTCTGCTAGATTAATGAATGTCTCTATAAAAAGTATATTAGAAGTCTAAGTGAAAAAAATAGGAAAATGTCCATTTTGTGATGGAGTAGTAGAACAAAGAAAGACTGAAATAAATGGAGATAAAGTAAGCATATATGCTTGCTCTAATACTATATATGAAAAAGATGAATATGAAGAAGGATTTTTCTTAAGTGACAAATCTACTTGTAATTTTCAAATCTTTTCAAATGCTTTAAAAAGATATAACAAGAGAGCTATTTCTGAAAAAGAAGTTAAAAAGTTAATAAATAATGAAGAATGTATAGTAAGATTATATTCAAAGAAAATATGGAATGAAGAAAAGAAAAAATATGGAAATGAATACTTTAAATATGCAGTAGTAGATAAAGATTATGGAGTTTCTATTTTATTTGAAGAAGAAGTAGAGAATCACAATTAAACTCCTTAGATTTACCCAAAAGTTTTGTGATATATCTTTAATAAAAATAATATAATAATATAAAACAATCAAAGGATTTTATATTGAAAAAAATATTATTTTTTTATTTATTTATAGTTTCAATAACATACTCTGCTTTCAATGTTCAAGCTAAAGCTATGTATTATGACGAAGCAAATAATTTACTAGCTGAGCAAACAGTAAACACAATTGATAATTTCAATGTATACAATAAATTTGATAAAAAAGTAAAAGGTGTTTCTTACATAGTAGTAGAGTTTGATACCGGAGCTGATTTGACAACAGTTGGATTTACAGAAGTAGAAGTTCAAGGGGTTTTAGGAGATGCTGGTTATTTAATAGACCAAGGTAGCATCCCTGGTTCTTATGAGCAATGTAATTAGTCTATTGTAAAAAACTAATTACATTTTTAAATTTTTTAAAGAAATAATGCTCTGTTTCTTTTAAAGACAAAGTTTTACTTTGAACAAATAAATGAAAAGAAACTTTAACAGTATTTATATCTACTTGCTGATATTCAAAAAAAAGATAAGGCTTTACACTTGGAAAAACTCCTAGCTCAGTTTTAACTTCAACAAATAGAGTTTTTAAATATTCAATATCTGTTTTGAAAAATTCCTCTTTTAATGCTAATTGGAAACTTTCTAAAATTTGACCTTCAAGTTCTTCAAGATCAATACTATTGCTAATAAAAAAGTTTAAAGAAAGGCTTCTATATCTTGAATAAGGTCTTTTTCTATAATTGCTTGAAATTAATTTTTGATTTTCAATAAATATATATTTTCCTTCATTTTTATCATATAAAATTTGTTCTAATGAAGTGTTTTTAGAAAGAGTATATTCTTTATTATCTAAGATAATAACATCTCCTATATTTAAATGTGTTCCTTTAAATTTAATGAAAAAACCAAGCACATAATTAGTTAATATATCTTTTATTCCAAAAATCATTAAAACAGCAAATGTTGAAATTATTGAAATTATTGCTGTAAATAATGAACTAAAAGATGAAAGTAGAAATAAAATAGAAATAAAAAGAAATAAAGAAATAAAAATAATATTTAATTTTTTCTTTTTAAGTAAGAATTTATTTTTTTCATCTTCAACATTATCTAAAATTTTATTTTTACTTTGCTTGATTTTTGATTTATGAAATGTTATAAAAGAAAAATAAACTCCTAAAAGAACTAAAGATATAAAAAGAAAAAATAACATTTTATTTATAAAATGTCTTAAATAAAGGTCAAATGCTTTATTTAAAGCAAAATATTTTTCATAAGTTTTATTAAGAGAAGAAAAAAATGGGTCTGTTGAAGACACGTTTGATGTTGAATTTGTATATTTTGAACTTAAATTATCCAGAGAAATTAATACATTATCAAGAGAAGAAAAAGTATTTAGGTAAAGAAGGATATTTAAATTATGCTGAGTTGTTTCTAAAGTAGATATTTCATTATTTATGCTTTGTAATAAAAATAAAAAATCTCCACTGTTAGAATTTTGTTCTTGCTTTTTTACAGAAACAAATTTTACTTTTTCATTCTTTTCAAGAACTATAGAATCAGTTTTTTTATCAGCTTCTCTAACTAATGAAGATAATGAAAAATTTATATTGTTATTTTGTACTTCTTCATTTATAACAAATTTACTTTGAACAAAAATAACTATAGATATAAAAATAATTATAGCAATAAAAGATAAAAAAATTTTTTTCATAGTGTAGTTCAAACTCCTTTTTTATTAATTATATCAAATAAAACTAAGAACTAATAAAATTTCAAAAGAAAACTTGAATATAAACTATGAGCTTTTCTACCTATCTTTGGTAAAATATAATCTCTAATAAAAAATCTAAGTTATACTTAAGTTAAAAGACACTACACTTTTTCTAAATAATATTTAATTTTAAAGAGGTAAAATGAAAGATTTAGTATATTCAGAAGAATTAGTAGGAAAAATAATTGAAAACTACGATGAAAAAAAAATATTTGACTTTCTTGTAGATTTCCAAGCATTTATATCAAAAAATGAAGTTAATAATGTAGAAGCTTTTTACATTTTTAAATTGACATTAATATTTTTAAGAGAATATGAAAAAATGGGCAAAGTAAAATCTTTGAACATATATGTTGATAATATAAAGGAAGATATAGTTTTAGAAAATTATGTGATAATTGGAAAAGATTATGATTTGTATTTAAATATAGTAGATGAATTTTCAAGTTATCTATTAAATGATTATAGTTTTGAAAAAACAGAGAAAATTGACATAGTAAATACAGAACCTGCTTACATATTAAATAAATCTGGTGAAAAATGCTCAACATTAAAAGAATTTGAACAATTAAATAAAGAATTGGATTCATTATTAAATGAAATTAATTATAGTGATTTAATAAAGTCACATGAAAATGATAAATATACAGAAACTTATATCCTAAAAGACAAACAAGTTAAAGATTTATTAGATAAAGAATTAAATAAAAAAAAGTTAAAAGAAGCTTATGAAATATTAGAAAATACTAAAGATTTAATAAAAGAAAAAGAAAAAAATATAGAACAAATGAGAAAAAACTTCAACAAAATCTCAAATGAGAAAGACAAAGAAAAATCTCAAATAGATATTAATCAATTAGAAAATGACTTAGTAAGATATAAAGAAGAATCTTCTTTTTTTGAAAAAGAAATTAATACATTAGAAAATAATATAAAACAAACTTATCAAAAAAAACAATTAAAACAATCTAGTAGATATCTAGAAAATATTGAAGTTTTAAAATATCATGAAAAAAATTTTATAGATATTATCTCTCTTAATCTAGCTAATAAAGAGAACAAAGCTATTGAAGAAGTTAAAAATAATTTGATTTACATTATGAATTTATATGATAAACTTGAAAATAAAAGAAGTAATGAATTAGAAAAAGAACTTTTTGATTACACTCTAATTAATGAAGCAATTGAAATAATTAAACTACTTGAAGTTATAGAAGATAAACCATATGATAAATACATTGCATTAAGTGATGGAGCTTTGTTTCAATATGATAAAAATAAAAAAGAATTTTTTGCCTCTACAATTAAAAAAGCAGAGTTAACTAGAAAAGCAGTTTTTTCTAGTATGTTACTAACTTTAAGTTATTTTAATGAAAGCAAAGGATATCTTGGAGCTACTCTTGGTATAAAAACTCCATTTTTAAATGAGGATTCTGGAAATATATATAAAGAATTGTATGGTTTTATAATTAAAAAAAACCAGGTAAAAAATAAAATTTCTAATTTAATGGAAATGAAAACTGTATTAGTTCCAATGAAAAAAGAAGAAGTATTATGGTCTTTAAAAAGAAAATTGGAAATGGAGAAAATGAAGGGAGTAGAGTTAGAGAAAATAGAAGATTTTATAGTAAAAGATTTTAAAAAATAAAATGATAGAGAAAATGAAAGGAGCTAGTGAGTTAAGTAAAGAAGATTTTGAATCTTCCTTACCAAGCTTAACAAGATTTACAATTGATAAAGTAATCAAAAATAGGCATATTTATAAATTTGATGTAGTTAAGTCAATAATATATTTTATATTAAAAAGTGATGAAGAGAATTTCAATCAAACTTTAAATTCAATGAAATTAATGCATTGCTTAACTGATGAATATATTTATTTTCTATTATTGATTAAATATCCAGAAAAAGATGTTGATTTTTGGACAAATAATAAGTTTGAAAAATCAAAAAAACTTAAAAATATAATAAAAGTAATGAAATGAAAAATATAAATTTAAAAATATTATTATTGTTTTTTATATTATTAGTAATGATAATATCTCATTTATTATATATATATACAGTAACTTCAACTTTAACTGAAGATCCTTTTTTATTTACAAAAAAACAAGCAATAGCTTATTTTATAATTATTTTATCTTTATTGTTAGTAGAATTTTTTATTATAAGAAGGATAGAAAAATATTCAAATAAAGAAAAGTTAATAAAAAATGTAATCTTTTTTTTATTTTTAATATCTTCAACCATAGCTATATCTTTGCAAATTTTACCTTTAAGTTATTCTTATGAAATAAATGGAGTAAAAAGATGGCTTCACTTAGGGTTTTTTAATCTAGCTCCAATAGAATTGATGAAAATAACAATTGTGTATTTTATTGCAAATTATTATACTCAGAAAGAAAATTTAAGTAAAGATTCAATTATAGATAAAAAAGCCGTTATGTTTTACGTAGGTGTAACAGTGCTAATTTCAGCAGTATTTTTAAAAGACTTAGGCTCTTCTGTTATAATTTTTTCATTATTAATGATATTTATATATTTATTATCAGAAAAAAGAAAACCAATTTTTCAATTAATAGGAATAGGTTTCATAGGGATAATAACTTTGATTCTTTTATTTCCTTATAGAATAAGAAGAATTAGTTCTTGGTTTTATTCTGAAGATGGAGCTGGCTATCAAATATCTCAAGGTTATTTTGCTATATCAGAAGGCTTAAGACAAAATTTAATAACAGGTTCTGGGTATTTAAATGGGGTTATGAAACAAGGTTACATACCAGAAGTTCAAACTGATATGGTTTTACCTGTATTGATTTCAGAATTAGGTATTTTAGGGTATGTTATATATCTATCATTAATGACTATTTGTTTTTTATCTATATTTATATTTCTAAAAAGTAATAAAAATATGATATCATATAACTTAGCATTACTTTTTATGTTTACTACTATATTGTCAGCATTGATGAATTTTTTAGGAGTAGTAGGCTTAATACCATTCAAAGGAATTACAGTTCCTTTTTTAAGTTATTCAGGTTCCAATACAATATTTAATTTAGGAATGATATATTTAATTATAAAGTTTAATAAGTTTGATAATATAAGAAATAGTAGAGAGTTAGAAGAAAAGAAAGCTCATGAAGCTATGAAACATGCATGGCAAAGAAATATAAAAAAAGGTAAAAAATGAAAATATTGTTAATAATAACTATCTTGTTTTCAACTTCTTTTTCAATGGAGTTAATTTCTTTAAAGAAAAAGTTTAAATCAAATATAGTTCCCGTAAAGATAGAAAGTTCTAATAAAGAATTGAAGGCTAAATTAAAAAAAAGATTAAAGGCTTCAAATAGGATTAAATTTTCAAAAAAACATAAGTATTTTTTATTAAAAATTGAAAATAAAAAAGGCAAAATAGTAGTAGAAATTCATAAAAAGAATAGTAATAAAATCCAAACATTTAAAGCAAGTAATGATATTAAATCTTTAAATAATTTATCTTATGAATTAATAAAAATTATGACAAAAGAAGATAAAAAATGGTTAAATAAAAATTTTTATATAATGGAAAGAACTAAAAATAAAGAAACAGAATTAATGTTATATGATGTTACAGGTCAATATTCAAAAAAAGTATATAAGAATGGAAAATTAAATATTTTTGTAAAGCAAAAGAATAATACTGAGGTTTATTTTACTATGGTTGAGGCTGGAAATGCTGAATTGATTAAATTAAATTTGAAAACAGGGAAAAAAGAGGTTCTTCATAAAAGTAATAATGGGTATCTAATAGTAAGTGACATCTATAAAAATAAAATTTTATTTACCAAGCTTAAAAAAAATGGAACTATATCTATTTTTATTTTTAATCAAAAAACATTAAAAACAAAAGAAGTTCATAGAATGATATCTGAAATGAATATTTCACCAAAATTTAGTAGAAAAAATTCAAATGAAATATATTATATTTCAGTAAGAAATAAAAAATTTGAAATAAGGTTAGTCAATTTAGTTAAACAAACAAATAGATTAATATTGAAAAAAGATTCTTTAAGGCAAATAGATATTAATGAAAATGATGATTTGCTAATTTCTTATTATAATAAAAAGAAAAAAAAGTATGATATCTCTTTATATAATAGATATACAATGAACAATGAAATAAAATTAACATCTGTTGGAAATAATATATATCCGTTTTTTTTAGAAAAAACAGTGATTTTATATTTGAAAGGTAATAAATCAAATAAGCAAGCAACTATATTAGATTTAAAAACAGGAGAAACATTGATGTTTGAATCAAGTATATCAGGAAATATACAATCAGTAAGTTACTAAAAGGAAAAATATGATAGATAGATTAAATCAACTACAAAAAATAAAAATAGATGAATTAATAAAATTAGCAAACAAGTTAGAAGTAGAGAATCCCCAAAATTTAATTAAAGAGGATTTAATAAAGGAAATCTTAAAAAAGGAAGATAAAAGTAATTCTTTCTATTTTAAAGGAACATTAGAGATAAAAGAAAACCATGGGTTTTTAAGAACATTAACTGGTAATTTATGTAATTCAGAAAGTGATGTTTATGTGAAGAAAAATCTTTTAAAAAAATATGCTTTAAGAAATGGTGATATTGTAGAAGGAAAAGTAGCTTCTGAAAAAAAAGAAAAAGATAAATATTTACCTTTATTAAGTGTAGAAAAAATAAATGAAATAAATCCATCAGAAAAAGTTTTCAGACCTCTCTTTGAAAATTTAACAGCTTTATATACAACAGAAAAATTTAATTTGGGAGAGGATATTTCAGCAAGAACAGTTGATTTGTTTTCTCCAATAGGAAAAGGTCAGAGAACTTTAATTGTTTCCCCACCCAAAGCAGGAAAGACTGAATTACTTAAAAAATTATCAAATGGTATCTCAAATAATAATGAAAATGTTGAAGTAATGGTTTTATTAGTAGATGAAAGACCTGAGGAAGTAACAGATATGCAAAGATCTGTTAATGCTGAGGTTTATAGTTCTACTTTTGATTTACCTGCTCAAAATCATGTTAAAGTAGCTGAGATTGTTATAGAACAAGCTAAAAGAAAGGTTGAATTAGGAAAAGATGTAGTTATCTTATTAGATTCAATTACTAGACTAGCAAGAGCTTACAATACTGTAATCCCTTCTTCTGGAAAAGTATTAAGTGGAGGAGTTGATGCCAATGCTTTACATAAGCCTAAATCTTTTTTTGGAGCTGCTAGAAATATAGAAGAAGGAGGTAGCTTAACTATAATAGCTACAGCTTTAGTTGACACAGGTTCAAAAATGGATGAAGTTATTTTTGAAGAGTTTAAAGGAACTGGAAACAGTGAAATAGTTCTAAACAGAAAATTATCAGAATTAAGAATTTTTCCAGCTATAAACATTCAAAAATCAGGAACTAGAAAAGAAGAATTATTAATATCAGAAGGTAATTTGGTTAAATTATGGGCTATTAGAAATTCTTTACATTCTATTGATGAAAAAGAAGGTGTTAAAAAAATACTTAATAAAATTAATAAATCAAAAGACAACAAAGAGTTTTTTGATTTAATGAAAGATTAAAACTCCCAAAATAAATCCAAGGGTTTTATGGTTTTATTCAATAAAAAAGCCTTGAAATAATTCAAGGCTTTTAAAAATTAAGAATCGTTTGAAAGGTGACCTTCAAATAAATATTGATGTTCTTTTGGAAGAGTTTCAAAGATTTCTTTAGCTAAATCTCTAATTTCCCATAAAGCAGCTTTTGCACTTCTTAAATAAATAAAATTTTGAAGACTTCTTGCATTAATAGTCCAAGTTAACTCAGTTTTATAGCTTTCTGGAAGACAAAACTTAGCTTTATCATTAGAAATTCCTTTTTGTAAAGCTAATCTAAGATTTTCTAAAGCTACTACAGAAGAAAAATCAACAAATAAATCATTTGTCCAAACTAAATATTTACTAGCTCTTACCATATGCTTATCATTGTAAACTTCTTCTGGATTAGTATACTTTTCAAAAAGTTCAAGAGCACTTAATCCATCTGAGAAAGTAGTTTCTTCTTTTAACTCTTTAAGTGTGTATCTAGTAGATTTGACACTTGGACTTGCTATTCTATGCCTTGCTAATTCTTGAAGAAGAGCTCTACTAATTCCAGATAAGTAAAAAGTGTAACTTAAATGCTCTAATGTAGAAGCATGTTTAAATTTATTACCTACTCTATTAATTAATTCTTTATCTTTTTCTCCTCCATCATCACTGTTCTCAAAGCTTTGCCAACAAGTTCTAATAGCATGAGCGCATATTTCTAAGCTAGTATGTTGTAATAATTTTACATTCATATAAATCCTTTTTAATTGTTTTTTTAAATTATATATTTGAAAAAAAAATATCTAATTTATTAACTTTTATTTTATCTTTAAAAAAGTTAAAAGAAACTTAAAAACATGTTAGAATAAAAATAAACTTTAAAAGGCAAAACTTATGTATAAAACCATATTAAAATCACCAGAAATATATTTCTACCCTTCCTTTGAAGAATATTTCAATGAATTGAAAAAAAAGACAAGATTAAAAGATACCTTTGAAGAATTTCAAAAAAATAACATAAAAGATGAAGCTTATTTTTATTGGGCTGATTCAATTCTGGAAGAATCTTGGTTGTCTTTCTTTAATGATTTTGAAAAAGAACTTGCTAAATTGAAAATAAAAGAAAGTTTTTTAGAAGTTCTTAATGCTGGTTCTTTGCAAAATCAACATGGTTATTCAAAAGTATTTGCATTAAATTTAAAAAATTTAATGCAAAAAATTAAAAATAGTGAAAATTTAAAAATAGAAATTAAAAAATCTAAAAATGAAATGACAATTATCAGATATAATAAAGATAAAGAAAAGGGAACTGTTTTTATAATAAGACCTAAAAGTTATTTGAAAACTATTAGGGAACAATTAAAATATTTAAAAAGAGTTCCAAAAGTTTAAAATAAGAAGGAAATATGCCTAAAAAAACTGTTAAAAAAATTATTCCAAGCTTTGAAAGAATATCAGCATTAAAAGCCTTGTCTCTTTTAGGAAATAGAATCTACAAACAAAAAAACTGGTATGTAAATAAATCAACAATATCAAAAGCAATGTTTATTGGTTTATTTGTTGCTATGATTCCAATACCATTTCAAATGGTAATTTCAGCAGTATTGGCTTTATTATTTGGTGCAAATTTACCATTGTCAATAATGTTAGTATGGATTACAAATCCTATAACTATGCCCTTCTTTATGGCTTTTGAGTATTGGTTAGGAAGTTTAATACTTAATAAAGAAGTATTAGAATTAGAATTTACCATTGAATGGTTTGATAGGTATTTTGATATGGTTTTTATTAGCCTTTATACTGGAAGCTTGATTCTAAGTTTATCATTAGGCTTTTTAAGTTATCATTTAAGTATATTTTTTTGGAGAAAAAAAGTAAGAAAAAACAAAAAAGATAAGGTTTATAAATAATGAAAAAAATAATATTTATATTATCAATACTGTCTTCTTCTTTATTTTCTGAAAATACAGTTTTAAAATTAGGCTTAGAAGCTGAAAAAAATAGCTTAGTATTTATCGAAAGAATGAAAGAAATAGATGAAATTACTCCTGAATATAAAAAAAAAGTATCTTTAGAAGAAGCTATTGTTCTATTTTCTATTTTTTCTGAAATTAGTAAGTATGTAAATGAAGAAAATTAAAAATAAATGGAATAAATACCCAGAAGTTTTTAAAAAACCTATTGAAAGATCCATAGAACTTTTATTAATAACTTTATCTGTCTTTTTTATATATAAAATAATATTGCATAATTATTTTTCTTATTCTGAAATTTACCAAGAAGTTTTAATGGAAAATAATATAAGTATGTATATTATTATTTATTATTCAATAATGCTTCCAGATTTTGTATTAGCAACAGATGTTTTAAACCAAGCATTAATATTTTTTGGATTTTCTTTTTTGGTTTTAGAAATATTAAAGAAAAAAAAATTTATAAAATTAAATATAGATGTTGAAAAAATAGAAATATTTCTTATAAGAATTTATTCATTTATATTAATAACTATGATAACTATAAATTTTATTACTATTATGATAACAAAAAAAAATTTATCTTTAAATCAAATAGAAAAAGTTTTTGAAATAGAGAATTTTAATATTATTTTTGAAATAATTTCATTTAAATTAGAGTTTTTTTTATTTATATTAATAATATTATTGTTTTTAAAATATAAACAAATTATTAGTAATGTAATATTAAAATTAGGACTATTGATTTTTATATTGAACATTATATTGTTCTCTTTTTATGAAGCTTCTCAAAAAATAAAGTCCCCAATTTTAGAAGACCACCCAATAGTAAATAATTTTGTATTAAAAATAAAAGAAGACATAGAAGAAGATAATGAAGTCTCAAAAATAATAAAAACAGATAGAAAAAGGAAAAAAGAATTATTAAATAATACAATTTATAAGTCCCCAGTAAATAATTTATTAAAACAAGAATTAAATATAGATCATATTTTTATATTAGTGTTGGAAAGTATTGGACAAAAAGTATTAGAAAAAAATTCTATTTATATTTCAAAATTAAAAGAAAACTCAATAATCTTTGATAATAACTTTGCTAATGCTTCATACACAACAAGTTCTTTAATCTCTTTATTAAATGCTGAGCCAATAAAAATTATTGCCAAAGATTTAAAGCAAATATCTCCTGGTGGAAAAAGTACAAATGGAACGTTAGATGGATTTAAAAAGAAAGGGTTTAAAACTACATTTTCAACAACATCAAATTTAGCAATGGAAGGTGTTTTTTTTAGAATGAATTATATTGAAAGTAAATTTGATAATATAGATTATTTGAAGTCAATTGAAAATTATAACAAAAAAAGTAAAAAAGAATTAGAATCCTTATATAAATTAGTAGAAGATATAGATAAAGAGAAGAAAACAATGAATGTTCATTTAACATATATGACTCATTATCCATATTATGATTATCATTCAGAAAAACCTGCAGATGGAACATTAGAATCTTATAAAAGATCTATGAAAAGTCAAGATAAAATCATTAAAAAATTTATAGATAGGTTAAAAGATAAAAAAATCTATAAAAAATCTATGATAGTTATAATAGGAGACCATGGTCAAGCATTTGGAGAACATAGAACATATACTCATGGAGTGTTATTTAATGAAGTACTAAAAGTTCCTGCTATTATTCATAGTAGTCAATTTGAAAGACAATACAAGATAAAAGAGCTGACAGACAATTCAATGGTCCTTCCTACTATATATTCTATTTTAAATAAAAAAGAAGCAAATAATTCAATTTTTTCAAAAAAACTTTCAAAAAGAATATTTTCTTATCAAAATAATTCTATAAGCTTTATTGATAGAGAAAGTAAAGAAAAAGTAATAATGAATTTTGTTGGGCCAAATAAATGTGTTAAATACAATTTATCTCTAGATAAAGAAGAAAAAAATAAAAAAGAATGTACTAGAGAAGATAAATATAAAATTTTAGAAATAATAAAATAAAAATAATCTAAATATTTTTTTATCTTCTAATATAATATAAATAAAATAAAAGGGTTCCCAAAATGAAAAAAATTATTTCAAGTTTAATATTATCAAGCAGTTTATTATTTGCTAATACAAGTTTTGATGATAAAGAAGATAAGTTTGATATATTTAATGTTTTAAATGCTACTTCTAAAAAATGTGATTCTGAAATGAAAAAATGTATTTTAAAAGATGTTTCTGTAAAAATAGATAAAGAAGAAATATATTTAGAAGAAGTTTCAATAACAAATGTAAATCAACTTAATGAAAATATAGAAAAAATAAAAAGAATAATGGAAACAGGTGGCACTGAAGGTCAAAAACTAATAAATGGTTTGGAAATAGATTTTGATAATGAAATTTTATTTAAAAGTTCTTCTGAAAACCCAAAAAGCAAGCAAGCAATAGAAGGAATATTAAATCAAGCTAAAAAGGAGCTACCTCCTCAAATAAGTAAATTAGCTTCAGAATTTATTAATAAATTTATTGAAGGGGAGAAAGGAAAAGGAGAGTTGACATTGAAAGGACACTTGAAAATGTCAAAAGAACAAGAACCTACACCTGATATTAATTTAAGTTTATTTAAATTAATTTCAAAGTCAAATAAAATTGGAGCCTTTGAAATAAAAATAGAAGACTTTAAAATTAAAAAAGAGCAAGAAAATACAGATTTTACTTTAGAAGAAATAAGTGTAAAATTGCCATTAGGAAGCTTATTAGAAACATTAATAGATACAGCTTTAAAGGTAAAGAGAGATAACCCCCAAGAAGCTATGTTAGCTACTTTGCCTTTTAGAAGTTTAAAGCAATATACTAATTGGGTTGAAGATATGCTTAAGACTAAATTAGTATTGGATATGAAAGCTGATATTAAAAATAATATTTTATCTTCTATCAATAAATTTGGTATAGAATTAAAAAACAAAGAATTAATAATTGATAAAGGCATTGAATCAATTGAACATAATATTAAATTATTAGAAGACAATTTAATTTTTAAAATCAAAAATATAGAATTAAGAGAAGTAGGCTCTGATGAAGATGAAGTTATGCAGAAAATGAAAGAGAATATGGAAAAAATAGAGATTTCCATTACTAATTAAGGAAATGAAAGCTATCAAGATTTTAACAATATTTTGTTTGTTGTCTAGTATAATTTTTTCCAAAGATACTTTATTGGAAAAAAGAAAGCAACTTTTAAATAATTATATAATTAAAGAAAATTCTTTATATGATATGGTTGCTACTGCTGCCATAATGGGAAAATGGAATATAGTAAAGAATACAATATCTCCTTCCAATCCTCTTGGTTTAAATCCAAGAGAGATAGAGCAAGAAATAGATTTAAATATATTAATAGAAACTATGTTAATACCAAATATAGTAAAGTCAAATGGTAATGATATAACCGCTTCTGAAAAAACTAAAATTTTAAATAAAATCAAAAAAGAATTATTAACAGGTTTCAATTCTGCTTCTGAAAAAAATATAACAATGTTCTTAGATTATGAAAATAATTTAATAAAAATTAAAGGTGTGTCAAACTTACCAACAGATAGAAAATTCTTAAGAGCTTATTATAAAAATGATCCTAGGCAATATAGAAAATACTATGCTTCAATAAATGATGAGACAGTACCAGAAATGCAAGTTAATTATACTATGCCTTATAAAATGTATAAAACATTTAAAGAAGCAAATAAATGTGCTGAATTATTTTTAGGTTTAACTGGAACTGAAAGTTATAGTGATTCTATCATAGATGCTTTTTACTTTGCTAAACATAACGCTGTTGATAATGGAGTGAGTTATTTTAGAATAGAAACGGCTTTTGATCATTTACTTACTTTACCTTTGAAGAAGGCTTGTGTTCCTTCTGGGAATGGAAAAGTGTGGTATATGTCTCCAAAAGATATTAATGGAATAAAAGGTGTTCATAATATTAGAGACAATTATGAAACAGGGATGTATATTCAAGCTGTATATAGAGATAAAGTAGAAATGATTAGCCCTACAAATACAGCAACAATCAAAAAATTAACAGGAGAAGACCAATTCTTAAAAATAATGAATGTAAATCAAAGTCAATATAGTGATTTAAAAGCAGGAAAGCAAGATTTTCTAACTTATTCTTTATTTGGATTATACGACGAAGCAGATAGGGTTTATAATAATTTATCTATAACAAATAATAATCAATTAACGGTTGATACCTTTGACCATTGGAGTTTAAGCCCAGTAGCTAATGAAGAAATTATTTTCCCTTTAGAATATGGAAGAAAAAATAAAACAAATGATACTGGTGAAATAGATAGGAAAAAAGATATAAATGGATTAAGAATTATAAGTCATACAGATTTAAATAGTACATTAGCCCCAATAGTTAAATATAGCCTTCCTTTAAATAAATATGTAGATTTTTTAATGCCTAGATGCTATACATTTTCAAATCTTTACACAGAAGCAGAAATGGAGCAAGAATTTTTAAAGCCATTTGGTTGTTTAGTTGTAGATGATAGTTATAATATTATAGATAAGCAATATTCTGTAGTAGTTCCAAATTATTGTGCAAATGGAACAATTAATGGCTATACATGCTCAGGAACAACACCTTAGTAGAATGAAAATATTTAGATATAATGAAAAAAAATAGTAAAAAGGAATTGTCATTGAATAAAAATATTATCAATTTACAAGAAAAAATTAAAAAATTAAATGAGCAACAAAGCCAAAAAAGTTTTGAAAAGGTTAATTCAAAATACAATACTTTCTATGATGATGAAGCAGATACCTTAAGTATAAAAAATTTATCTATGGAAGTGAAATCAAGAATAGATGAAGATGACATTATAATAAACACTCAAAAAGAAGAAATATCCTCTTTGACTATTCTTGATTTTAAATCAAAAAAAGACAAAGTTATAATAAAAATTAAAGAATACTTTCCTGATTATTTAGAAGGTAATTTGAAAAATATATTAAAGGAATTAAAAAAATAAATGGATTATTTTATAATAATTTTATTAATTTGCTTGTCAGGAGTGTTTTCAGGCTTGACAATAGGTCTCGCTTCATTATCAAAAGAGGAAATTGAAAGAAGAAGTCATTTAGGAAATGCAGAAGCTAAAAAAGTATTAAGCGTAATAAAAGATTACAATTTATTATTAGTAACATTATTATTAGGTAATACAATAGTTAATTCTGCCTTAACAAATTATCTTGGTTCTTTGATAGGGACAGGATTATCAGTAGTAATTTTATCTTCTTTCTTGATTTTAGTATTTGGAGAAATTACTCCAGCTGCTGTAATTACAAAATATGCTTTACAAGTAGGGGCAAAATCAACACCGTTAGTTAATTTCATTATCTTTATTTTATATCCTATTTCAAAACCTATATCTTACATTTTAAATAAAGTTTTAAAGCAAGATATAGGTTCAATATTAGAGAGAGATGAATTAAGCTATATTATTAATAAACAGCAACAATCAGTTCATAGTGATATTGATGAACAAGATAGTAGAATTCTAAAAGGAGTTCTCTCTATGCATGATATAGTTAGTGCCAAAGTTGCTACTAAAAGAAGAGACATATATGATTTAAAATATGATCAAATAATAGATCTAAATAAAATTAATGAAATAAAAGAAAAAGGTTTTACAAGAATACCTGTTAAAAAAGATAGAAGAGTTATTGGTATAATTAATGTTAAAAATTTATTAGGACTAACTGAAGAAGTTGAGGCTATTGATATAATGGAATCTGATAAATATTTAAATATAGAAGCATCAACAAATATAGATGATGTACTTCATCAAATGATATCTTCTCATATTCATATAGCAATAATAAATACTCATGATAAATGGTTAGGTATTTTAACTATGGAAGATATTTTAGAAGTAATGTTCCAAGAAGAAATTTATGATGAAACTGACCAAGAAGAAGAGGGGAGTTAAAAAATGAAAAAAATAATTTTGATACTATTGATTATTCCAATTAATTTATTATATTCTTCTGTTTTTGAAATAATATATAAAGGGGAAAAAGAAAACAAAGTTTTTAATTATTCTCCAGTTGATAATTTATATAAAAAAGAAGAGCTGTCAATTAAAAAATATGATAGAACTTATTTAAATTTAAAAAATAATGAAAATTTAGAAGCCAATCAAAAAAAGCTAAAAAATTTCTTTAATGATAAAAAATTAAAAAATGAGTTAAATAAAAATAGTTATACTATTTATCTAGATGAAGATAATAATTTATATGACATTCATTCATTAAATAAAGATTTAAATAATTTAATAAAAAAAGAGGATATAGAACTTTTAGCACCAGCCATGAAAGTAAAAATGTTATTGTTTTAATAAAAAATTAAGCTAATTTATATTATATTAAAAACAAAAAGAGAAATCATGTCAAAAAAACTTTTAATAATAGTTCCAGAAAATTTAGATTTTATAAGAATATCAATAAGTTCAAATCTAGGCTCCTTAATCAATGGAAATACAAAATTCAAAACAATAGGTTTGAAGCAAGAGTATTCAAAATATGGTGGGATTGACTTTAATAAATCTTTTGTTTATATATCAGATGACCCTTCTTTACTTAAAAAGAAACTTAAAAGCAAATTTAAAGCATTAAAATATTTTACAAATGACAATATTTCTGGGAAAAATGATTTATTTTCATATTTAACTTATAAAATGATAACAGAAGAACTAAATTTAAAAAAAATGAGTTCTTTTGAAGAATTATTTAATATGACTTTTGATACAGATCTGACTTTAAAAGTGAAAAAAGCAGATATAGAACAGCAAAGTTTTATTAAAAAAGAAAATGAAAATATGGCTTTTAAGCCAACAATTGAACAACAAGAAATTTTAGACAATATGTCAAAATATACAAGTGTTAAAATAAATGCTTTTGCCGGAACAGGAAAAACTTCAACTTTACTTATGATAGCAGATAAATTGAAAAATGATAAAATATTATATTTAGCATTTAATAATTCAATAGCAGAAGAGGGAAAAAAGAAATTTCCATCAAATGTAAAGTCAGTAACAACTCACTCTCTTGCTTATCAAGCAATAAAAAAAGAAACAACTTTAGATTTAAATAATTTAAAGCAAAATTATAGAGCTAAAGAGCTAGAGGATATATTAAATATATCTTATAGTGATTCTTTTTTAGTATTAAAGTTATTAAATAAATTTATGCACTCAGATAAAAAATTAGAAAAATTCATAAATTTAAGTTCAGAATCTGAATTAATCAAAGTTAAATCAAAAGAATTTTGGAGCTTAATGGATGATGGAAAAATCCCAATTACTCATGATTTTTATTTAAAGAAATTTGAAATGATGTTAAAAAACAAACAGTTTTTTAACCTTCAAGACTATGATGTTATTATGCTAGATGAAGCACAAGATACTAATGTAGTTACTTTTTCAATTTTTAATAATTTATTATCAAGACAAAAAATATTAGTTGGAGATAAGCATCAGCAAATATATTCTTTTAGAAATAGTATAAATGCTATGAATAATTTTGAAGGAGAAGAGTTCCCATTAACAGAAACATTTAGGTACACAGAAGATATAGCAGCACAAGCTAATGTTATATTAAAGGATTTGAAAAATGAAGATTTATATATTAAATCAAACATAAAAGAAAAAAAGATCCCAAAGCCTGAACAAGCTTATTTATATAGAACTAATGGAGCTCAAATAGTCAAAATAAAAAGCTTTATAGAAAATGGAATTTTTTTTAAAACAGTAAGGAATCCATCAAATATATTTTCATTAATGTTAGAAATAATGTATATGCTTTCAAATCAAAAGGATAAAATCAAAGAAAATTTTTTCTTAAAATCATTTGATAGTTTATTAGAGATTCAAGAATATGCTGAAAGTACAGATGATGTTGAGATAAAAAGTAATTTAAAAACTATTTTAAAAAATAAATTATCAATAAAAGATGTATTGAAAATGATAGAAATATCAGAAAGTTTTTTTAAAGAAAAAAGAGAAAGCTATATAACTATAAGTAGTATTCATACAGCAAAAGGATTAGAATGGGATGAGGTGTTTATTGGAGAAGATTTAATAGATATAGAAAAAAAATTAGAAGAAAAAAAAATAGCAAATAAAGAGCTATGGTTTTCTTTAATGAAAGAGCAAACAGAAAAATATCAGCCGATAATAGATGAAATAAATATAAAATACATAGCTGTAACAAGGGCAAAGTATAAGGTTAAATATTTAACAAAATCTAAGTAGAAGCCTCCCTCCTTTAGGAAGGAGGCAAATATGTTCTTATTTAGCTTAAGGTTACTTAAAGTTACCTATTATAAGGTAAAAAAAATAAATCAGTTAGGTATTTTAATTAGAACCATTAATATATATATTTTCTCTTTTTAAAAAGGTTTCCTATCTCTAATAGCTTCTTGATATTTATTCTTATAAAGCTTTAAAAAATCATTTTGCTCTTTAAAAGAAAGAGAGTCATATTCATATTTAATGTTTTCAGTTAATATTTTTACTTCAATATCAGAATAGTTAATATTATTTATTCTGAAGTTTAATTCAAAGAATATAAGGATAACCAATTCAATGTCAACAGCTGTTTTAAAATAAGTCATTAATTCTTTGGTAACAGTCTTTTTTAAATCCAACCCATTAACTCTAAGCTCTTTCATTTTTAAAGTTAAATTTTCAAAATTAATATCTTCACCATCTTTGATTAATTTAAAAACACTATTTTTTCTAAGAAGCTCTAAACCTTTTTGTTTCTTCTTATCTTTTGAAGTGATAGTGTTTGGTTTAATAAAGGGTCTATTTTCAGTTCCAAATCCATGCCTAGAAACACATTGAGCTAAGTCAAGAATTTGTCCATATTTTTTATTAGGGTATAGCCTAGCTACTCTAAATAAAATTTGTAAATAGAGTCTTAGAATTTTAGTAGGTCTAGTTAATACTAATAATTCTGCTTGGGGTTGGTTGAATCCAGTAGTTAATTTACTAATGGAAACTAAACAATCAATTCTATCTTTACCCAAACTATAAAATTTTGAAATACATTCTTTGTTTAAGCATTCTTCATTTTCACTATGAATACTAGCTGCTTTGAATCCATCTTTTATAAGGGCTTCTGTAATTTTTTTACAATTTTCAATTGAATTACAATAAACTAATGTTTTTTTCTTTTTACCTTCCATTTCATTAATACTATGAACTATAGAAGAAATATGTAAAAAAGTATTTACAATTTCATCAAGAGAACTATTTGAATAGTCAGTTGAGTTTGTTTTGACTTGTGAATAATCTTTTTTCTCAGACCACTTAGGAATGTAATATTTTAAAGGAGTTAAAAAGCCCTTACTAGTTAGTTCCATAGTAGAACCATGAGTAATTAAGTTGTCAACTTCAACCCCTTCTAATAAGAACCCTTTACTATCAAAAGGAGTCCCAGTTAATCCAAGTATCTTATCAGGATTCAAAGCTTCTTTAATTTTTTCATATCTTGGTTGCCCTATTCCTATATGAAATTCATCTTTGATTAAAATATCACAATGAACATCTTCTTTTAATCTTTTATTTTCATGAAAACTTTGCTCCATAACTAACCATATTTTATTAGAAGAATTGTTTTTAAAATCTCTTTGGAAATTAGATTTAATAACTTTGTAATCAAGATTTAAATCTTCAAGGTATTCTTTAAGTTGAAATATCAACTCTGTAATATTTGTCAATATAACAATGTTTTTACCTTGTTCAAAATAATATTTTGCAACTTGGGATATTATTAAAGACTTTCCTCCTCCCATACCTAAAGTAACAACTTTTAAATCATTTTGGGTAAATCCACTTTTAACTTCTTCTAGAATGTTATGTTGATAGTCTCTTAAAATCAAAAATTAAATCCTATATACTTTTACTTTTATTTCAGTTTCTAATAACTCTCTATTTAAAACTGCTGGCTTAACATAATAATGAACTTGATCATCATCAGTTAAAAAAGTTAAATTTTTTAACTCATTTTTTTTATTTTTAATAGCATCATTTGTCCATTTTATAATAAAACCTAAATTATCAGCATCTAATACTCTTTTGTTATGCCTATATAAATGATATTCAACTAAAATTTCATCTAATGTTTCTTCTGGCTCAGGTATACACCATTCATGTAATAGTTCTATATATGTATTTTTTATTGTGGAACCTTTGAATCTATACCATTTACTAAAATTATTTAAAGAAACAACTTGCTCTTTATACTTAGGACATGGGACATTAAACTCAAAAAGTTTTTCTTTTTTCTCTACCAAAACAATACCTCTTTTTATTTTAAATAAGTTTAAGTATAATATGTTATATATTAAAAAAAACTTAAAGGTATTGAAAATGAAAAAAGCAAATATAAAATTGATAGCTAATACAGGAGTGACTTTATTTGAAGAGTCCATTAATGATTTTGAATGGTTAGACAAAGGTAAAATCTCAATAAGAGATAAGGAAGGAATAGAAACAATAATAATAGTAGGAGGAAGTACTTTAATTTTAAAAAGAGAACCTTTTGAAAAACTAAATAATGATTTAAAGAAAAATTAAGGTTGTATATGATATCATTATACAAATATTAAAAAAGGATATAAAATGTCAAAAGTAACTCCAGCTCAACAGAAGGCTATTAATAAATACCATAAGAAAAATTATAAAACGATAGCAACAAAGGTTAGAAAAGAAAAATTTGATGAAATTAAAGAAATGCTAGAAAAGCAAGGAGGCATTTCAGTTAGTAAGTTTATAACTGATTTAGTTGATAGAGAATTACAAAAAAGAAAATAAATGCTTGACAAAATAAAATTATTTTTTAAAATACCAAAGCTCTATTTTTTTTCAAAAAATATTTTAAAAAAAATAGAGAAAAATAAAGAAAACAATTCAAAAGTTGATTTTCTTAGAAAAAGAGAGACTCTAAAAAATAAATGGAGTCAATCAGTATTGAACTTATTGAAAGTTAAATATAAAATAGAGTTTCCAGAAGATTTAGGAATAGCAGAAGATGAAAATTATATATTAATTTCAAATCATAGAAGCATGGTGGATATAGTCTTAATTCAATTAATTCAAGAAAAAATGCCAAATAAAAAAACTTTATTTATAGCCAAAGAGGAATTACTTAAAATGCCTATTATAGGTTCAGTGTTGTTAAATATGGGTGGCATAGCTATAAATAGAGGTTCTAATTCTGGTACTTTAAAATTATTAAAAGAAATAAAAAAACAAAATAAAGAAAATAATAATATGTATGTTTTATTTCCAGAAGGAACTAGAACTAGAAAAGAAGAGTATAATTTAGGAGATTTTAAACCAGGTATTGATTTAATAGTTAAAAAATTTAAATTTAAAATACTACCTGTTTATATTGAAGGTCAGCCAGAAAAGTATTTAGAAAAGTTAGAAAAAGACCAAAGTCCATTAAAAGTAAAAGTTGGAAAAGTTTTTGATAAAGAAGAAGATAAAACTGTAGAAGAGATGTATAAAGAGTTTGTTTCTAATTTAAAATAACTCTAAATCATCTCCACCTTCATCTTCCATAAAAATATTTGCCCTTAATTGTTTGATTGAAGATAATATAGAGTCATCAAGATAATGTAAATCTTTAATTTTTCTAATTAAAAATACTTTTCTGATAAAAGTTTCAAAATCTTCAAAAATAGCTAAAAGTAAATTAAAAGAAGAAAAATCATTTAACTTAGCTGGGTTTTCTTCAACTTCTTTAATTATATTATGAATCTCTAAAACATTTTTAGACATTTTTTCAAGACCTTTAAATTTATTTAATAAATTAGATATAGTTAAAAAAGAAGTTTTTAAATTAACAAAAGAATTAAATTTAGAACCTCCTACTAGCTCAGCCATTTTTTCTACTTTATTTATTAAAGAATTTGTTGTTTCTATAATTTTTATAGTAGCATCTCTTTGCTCTTTAATAGATTTCCAAGTTTTGGCTTGCTCTTGTAATTTTAAAGTAGTTAAGTCTTTAATTTCTCCAAGATTTTTAACTTTGTCATTTAATTTAAAAATTAATTCTTTATAATTTAATGGTTTTTTAAAAAAAGCTTCTATCTTAACATCAGCAAATAAGCCATCATAAGAATCTTCATCATATTTACTCATAATGCAAATAGTTAATTCTTTATCTACTGTTCTAATTTCTCTAATAAGCATATCTCCTGTCATAACAGGCATACTTAAATCTGTAAAAATTATATCATAATCGCCACTTTGGTATTTATTAATAGCATCTTGTCCATTTTCAGCTTCATCTATATTGTTGAAAAATAAACTACAAATAGTTTTTACACTGTTTCTAACTAACTTTTCATCTTCAACAATAAGAATATTTAATTTTTTACCATTTTCAGCAAATTTTTCTTGTTCAGGTGTCATTTTTTATTAACTTATTGATAATATTTTTTTTATAGCCCCAACAATTTTAGCATTATTGAAAGGTTTTACAATCCAGCCTGCTATACCAATTTTTTTACCTACTAATTTCATTTCATTAGAATCTTCAGTAGTCAGAGCAATTATTGGTTTTTTCTTGAGATTTTCAATTTTTTTTAAAGAATTAGAAAGTTCTAAACCATTAATTTGAGGCATATTTATATCAGTAAATAATAAATCATAATCTAATTTACCTAATTTTGCATCTTTAAGCAGTTGTTCCTCATCAATATAAGGTATAAATTCAATATCTCCTGAGTCTACTAATGGCTTAACTGCAAATTCTACAGATGTAAGTATTGCTTTACTATCATCAACAAAAGCTACTTTTTTCATTTGGATCCTTTATAAATTAAACTATATTAATTTTATTATATTATATTATATTTTTACAAATTATCTTTTTTTATTATTTAAAATTATCTTTTTTAGTTTATTATCTTTTTTAGTTTTTTTCATTTAAAACATTATAATAAAAAAAGATAATTTGTAAAAATATATATAAAAAGGAAATCTTAATGAACTCAAATAATGTAAAAAATAGTTATGAAAAATATTTAGTATTTAAGTTAAAAAATGAAAACTATGCTATAAAAATTTTAGATGTAAAAGAGATAATAGCTATGACAAAGATAACAGAAGTACCTAATAGCCCTTCTTATGTAAAAGGAATCATTAACTTAAGAGGGACAATTGTTCCAGCAATTGATTTAAGAAGCAAATTTAATTTTTCTGAAAAAGAGTATGATAGACAAACAAATATAGTTATAGGTTTAATTGGCAAAGAAGCAATAGGCTTGATAATAGACCAAAGCACAGGAGTTTCTAATATTAAAAAAGAAGATTTGTCAACTCCTCCTAAGTTTGGAGCTCAAATAAATTCTTCATTTATAGAAGCAGTAGCAAAAAAAGGAGAAGAAGTAATAATGATATTAGATATTAAAAAGATTTTTTCTACTGAGGAATTTAAAAATATACAAGCAATAAGTGAAGAGTAATTTTAAATGAAAAATTATGAATTAAAAGAAGAAAAACTTATAGTATCTTCAAAAATAAATGGAGAAGAATTAAAAGATTTAAGAGAACTCATTTTAGAAAAATCTTCTTCAATTATTAGTATTGAATTAAATGTAGAAGATAGAATAGAAGATTTAAATATATATACATTATTGAAAAGTGTTAAAAAAACTTTTGAAAATATTTCAATAAAAGTAAAAAAAGAGACTCAAACAGAAAATTTAAGAGATTTAAAAATAGTTAATTTTTAAAAGGAAGTAAAATGGAAGAATTAGATAGTAATATTTTATCAATATTTATAGAAGAAGCAGAAGAAATAATAGAAAACTTAGAGTTACAACTTTCTGAATTAGAAACAGAAGAAGATTCTAGTTCTTTAATTAATGAAATATTTAGAGGAGTACATACTTTAAAAGGCAATGCTAACTCATTTGGATTTGAAACTTTAGGGAGTTTTGTTCATTCTTTTGAAAACTTATTAGAAATTTTGAGGAATAATCCTAATTTACTTGATGCTGATTTGACAAGTTTACTATATCAAGGCTTTGATATAGTAAAAGAGACTTTTGAAGAAGAAAAAGAAGGAAATAAAAAAAAGAGTCAAAATTATAAAGACACTTTAAATCAAATAGAACTAAAATTAGATTCATTAGAAAATCAAAACTTAACTTCAGAAAAAAAACCAAATAAATTATTAGAAAGTTTATCTTTTTTAAATGAAGATAATGTTTCCGAAGAAAATGAGAAATCAGATAATGAATTAAACAAAGAAACCATAGATAAATTAAATTTTTCAGAAATAAGAGAAATAATAGAAAAAGAAGATTTTGAAAAAACAAATGAGAGTATTTACAATATTAAAATGAATTTTGATACTGATTTTCATATTAGAGGGTATGAACCTTCTATTTTCTTTTCTTTATTTGAAGAAAAGGGAAAGATTATAAAATCTTTTGCTTACTTATCTTCTGAAATCCCTGATTTAGAAAATTTAGATTTAGATTTATATAGTATTTCAGAAATAAGTATGTATATATATTCAAACTCTTCTGAAGAAGAATTAACTGAAATTTTTGATTTTATAGCTGAACCAGGAGAGTATTCATTATTAAAAATTAGTAAAGATATATTATTAAAAAAGAATGTTTTAGTTGAACTATCAGAAGAAAAATCCTTAGATAATGAACCTTCTGTTGATGAATCTTCTGATAATGAACCTTCTGATGATGAACCTTCTGATAATACTTCAAAGAGAAAGAAAGAAAAAGAATCTGATTCTACATTAAGAATATCAGGTGGAAAAGTAGATGATTTATTTAATTCAGTAGGAGAGCTTGTAATTGCTCAAAGTTTTTTAGAGCATAATCCAAATATAATTCAATTAAATGACCCAGATATAAAAAATCAACTTTCTCATATTCAAAAAATAACAAAATCTGTTCAAAATAGAGTAATGGAATTGAGAATGATCCCAATAAAAAATACTTTTATGAAATTAAAAAGAACTGTTAGGGATGTATCTTTAAAAATTAATAAAGATATAGATTTAATAATAAAAGGAGAAGATTCTGAACTAGACAAATCAATGGTAGATTCTCTTGGAGAACCTTTGATACATTTAATAAGAAACGCTATTGACCATGGAATAGAATCAAAAGAAGAAAGGATTAAATCAAATAAATCAGAAAAAGGAACTGTTAAATTGTCAGCATTCCATAAAGGAAGTAATTTTATTATAGAAATAAAAGATGATGGAAGAGGGATTGACAAAGAAGTTGTTTTAAAAAAAGCTATATTAAATAATATAGCTGATGATAATAAAACTTATTCTGATAAAGAAATATATGCTATGTTATTTAAGCCTGGTTTTTCTACTGCTGAAGAAATTACAGATATATCTGGAAGAGGAGTTGGTTTAGATTCTGTTCAATCTTCTGTTCAGAACAATAAAGGAAAATTAATAGTAACATCTGAATTGGGAACTGGTACTACTTTTCAAATAGTTTTGCCTTTAACACTAGCAATAATAGATGGTATGGTTGTAAAAATAGATGGAGAAACTTATATTATTCCAATTCTTTCAATTGTAGAAACATTTAAAGCTACTAACGAAGCTGTTAAAAGTTTTTCAGAGGATAATAAATTTATAAATTATAGAGGAGAAATGCTCCCTATATTAAATATTCATGAAGCAATGGGAAAAGAAACTGCAATTGCTGAAGATGAGTATATAAATAAATTATTTATATGTATAGAGCATAGTAGAGGAAACTTTATAATACCTGTTGATAAAATCATAGGAAAGCAACAAGTAGTTATAAAAAGTTTAAATAAAACTATATTTAATCAAAATGAAGTTTCTGGAGCAACAATTTTAGGTGATGGAGGTCTTTCTTTAATATTAAATATAGATGGACTAAGTGAAAAAATTTATTTTGTTGAAGATAATTAGTATGATTACAGATAATGAATTTAAAGAACTATCAAAATATATATATGATAATATCGGGATCCATCTACCAGAAGGAAAAAAGCCTTTGGTACAAACAAGATTAAATAAAAGACTAAAAAGCTTAAAATTAAAAAATTATACAGATTATATAAATTACTTAAAGTCTCCAAACTCTTCTGAAGAGCTAATAATGCTTACTAATGAGATAAGCACAAACGTTACTCACTTCTTTAGAGAAAATAATCATTTTGACTTTCTTAAAAAATATATATATGATAATAAAAATAAAAAAGAAATAAAAATATGGTCTTCTGCTTGCTCAAGTGGAGAAGAACCTTATTCAATAGCAATACATTTTTTTGAAGTAATTAAGAAAAATAATTTAAAAGTAGATTTTAAAATTTTAGCTTCTGACATTTCAGAGGAAATATTAGAAAAAGCTTCTAATGGACAATATACTTTTGAAGATGTTAAAAATATGCCAAAAGACTTACTTTTAAGATATTTTGATGAAAAACAAGAAGGAATATATCAAATTAAATCATTTGTAAAAGATAAAATTATATTCAGAGAATTTAATTTAGTTTATGGAGACTATTCAAAAATAAAAGATTTTACCTTTGATTTAATATTCTGCAGAAATGTAATGATTTATTTTGATCCAGAAACTAAAACAAATGTATCAAATAAATTAATAAATAAAGTCAAAAGGGAAGGTGTTTTTTTTATAGGGCAAACAGAATCATTAGTAAATAAATGTAATGATATTAAATGTTTAGCTCCTTCAATATATTTAAAAAATTAATCAAAGAATATAATAAATAAAAAAATTACACTTGAGAAAAACAAAGGAGAATTAATGAAGCAAAATGAAAATGAAGAAGAACTGAAAAATATAAGTTCAGATATTTTATTAAAAGAAATAGATAGAAGGTTTGAAGAAAGTAAAATTCAACAAGAAGAACTGAAAAAAATGATGTTTGATTTAGAAGTTCTAAATAAAAATTTATCATTAGCTGAAAAAAATAAAACAAATTTTTTATCTTTAATAAAAAATGAGTTTAATAATCCAATAGCTTCAATTTTATCTTTATTAAAAAGTTTAGTGTCAACAACAACAGATGATAATGCTAGAACTATATCTACTTTACTTATAGGAGAAACTCAACAATTAGGTTTTCAAATAAAAAATATTTTAGCTTCTTCTGAAATAGAAGGTGGGGTTTTAGAAATGCAGTCAGGCAATATTAATTTTGAAGATGTCTTTTTAGAGGTTAGAGAAGAATTATATTATTTATGTGAGGTAAAAAAACCTGATTTTGAAGTTGATTTCAAATATAAAAAATTTAGAAGTGACCCAGGTAAAATTTTATTAATATTAAGTAATTTAATATCAAATGCTATTGAATTTTCTCCTAATAATACAACAATAAAAATAAAAGTTAATCAAAATGAAGATAATTCTATTGATATTTTAGTAAAAGATGAGGGAGAAGGTATAAAAGAAGAGGAAATAGTAAATATTTTTAAAAGATTTCATCAATCTCATACAGGGAAAAATAGACAAAAAAGAGGCTTAGGTTTAGGAGCTTCTGTTGCAAAAGGTTTGATAGAATTTTTAGATGGTACTTTAAAAGTAGAATCTAAATTAGGAAATGGTACTGATATGATAGTTCATTTACCTAATCTAGAAAATAATGAAGAAGATATATTTGGAGAAGATTTTCTATTTGACAATGAAGATTTTCAGAGTTTTTAATGAAGTTAAAAAATCAATTTGTTCATTCAGGGCAAATATATGTAAGTAAGCCTGGAGAAGAAATAAACCTATCAACTGTTTTAGGTTCTTGTGTTTCTGTTTGCTTATATGATGAAAAAAAACAAATAAGTGGAATGAATCATTATTTATTACCTTTATGGAATGATAGTGAATTAAGAACCCCTAAATACGGAAGTGTTGCTATTGAATTATTAATTAATAAAATGTTAGAAAATGGAAGCATTAAAAAAGATTTGAAAGCTAAAGTTTTTGGAGGGGGAAATGTAAATACTCATTTGGAAAATTTAAGAATCTTAGTTGGAGAAAGAAATATAATAGTTGCAAAAGATATGCTAAAAGAAGAGAATATAGAGATATTATCTTCTGATTTAGGAGGAAATAAAGGTAGAAAGCTTTTGATGAATTCTAAAACTGGAAAAATTATGTTAAAATATGTTTAAAGGTAACCAAAAAATGATTAAAGTAATGATAGTAGATGACAGCGCAACTGTAAGAGCTGGTTTGTCTAAAATTATAAATAAACAACAAAACATGGAAGTAATTGCAGTAGCTCCTGATGCTTATGTTGCAAGAGATAAGTTAGCTATATTAAATCCTGATGTTATATGCCTTGATATAGAAATGCCCAAATTAGATGGTATTTCGTTTTTAAAAAAAATTATGCAATATAAACCAATACCAGTAATAATGGTTTCTTCTTTAACTCAAAGAGGAGCTCAAATTACTATGGATGCTTTAAATGCTGGAGCCGTTGATTTTGTTGCTAAAAATGACCAATTTTTAAGCTCTCTTTCAAATGATTTTGAAAAAGAATTGATATTAAAAATAGAAAAAGTATCAGCAATACCTGTATCAAAACTTAAAAAAACAATCCTTAATAATAGTGTAAAACCTACTAGTGTTAAAAATTATAATATCAAAAGTACTACTCAAAAAATAATTGCTATTGGAGCTTCAACTGGTGGAACAATGGCAATAGAAGAATTATTATCCTTATTTCCAGCTAATGTACCAGGTATAGTTATAACACAGCATATGCCTTCTGGTTTTACTAAAATGTTCGCTCAAACATTAAACCAAAAATTAAATTTTGATGTTAAAGAGGCAGAAAATGGAGATATTATATCTAATGGAAAAATATTAATAGCTCCTGGTGAAAAACAAATGAAAATTTTGTCAAATGGAGGAAATTATAAAGTTGAAATTAATGATGACTCAAAAGTATCTGGTCATAAACCAAGTGTAGATTATTTATTTAATTCAGTTGCAATTAGCGCAAAAGAGAATGCAATAGGTATAATATTAACAGGTATGGGAAGTGATGGTGCCAAAGGATTGTTAAAAATGAAAAATAGTGGTTCATTAACAATAGGGCAAGATGAGAAAAGCAGTGTTATATATGGTATGCCAAAAATAGCTTTTGAAATGAAGGCAGTTCAGCAACAGTCAGCATTAATTGATATACCAAATATAATAAAAAAACATTTAAATCTAAAATAAAGGAAATAAAATGAGTTTTATAAAAAAATTATGGAATATGTTTTTAATAAATAATATATCTTTAAAATTAAAAATAGTTGGGTTGTTTTTACTAGTTAGTATGATACCTTTTTCAATAGTGTCAGTTAATTCTTATCTTAAATTAAAAGAAGAAGTTATGAATATGACTAAAATAAAAAAGGAAGAAATCTTAGAGTTAAAATCTTCTTTAATATTAAATCAAGTAAAAAAGAATAAAAATGAAGTAATAAATATGTCAAAAATCACTGAATATAAAGATTTTGCCGCTTATCTAGTAGAAGGTAGAAAAATATTAAATCAGCAAAATGAAATTGATATAGCAGAAAATGAAATTTTTTCTTCTATTAATGTAATTTATACTCCAAACATGTTGAAGTATCAAAAAGAAAAAAAGCTTGAAGATATCATTCTAGTAGATGCATCTTCAAGTCATATTTTATACTCTTCTGATAAAAATAAATTAGGAAAAGTAATTAATGAAATGTCTGAGAAAAATTCATTAAGAGAAATTTTTAACAATTCTAAGCAAAGTAAAGAACTTGAAGTTAAAAATGTAAAAAAATCTCAGCCTTACATTTATATGTCTTATCCTATTTATGTAATGGATGAAATCATATCTTATATAATATTAGAAATAAGCCCAAACTCTTTTATTGATTTGTTAAAAAATGATATTAAAGAATCTTCTACTGAGTATATTTTAAATTCATCAAACTTATCTGTAAAACAGCAAGGAACACAAGCTATTAAAGATGGAGATTTTCAAAAAGATTTAAAAGAATTAGAAACTTCTCATGTATTTAGAAAAAATTATAAGGGAGAAGACGTAATGTCTTCATTTAAAGTAATAGATTTGCTAGGAGATAAAGAATGGAAGTTAGTAATGAACAATGCTTCTTCTGATTTAAATGAATTATTAGATGAAGCATTGTTTCAAATTAATGCAATAGCTTTTAGTTGTTTGTTTTTAATAATTTTAATGTCTATTGGTTCATCTTGGTTAATATCTATTCCTTTATTATCTCCATTAAAAAATCTATTAATGGAGATAGCTCATATTGAAACAGCTTCTTCTCAAATAGCTGGAGCTTCTAATAATTTATCTCAAATAGCTCAAAAACAAGCTGCTTCTGTAGAAGAAATATCTTCTTCTTTATCAGAAACTAAAACAATAGTATCTTTAAATGCTAAGAATGCTTCTGATGCTGCTGAATTAGCTAGTCAAACTTCAAAAAGCTCTATGGAAGGAAAAGAGAATATTTTAAATCTATCAACTACTATGCAAAATATTAATCAATCAAGTACTGAAATTGCTAAAATATCAAGAACAATAGAAGATATAGCTGCTCAAACAAATTTATTAGCTTTAAATGCAGCTATTGAAGCTGCAAGAGCTGGAGAACATGGTTTAGGGTTTGCTGTTGTTGCTGAAGAAGTAAGAGCGTTGGCTCAAAGAAGTTCAGAAGCTGCTAAAAACTCATTTAAAATAATAAATAGTTCTTTAGAGCAAATAGAACAAGGTTCAAATATGACTGAAACTACTGTTGAAAAATTTATAAAAATTGAAGAAGATATCTCAAAAATTTCAAATCTTATAGAAGAAGTAAATATTTCTTCAAATGATCAAGATATAAATATTCAACAAATAACAGCCGCAATAGAACAAGTAGATTCAGTTACTCAATCTATTGCTTCAACATCTGAACAGGCTTCAGCTTCTTCTACATTACTAGAAGAATCAGCAAGAGAAGCTGTTTCTTTCTTAAAAAACATTTTCATTTTATTTGGATTTAAAAAAGAATTAGAAAAAGATATCTAAAAAAATTTTTTTAGATAAAATGAAATAAAAATAAATAAATAAAGGTTTTTTAAATGAATATTAGAAATTCAAATTTTACCATATTGATTTGTGACGATTCACAAGTTCAAAGAGTAATAGTAAAAAAAACAATCTTAACATATTTCCAAAAATATAATATAAATATATTGGAAGCTTCAAATGGACAAGAAGCTTTCAATATATTAAAAAATCCAGAAATAAATGTAAATTTATTATTTTTAGATTTAGAAATGCCAGTTTTAAATGGCTGGCAATTATTAGAGATGATAGAAAATAAAGACGTTTATGATTTAAAATTAGAATTAAGTCAAATTATTATATTTTCTGCTAATCCAGCCCTGAGACAACAAGCACAATCTATGATTTTAAATGTATTTAAAAAACCATTTTTACCAGTAAAACTAGCAGAAAAATTGAAGCCAGTAATAGATAGTTATTCAGAAGCATCAATTATTCAAACTAAAAAAATGTTATTGATTGAAGATTTAGTTGACAATGTATTTTTATCTTTTTCAAAGGTAAGTGCAGCAAATTTAACACAACCTGAATTAGTAAATAAAATAGTGAAAGACTTAAATACTTCTAAAGATTTTGATAAGTTATTAACCAAAGCAAGGTTACTAAAAAATGAAAATATTTAATATATTAATATGTGATGATTCAAAAGTTCAAAGGCAAATAACTAAACAAACAATATTAAAATATTTAAGTCAATATCAAACAAGCATGTATGAAGTAGCTGATGGGGAAGAGGCTTTAAAAAAATTAAAAGAAAAAAAAATAATTTTTGATTTAGTTTTTTTAGATTTAGAAATGCCTAAGATTACAGGTATAGAAATATTAAAATTACTTGAAGGTAAAGAATATAGTTTTTTAAATATATCTTTAAGTCAAATAATAGTATTAAGCACAGAGCCAAAAAAGTTACAAAGCTCAATATCAAGTCAATTATTACATTCAATAAAAAAACCAATAGTTCCTGTAAAGTTTGCTGAAGAAATAAGGAATGTATTTGATGGTTTTAATGAGAAAAAAATAGTAAAAAAAGAAGTTGAAGAAAAATTAGATTATATATATGAAACTACCTTAGATTTAATAAATCAAACAGCTCATGAGAGAAAAACATCTACTCCACAAGAAATAAAAAGAATTGTCTTATCAAAATTATTAGTAAATGATGAATTTTTATCTCATTTTAAAAATTAAATAATTCCTCTAAAATTATTTTTATATTTTTATTTATAATAAATAAAAGATTAATTTAAAAAAGAGGAACTATGTATAATTTACTTAAAAATGGATTACTTCAACAAAGTAAAAATATTTTACAACAACAAGAGCTAAAATATATTAAACTTCAACAAAATTTAAATAACTTATCTAATTTAAAAGAAGAAGATGTAGATTTTTTATTAAAAAAAGTTTTAATAACTTTATTTATTTCTGAATATAATAAAATAGACCAAAAAGATCAATACGGTGACAGACCTTATATTGACAATAGATTAGTCACTATAAAGCAGTCTCTTCTTCACTACTCAGATTTAGAAGAAGAAGGTATGGAAGATAGATATATTAATGAATTATTAGCATTAGAGAAAGAAGAATCTTTACTTTCTAATACAAGATTAAATTTAACAGCAAATACTTTAATAGATGTTGAAGAAAATGGCTATGAGAATTTAGAAGAGTATCTGCCTCAATTAAAAGAATATATTTTTTCAATCCCATTGTTTTTAGATAGTTTTAAAGCATTGGAATTAATGTTAATGACTTATGAAGCTAAAATGATCTCAAGTCAAAAAGTGGAACTAATAGAAGGTTATTTTTCAAAAGAAGATTATGAAAAATATCAATTTCAAATAATAAATTCAAATGAAGAAAATTTTAAAACTTTATTATTTGAAATTGAGCAAAAATCAAAATATGAATTTGAAAACAAAGAAAAACTTTTGAAACTTCATAGAAGTTTCAGATTTGAATTAAAAGAAGTATTATTTTCAAAGCCAATTACTAAAAGAATTACTAATCTTTATAAAAAAACAAATAATCAACAAATAAAAAAGGTGATTGTTTTTTTAAAAGAAAAGGGTTTTAATGAAAATGAGATTTTTGAAAAGGTAGAAGAATATAAAAAAAACAAAGAAGCAGTTTCACTTTTTTTAAAAGAAAATGGAATGAATAAAGTAGAAGCTCAAAATCTAAAGGAGAACTATTTTTTAGATGACATTTCTATTTTTCATGAAAAAGTATTGCTAATAAGAAATCAAATAAGTCATGCAAATATCTTTTTTGAATCAGAAATAGAAGAAAAAGAAGTAAGAGAAGCTATTAAATTGACTCATGAATTATATAAAAAATTTGAGAATAGAGGTAATAATTTATTTTCTGTTCCAAAATATTTAAAAAAAGGCATTTTGAAAAGTATTGACCCAATTAAAAGAAGAAAAGATATTTTAAGTTTTAATCAATTAAGCTAAATAAAATAAAACTTAAAAAAATTATATATTTGTATATAATATATAATAAACAAAAAAGGTAAAAATTAAATGGATACTGAAAAATTATCAATAATCAAAGAAAAATCAAGAAATAAGTCTATACTAATAGTTGAAGATGAAGTAGAAATGTTAGAAGAGTTGAAAGATATATTTTCAATTTTCTTTAAAAATGTAGATATTGCTAAAAATGGTAAAGAAGGACTGTTAAAATTTCAAGAAAGAAAGTATGATATAGTTTTAACAGATATAACTATGCCTGAAATGGATGGAATAGAAATGATTTCTAATATTTTTAAGATTAAACCTAGTCAAAAAATAATAGTCCTATCAGCCCATGATGAAAGCAATAAATTAATTCCTTTAATAAATTTAGGAATTGAAAAATTTATATTAAAGCCATTAGAACAAGATAAATTAATGCAAAAAATTCTAGAAGTCTTAAATGATTTAGATCAAGAAATAGAGTTAGAAAATAATAGAAAAGACATTTTAGAATTAAATGAATTTTTATCAAGACAAAATGATAAGTTGATAAGACTTACTACTATTTTAGAAGATATCATCTTTAATGATAAAATAAATATTGCTAATGACTTATTACCAAGAAAAATATTTAAAGATATTTATTTTGCTATGGAAAAAACAAAATTTAGAAATCTAATTATAAATGTAAAAATTGTTAGAAATATGCAAGAAAATTTTAAAAGAATATTTAAAGAAACTTTTGAAACTCAAAAGATTTCTAATGTTTTAATAGAAACTATTTTAGAAGCAACATCAAAAGAAAAAGATGCTGAGCATAAAATAAGAAGTTCAAAAGGGTATAAGATAATAACACAAGAATTAAAAAGTTATTCTGATAATGTTATTTCTAATGATTTGGAATTAAAAAGATTAGAAACAGAAATAGAAGATAAAATTAAAAAGATATCTGAAATTTTAGAAGAAATATCATTAGATTATTAATCTCCCATCTTCTTTAAAGTAAAATATCCTCCCTTCAGGGAGTTGAAGAATGCTAAAAAAATCAGTTTAATAATATTTTTAGAATACTCTTGATATAATATGAAAGAATAAATAGATTAAAGGAAAACTATGGTTATATTCTCATTTGATGTTGACTCTGTTTTATTAGATACAGAAGAAGAAATATTAAATCATATTGATAAAGTTTATAATAAAAAATTAACACAAAAAGATGTTACTCATTGGACTTTTTACTCTGAAAATTTTCCAGCTGTAATTGATTTATTTCAAGATCCTAATTTATATAAAAATATCAAAGCTATAGATGGTATGGTTGAAACTATGGAAAAAATAGTTGAACATTATGGACATTCTTCTATACAATTAGTTACTTCTTCTCATGAAAAGGTAGCTTCTTCAAAAGAAAAAGCTTTAAATTCTATTTTTGGACATATAAAAGATTGGGAGCATATTTCTATTATTCATGTTGGACTTAAAGACCATGATGAAAACAACCCCCATCATAAACATGAGCATTCTATACATACTATTATGATAGATGATGCAATACATAATATAGAAGGACATATAAATCATCATTCTGATAATAAAGGTATATTAGTTGATTTTGGATATGGATGGAACCAAGATTTTGAACATCCAAATGTAAAAAGAGTTAAAAGCCCAAAAGAACTTTTAGATACTGTTAATCACATGCTATCTAACCAAAATAACTAATGATAACTTATAATCAAGCCCTAGAAATAACCCAAAAAAGTAAATCTTTTTACGTAAGAACAGAAAAAATAACTACTGCTTATGGAAACACTTACACAATATCTTTTTTTGATTATTTAATGGCTACTTTAGAAGACTTTGAAGCCTTTAATTCTTTTGAACTAAGAGGCTTGGCTTTCATACACATTCCTAAGTTAGAAGGAACAGACTATATACCTTTCCTTTCCATTCCTAAATTTTTTAATATAAATGAAAATAAACATACTTACCTTTCTGATTTAAATAATTTAGAAATTATTGATATATCCTTAAAAGAAGATGGTTCATTAGTACAACCTATTCAATTTCCAGATGGAGATATTATTTGGAAATCAAAATCAGGAATGAGTAATAAACAATCAAAAATGGCTAATGATTTCTACAATGATCCTGCTAACATTTCTTTTAAAAAATATATTCAAAATAATATAGAAGAAGATTTTCTTTTTTTTGAATTAACTTCTCCTGACAATCAAATTGTAGTTAAGTACAATGAGACAAATTTAAAACTTATTATGAAAAGAAATAGGTTTACTGGAATAACTACTTTTCCTATATCTATGAATAGTCATTTAGAAGAACAGCTAAATATTAAATATACACCATCTTTCAAACTTCCTAAGATTTTATTGAAATTTGAAGAACAATGGTATTTAGATTTTTTTAACAATCATTCAGATTCTATTTTTAATTCTTTTGATTCTTTTTTGGCAGCCATTAATAACAAAATAACTTCAGAGCATTCAAAAGAATATTTACTTTCTACTAAAAATAAGATAACTTATTTAGAATTTTTAATTTTATCAAGAAATTTTATTTCTAATGAAGAAGGATTCATTATTACTTTTAGCAATTTAAAAAGAGTTAAACTTAAAAATGCCAGCTATTTACATATTCATAAAACATTAGAGTTTTTAGAACAAGAAAATAAAATAATAAAATTAATTATTGATGAAAAGATAGATGATGCTAAATCTTTTTTACTTCAAGAAGATTTTAGATTGGAAAAAATATTGAAAATTGAGGAGTTAATAAGTAATTATTTTGACAATACTATTGAAAAAGCTGTTAAATTAAGATTTAAATATTTTAATTCTTACAATAATAATATAAAAAATGATAATGGAGATATCATCCCTACTGTCAATAAAGCTAGATTCTCAAAAGAGAATTCCAAAAAAAAAGAATTCCATTTAGTAATGAAAACTATTAAACTTCCTTTCAAAGCAGATTTCAGAACTGCTATGACTAATATATTAAAAAAAGAAATAAAGTTTTCAACTAGAAAACTAAACTTAGCTATTTCATTTTTAAAAGAAATTTCTAATTAATAAAACCTATTAAGGTTAATTTAAGTTTTACATGCTATACTTTCAATATATGTTTTAAGATTATTACTTGAAAATACAAAATAAATAAAAAGTTTTTACTTAAGTTTAGTTTAAGTTTTTTTTGGTTATACTTTCAATATATGTTTTAAAAAAGAAAGTATTTTTACTTTTTTTTTAAGTTTTTTCTTGATTTTAAAAAAAAAGTTAATAGCTTTATAGCTATTAAAAGAGCTTTTTTCTTAAATTTTGAAGAAATTTGCAAAAAAAAACAATTTTTATTGACAAAAATATTTTTTTTGCATATAATACAAATATACAAGTAAAAAATATAAATGAAAAGGTTGCGCTTTCGTTTTGATGTTAGAGTAAAGATGTTTTAATCTTTTATTCTAACATGATGACAAAGGTGCAACCTTTTTTTTTGGCTTGTAAAAAATAAAATAAATAAAATAAAATAAATAAAATAAAATAAAATAAAATAAGGAGAATGATTTCAATGAAAACATTTACATTAAAAACTTTAAAATCTATTGTTGTAAATAAACTTGATTCCGTAGTAGTTAATTATTGTCAAAATAATATTCATGCTAATTATTCTCATGTTTTATTTGGCTTTAGATCATTAACAACAGCAGTATCTTTAAATTGGAATCCTACTATGTTAATTGCCTCTGAAAGTCTATTTACATCTGAGATGACTATAGATCAAAAGAGATATGGAACCTAACTTTGCTTAAACTTAATAATAAGTTTTAAAGGGAAGTTAGGGAAACCTAGCTTCCCTTTTTTTATGGGAAAAATTGACCGAATCTAAAAAGTCAAATAAAAAAAACTAAGTTAGATAAGAAATAAAATTTTATCGCAACCTTTAATTTTATTTATATTTTGTATCTTTGTTTGATACTACTTTACTGAATATTTTTATTCCTTTATTAAAAAGAGAGGTAATTAATTGAAATTTAATAATGGGTAAAACTATATGAATATTGGCGCAACCTTTTCATATATATTTTACCCCTTGTAGCAGGTTAGAGTATTGGGAACTCATTGGTCTCATAAACCAAAATATGCTGGTTCAAATCCAGCACCTGCAACCATAACTGAATGAAGATTTGATGGTAAATCGTGGCTTTTGGGAAGCTGAGACTGTTGGTTCAACTCCAACCATTCAGACCATTTATTGAGGTATCGTCTAAGGGCAGGACACTAGTTTTTGGCACTAGAAATATAGGTTCGATTCCTATTACCTCATCCATTATTTGGCTCTATCGACTACTGGCTAGGTCAACAGCTTTTCAAGCTTTAGAAGAGGGATCGATACCCTCTAGAGTCACCATAAAATGTCCCCATCGTCTAAGGGCTAAGGATACTTGGTTTTCATCCAAGCGATAGGAGTTCAAATCTTCTTGGGGACGCCAAATTACATTGTTGTTATCAATTAAGTTTGATAAGAATCAGATTCTCTAGTAGCTTGAAGGTCAAGCACCGGGCTGTTAACCTGATGTTGAAGGTTCGATTCCTTCCTAGAGAGCCATTTGAAAAATTTATAAAGCATTCTTAATTGAAAGCAGTCTTTTAGTAGGAAATTTAATCATTCTGAAAAGAGATTGTTAGTAAAAGGAAAAAGATTATAGATAAAGTATTTTAGATTGATTATCTTTAAGAAATTGAAACAATACTTACCTCAGAATGTTTTATTTAATTTTTATTGGTCCATTAGTTTACTTGGTTAAAACTCTGCCCTGTCAAGGTAGCAAAAAGGGTTCAAATCCCTTATGGATCGCCAAATTATATGGGGTATGGGACTGCTTGGGGTGGTCACTACACTTGCAATGTAGATATCAGCTGGGTTCAAATCCCAGATACTCCACCATTTCGGTTTATAACTCAGTTGGTAGAGTGTCACTCTTACAAAGTGAAAGTCATAGGTTCAAGTCCTATTAAACCGACCAAAAGGTATTATAGCTCAGTTGGTAGAGCACTAGACTGAAAATCTAGGTGTCACAGGTTCGATTCCTGTTAATACCACCATAAAAATAGAATTGCGAGTATGGTGTTAATGGCTAGCATCTCTGTCTTCCAAACAGATGGTATGGGTTCGAATCCCATTACTCGCTCCATATGCTGACATAGCTCAATTGGTAGAGCAATCCTCTTGTAAGGGATAGGTTAGGAGTTCAAGTCTCCTTGTCAGCTCCATTTAATAATGTAGATTGCCTGAGTGGTCAAAAGGAGCCGGCTGATAACCGGTGGCAGAAATGTCTCATTGGTTCAAATCCAATATCTACAACCAAATAAGGGAGTGCGGTGAAGTTGGAGAGTCACACCAGACTGTAAATCTGGCGCTTATAGCTGAATAGGTTCGATTCCTATCACTCCCACCATTTTTATAAGGATATATAGTCTAATTGGTAAGGCACCAGTCTTGAAAACTGGCATAGTTAATAGCTTTTGAGAGTTCGAGTCTCTCTATATCCGCCAATCTTTTAAATTAAAAAGGATATTTTAAAAAGTATTCTTAAAGTTTAAAATGGAGTTGTTAGCTCAATTGGTAGAGCATCTGGTTGTGGTCCAGAGGGTTGTGGGTTCGAACCCCATACTTCTCCCCAAATATTCTTAATTAAAGAAATTGATATGTTTTTTCTTTAATTAAGAATATTTAAAAAAATTGATGAAATTGATATGTTTTTACATTTAAATTTTTAACAGAAAACATAAAAGGAGTTTTTATGAGAAAGCTAAAACTATTAGACCCAGCATAAGATAATGATAATAAAGCTTATGGTGTGTCTTTAAACTATTGAAAAATTATCAATAAGTATCTGTAGCTCAGTTGGTAGAGCATATGACTTTTAATCATAGGGTCAAGGGTTCAAGTCCCTTCAGATACACCATAAGCAAGTATGAACAGAGCAGGTAATGTACCAGACTTTTAATCTGGCGTCAGTTTTGACATCCTGGGTTCGAGTCCCAGTGCTTGCACCATTTATTGAGCCTCCATAACTCAACAGCAGAGAGTAATCGCCTTCTAAGCGATAAGTTAGAGGTTGGAATCCTCTTGGGGGTACCAAAATTATACCAAGGGTCAGTGGAGAACAACTATCCCTCATAAGGAAAGACAGAAGAGTTCAAACCTCTTACTTGGTACCAAATATATACTGGAGCAATCCCATAATGGTATTGGAGCACCCTGCTAAGGTGTCAGCGGTCAAACGTTTATGAGTTCGAGTCTCATTTGCTCCGCCAGTTTTCATTTAATAAAGTTCTTTCTTATTAAGAATTTTATTAAGCGAAAGCTTATTAAAAAAAATCTAAATCTTCTTAGATTTAGTTAGGGCTTTACCTAGATAGTATTTTGTGAAAAATATAAGGGCAACTTGATAATTTGCCTCCATGATATCTCCTATTATGGACAATTAAAGCAAGCTGACTAGTTATTATGTTGATTGCATAATTGATATTGAAATATGTCATATTAATGAAATTATTAAAAGGGGGGAACTAATCATTCCAACATATCAAGGCAAATCTGTGAGATATGTTTAAGGTTATGGTGACCAGATAAATTCCCTTTTGACCAAAATAATGAATTAAGAAGTTAGAACAGTAGAATATTTGTTTGAGTTTAAAACCAAAAACTTATATTCATTACCAAAGATTTTGGCTCATAAAGCCAAGACCTTGAAGTATCGTTGAAAATTAAAACTTTTCAACAAAAGGTGTGGAGTATTTTGTAAAAAAGTTTATGAAGCTCTTGAGTAGACACATCTTTATCAAATAAATTAGCTCAATTGGTAGAGCATTTCTCTTTTAAGGAAAATGTTATAGGTTCAACCCCTATATTTATATAAATGGAAAGTTCTACTCCACATAAGAATAAAGTGGCTTAAGTCTGACCAACTTTTTAGTTGAAGTTAGAGTTTTTGAAGCTCCCAAGGCTGATAAAATTTAATAGGATTCACATTTTTAGGTTAGCTCCTATTAATTGCTCGCAAGGCAAAAAAGTCGAAAAATATTGAGTAATTCTTATGTTAGAGGTCAAAAGCTAAACCTGTAAAATAAATAGCAGTCATTATGAATACTTATATGGACTTTTAGTTGTATAAGTGGACAAGTAGAGAACCTTTATTTGGAAATAAGAGGATAATTCTATTAAAGTTCATTGTTAAGAAACATAGTCTCAGTTTTCTTTTTATGTCAATGTAGCTAAACTGGTAAGGCATTGGATTGCAAATCCAAAGATTGTAGGTTCAAATCCTATCATTGACTCCATTTTATACTGGTAGGTGACAGAATGGTTTATGTATCCGACTCATAATCGGTGTCTTTTAGACAATGCAGGTTCAAATCCTGTCCTACCAACCATTTTTGAAAATATTATAAAGCAAATTTACTATAAGATTTGTTTTTATTGTTTTCTTGTTTCTAAAAAAACAAGATGGTCTTTTATAGCAAGGTAATCAGCACCTTTAGTGAGTAATAATTGAAATGATTTTATTACAATAAAGCGGGAATCAAATTAGAAAAAGAAGTTTCTGAAATATTGATTTTTCTTTTTCTTTTAAGCTCTTATGGTGGAATAGGTAGACACGCAAGACTTAAAATCTTGTGACTGAAAAGTCGTTCCAGTTCGATTCTGGATGGGAGCACCAATGCCCAAATGGTGGAATAGGTAGACACGTTAGTCTTAGGAACTAATATTTTTTAATGTGAGAGTTCAAGTCTCTCTTTGGGCACCATTTTTCAAATATACCTATAGTGTAATTGGTAGCACAATAGATTCCAAATCTATTAGTCAGGGTTCAAATCCTTGTAGGTATGCCATTTAATCTTCTTTAACTTTCAGTTATTCAATCTTCTAAAATAATAAAGTATATTTTTAATCTAATTTATAAAGGGATCCTTTAAAGGTAGGTCGAATTATTTTTTAATATATTTTATTATTTTCAATTATATTTAAAAGGAAATTTATGTTTACAAGTTCAGAATTAGAAACTATAAAAGGCTTTATATCTAATACTTCTTTAGATACTAAAATCTATATAGGAACAGATAGTACTAAATTAAAAAAGAAAAATGTTAGATTTGCTACTGTTGTTGTTATTCATCAAAATGGCTCAAAAGGTTGTAAAATATTTGGATACACTTCTTTTGAAAAAGATATTGACTTCAAAGCAAATAGACCTTTTAATAGAATGATGAATGAAACTTATAAAACTGCAGAAGTTTACTTAGAATTAGCTGACACTATTGGAGAAAGATTTCATGAAATTCACTTAGATATTAATACTGAGGAAAAACATGGTAGTTCTGTAGCTTTATCAGCAGCTGTAGGTTATATAAAAGGAGTTTGTGGAATAAATCCTATTACTAAACCATCAGAAGGAAGCTTTGCTGCTTCTTGTGTTGCTGATAAATTATGCAAAGAAGGTTAATTTCCTATTAAGCTACAGTTTGGTATAATTTCTTTTAAATTAAAACAAACTGGAGAAATTATTATGAACCGAGATATAAAAAAAATGTTAGAGCCTTTTTTAAAAAAAGGTTGGTTTCTAGATAGAGTTAACAAACATTCTATCTTTAAACATCCAAAAGGTGGTTGTGTTACTGTTTCAAACACTGCTTCTGATACAAATGCTGTAAAGCAAATTAAAAAAGATTTTATCAATGAAGAAAAAAAACATTCTCATAATGAAAAGTAAAAACTTTGTTAAAAATTTTAGTCATAACTCTTTTTTTACATTACCCAAAAAGCCCAAATGTCTTTTAATTTAACTAATTCCTTAGAATTTATAGTTTCTTTAAATCATACTTATGACTCTCAACCTATTTTCGATTTAAAAAAATCAGACCTAGTTACTACTACTACTGGTATTAACTTCAAATTTTAAAAAGGACAGAATAATGATTCAATCTTTAAAAAAACAACAATTAGAAGCTAGAAAAAATAAAAACAAATTTACTTCTGGCATTTTCACTTCTCTAATCTCTGAAATTACGGCTATAGGAAAAAATAATGGAAATAGAGCTACAACTGATGAGGAAGCTTTAAAAGTAGTAGCGAAATTTAGAAAAAATACTCTTGAAAACTTAAAATTAATTAAAGACTCTAATAAAGTTGAAGAACTTAATAAAGAGTTAGCAATATATGAAGAAATTTTACCTTCTAAATTAAGTTTAGAAGAAACCACTTCTGCTGTTAAAGCAGTAATAGGTAAAAACCCAGAAGCACATATGGGAATAATTATGGGAGCTTTAAAAAAGAAACATGGAGACTCACTTGATATGTCTATAACTAGTAATTTAGTAAAAGAATTTTTAAAATAAAAATATTTTTTTCAGCTTAAATCAAGTTTTTTTATGGTAAACTTCAGTACTTTAAAAAAAAGGAAAAAAAATGAAGTTATTTATTACAATATTGTCTATATTACCTATTTTAGTTATGGTAATAAAATCAATAAAAAACAAGAGAAACAATGAAGCTATTAGTAAAAATGGTTTAATTGTAGCAGGGGTTGTTTCAGGATTTTTATTTCTGTCTCAATTTGGTTTATTTAAAATATCAAGTGATGCTACTGGTCACGCAGATTTAAAAATAGGAAATAATTTAAGTCCTGGGCAAATTATAGCTTATAAAGACCAAATGGGTAAGCAAGCAACTATTTTAATGCCTGGTTGGCATTACGATATTAGATATCCATGGGTAATGGATATTCATGAAATAAAAGATTTAGTAGTTCCACAAGGGCAAATTGCAATTCTAAGTGCTGCTGATGGAAAAATAAATAATGATATAGTTGCACCAGTTTGGAATGAAGCAGTTGATGTTACTAAGATGATAACTGATTTTTCATATTTTGTTAAAAATGGAGGAACTAGAGGTATTCAACAATTAAAATTACCAACTGGAACTTATAAAATCAATCAATTTCAATGGAAAATTGAATTTGCTAACATGGTTTCAATTCAAACAGGAGAAGTTTTAGTAAAAGAAAGTATTTTTGGTAAAGCCCCTAATTTTGTAGAAACTACTGATGATGAAATATTAGCAGTTCCATTAGTAGAAAGTTCAGAATACAGAGGAATAGTTGATAAATCACATCCTGCAGGTTTGTATGGAATTCATCCTTATACAGAAAAAGCTAATACAGTTCCTGTTAATTTACAAACATTTTCTTATAAAGGTGGTTATATTTCTAAAGAAATGGAAGTGATTATTGATGCTGAAAATGATAAGTTGAAAGTAACATCAAATCCTAAAACAATACTTGCTGGTGGTCATGGACCAGCTTTTGCTGCTAAAACAAAAGATAACCATACTGTTCATATAGGAGTTAGAGTTATAGGACAAGTAGAGCCAAAGCAAGCACCTAGATTTGTAGGAACTATTAAAGATATTAAATATTTAGATGATAAAATTATAGAACCTTATACTAAAAATATTTTAATGAATATAGTAGTTAAATATACAGCTCTTGAATTAAAAGACAAGAGGCAAAAAATTGGTAAAGAAATATCAGATGCTTTAAGAAAAAGAACTGAAAAAACAGGTTTTAGAACAAAAACTGTTGAAATTACTAACTTAGATATTCCTCCAATTGTTCTAATTAGTGGGAAAATTGCTTCTGCTTCTGAAGCTTTAAGACCAGCTTTGGTAAAAAAACAAGAAGCTGTTAAAGAAGCTATAAAAGTTCAAAATTTACAAGAACAAGCTAACAAGCAAAAATTTATAGCAGATGCACAAGTTAAAGAAAGAGCTTCTATTGAAGAAGCAAAAAGAATTAAAACAATAGCAGATGCAAATTTTTATAAAGCTCAAAAGCAAGCAGATGCCTCTGTTTATAAAATTAAAAATACAGCAAAAGCAGAAAATTATGCTACTAAGCAACAAGCAGATGCTGCAAAGTATTTATCTGAGCAAATAGGTAAGGAAGTTGTAGGTTCTTTGATGGTTCAAGATAAAATAAATGAAGCAGCAGAAAAGTTCAAAGTTCCAAGCACTATTTTTATATCTGGTAAAAATGGTAGTAAAGAAGCTATTGATTTAGTATCAGCCCATATGATTTCAAACAGTATTAAAAAAGGTTTGAAAACTATTAAATAAATATGTAAAGCAGAACAATTTTAAAGGTAGAAGATTAGATTCTTCTACCTTTTTTTAAATAGAGGTAAAACAATGTTATTTTATGAAGGAAATGTATCAACTTTAAAAGAAAATGAGGTTTTTGTTTTTGGAAGTAATCCAGAAGGAAGACATGGAGCAGGTGCTGCTAAGGTTGCTATGAATAAGTTTGGTGCTATTTATTCAAAAGGAAGAGGACTTTATGGTCAAAGTTATGCTTTACCTACTAAAAATCTAACAGAAAACTATGAAGAACAAATATCAAGCAGAAAAGTAATAAAATATAAAAAAGCTGGTTTTAGAAGCATTTCCAAAGATCAAATAAAAAGCAATATAAAAGATTTTTACAAAGTGGCAAGAAAAGAAAAAGATAAAGTTTTTTATATTGCTTATAAAAATGATTCTAAAAATTTAAATGGTTATTCAAGTGAAGAAATGATTGAAATGTTTTTTGAAGGTTTTAGACTGCCTAAAAATATAGTTTTTAGTAATACATTTGAAGATTTATTAAAAGAAAAAGGTTATTTAAAAGAAGATAAATACAAAATAGTTATGGATGGAATAGAGCATTTAAATGTTTATTCAAAAGCAAAGACAGTGCTAGGTAGAAAATTAACTAATATGTCTAATGTTTCTTTTAATATAGAAATAGAAGGTAAAATAATAAATTTCAAATCTCTTGAAGGCTATTGGTATTTTTTAAAAAAGAAATTATTATTAAAAGAAAAAGATTTAAAATATTCTGAATATGATTGTTTTGAAGCTAAGGATAGAGGAAAAAAAGAACTTAAAGATTTATCATTGTCAAAATCAGATTATGAAGTTTTTCAGAAAAAAATAAAAGAATCACTACGATTGAAAGTAGAACAAAATTCAGATATTCAAAGATTAATGATAATGAATGATTTAAAATATGTTCATTATTACTATTATGGGGAAAAAGAAGATTCTAAAATTATATTAAAAGAAGATTCTCTTTGGATTATGGAAGAACTTGAATCAATAGGCTCAAATCTAAAAAAAGAATTTAATATTACAATTAATAAAAATAAAGAAAGTACTTTTAATACTTTAGGTAATAATGAAGAATTGAATATTAAATTTTTAAGAGAACTGTATCAGTTGAAATTTAATCAAAAAAAAATAAATAAAATAAAATTTAAAAAAGAAACTGAAACAACTGACAATATATCTAAAATACTAAAAGAATTTTTTTAGTTTTTTTATGTTATTATACTTTTTTTTATAAAGGACTTATATGAATTTCAGACTTATTATTTTTGGATTAACTTTTCTCTTTGGCTTAATGTTTTCTTTACCTTCTCTTTTACAAATGGAAGAAGGTAAAAAAATATCTCTTGGATTAGATTTACAAGGAGGTCTTCACTTACTCCTAGGCGTTAAATCAGAAGAAGCTATACATAATAAAATAAAAGATATTGCTTCAGCTACTAAATATTTTACAGAAGATAAAGATATATTAATTGAATCTATTTTAATAGAAAAAAACTCATTTTCTTTTGAACTTTTAGATGAAGATGAAATCTCTAATTTAGACAAAATGTTTTCAGAGCTCAATGGAGTTGAGGTTATTAAAGAAGATTTAAATTATTTTATCTCCCTTTCTCCAACTTTCCAAGAACAAATTCAAGAAGAATCTATAAATAAAGCTGTTGAGACTATTAGAAACAGACTTGATTTATTTGGTCTTTCTGAACCTTCTGTTACTAAACAAGGAAAATATAACATTGTTGTTGAACTCCCTGGGATTAAAACACAAGAAGATGAAAGAAAAGCTAGAAATTTAATTTCTAAACAAGGTGTTTTAGAAATGTTACAAGTTGATGAAGATTTTTTTGACCAAAGATTAACATTATCTTCTGAAAAAATTAAATCCCTAGGAGATATACTTCTTCCTGATTACAACAATAATTCTAAAACATATCTTTTAAAAGAGACACCTATTTTATCAGGAAAGCAAATTACAAATGCAAATGTAGCTTTTAGTAAAGAAAACCAACCTATAATTAATTTTAAACTTAATTCATTAGGTGCTAAAATATTTGCTGATTTTACTGAAAAAAATGTTGGTAAGAGATTAGCTATTATTCTTGATGGTAAAGTCTATTCTGCTCCAAATATCAATGAAAGAATTGGAGGAGGTAGCGGGCAAATATCTGGAAATTTTACCATTGATGAAGCAGGAGTTGTTGCAATTGCTCTTAAATCAGGAGCTTTGCCAGCTCCTATTATGGTAGAGGAAAAAAGAAGTGTTGGACCTAGCCTTGGGGCTGACTCTATTAAACATTCTCTCATTGCTTTAATTTCTGGATTTCTATTAGTCTTTGCTTTTATGATTTATTATTATAAATTAGCTGGAGTTATTTCAAATATTGCCTTGATATCAAATCTATTTATAATAATAGCTGTAATGTCTCTATTTGGAGCTACTTTAACTTTACCAGGTATGGCTGGTATTGTCCTTACAGTTGGTATGGCTGTAGATGCTAATGTTATTATAAATGAAAGAATAAAAGAACTTTTAAAAGAAGGTAAAAGCTTTAATGTAGCTATTGAAAATGGTTACAACAATGCTATAAGAGCTATTCTTGATGCTAATATAACTACTTTGTTAGTTGCTATTATTTTATATGCTTATGGAACTGGACCTATTAAAGGCTTTGCCATTACTATTTCTATTGGTATTTTAGCTTCTATGCTAACTTCTATTATAGGAACTCATGGTTTTTATGAATCATTTAGACCTAGAAATAAAAAACAATATTTAAATTGGTTTGGGCTTAAATAATTTAATTAAACAACCCCATAGCTAAAAAGCAAGGGGGTTTTATGATTTTATTTTATAGAAAAAAACCTAAGCTAAATAAGCTTAGGTTTTTTATTCTTTGCTTTTAACAGTTTGCATTACAACTTATTTTTTGCTTCTTTTACATTTTTTAATAATTCTATACATTTTCTCTCAACAGCACCTGGTCCTTTACAACCATATTTTTCTGGATTTTTACAATTATTTGGTAAAGTTTTTCTCATACTTCTTTCAAAGTCTGTTAATATATTAACTTGTTTTTGATAATTATCTATATTTTGTTGTTTTTCAACTTTTATTTTAGCATAACCTGCAAATACTACAAATACTACTAGTAATATTTTTCCTAACATTTTATTTCACTTCAAGTGATCTTTTTGCTTCTATTTCTGCAGTACCTGTAAAACCTACAAATCCTAATCCTAAAACTACTACTAGTAATATTTTTCCTAACATTTTATTTCACTTCCATTGCTCTTTTTGCTTCTATTTCTGCAGTTCCTGTAAAACCTACAAATCCTAACCCTAAAACTACTACTAATAATATTTTTCCTAACATTTAATTCTCCTTTTTTATTATTATATCTTTTTTTTATTTGTTTGTTAAGTTTTTTTTCAGTATAATTCTTTTTACTTTAAAAAAAGGAACTAAATTACCATGGTTACAAACTTATCTTTTGACTTTATTAATAAAAAAGTAGGATTTCATTTTCTTTCTTCTACTCTTTTAGCATTTTCTATCGCTCTTCTTTTCTTCAAAGGACTTAATTTTGGAGTTGATTTTATTGGTGGAACTACTATACAAATTCAATTTGAAAAAAAAATATCTGTTGAAGTTATTAAGAAAAAATTAAAAAACACTCAATTTGAAAAATCTACCGTAACCTATTTTGGTGGAGAAAATGAAATTTTAATTAAATTTAAAAATTCTTCTAATAATTTAAATAATGATTTAGGAGATGAAATTTCTAATATTTTAAAATCTACTGGTAATTTTAATATTAGAAAAATAGATATGGTTGGACCAAAGGTTGGAAAAGAATTACAAGAAAAAGGAATAGCTGCTCTTACTTTATCTCTATTAATGATATTAATTTATGTTTCTTTTAGATTTGAATGGAAATTTGCTATTGCTTCAATCTCAGCTCTTATTCATGATATTATTATTACTCTTGGTTTCATTTCCATTTTTGCTATTGAGGTAAATTTAGATATTTTAGCTGCTTTATTAACTATTTTAGGTTATTCTTTAAATGATACCATTATTGTATTTGATAGAATAAGAGAGACTTTAAATAATTTAAAAAATAAAACAACTTCTCTTATTAATGTTTTAAATAAAGCTATAAATAATTCTTTAAGTAGAACATTAATTACTTCTCTCACTACTTTTTTTGTTGTTCTTACTTTATTTATATTTGGAGGAGACATTATCTTTGGATTTAGTTTTACTCTCCTTATTGGTGTTATAATAGGAACATATAGTTCTATTTTTATTGCTTCTACATTTTTAATAACTTTGGATTTTAGTATTCCTAAATACAAAGAAAAACAAGCTATAAAAGAAGCTGAAAAAAAAGAAAAAGATAGAATGAGAAAACAATTTGAAAATGGAGTTGTTTAACATGATAAATTACATTAAAAATATTTTCAGCTCTAAAAAGAAAAATGGAAGCAAAAAGGGGATTTTAAGACTCAAAGAAAAAAAAGAAAAAATAGTTATATTAATGATTTCTACTGCTTTTATCTTTGAACTTATTTTATTACCTTTTCTGGCTTATAATTTTATTTTTAAAAATATAAGTAATAATAATGATTTTATTATCAATGAAAATGGAAAAAAAGAAATTTTAGTTATTGATTTTAATGAAGAAATCACAACTGATTCTTATAAAAATATTGTTCAAATATTAGAAAATGAAAAAATAAACGATGATTTACAAGAAGTAATTTTAATTATGAACTCTCCAGGTGGAAGTCCTTCTGTTTCTGAAGAATTATCTCATTACTTTTTAGACTTTTCTAAAAATCACAATCATATAAATCTTTATATACAAAATATAGCTGCTAGTGGAGGTTATTACATTGCTAGTGTTTTTGATGAAATAGTTTCAAATCCAAATGCAATAGTTGGCTCAATAGGAGTTATTATTCCTAAGCTAAGTTTTGAGGGACTATCTAAAAAAATTGGAATAACAGAAGATCCTATATTTGCTGGAAAATACAAGAGCCCTATAAGTTTATTTAAAACTGCTGATGAAAAAACTAAAAATTACCTTAAAACTAATCTTTTGGAACCAACTTATCAAGTATTTATAAATCATGTTTCAAAGTATAGAAATATACCTATTAAAGAATTAATTGAAAATTATGCAGAAGGAAAAGTCTTTGCTGCTTCTATGCCTGTAATTCAAGGAAAATTAATTGACAGACTTTCTAATTTTACTTCTTTTAAAATGGAAATTAGTAATAACATAATTAAAGAATTTAATTTGAAAAATAAAAATAAAATAACTCAAAAAGACTTGTCTTATAGATTTATTTCTTTAAAAGACTTTAATAAGTCTAATAGTTTTCTTAATAAAGTTAATATAGAAGTTAATTCTCCACAAATTGAAGAACTTAAATCAAAATATCACTTTTAATAAACTTTTATAAATATAAAAAGGATAAACATTGAATACCTACTGCATTTTAAATAAATTACCTTATTCAAATACTAATAGGAGCTTATTAACTTTACTTTTGTCTATTTTATCTAAAAAAAAGATTACTGAAAATTTTAAAGATTTAAATCTAAATAGTAAAATTTTTAGCATTGAGAATAGCTCTAAAAGCTATTCTTTTTATGAAACTTTGTCTTTTCTTAAAACTTATTCTTACTCTCTTTATTTAGAGGAAACAGATAATATCCCCACAAATAAAAATAAAATGTTTTTAGACTCTTTTTTTATCTTTGATTTTTATTTTAAATTTTTCGAAGAATTTTCAAAAAAAGATTTTTGCTTTGATTCTTTTATGCTTTGCAATTTTTATAAAAAGTCTATGTCTATAAGTAACTCTTTCCTAAAAGAGTTTAGAGATAATAATAATTTAACTAGCAAAAATTTTACATATATTTATTTTAAAAAGAATCAAGATTCCTCTATTGAACTTACTGATTTGTTTTTTATTGGTGTTTTTTTTAACATTTTATCAGATAAAATATCTTTTAATAAAGATTTTTTATTAACTTTTAAAAAAGATTTTATTGAACAATTCATTAAAAAAGATTTAAATATAAATGCCAAAGAATTGGCTTTTTACAATAATGATGAAGATTTTTTTTATAACAAAATGAACAATTCTTTTGTTCATTATTTTTCTACCTCTAAATTTATAAATAAATTTATTTACAGCCCTTTTTCTTTTAAAAAAGATGTTGGAAATGAGTTTCTTAAAGCTTTAGAAAAGTTTAAGATAAAAGAAAATTATAAGGTCTTAAAGGCACCAGACAATACCCTTCCTCTCAATAAATTTTCAGAAAAAATTTTTTTGAAAAGCATATCTAATTTAAAACCATATTCTAAATATATAGAAAAAGCTTTTTCTGAATATTTACATTTGTGTATGCCATATTCTTATGAATTTGATTTTAACAATGATTTATATGATTATAATCATACTCAAACAGATATAAATTTATCATTTATGAAAATAAATAATAAATTTATATCTTATATTTATTCTTTTATTATTAAAAATGACATTAAACCTTCTAAGTCCTTAAAGTCTAGATATTTGAACTTAGTTAAAAAATCATTGTCTTTTTATAATGAAGATTTAATCAAACTTATGAATTACAATTCAAATGAACCTATATACTTTGACCATTTATTTTCTACAAAAATAAAAAGGTCTTCTTTATTTTTATCTATTATTCTTGATTACAAAAATAAAAATAAACTAATTAATAGATATTTTTTCAAAGCTTTTAGTGATACCAAAGGAGAAATAAAAAAAGAGATTTTAATTCAAAACTTTTTTGAACATTTCTTAACTGCTTTTGAGAATACTAATAATGATAAATTTAAAAATAAAAAATTTTTAAAAAAATTAAAATACTTTCAAGAAATTAAAACTAATCAAAAATATTATATTTTATAATTTATTTTTAATTTACCTTTATAATATTATTAAAAATAAAGGTTACTCTAAATTATGAAATTCTTAAATGATTCTTCTCCAAATAATTTTCAACTAGTTATATTAAAAAACACTTTTCCTAACTTTATTTTTATTGATTTAATATCTTTATTTATTAAAAAAGATGCAGGAGAAGCTCTTGAAGTTTTAAAATCTAATATCGATAAAGAAAGTACTTTACTTAAAATAAACTTAAAAGAGAAGCATAAACTTTTTGAAAAGCTTCTTCTTTTTATTATTAAATCATCTATTAATTTAGAATTTAAAGTAATATCTTTTTTCCTATCTATTTCATACCTAATTAAAAATGAAAATATTCAACTTTCATTTTTTAAACAAATAAAAAATAAACTTTTTAACAATTTAGACACTACTAGGCAATTAAATAAATTCAATTATTCTTTTGAAGTTTTTGAAAAAAATAATTTTTTTATAACAGAAGACTTTAAAATATTAAAAAAACAACCTCTTAATTTTAATTCTAAATTTACTATTAACCATTGCTCTATTTACAAAAATTAAATAAACCCCACTAAAAAGCAGAGTCATTCAATCCTATTTTTTTAATAATTCTAAAAAAGATGAAACTCCCCAGCCAGTTGCTCCTTTTGGATTAACACCAAAACTTTTATCAACAAAAGAAGGCCCAGCTATATCACAATGCAAATATTTTTTAACTGTTTTTTTAGTTAAAGATTTAGTCAAGAATAACCCAGCTTTTTGACAGCCTTGATTTGGAGTTCCCGTATTTGATAAATCTGCAATATCATCTTCAACAGAATTTAACATATACTTATGAAACTCAGCATTTAACCAAATCTCCTCTGTTTCTTCTCCTCTTTTCTTTAATTCTTTTTTCATCTTTTCGTTAAAACCAACCATACCAGCAGCTTCATATCCAAATTGATTCACAGCAGAACCTGTTAAAGTTGCCAAAGAATATATTTTATCTAAGTTAGGATTTTCTTCTTCTGCTAAAACAAGATTATCAAATAAAACCAATCTACCTTCTGCATCTGTATTTTTTACATGAATAGTCTTTCCATTTGCTGCTTTTAAAACATCATCAGGCTTATAAGCATTTCCTGATACCATATTTTCAGCTAGGCAAATATAACCTACTACCTTTTTTTTACATTCCATTCTTTCTAAAGCAGACATTATTCCTAATACTACTGCTGAGCCTGCCATGTCTGCTTTCATTGACAACATTTTAGAAGAAGATTTCAAAGACAATCCTCCTGAATCATAAGTCAAGCCCTTCCCTACTAACACTATTTCTTCTTGACTCTCAATTTTAGGATCATATGTAATTTTTATAGTCATAGCTTCATTTACAGAAGCTCTATTAACTGCTAAATGACAATTCATTCCTCTATTTTTTAATTCTTCTTCGCCATAGATTACAACTTCACTTTTTTGCAAACCTTTAAAAATACTTTCTACTTCTTCTTTATATTTTAAACTTGATAAATTACTAGGAGGCTCATTAACAAAATCTCTAGTAATATCAACCCCATCTGAAATAGCTTGAACTACATTCAGCTCTCTTATGTATTTTTCTACTTCTTCTTCTTCTGGTATTTTATCTGTTATTAAAAACACTTCTAAATGGTATTCATCATGTTTTTTTGACTTATACTTATCAAATCTGTAATCAGAAGCTTTCATACCTTCTAAAAATTTTGCTAAATTTATATTATTTTTTTCTATTTCTTTTAAATATATTAAAAAAGGCTTTTCATACTTTGCCATTTTCAACATCTTCTTTCCTATTTTATAGCCCAATAGCTTTGAAAAGCCCATAGTTATTTTTTCTTTCCCTATTCCAATATAAATTGTATCTTCTTTATTTAAATATGTACATTTATCTTCTATTCTTGCTTTAAAATTTTCTTTTTTAAGTCTTTTTTTATTTGGTAAGTTTTTTAAACATTGTGGGGCAAGTATTTTTATGTTAGTACAAGAAATTTCCTCTGGCATTTCTTCTTCTAACATTACAGGAATACCTTTATCAAATCTATATATTTTCATTTATTTTCCTTTTATTTTATTTTTATTTTATTTTTTATTATATCATTTTTTACTTTTTTTCTTTAAAATATTTTTTGAATTTAAGCTTAGTTTTATCTTTTTTTAGATAATATTTGAAATATACAATAAAGGAGGCTATTAGCCATGAAAAAAATCATTGCATTTTTTTTATTAGTTACTATAACTAATAATTTATATGCCACAGAAAAATGCCCAACTCTTGAAGAAAGAATTAGTTTTTCTGCTATCAGTATTTTACAAGGCACTGTTATTGGAGGACCAATTGGTCTTATTTATGGAGTTGGCATGTCTTCTTGGGTTTTTGATTACAATGAACCTAGCTGTAATACATTACAAGAAACTCCTAATGTTACCCTAGTAGAGGCTAATCCAGTTAATATTACCACAGCAGTTGAAAATGAAATTCCTACATATAAATTTATTGAATCAGCATTTTTATTTCAAAAAAACTCTTCTAAAGTAGATTTAAATAATTTTGATAAAAATATATTAACTGAAAATCAAGTTGAAAAAATTATAATAACAGGAAATACTTGCCAACTTGGTTCTTATCCTTATAATTATAATTTGGGATTTAAAAGAGCAAATGCTGTATCAGATTACTTGAACTCTATTGGAATCAATAAAAACAAATTAATTATTAAGTCAGATGGGGAAAAAAATCCTATTTCAAAAAACCTTTCTAAAAATAGAAGAGTTGACTTAAATATAATTTTCAACACTAAATAATAAAGGAACTAAATGTTTAATTCTATTAATAAATTTATCATCTCTGTAACTGTTTTATCTCTAGCTTTTTTAGCTGCAGGTTTTTGCCTATTAAATTCTTATGAAAAAGAAAGAGTTGATGAAAGTTACTCTAGTAAAAAACTACCTAAAAAAGAAATAACAGCACAGGAAATCAAAAAAGCTGTTGCTGAATCAATTGACCATCAAATTCAAAGAAAAAAACTTTTAGATGAAGAAGAAGTACAAATTGAACCTTTACTATCTGAAGTTAAGGAAATTGAAACTTCTATTTTAAATAAAGAAAAAAATATGATTAAAACTGAACCTAATTTACCTATTTTAGAAGCTCCAATTATTAATGACTCTCCTACAAAAGAAACAACAACTGTATCTATTAATAGCTGTAAAGGTTGCCATGGAGTTAATTTTTCTACAAAAGCTTTAGGAAAATCAAAAATTGTATCTAGTATGACAGAGATTGATATTTTCAATTCACTTATGGACTATAAAAATAAAATCAAAAAAATAACTCCTATGACTTCTTTGATGACAGGGCAAGTTGCTAAATATTCAGAAGAAGAACTTAAACTGATAGCTAAACAAATTTCAAATATTAAATAACCTTTTACAACCTATCTTCTATAAAAAAACCTTAGATTTTTACTCTAAGATTCTTGATAGAAGATAAAGACAATGATTGTCTGATATTAAGTCTTTTTTTTAAAGAAAAAAATAACTTAATATCAACTTAAATTTTTATCTAGAAGCAATTTTTCAAATATATTCTTTTCTTCTTCATATTCTTCAGAAGCAACATGTCTTATAATTTCTTTTATATTTTTGATTTCTATTTCTAATAATTCTTTTATTGATTTTTCTGTTTTAGTTTTTATTTTAGCTTTTATAAAACCTAAAAATTCTTCTTTATTTTTTTTATTTTCTATTTGAATATACTGCTTCATATAATAATTTACCTCTTTTGGTAAATGAAAATTTTCATTGTCAGCTATTAATGTATATGTTTTAAATTTAAAAAAATTTTTTTTGAACAAAATTAATTTATCTCTTATTACCCAGCTTTCTAAAAATTCTAAATTTTGCCAAGTAAGTCTGTCTTTTATCTTCTTATCATGAAAGAAATATTTTTGAAAATCAATAGACAACCAATTAAATAAAAAATTAAAGTCTTTCTCATTTATTTCTTTTGATAATAAAATTATTCTTAATGTAGAGAAAAAATCATTTACTATTTTTGGATCTTCCTTTATTAATTTTAATAAAAAAAACTCATGTTTTTTAGTAGGAAGAAGCTCTCTTTCAAATTTATTTAGATTTTCTTCTTCTATATTTCTACTATCTAATTTATAATCATCTATTTTTATAAAACTCAAAAAAGAATCTTTGAAAGCTTGATTATTTATTAATATTTCTTCATCATATTTTTTTATATATAATTTTAATAAAGAAGCTCTATGGACTTTTAACTTTTTAGCCTCCTCTAAAATAGTAGGGTAAGTTTTGATTTGATCTATTCTTACAAATTCTAATCTAAAAAGATTCTCTTCAAAATCACCTGGTAACCCTCTATAAAAAATCTTTTCTTCAAATTTATTTAGTATTAAATTACCTACCATTTTTTCCATTTTACTATTTCCTTAGCAATAGCCTCTATAACTGGAACTGCTACACTATTACCAAATTGTTTATAAGCTTGAGTATCACTTACTGTAATTTTATAATTATCTGGAAACCCTTGAAGTTTTCTAGCTTCTTTAGGAGTTAGTTTTCTTGGATTTTTATTTTCTTGCTTTATTAAAATTTCGGAACCATCTTTGTAGTATCTAGCACTTATAGTACTAGTATATTCAGATTCAGAATCAAACATACAATACCCAAAACCATTTCCTTTAGCTTTATGTTCTTTTTTTCTTCTTTGATGACCTGCCCATAATTTATCTGAAATAGTATATTTAGAATCAACTTCTTCTTCTAATATATCTCCTAATTTACTTTTTTTCTTTGTGTTTTTCAAAGACTCAAAATTAAATTCTCCTTCTAAACTTGCTACTATAAATATTCTTTCTCTATTTTGTGGCAATCCAAAATTTTTAGCATTTAAAACCTCAGAAGACACTATATAACCCATATCTTCAAGAGTTTTTTTCACTACTTTATAAGTATTCCCCTTATCATGGTTTTTAAAACCTTTTACATTTTCTAAAAAAATTAATTTAGGTCTATGTAATTTAGCTATTCTTGCTACATCAAAAAATAAAGTTCCTCTTGTGTCTTCAAAACCTTCTCTTTTTCCAGCTACACTAAAAGCTTGACAAGGAAAACCTGCTAATATCAAATCATGTTTTGGGATATCTTGTTCTTTTATTTTAGTTATATCTCCTTCAGGTTTTTCATTATAATTATCTTCATATGACTTTTGAGCAAATTTATCTAATTCAGAAGAAAAAACAACTTCCATTTTTTGACCTAAAACTTTTTCAAAACCTGTTCTAATACCACCTATACCAGCAAACAAATCTATAACTTTTATTTTTTTCATTTTTCCATCCATTAACATCTTTTTATTTTGGTTTTATTATAGTATAATTTCTACTAACTATCAATTATATAAAGGTTATTTTATGGTTAAAACTATTTTTTCTATTTTATTTTTATTTTCTTTTTATTTTTCTAATACATACACAAACTGTGATTTTAAAAATAAAGACTATTCTTTTATATGTAAAAAACTTCTAAAAAGGGGAGTTTCTGTTGATTATTCTAATAGTTTTTTACTTTCTTCTAAAACTAAAAAAATTGACAAAAAAACTTTAAAATACATTTCTCCTAAGAAAATTAAATTTCATCAAAAGCAAGAAAAAATTGCTAATAATAAATTAATAAAACATATTCCTAAAACTAAAAAACATTTAAAAACATTTAAAAAAGTTTATGATTTAGCTGAAAAAAAATACAATGTTAATAGAGAAATAATTGCTGCTATTTTACTTAAAGAAACTTTTTTAGGTGATTACAAACCTAAACATGATGCATTTGTAACTTTAAATACTATTTTGACTAATTTAAAACCAAATTCTAAAAGAAATAAAAGATTAATAAACTTTTCTAAAAATAATATAATTTCTCTAATTGAATATTGTTATGATAATAATATAAAAATTGCTCAATGTAACTTTAAAAGTTCTTATATTGGAGCTGTTGGTTATAGTCAATTTATTCCTACTAATTTTCATTTAATACAATCCTATAGTAATTCATTTTCTAAACTAGATAATTTACCTGACTCTATTCTTTCCACTGCTAATTTTTTAAATAAAAACGCTAACTTTAATAAATTAATTAATTGGGAAACTTTTCAAAACATGAAAACTATTGAAAATAACTGGTATGATTTTGATTTTAAAACTAAAAAAGCTTCTTTTGCTAAAGATGGAAAATACAATTGCTACTCTTGCTCTAAACCTGAACTTCAAAATGTTAAAAATACTGTTTTAAAATTAATGAAGTATAACAATTCTTCAAATTATGCTATTGGAGTTTTAAGAATAGCTTATGAATCTTCTTTTTCAAATAAGTAAGATTTTAAAATTAACTCTTAAGTAGCTTATAAGCAACTTTATCATATAATTTTAAATATAAAAGCAAAGGCTATTAAAATGAGTAACAAAGTATTAGAAAGAGATGAAGAATTAAAAAAAATTGAGGAATTATATGACATCTTTTTAGTAAAAGGAAGAGCTTATTTAAATCAACTTTCAGGATTAAGTCCTAGAAATCAATTTTCTTTAGGTCTTTTTTTAAAACTAGGTATTCTTTTTGATTTTAAATTTAAAGACTCTGATTTTGACAAAGACTCTAAAAATCATGATAGTTCTTTCTCTAATGACTTACAACATATATCTAAAAGAATGAAAGCTTTTGTAAAACAGGATAAAGAAATAAGTAAAAAATCAACTTCTGTTAATATTATCTTTGAATATAATAGTTCTTCTGATTTAAATAAAACTTTAAAACTTTTAGAAACAGAACATGGGGTGATTTTTTTAATTTTTGTTTATTTACATGAAGTTCAACATATCATTAGGCATCATAATACTACAGCCTTTTCTAACATGATGAAAGCAACGATAGAAAAAGAGCTAAATAAAACTATTAATAAAAGAAAAGCTCATTATCTTGCTAATATAGCAGAAGATTTTTCTATTAATTATTCTTTAATTAATTTATTTAACAATAGTAAATTTTCTATTTACAAAGAAGCCATTATTAAAAATGGACTTTATGATTCAAAATATGATAACCATAATGAAATTGATATTTTAATTGATTTATTAAAAAATGATACTAATATTAAATTAATGACTGAATCTCCTGATTTTATAAAAATAAAAGTGAAGCTTAAAGATGGTGATGAAAGAGAGATAACTATTTCAAGTCAAGCTGAAAATGAAGAATGTGACTCTTCAGAAAACTCAGAAGAAAAAACTTCTCTATCAGATGAACAAATTGAAACTTTATCTGATTCTATACAAGCTCTTTTTGAACAACAAAAAGGAAATGATAATTTCAAATTAAATAAAAATGTAGGCAAATCTATTGTTGTTGATGTATCTTGGTTTGACAAAATTAAAAATAATTTTAACAATTTAGTTATGAAAAAAACTAAAAACTATACTGTTAATTGGTCTAACTTAAATTCTAAATATAGACATATTTATAAAAGTCCAGTTAAAAGAAACATTGATACTTTTTTAAATATTATTTTAAGCATAGATAATTCTGGATCAATGTCAATTGATAGTCTTAAAAAAATTCTTTACATTATCGAGAAAAAACATAAAAAAATTAATAAAATTACTATTTTGACTCATGACTCTACAATAGGAGGAATTTTAGAAGAAGAAACAAAATCTTCTAAAATTTTAGATTTTGTTTCTACTAGACATTGTGGAGGGGGAACTAGTCATAGAGAAATATTTAAATATCTAGATGATAATTTTCAAAAAGAATATAAAGACACAATTTATATTAGTTTTTCAGATAATTTCTCTGATATAGAAGATATGTATCCTAGATTTAAAACTATTCAAAAAATTGATAAAATTTGGCTAAATTGTAATGGTAGAGATGTATCAGTTCCAGGAACACAAGTTAAAATATATTAATTTTTATACTCCTTTTACTTAATATAATAAGTAAAAGGAGCTCTAATGTTTTTTAAAAACCTATTTATTTCTATTTTATTTATACCTATTGCCTTAGCTTATAATTCTTTTGATTTTGATAATGAAACCAGAATCTATTTTGATTTTGACAATGAAGTTGAACTTTATTTTTACGAAGCTGAAAATAAAAAATTCATTCCTTACCAACCACTATACAAAATAATAAATAGCTCTCCATATACTAACCCTGAAAACATAGACCTTAATTATGAGAGCTTTTTTCTTAAAAGTCAAAAAAAATCTCAAATTAAAATTATTTTTTATTAAATTTTAAGTTTTTAATGATACAATTATTTTTATACTTTAAAAGGATTTTATCATATGAATGAACAAAGTTTTATCAATATAGCTCATGAAATAGCTAAATCATCTAAATGTGTTTCAAAACAAGTTGGAGCAATTATTGTAAAAGAAGGAAGAATATTATCAACAGGTTATAATGGAACTCCTAAAAATTTTATTAATTGTTGTGATCATTGGAATGGAGAGCATACAAAAGAACATCATGATTGGTCTAAAAAATATGAAATACATGCTGAAATGAATGCTATTATTTGGGCAGCAAGAAATGGTATTAGTATTGAAGGAGCAACTATTTATGTTACTTTAGAGCCTTGTAGTGAATGTGCTAAAAACATAATTGCATCTGGTATTAATAAAATAATTTTTGATAAATATTATGAACATAATATTTCTTCTGAAATATCAAACTTTATTGAAATTAATGATATAATATTCAAAAATATAAAAGAATTATAATCTTTCTAAGCTTTTTTTAAGCTTTTATAGAGTATAATTATATATATAAAAAAAAAAGGAAAATATATGAATAGAAATTATGGTAAAGATAGAACTTTAGGAGATATTATTTATAACCCAGAAACAAATGCTGTTTTTTGTAATCTTGATTTAGGAGTTCTTTCTCTTAATTTAACTCTTAATAAGAGAGAGGATGGTTGTTATGATCTTTTAAAGCCTTACACTTCTAAAAATGGAGATACTGGAGTTATGAAACTTGGTAGAACTTTCCAAGTAACAAGACAAGATAAAACTGTTGTTGAAGGTTTAAGTAGAACTTCTCTTGCTTTATTTTCTAAATACAACAAAGATTCTGGAAAAAATGAATGGCAAACTGATGATCAACTTCAAATTGTTACTCACAAACTTAAAGAAACTGTTAATCTAGGAGATTCTGGTTTTGTTAAAGTAGGTTGGATTACTGGTAAATTTGGTATTGAAGTTGATGATGGTCAATATGCTGCTCCACAACAAGGAACTGCTACAGCAGAAGAGGCAAATAATGTAACTGATATGCCTGAAGAACAAATTCAAGATGCTAATCAAAACGAAGATAACATTCCATTTTAATAGGAAATATTAAAATACTTTAAAAGGCTAGGTTTTTTCCTAGCCTTTTTTTTTGCTCTTTTTTTATAATTTTTTAAGAAAAAAAACTCCCTCTTATTTAATCAAACTCTAAGCTTATTTTTGATATTATAAACATATATATAAATACAAGAAAGGCTTACATTATGAGCAATTTAAAAAAAATATTTTTTGACACAGAAACTACTGGATTGGAAGTTGAAGATAGAATATTTGAACTAGCTTTTTCTTATAAAGACAGAAAAAAGTCTAATTATGGAAACAATTTTTTTTACCCAATAGAAAGATACAGTCATTCTAGTAAATTTAATCCTGGTTTAGATATTAGTGTTGAAGCAGCTATGACTACAAATGTTATGAATAATCAAGTTAAAGGATTAGCTCCTTTTAAAGATACTGACATTCAAACAACTTTTAAAAAACTTTCAGAAGATAAAAATTACACTTTCATAGCATACAATGCTCCTTTTGACATCAATATGATTGAAAAAGAAGATATCAGTATTGACCACAAACAAGTTATTGATTTGTATAGAGTTGCTAAACATTTATTTAAAAATGAAACTATTTTAGATAGAAATGGAGAAAAAAAACCATTAGGAAGTAATAAACTTCAATATTTTAGATATTTATTTGAATTTGATGAACAACCTGATTTTAAAATATTACTTAAAGAATATGGACTTGAAGAAATTAAAGCTCATGAAGCTCTAAGTGATGTTATAATTTTAGAGTATTTTTACCATTTCATTAAGAAAAAATTTAACTTAAGTATTGAAGAAATTAAAGAATTTTCACAAAAACCTGTTTTAGAACCATATATTTCTTTTGGTAATGTTTTTGAAAAAGGAACTTCTTTTGAAACTTGCTTTACTTCAACTTATGAACAATATGGCAAAACTAAAAATGGCTTTGATTATTTAGATTGGTGTAGTAACAATTTAACTCTAAGCGTTGATACTGAATTTTCTGTTAAAATGCATTTTTATTTCAATATTGTTCAAGGAAATGTTCCTTTTCTTAATAAATTTGAAAGATATTTAAACTATGGTATAGTTTTTGATACCAATGAAGAAAATATTAAAACAGCCCTTAAAATTTTAAAAAAAGATGAAAACTATATAGAAGTTTTAAAGTCTTCTTTTAAATCTTCTATGGATAAAAAATATCAAGAGAATAAAAATGGGGAGCTTGGAGATAAATTCCCTTATTTATTTTTAAGTAGATACATTGACTTTCTTAAAAACTAAGCAATCTTATTAGTATTTACTTTATTATTAGGACATACTCATAAATCAACCAATATAGAAAAAATAAAACTTCTTTTTTAAGTTGAAAAGAAGTTTTTTTATTGTAAAATAAACTTAAATTAATTATAAGGAAGAATTTTGTCTAAAGGAATTTTAATAAATTTAATATCTGGTCCAGGAGTTGGAAAATCAACAACAGCAGCTCAACTTTTTGCTGCTTTAAAAATGAAAAAACAACAAGCTGAATTAGTTCAAGAAAATGCCAAACAATTAGTTTGGACTAAGAATTTTGAAACTTTAAATAATCAATATCAAGTTTCTCATGATCAATATAAAGTTTTTAAATCTATTGTTGATGAAGTAGATTTTACTGTAACAGATGGCTCTTTAATACATGGATTAGCTTACAATATAACTAATCAAAATAACATTTCAAATATTGATAAAACTAAAGAAGCTATATTAACTTGGTTTTCTCAGTTTAACAATTTTAATATTTTCATTGAAAGAAGAAAATGCTCTACATATGATACTATTGGGAGGATTGAAAGCTTTGAAGAAGCTAAAATAGTTGATAATATTTTACTTAAAGAATTAGATGAAAATAATATACCATATTTAATTATTAACATTGATGATATTGATATTGAATCAATAGCAGAACAATTAATAAATTACAAGAAACAACTATAAATATTCCAAAACAATCTCTTTTTAAATTAAAAGAATGAGACTGTTTCCTATATAGCAATCATCTTTTAATATTTTATAAAAATATTTATCACCAAACCTCTTATAGATAGTCTATTATTAGAGGCTTTTACTTACAATATATAGTATATTATTATATTGTAAGTAAAACCATAAAACCCTTACTTTAAGCTATGGGGTTTTTAATGTTGGATTTAACTTATTGTTTAGAGAGGATTTTTCTTTTTTATTTCTTTTGATTTTTTTTAAAAAGAATTCTTTTTTCTTAATAGACATATTGTCATTTTCTCTTTTTTGATTTGCAAAGCTAATCAAATCTTCTAAACTATCATGTTTTGAATAGTATTCTTTTTGACCTTCTACTATTAATAAATATTTTTTAGTCTTTTTCTCTTTTTTTAAAATTATTTCTCCATTTTCTATAGTTTCAGTAATCTCTTTTGATTCTATTTCTTCTATTTCAATTTTATCCCAATTATATTCTGGTTGAAAGTTATCTAATTTATAAACTACTCTCTGCTTCTCCAGACCTGCTTTTATCATTAATATATTATCAGATAAAATCCCACCTCCAAAATCCAAAACATCACTAATATTTAAATCATTATCTTCTAAATATTTATTTATTTCCTTTCCCGTTTTCTCATTTAAAAAATCATAATCTTCAAAACCGTCTTCACCTCTTCTAAAAGTTACTAATAATGGAAAACAATAGTCAGTCCCATTACTCATACCTATCTGACCTTTTCTATCATAAGTTTCTCCCCAAGACTTACCTGTTTTTAAATCACCAATTGCTATATTTACAAAAGAGTTTTGACTGTCAGGGTTATCTTTCTTTCTTTTATATACTTTTTCTACTTCTTCTATTAATTCATCACTCATATTTGCTGAATATGCTCTTGGCTTTATTTTATTATCAACTATTTTATAAAAATCTGAATTATACAAAACTATTTTATAATTAGAATTTTGATTTTTTTCTTTAATAGATTCTAATACTTTAAACTCTATTTCTTCTTGAATAGTATTTATTTCAGAATTTTCTAATCTTTTATTTAAGTTTCTAATCCCTTTATATAAAGAATCATTTTCTGTCAACTCTTCTATTCTTGAAGACAAAACTTCTTTTAAGAAATCTTGATAAAATAATTTATTAGAACTATCTTTTTTCTTTGATATTTTCACTGCTAAGTCTAACAGCAATTGAACTTTTCTAAAATCTTGTCCTTGCCCCTTTAACATCTCAGAAAACAATCTTGGACTTACTTCTAACTTTTCTATTTCACTCCAACCTATAATTTTAGGAGAACCATATTTTTCTTCTGGATCTCCTGCACCATAAGCCTTATAAACTTCTTTGTCTTCTAAAGATACAAAGTAAATATCTTCTGAACCTCTTTCTTTATAATATGCTATTTCTTTATCTAATACTTGTCCACTATTAACTTCATAATCAATTTCTTTAAAGTCAAAATTTTCATTTAATTCTTCTATTATACCCTGCATTTTTTTCCTTTTTCATATATATAATATTATATAATAAAATCACTTAACAGCTTATAAGACCTTTTTTATTTCCCAAATTATTTCAAAAACTGTATTTTTTCTAGAATTATTTTCTCCATTATTTTCACCTGAAGTAAATTTTTTATATTCTTCTTGATATGTATTTAAAGATAAACTTAACCCTTCTTCTTCTTTTATCTCTTTTAAGATTTCTATCATGTCTTTTTGCTTAACTAAACCTTCATTATTATAAGATATATACAGCAAATCAGACAACTCCATTGAACTAATTATTAATTCTTTAAAAATCTTTGGAGTTTTTACTTTTGAAGCAAATGGATTATTATATTTATTTTCTGAAATTTTCATCCCTGTTTTAGAATTTGTTTTAATCATTTTTTCTGAAAAATTTAAATCACATAAGTATTCTAATATATGATAATTAGACTCATACGATCTACTATTGTAAGGAGGATCCCAATATACTATAATTTCATTTGATTTTATTTTAGTTTTTTTTACTTCTTCAATAGTTTTATTTGCATAATTATGATAAGACTTTACCTTACTTTTTCTACCTTTATATTTTTCATACATTTCTTCTAAATAATTTAATAATTCTACATCATAAAATGACTTTATTCTTTTATGCTTATCATGTTTTAAATAAGCTCCATAAATAGAGGTGCTATTAGAATTACTATTAGCAAAGTTTAATAAAAATATTAAAGAAAGATTTAACATTTCTTCATTAATTTCTTTTTTTTCATACTTTCTTTTTAAATAATCTCTAATTGTATCTATTTTTTTACCTACTTCTCCCTTAAAAAACATTCTAGAATAAGAGTAAGCTTGATAATTTTCTATTATTACTTCTTCTTTACCATTTTCTTTATTCTTTATTTTTTTCTTAACATTAAATATAGACTTATCATTTATTGTTTTAGGAGTTCCTCCCATTGAAAATTCATTATAGAAAACTCCTTCTATTAAAGGCAATTCATCTAACTCTTTTATTAATCCTTTAAACTTTTTAAAATCTTTCTTAGATACTTCTTCTATTTTTAATTCTGCTGTTAATATTTTTGAATATAAAGCCAAATCATTTGTCACAATATCCATTTGGGTTTTATATTTTACTAATTTACTTACAGCACAAGTTCCAGCAAATAAATCTATAAATAATTTCTTATCTCTATTCTTAGCTAGTATGATTCTTTCTATAAAATCATATAAGTTTACTTTGGAACCTATATACCCTATTATTCTTTTTATTTTCATCTAAGAACCCTTTATGTTTATTTTAAGCAAAAATAACTTTATTTTTACTTAATCTTTCTTTAAAAGTTTTTCTTTAAAATCTTCAAATAATTTTATATCATTTAATTTCTCCCAAGGATACTCTCTAAATCCAACCTGTCCTTTCTCAGCAGTTGTAACATATAAAAAATTATCTTCATTTGGCAAATCAAGTTTAAATTTATTTTTTATCCAATTTGGGGTCATTTCAAAATTATTTTCTATAAAAATTGAAAGAACATCATCACTAATATTTTCTATATTTGTCCCAAATGTATCCACATTAATTGATAGAGGTTTAGCAATTCCTATAGCATAAGATAATTGAACTGAACATTTTTTAGCAAGTCCAGAAGCAATTATATGCTTAGCTATATATCTAGATGCATACAATCCACTTCTGTCTACTTTTGTATAATCTTTTGAAGACTGAGCCCCTCCTCCAATTGGAGAGTAACCTCCATAAGAATCAACTATTAATTTTCTCCCAGTTAGTCCGCTATCATGCAAAGGAGAATGACTTACATACCTACCAGTTGGGTTTAAATACAATTTACATTCTTCTATATTAAACAAATCACTTGGCAAATTTGTTTTAACTATTAAACTTTTTAATATATCTCTTACTTCTTCTATTTTCATTGATGACACACAAGGGGCTGATATTACTATAGTTTCTATTGATTGAGGATTACAATTTTCAAAATTTTCCTTAGTTCCATAATCAATAGTCACTTGGGTTTTTATATCTACTCCTAATTTATTAGGGTTTTCTAAAGCATATTTATAAACTGTTTCTTTTAATCTTCTAGCATAATATATTGCTGCTGGCATATATTCAGCTGTCTCCCTAGAAGCAAAACCAAACATAATTCCTTGATCCCCAGCTCCTATATCTTCTTCCTGATCTACTCCTTGAGATATATCTGGAGATTGTTCATTTAAAAATATTTGAACTTTTAAGTTTTGAGGCTTTATAACTTCATCATCTTTGAAATTATCATTATCAAAATAACCTATTCTTATAATTACTTTTTTTATTAATTCTTTATATTCTTCTTCAGTAACTTTTAAGTTTGATTTTATTTCTCCACCTACTATTACATTATTTCCAGCTACAAATGTTTCTGCTGCAACTCTGGCATTTTTATCATGCTTTAAATGCAAATCAACTATTGAGTCTGATATAATATCTGCTACCTTATCAGGATGCCCAGAAGATACATACTCACTTGTAAATAAATATTTGTTTTTCATTTTTGGTTTTCCTTTTACTTTATTTCATTATATGCCTTTCTCCATTTTTATTTTTTACCAAATGAAATTATAAAACCAATTATTTCAGGATATTAAGAATTGAACCTTACATTCAGCTAACATTAAGTAATTTTTATATATAATAACTAAATTACAAAAGGATGGATTGATTGTTTTACATTGAAATTTTAGGAGCTTTTTTTGCTATTCTAGGGGTATTTTTATTATCTTTTGCAAAAGGAAAACTTTTTTTTCTTTCTTTCCTTTCTTATATAATTGCTAATACTTTTTTATTAATTTTTAGCTCTTATTTTCATTTATCTTATTTATTTTTATTAATGCTCTTTTTTCTCTCTACTGCTATTCTAGGATTTTATAATAATTTTAACATTTTAAAAATTTCAAACTTTAATAAATTCGGATTTAATTTTGAAATGAGAAAACTAGTTACTTTTTTGATTATTACTTTTATTATTTTGATTTTATTTCTTTTAAAAGATTTTATATTTATTGATTTAAATAATTTAGAACTTAGCAAATTTGAAGTTTTTAAATCTAATTTTAATTCTCCATTTAATGATATTAATAATAATAAATTAAAATTATTAGAATGTTCTGCTTCTTTGTTAGGTATTATAGGTTCCATTCTTATTAGCATTAAAAATCCAAATAAAATTTTAGCTTTTAGCTTATTTATTCTTTATGATATTTTAATTTTAATTTTCTACATCTTTTTTTCAATTAATAATAATGGAGATTTTGGAATCTTCTTTATAGTACAAGCTTTATTAGCTCTTATTTTAAACATTGTTGGCTTTAAAAGAGCTTTGACCATAGAAAAACTTTAGTTCAAATATAAGCAACTCTTAAGATTATTTTTGGTAAAATATTTTAAAATATTAATTAAGGATATTAAACATGCCTATTTGCAAAGAAAGTAAAGATTTTTCAAGAGAGTTATTTTATGAAGAAGGCCAATTAATTTGTGATTCAAACCAAAATAATTTATTTAAAGAAGAAAAAGTAAAAGTAACTAGTAGACTATTAAAAGGTCTTTTTGAACCCAAAAATAATGGAACTTATGAAATTTTTTATGATAATGGACTTCCTTTTGGAATAGAAAATTACAAAGATGGTAAAAAACATGGAAAATGTGAATATTTTAATGAAGATGGTTCTAAATGGTATTCTATTGAATTCTTCAATGGAGAAAGAGACGGAAGCTTTATTTCTTATGAAAGCAATAAAATAGCAGAAGAAAAATATTATAGAAATGGAAAAGAAACTTCTTCTAAAATGAAAGGAAATTCCAAAATAAAAGAAGGAAATGTTAAACTTTACTATAGTTCTGATAATAAAAATATCTATGCTTCTTTAAATTATAAAAATGATATTTTAAATGGCCCATGCATTTATTATTATATTGATGGAACTATAAAAGGAAAAGGAACTTATAAAAATGGTTTATTAGAAGGGGAAGCTTTAAATTATTTCCCAAATGGTAATTTAGAAAAAATCACTACTTATAAAAACGGTCTAAAACATGGTTATGAAAAAATTCCTAGGCTTTAAATTTAAATCTTTTAGAAGATTTTGAGCAAAATAAAGACAAATTAAATATTAAAGGAGATATTATGAATACATTAACTACAACAAAGAAAAAATTATCACCAGAGCAAACTTTTGAACATTGCATTGCTGATTTATTAAACAGACAAACAAAAGAATTAAAAGAAAATAAACAAACAAAAGAATTAAAAGAAAAGAAAGAAAACAATCAATGGAAAAAATTAAAAAATTAATTTTAAAAGAAGAAAGTTGTTTTTTAATTGGAGATATTCATGCTTGCTTGAATACTTTTAAAAAATTAATTAAATTAGCTCCTAAAAAATCTAAAATTATTAGTGTTGGAGATATTGTTAATAAAGGTAAATTTTCAAGAAAAACTATAAAATATTTTAGAAATAACCCTGACATTTTAGTAGTTAGAGGAAATCATGAAGATAATTTAATTAAAAGTAAAGAATTTATAATTAAATTAATTCAGCTGGAAAATATTAAAGATTCTTTATTAAAAAAAACATATATTTCAAAAAAAGACTCTATCCTGAACTCTATTAAATATAAGACTGATTGGGGATATACTAATTATTTAGATGTTCTTTCAGAATATGAAAATAATTTAAATAGACTTTTAAAAGATATTGAATGGTTAGAAACTTTACCTTTTCTAATCATTATTGAAAATATTTTAAATAAAGAAGGTAAAAAATTATTAGTATCTCATTCTTTATCTTATACTTATTTTGAAGAATATAATGAACTTTTAAAAGATTTTGAGCAAAATAAAGAACTTATTAAAAAAATGGAAATTAATTTACTTTGGAATAGAAAATTATCTAGAAGTTGTAAAAATAATAAAACCAATTATTTTAATATATTTGGTCATACTCCAGTTGATAACTATGATAGTAAAAAATATAGTAGAATTCAAGGAAAAGAAGTTATTCCTGAACCTTTTATTGATCTATCTAAATCATGTGCAAATATTGACACAGGTTGCTTTGATTTAGATAGAAGAGCAAGAGGTTGGCTAACTGCTATTGAATGGCCTTCTTTAAAACATACTTCTGTTTTTAACATTGATTAATTTAAAAGGAAACAATTATGAAATTAAAAGCTTGTGTAATATCAGACACGCATGGAAAACATAATTTAATTGATTTTTCCAATTACAATGATTGTAATTTATTTATACATTGTGGAGATTGGACTAAATCTGTTGAAAATCAACATATAGAAATTCATGAATTTCTTGAATGGATGAATGATTTAGATTTCAAATATAAAATACTTATTGCTGGAAATCATGAAGTTTGGGTTGAAAGAAACAATGATTCTTTTAAAAATATTTTAAAAAAATATCCAGATATTATCTATTTAGAAAATGAATCGACAATTATAGAAGGAATTAAATTTTATGGAAGCCCATATTCAAATGAATTTTTTAACTGGGCTTTTATGGAATATGAATATAAATTAGAAAATATATGGAAAAAAATAGATATTGATACTAATGTTTTAATTACCCATGGACCTGCTTATAAGTGCCATGATGAGGTATTAAATGATTTTAATGATGACCATAATGCTGGAAGTAAAAGTTTGTCTAAAATTAAAAAGAAATTAAAAAAATTAAAAGTTCATTGCAGTGGACATATTCATGAGGCTTATGGGACTTCAATAGATAAACATAATACTATAAATATTTGCTCTAGTTTTTTAGACCATAGATACTGCCCTACCAACCTACCTGTGATTTTTGAAATACAAAAAAATAAATATATTAAAAGTAAATTAATTTCCAATTTTTAATAATTAATTAAATTTTATTTTGATATAATATATTCAAATATATAAAAGGAGTTTTAATGGAATATATAATTGGTTTTATCATTGTTGTTCTTGTTTTTGGATTTATTATTGGATTCAATAAAATTGTTGCTTTAAAAGAAGCTGCTAATACTGATAAAGAAGGTATTAATATTCAACTTGATGAAAGAAACAAACTTTTTGACAGTTTAATTAATACTGTTAAAAAATATACTGAACATGAGAATGAAGTTTTTACAAAGATAACAGAACTTAGAAGCAAAGCTTCACAAGGAGATGCTTCTTCTGATTCTGAATCACATCAAGCACAGGAAGACTTATCTAAACTAATTTCTTCTGGACAATTAGCACAAGGGTTTAACCTTTCTGTTGAAGCTTATCCTGATTTAAAATCTTCAAATAATTTCTTGCAATTACAAGAAAGCATTGAAAATATTGAAAGAAAACTAGCTAATAGTAAAAAAGCTTTTAATATGAGTATAGAGGATTACAATTCATATGTTGAAGGAATACCAGGATTATTTATTATTATGTTAGTCCCTTCTTTAAAAATTTCTTTTATTAGATGGACTTTAGCTACGGAAGAAGCACAAAAGGCTGAAAAGAAAGTAGTTTCTTTTTAATAAAGATTAATTATGAATTATAGAGAAATAAAAAAAAGTAATGAGTTTAAAACTAAAATAGTTTTAACTTTTTACTTGGCAATGTTTTTATTCATTGGTCTTTTAGGAGAAGTTGTCTTTTTAACTTTAAGTTATAATACATCTTTAATAGAAGCCTTAGAATATACTGTAAAAGCAATTTTGACAGGAGAACTTATTCCATGGGTAATTATTACCATGTCTTCTATTTCTCTTTTGATAGTTTTTATAACTATTAAATTTGGAAATAAAATTTTACTTTCAGGAAATGAATACATTAAACTTAATGACAAAGAAAACTTAAGCTCAGAAGAACAGCAAATTTTAAATATAGTTGAAGAACTTAAAATATCTTCAAGAGTTAGATTTATGCCTGAAGTTTATATTATTGAAGCTGACTATATGAATGCTTTTGCTTCTGGTTGGAATGAAAGTAATTCTATGGTAGCAATTACAAGAGGTCTTCTTGATAAGCTTACAAGAGCAGAAGTTGCAGCTGTTTTAGCTCATGAAATGGCTCATGTAAAAAATGCTGATGTAAAATTAACTTTAGTTACAGGTATTTTAACTAATATAATGGTTTATGCTGTTGACTTCCTTTTCTATTTTTTTAGAACAAGTAATAGTAAAGCTGCACAACAAGCTAAATTAGTTCTATTTATTTTAAAAATATTCCTTCCTATATTAACCATCGTTTTACAACTGTACATTTCAAGAAAAAGAGAATTTATGGCTGATGCTGGCTCTGTTGAATTTACAGGAGATAAAGATTCTATGATTAGTGCTTTGAAAAAAATATCTGGAGATTATGAAGATAATAAAGAAGATTACGAAGAGCATTCTCATAACAATAATACTAGACAATATGCTTACTTTTTTGGTATGAATAGTGGCTTTTTTAGTAATTTATTTTCTACCCATCCAACTATTGAAAATAGAATATCTTCATTAGAAGGGAGTAAAAGATGAATAAATTAAATTTTAACATAACTAAATCTAATTACCTCTTAGTTTCTACTATTTATGACAATAAAGTTTATAATTATGAGATTGAAACTACTAGAGAAGTTTTAGACTTCATTGATAACTTAGATATTAATACTAAAAACCTCAATGAACTTGCTAACTTAAAAAAACAAATTAAAGAACTTAAAAGTATGTTTCAAGTACAATGTATTTGCTGTTTCGGAGGCCCTGGTCTTGGTAAATCAACAACAGCATTAAATGTAACTGCTGATTTAAAAAAATTAAATATTGATGCAGATTATACTTCAGAAGTTGCAAAAGAAAAGGTTTATGGAAAAAACCTTTCTGATTTAGAAGACCAATCTGGAATTATTGGAGAACAAATAAAAAGACTAAATCTTTTAGCTAAATATAATCATATTGACATTGCTGTTCAAGACTCTCCATTTCTTCTTTCAGTTGCTTATCAAAGCAAAGATGATCCACATGTTGATGAAGCTGATTTTGTTGATTATTATGTAAATCAATATTTAAATTATATAAATCTAAATATTTTACTTGATAGAAATAACAATACTGATTTTCAAAAATCAGGAAGAATACATGATTTAAATGATAGTTTATCTCTTGATGAAAAAATAAAACAAGAAGTTTTAACAAAGAATAATCTCCCTTTCATTTCTTTACCGGCTTTTGATGCTAATATTTTTATGGTTGAACTTGGTAAAACTATGCACTCTTTAACTTTAAGAGATAAATATGAAATATTTTACTCTTCAGAAGATAAAAGACAAAAATCTTTAAATTATCATATTTTAATTTTAGAAAGAACTATTTATAGATTAAAACATCAAATTTCACAAATTGAAATAATATCTGATAATATAGGGATAGAAATAGATGTTGTTTTATCTGTTCTAAAAGAAAATAAAAAAATAAATCAAAAAAGATATTTAAGTAATGAAGATTTAATTGAGAAACTTACTGAAAATTTAGTAAATCTTATTAATTTAAAAGTTTAAATGGCAGAGAGTGGGGGATTCGAACCCCCGGAGGAATTACCCTCGCTGGTTTTCAAAACCAGTACATTAGACCAACTCTGTCAACTCTCTTTCTAATTTAAAAAATGGTCATTTAATTTAGGGACAACCTAAAACTATTTATAAAAATAGTGCCTTAAAAAGCTTAAATGTGGTGGAAGCGTTCGGAATTGAACCGAAGTATTTAAACATTTTCTTATAAAATATTATACAAGTTTAAAATAGACTATTTTTACTTCTACATCTAACCAGAAGAGTAACATCCATGAATCTTTTGAATTCTCCGTAGAATTTACCATTTATCCGGAACCCATAGGTTTTTCTTGCCTCTGCAACAAGGACTTGTTTGTTCAATTTTTTGGTAAAGAGGTTCAAGAAAAGTTTAAATTTTTCTTAAAATTAACAAAACCTCTGAGGTGCTAGAGCCTAAGCTCTAGCATTTAGGCTGCTACTGCAACCCCTCTGTAATTTGTATTGTTTGCATTTATGTTTTTTTGAATTTATTTAAATAGTTTTCCAACTATACTTGTATTTTATATTACTCATGCTCAAAGCGAAACCAGGTCGCCCCCATAAATATAACAGTATTATATCATTTAATACCTTTATTTTTCCTTAATTTATTTTTTATTTTAATTGTTTTTTATTTTAATTGTTTTTAAGTTTTTTTTACATACAATTATAAAAAATTAAAAGGATTTCTTATGACTAATAAAATTAACAATACTCAAATAGTTTCTTCAATAGAGATGAAAGATAAATGGTTAAACTCTATATTAAAAAACAGTAGAAAATTAACTTCTCTTGATAAATTTTGGGAAAGAATATTAAATGAACTAGACCTTTATAATATTAAAGAACTTAATACTAAAAAGGTTTTCATTTCAAAAGAGTTTCTTAAAAAACTTAAAGAAGCTGATAAAAATTATAATTCAGAAGAATATTATAAACTATATTCTCCTAAAACAAGTTCTGACATAGATAAAGATGATTACACTATTTATTTATTAGAAGACTACATTCCTTCCAATAGATTTTTTTAAAATTGTTAATAATATATTATTAACAATGTATTATTAAGTTATAATTTTTTAAAATTTTAAGTATAATAAATATAAAATAAATAAATTTTAAGGAATATATATCAATGAAATATAAAATATTTTCTACTTTTACAGGGGCAGGTGGATTGGACATAGGCTTTCATGGAGGATTTACTTTTTTAAAAAAAAGATTTAAAAAATTAAATTTTGAAACAAAATACTCCTTAGATATTAATAAATATGCAGTAGAGACTATTTCTAAAGATAAAAAATATTTTAAAAATACTACCCCGTTACTTGGAGACATTACTAAATTTAATCCTTCTGAATATAAAGATGAAAATATTGATGTTCTTTTAGGAGGATTTCCTTGTGTTACTTTTTCTATTGTTGGAAAACAACTTGGACTTAAAGATGATTTAAATGGAAAACTTTATCAAAGCTTTGTTAAATTTGTTGAAGTTTTACAACCTAAAATCTTTATTGCTGAAAACGTAAAAGGAATTCTTTCTGCTAATAAGGGAGAAGCTATTAAAATAATTCAAAAGAAATTTGAAGATACAGGTTATAATTTAAAAGTCCAATTAGTTAATTTTGCTGACTATGGAGTTCCTCAATTAAGAGAGAGAGTTTTATTTATTGGAGTTAGAAGTGATATAAAAGAAGAATTTAACATTCCTAAACCTACTCATTTTAAAAAATATATAACAAGTGGGCAAGCTTTTCAAAACATTCCTTCTAATGCTACTAATAATATTCCTTCTAAACAAATTGCTTCTACTACTGAAAAATTAAAAGCAATACCAGAAGGAGGAAATTTTAAAGATTTACCTCCTCATTTATCTATTAAAGCTTTAATGTCTAATATTTATAGAAAACTTGATAGAAATAAACCAGCTTATACTGTTTTAGCCTCTGGAGGAGGAGGAACTTGGACTTATCATTATGAAGAACCAAGAGCCCTTACAAATAGAGAAAGAGCTAGATTGCAATCTTTTCCTGATGATTTAAACTTTGAAGGTTCTAACACAGAAGTTAGAAGGCAAATTGGTAATGCAGTTCCTCCTGTTGGTATTTATCATTTTGCAAAAGAAGCTGAAAGAATACTTAATTTAATTTAAAAGGAATATACTAATGACCTATCTGTTTTATTTTATCTCTATTTCAATCAATGTATATAGCTGGATAATAATTGTACAATCTTTACTTACTTGGGTTAACCCTAATCCAAATAACCCTTTTGTTTTTATTTTAAAAAGAGTTACTCACCCCGCTTATAAATTACTCGCTAAAACTAAAATAAAAACCTCTTTTAATGGGATAGATATATCTCCTTTAATTATTATTTTTATATTAATTTTTTTACAAAATTTTTTCTGGAAATTATCTTTTCAATAACTTTAACTTTTTTATTTGTATGTTATAATTATTTTTAACATACAAATAAGTTTTGTTTAAAACTATATTAAGTTTAATCACTATATACTCTTTTATAAAAACTTAAATAAGGAAATATGCAAATGGGTTCAAGTTGTAATAAAATTTTATGTACTACTAATTTAGTACCAGATAAACAAAAAGAAAGAATATTTTTTGGAGAATATTCAGGCTTTCAAAGATATGATAATCCAAAATATAACTTTGCTGTTATACAAGAAGAAAAACAAAGAAATGCTTTTTGGAATCCTAATGAAATATCCATGATTAGTGATTCTCAAAAATTCTTTGACTTGCCAGAATTTATACAAGATGTAATGATTAGAATATGGTTATTTCAAACTTTAATGGACTCTGCTCAAAATTCAGGGCTAGAAGGAATATTAGCAGAACTATGTACTAATCCTGAGTTTGAGGCTATGTTTAAAACACAAGGATATTTTGAATTAATACATTCTTTAAGTTACAGTCATATTCTTAGAGGAATTTTCACTAACTCTTCTGAAATATTTGACAGGATTGGAGATTATCCTGAAATTCAAAATAGAATTAATAAAGAAATTGCTCTTTATTCAAAAGTAAAAAAACTTCTTAACAATCCAGATGAAGCTTTTGAACACAATAAAAAAAATGTTGACAATGCTATAAAATCATACATTATTTCTGAAAATATCACTGATTTAAAAGAACTTAAAAGAATTCAAGATGTTGTTAACATTACTAGAAAACAACTTATTTTAAATGAAAGCTTAACAGAAGAAGAAAGAAAGAAAACTATACTTGAACTTCTTGTTGGTATCTTAGCTCTTGAAGGTATTAAATTCTATGTCTCTTTTTTAGCCACTTATGTAATTAATAATAACTACAAAAATGCTATATCTGGTGCTACTAGAATCATAAAACTTATTAATTTTGATGAAGATTTACACACTTCTATGGTTTCTGGAACTATTCAAATCTTAAGAAAAAATAAAATTGAAGGGTTTAGTGAACTTATTAAATCTGAATGGTTTGACAATATGGTTACTGAAACTTTCACTTCTGTTTTAGCTGATGAATTAGAATGGGCTGATTATTTACTTTCTTTTGGAAATATACCTACTCTAACCAAAGCTGTTGTTGAAGATTTTATGAAATATTATGTTGATTTAAGAATGAGCTCGATAGGAGTTAAAAAAATTTACAACATTAAAAAATCAGATACAGTTATCTGGTTTGAAAACTATAAAGATTTAGATAAAGATAATTCTGCTTTACAAGAATCAGACTTAGCTGTATACAGCATTGGTATTATGAAAAATGACTTACCAGAAGGTAAAATAACTTTAACAGATTTTCCTGTTTTAAAAGAAATCAAAGGAGATAACTAATGGCCAAAAAGAAAAATAACACTTTTAAAGATTTCAAAAAAAATTTAAAATCTTCTCAAATTAGATATAACAAAGTTTCTTTAGAAACTTTAAAAGATGCTGTTACAAACCATAAGCAAATTGATATTTCAAATAAAGAAACTTTAAAAGATGCTTCTCAAATTATCATTATTAAAAGAAATGGTAGTAAAGTTCCTTTTAATAAAAAGAAATTAGAAAAAGTTGTTTTATGGGCTACTGGTAGTGAAATTCTTATGAAAGAATTAATTGCTGACACAGAAATAAAATTACATAAAGAAATTAAAATTACTGAAATGTATCAGCAGTTAATATTAACAGCAGTTAATAAAATATCTATGCTTCAACCTCAATGGGAAAACATAGCTGCAAAATTACAACTTTTATCTTACTACAAAGAAACTTATAATATTTCTGAAACTTTTGATATTAAAAAAGGTAAAATATATCCTTCTCTTGAAGAAGTTCTGAAAAAAGGTATTGAACATAAAATTTATGATAAAAAATATCTTCAAATGCTTTCAGAAGATGAACTTAAAAAATTAGATCAAGCAATTGATTATGAAAGAGATTTTATTTTTAATTACAAAGCATTAGTTACTATTTTTGAAAAATATTGTATGAACTATACTAAAACTAAAAAATTAGAGCTACCTCAACATGCTTATATGAGAGTAGCTATTGCTTTAATGATTGAAGAAGATAATAGAGTTGAAAAAATTATTGATTTTTATAATAACTTATCTTTACATCTTCAAACAGTAGCAACTCCTATTATTCTTAACGCTATGACTCCTAATCAACAATTAAGTTCTTGTGTATTAAATACTGTAAATGATGATTCACATAGTATCCTTGATACTGGTAAAAACTTAGGTATTTATTCTAAATTTAAAGGAGGAACTGCACTAGATGTTACTTCTCTAAGAGCTGGAGGTTCTTATATTGAAGGAACACAAGGATATTCTTCTGGACCTACTGCTTTTATGCAATACTATGAAAGAATTATGAAAGCTTGGAATCAAGGAGGAAAAAGACCAGGAGCACTTGCTATTTACTTCTCTTGGTGGCATTTAGATGTTGAAACTTATTTATCTTTAAAAAGTAATGGGGGAACAGATGAAAATAGAGCTAGAGGTTTAAAATATGCTTGTAAACTAAATCAAATCTTTGTTGATGCTGTTTTAAATGATGATGATATTTATATTTTTGACCCTAAAGATGCTCCTAATTTAATTGGTAAATTTGGAGCTGAATTTAATTTTCTTTATAAATATTATTCTGAAAAGAAAAGCGTAAGAAAGAAAAAAATCAGAGCTAGAGATTTAGCTGATAAGTTATTTAAAGAAAGAAGTGAAACAGGAAATGTTTACCTTTTCCATGAAGAAAATGTTAACAATGCTACTTTACTTAATAGATATATTGGTTCTTCTAATCTTTGTTGTGAAATTGTTTTACCTAGTAGAGCTTCATTAGCTATATCAGAAGAACTTATTAAAAAAGAAGATGGAAACTATGAATTAATTAAAAAATATCAACCAGGAGAAATAGCTCTTTGTAACTTATCTTCTGTTAATCTTGAAAGATGGTTTTACTTATCTGATTTAGAAAAAAATAATTTAATTAACACCTTAGTTAGAGCATTGGATAACACTATTGATTTAGCTAATTACCCTGTAAAAGAAGGTAAGCTTTCCAATACATTATACAGATATCTTGGAATAGGAGTTCTTAATCTTGCTAATTACCTGGCTTTATATGAAACTATCATTGATTCAGAAAATGCTCTTGAAATAACTGATGCTTTATTTGATGATTTAAGTTATAGAATTATTAATGCTTCTGCTGATTTAGCTATTGAAAAAGGGAAATTTGAAAAATTCTATGAAACTCAATGGGCAGAAGGAATTTTACCTATTGACAAAGCTCATAAAAATGCTCTTGATTTAACTACTTATACTCATGATAAAGAAAAATGGGATAAATTAAGAGAAAAAATTAAAACAACTGGATTAAGAAATGCTCAATTAATGGCTATTGCTCCAACAGCAACTTCTGGAAAATCTATTAATGCAATTGAAAGTACTGAACCTATACATGACTTCTTCTATAAAGAAGAAGGAACTATAACTATTCCTACTATTGTTCCTAATTTTAGAAAGAATAATCAGTTCTATAAAAAATCTTTTGATTGTAACCAGTATTCTTTATTAAAAAATGCTGCTGTTAGACAAAAATGGTTGGATCAAGCTCAGAGTATAAATGTTTACCTGAAAAAACCAGATTCTTTATGGGAAATGACTAACTTACATTTCTATGGATTTAGTTTAGGTCTAAAAACTTTTTATTACCTTAAACAACAAAAAAATTCTGATGCAGAAGAAGTTTGTGAAAGCTGTTCTTAACTAAATAAACCAACCCTTTTAAGGGTAATGGTTACTTACTGAATAATTTAAAAGAGTTTCTCTCGAAACTCTTTAAAGCCATTGAAAGGCTTATTGTGGCATATGGATAGAGGTTCACAATATGCTTCTTATAGTCATAAAGACTTACAAAAGACTTACAAAATGAATTAGCATATCAAACATATTTTTATACTAAAAAACAAGCAAAAAAATAGCTATTTAAATAATTTATCTCCATCTAAATTTGAAGAAATGAATTTAGTGTTACAAGAAAGCAATACCTGCTTAGGTAATATAATAAAAAGAGTATGAATTTAGATTACCACTCCAAATAATAAAAAGAGGTTTTATGAAAAAAAAGATTTTTTGCTTCAATTTTGACTTTATTCTTGAATATTTTAATTTTAAAATACCTAATGAATTAATTATTCAATTTAATAGACTATCTTCTAATACAGAAAATGAATTATTATTTATATCTGGGAAACATTCTAACTTTATTTCTAATATTGCTTCTAATAACAATTTGGAAAAATTTTCAATTGTTGGAGAGTATGGAGCTACTATACATTTAAATAAACAAAATTATTTCAATCCTTCTTATATTTCTAGTAAATTAACTAATGAACTAAATCTTCTTAAAAATCAACTTATACTTTCTTTTAAAAATTCTGTTAGCTTCCAATCTAATAGTATTAATTTAACTGCTAATATAATTGATAAGGATAAATATTCTGATATTTTATCTTTCATTAAAAAAAACAAACCTAAAAAAATATCTATTTTTCCTAGTGAAAACTATATAGATTTAGTACCTATTAATATTTCTAAAGCAGAAGGAATTAATTATTTTTTAAGTTTAAAAAAAATTGATATTGATAATTGTTACATTTATTCTTTTGCTAGTTGTGCTAGTGATGTTCCAACATTATTATTAGCTGATAAACCTTTTGTTATTGGAAATTCTTTAAATTTATCTATGGAACATCAAAAAATCCAAGAATGCAGGAATTTGCATTCTATTTTAGATCAAGAACTAAGCAAAACAAATTAATGTTCTTTTTCTAACTCATATTCTTTTTCAAAAGATTTTTCATTTAATTTAATAGTTATAGTCAAACCTAAAACATTTATTATTAATGATAATAATATTACTCCTGAAACAATAGCTACATACATATCAAAATGTTCAAATCCTGGAACCATCTTATTTAAAATATTAAGCATTACAATAGATAACCCACCTTTTATTCCTGCAAAAACTAAAATAAAATAAGATTTCAAATCTAAAGTCTGCATTTTTTCTACTTTTGAAGAAAATAATGCAAACTTACCCATCATTATCATTCTAATAATACTTGTTATTAAAAACATAATAATTATTTCTTTCCAATATATTAACATATTTCCAAAATCCATAATGATTGCTAAACTTGCAAATAAAACAGCATTCGCAAATAGAGCCAATACTGTTAAAAATGACAACACCTCTTCTTGCCTTTTTACATTTGATATATTTTGAAATAATCTTTTTATTAATTTTTCTTTCTTTACCTTCTTTATTTCAGCTTTATTTTGAGATATTCTATTTGTTAATATTTCTTGTTGAACTTTACTTTCTTTATAAGAAGAATCAATAATTGTAGTCATAGTTAAAATAGCAACTATTTCAGCTAACAATCCTGATAAATGAAATAATTCAGCTAATTCAAATGAAGTATAAGCTACTAACAATATCAAAACTAATTCAGTTATAGTATCTTTTGTTGTTTTCATTAACATTAAACCAATAATACCTATTGTAAAACCTATTATTACTGAACCTACTAACATTTTTAATGATACTATTGCTATGTAACCAGTAGTAATTTCATTTCCATTCATTAAGTAAATACCAAAAGCCATAAAAGCCATAAGTGCTATAGCATCATTAAATAAAGATTCTGCTTCTGCTAAAAACTTTACTTTATGAGGTAATTTTGGATATTGCTTCATAGTTCCAACTACAGCAACAGGGTCTGTTGCTAAAACCATTGCAAATAATGCAATAATAGCCCCTATCCCTAAATTATACTCTGAAAAAACTGTTTGAGCTAACAACACTCCACTTAATATTGATAATATTATTGCTATTCCAGCCAAATAAACTATTGACAGCCAATTTTCTTTCAAATCTTTTAATCTTAAAATAAAAGCATCTACTAATACTAATAATACTACAATTGACAACATTTCTTCGGAAAAAACTTCTAAAGTTGTAAAACCAAGAAAATTTGGATAAATTTTTGTTATTGTTATTGTTAACAATATAATTGTTAATGGAGTTGGAATTTTATATCTTTTTTCCACTATTATTGAAATTAATAATAGGGATAAAATAATGATAATATTTATTATCATTATTTCATTCCTCCAATTTCTATTAGGAGCTTCCTTGCTTTTCTTCTAATTACTTTGTTTTCTGAACATACTGTTGTTCTCAAAACTTTTAACAAATCTTCTTTTTTTGAATCTCTGTCTTTAAAAAAGTCTCTTATTTTTTGAAAATTTTCTTTACTTTCTTTTTTTGAATTTTTAATTCTTTCCATTTCCTCTTCTTGCTCTTCTAAAAGCTCTAATATATTTTTTTCTAAATCTTCTTCTTTTTTATTACTAATTGAATTTAAAAAAGCTTGCTGATTCAATTCTCTTAAAAAAGATTTAAATATATCAACTGCTTTTTTTAAATTTACTTCTTTTAATTCATTTCTTAAATTTTGACAATATGCTTGTCTTCTTTCTAAAGTCACTTTCAACTCCTTATTTTTTTTAATATAACATCTTATAACTTATATTTCTCTTAACTATTATAATTTTATAGTTTTTTTTAACTATTATTTTCTTCTTACTCTTAATGCTAATTAAGAGATATTTAAGCTACTTTTATATATAATTTTAAATATATATAAGAAAGAGAGATAAAAAAAAATGGCAACTATTAAAAATGCTTTACAAATTACTAAATTGAGTATTAAAGCTCAACAAGAAAATTATGATGTAGCTAAAACTACTATATTAGCTGGAAAACCTGGTATTGGTAAAACTCAAAGAATGGAGCAATTAGCAGAACAATTGAATATGCATTTTTTTCATATTTCAGCACCAGAAATTTCTCCTGAGCATTTGTCTGGAATCCCTGATTTTAAAGATGTTAAGGGTTTTGGAAAATATCATGCTAATGGAGTTGAAGCCAAAGCTACTTATTGGAGTGTACCAGAGATTATTTATAATGCTAATACATTAGCATCAGACAAAAGTAAAAATGGAACTATTTTAATGCTAGATGATATTCATGAAGCACCATTAGCAACTGTTGCTTATTTTTATCAACTTTTTAATGAAAAAAAACTTTCTAATTTTTCTTTAGATAGTAAAGTTTTTCTAGTTGGAGCTATGAATGACTCTGACCAAGCTAACTTTGATGGATTACCATCACCAGTTAAAAATAGAATTTCTTTAATTAAAGTAGATTTTGATCCAGATGAATGGCTTGAAGGTTATTCTAAAAATCTTCATTTCCATATTAGAAGTTTTTTACAAAGCCAACCAAAATTTTTAAATGAAGATGAAACTACTGATTTAAATCAATTTGGAACTCCTAGAAGTTGGACTAATCTAGCAGCTCTTTATGGTTATTCTTACAATGAAGATTCTACTTTTACTTTAGAAAATATTTCTGATATAGCTTCTTCTAATGTTTCTCATAAAGCTACACAAGAATTAGAAATACATGTTCAATATTTAGAAAAACTTAATCTTAATATGTATGTTGAAACTAAGAAAATTTTTAATATTAAAGATTTTAAAAGTCCTTTAGACCAAGTTCTTATGGGGTATGTTGTTAATTTTATTCATAGTATTGAAGATGCTCAATACCTTTCTGATTTACTTAGTAAAAATATCAAAAGTAGAAACTTTATTGGATTTATTGGTGCTGAACTTTATTCTAAATATGAATCTAATTCTTGTTCTAAAGGTCTTGAATTTTTTACAGACTTTCTTCTTCTTGAAGACAATGAAGAAATTGATATTTCTAAATATGGAAAACTTACTAAGAAAGAAAAAGATATCATTTCTAACTTTAAAATAGAAGAAGAACATATTGACACATTAATTGAAATTACTACTGTTTTTTCAGGAAAAGTAAATTAATTTTTTAATTAATTCTTTGAAAGAAAGAGAGATTTAAAAAAGTAAAAAAAACTCCTTTTTTTACCTCTTTTATTTTTTCTTAAGTTTTTTTTGATATACTTCTTCTATGAATAAATATAAAGGAATTCTTATGGAAGATAATAATAATAATAATAATAATAAATGGTATACTCTACAAGTTCATTCTGGTTCTGAATTTGCTGTAAAAAAACAAATTGAAGCTTTAATTTATAATGGAGAAAGCTTTGATGGTGGAACTATTTCTAGAATTTTAGTTCCTTCAGAAGAAGTTATAGAATATAAAAAAGGGATAGAAGTTATTAAATTAGTTCCTATTTATAAAGCTTATGCTTTTATTGAATGTTCTTTAACTACTGGTTTACAAATGAAAATACAGAATATTCCAAAAGTTGGTAAATTTGTTAGTGAAGGAAGAAATCCTGTTCACATTAGTGAAGAAGATATTAATAAAATTTTAAGTCATAATCAAGAAAATAAAGCACCTAGACTTAAAGTTGATTTTGAAGAAGGTTCAGAAATTAGAATCATTGAAGGTTCAATGGCTAATTTCATTGGAACTGTTAAGAGCTTCAATCCACAAACTGGAGAACTTCATTTAGGGGTAAACATTCTTGGAAGAGACACTCCTGTTGAAATTCATTACAGCAAAGTTGCTTTATCTAACTAAAATAACATCAATATAAAATAATTAAATAGAATAAACTATTTAATTATTTTCATTAAGGCTTTTAACTACTACTTATTTTCTTATTTTTTTGACTACTCTAAGTCTTCTTTCTTTTTAATTTATGATTTTAATAATATTTGCTGTGACAAATGAAATTCAAGATTTTTATTATTGTAAAAATTGTAACAATGTTGCTTTAGTTAACTTTGAGGAATTACATATAACCTCCCTTTGACTTTTGAACTTTTTTATGATAAATTACTGATAAATATCACAAGGAATTTAAAATGAAAGATAGATTAAAAAATGAATTAAAAATAATTGACAATTACTTTAAAGATAACAAACTTAGTAGAAGAGAAGCTATCAAATTGATGGGTTTAGCTGGAACAGGTGTTTTAGCTAGTAGTTCTACATTAGAGGCAAAAGAATTAAATAATTCTTCAGAAGCTAGTGGACACATTGTTATTGTTGGAGGAGGATTAGCTGGAATGGCTACTGCTGCTAGAATCAGAGACCTCTCTCAAAATACTAAAATTACTATAATTGAACCTAATCCTGATTCAGTATCTTATCAACCTGGGCAAACTTTAATTGCTGGGGGACTTTGGACTAAAGAGGACATAATTTATAAAACCAAAGACTTTTTAACAAATGATGTCACTTTAATTGAAGAAAAAGCCTTAGAATTTGACCCTAAAAATAATAAATTAACAACAGATTCTGGAAATACTTTTGAATATGATGCTTTAATCATTGCTGCTGGTATAAAACTAAATTATTCTGCTATCAAAGGACTAGAGGAAGCAGGAGAAGCTTATTCTATTGGAGATAATTCAAAGTTAGTTAAAGAACTTAACTCTGTTGGGGCTTCTTCTATATACACTGTTGCTGGAGCTTCTGAAACTTGGGAAAATATTAACAAATTTATTGTTACTTGTAAAAATACAGATTCCATACATAATGCTATTTTCACTCATCCAAATACCCCTATTAAATGTGGTGGTGCTCCTAAAAAAATTATGTATCTTATGAATTCAATCTTAAAAGAAAATAATGTTAGAGACAAGGTAAACATGCATTTTTACCCTAATGGAGGAGCTATGTTTGGCATTAAAGATTATCATGAAGCTATTGTAAAGCAATTTGAAAGAGAAAAATTCAATTATTCTTACAAACATAATTTAGTTGAAGTTTCTAAAGGAAATGCTATTTTCAATAAGCACTCAATTAAAAAAGGAGCTTGGGATGAAGACCTTGAAGAGTATGAAGCTGTTAAAGTTAATGAAAAAATAGAAGTTCCTTTTGATTTTCTTCATATCACTCCTCCTATGAAAGCACCAGATGAAATTGGAAATTCTCCACTTGGTTCTAAAAAAGGGTGGGTTCCAGTAAATAAAGAAACTTTACAACATGTTAAGTTTGATAATGTATTTGCATTAGGAGATATAGCTACTGTTCCTATGGGAAAAACAGGCGGGTCTGCTAGAAAACAATATAAAGTTGTAACTAACAATGTCCTTTCTATTTTAAAAGATGGTTCTATTCCTTCTGATAGTGAAAAATATGATGGTTATACTGTATGCCCTTTAATTACTAGTATAGGTTCTGTAATGTTAGCTGAATTTAACTGGGCTTCTAAAAAAACTGGTTCTGGTAAAAACGCTGCTTCAATTTCTTTACTTGACCCAACACAAGAAAGATATATTTGGTGGTTATTAAAACTTTACTTACTTAAACCTATGACTGTATACGGTATGTTATCTGGAAAAGCTTAATTTCATAAATATTAAAAATCTCTTATTCTGATAAAGAATAAGAGATTACTTCATCCATAAGCTTTCTCTAAGCTTTTTTTTATTATAATTTTTTTAATAAATAAGGTAACTTAACATTATCTTGTTATAAAACTACTATCAAAGGATAAAAATGGGTAAATATATCGAATTAACAAATGAAAATTTTGAATCAACAACTAATGAGGGAATTTCTTTAGTAGATTTCTGGGCTCCTTGGTGTGGACCTTGTAAAATGCTTACGCCTATAATTGAAGAATTAGCAGAAGATTTTGAAGGCAAAGCTAATATTTGTAAAGTTAATACTGATAACCAACAAGAATTAGCAGTAAAATTTGGCATTAAAAGCATTCCAAGTATTTTTTTAATTAAAAATGGGGAAGTAGTATCTTCTTTTAATGGAGTTAAAAGTAAGCAAGTTTTAGCTGCTTCACTTGATGAACTTTTAAAATAAAAACTAATAAAAAGGCTCTTAGTACATCTTACTAAGAGCTTTTTTTTATTTTTATTTGTATTATTTATCTTTTTCTGATATAATACAATTATGATTACAAAACGAATTTTTAAAACTAGTAGTAACATTGTTTATTCTTGCCAATATCATATTGCTTGGAGTCCCAAATACAGAAGAAAAGTTTTGGTTGGAGAAGTAGAAACAAGACTAATTGAAATTATACAACAAGTTGCTTTTGACTATGAAGTTAGCTTAATAGAGCTTCATACAAATCAAGACTACATTCATATTATATGTGAAGTAGACCCACAATTTGGAGTAATGCCTTTTGTTAAAAAATGCAAGGCTAAAAGTAGTAATATTTTAAGAGAAGAATTTATTCATCTTAAAACTAAACTACCTACTCTTTGGACTAATTCTGTTTTCATATCTACTGTTGGAAATTCACCTATTGACTTTATTGAACATTTTATAAACAATCAATCAACAAGTGAAAGACCAAAAGAAAAAAATAAATGGTTAAATTTTTTAAATAATATTAACAAGTTTATTTAACTATTCATTAAAATATAAAATATAAAATATAAAAAAGGAGCTTATATGGCAACTATCGGTATTGATTTAGGAACTACTAACTCATGTGTAGCAGTTTATGAAGGAGGGGATTCTAAAATTATCCCTAATAGAGAAGGAAAAAACACTACTCCATCTATTGTAGCATTTACAGATAAAGGGGAAATTTTAGTTGGAGACCCAGCTAAAAGACAGGCTATTACAAATCCTGAAAGAACTATTTACTCTATTAAAAGAATTATGGGTCTTATGATGGATGAAGAGCATACAAAAAATGCTATTAGCAAGGTTGGTTATAAAATTGTTAATAAAAATGGCTCAGCAGCTATTGAAATTGATGGTAAAATTTATTCCCCACAAGAAATTTCTTCTAAAATTTTAAATAAACTTAAAGAAGATGCAGAAGCTTATCTTGGAACTGCTGTTACAGATGCTGTTATTACTGTTCCAGCTTATTTCAATGACAGTCAAAGAAAAGCTACACAAGAAGCTGGAACAATTGCTGGACTAAATGTATTAAGAATCATTAATGAGCCTACTGCAGCTGCATTAGCATATGGTCTTGATAAAAAAGGTGAAGAAAAAGTTCTTGTTTATGACCTTGGAGGAGGAACTTTTGATGTAACAGTTTTAGAAATTGGAGATGGTACTTTTGAAGTTCTTTCTACAGATGGAAATGCTTTCCTTGGTGGAGAGGATATTGATTACAGAATCATTGACTTTTTAGCAGAAGATTTTAAAAATGAGTATGGTATTGATTTAAGAAAAGATAAAATGGCTCACCAAAGACTTAAAGATGAATCAGAAAAGGCTAAAAAAGAATTAAGTTCTTCTTCTGAAATTGAAATTAATTTACCATTTATCACTGCTGATTCTACTGGACCTAAACATCTAGTTAAATCTTTAACAAGATCTAAACTTGAGTCTCTGGCAGAAGATCTAATAGAAGAAACTTTAGAACATATTAAAACAGCTCTTTCTGATGCTGACTTAGAAAGTTCTGAAATTAATGAAATTATTATGGTTGGAGGTTCTACTAGAATTCCAAAGGTTCAATCTATAATTAAAGATTACTTTAATAAAGAACTTAATAACTCTGTTAATCCTGACGAAGTTGTAGCTTCAGGAGCTGCTATTCAAGGGGGAGTTCTTCAAGGGGATGTTAAAGATGTTTTATTACTTGATGTTACTCCTCTTTCCTTAGGACTTGAAACTATGGGAGGAGTAATGACTAGATTAGTTGAAAAAGGAGCTACTATCCCTATTAAAAAATCTCAAGTTTTCTCTACTGCTTCTGATAATCAACCTGCTGTATCCATAAGTGTTTATCAAGGAGAAAGAGAATTTGCACAAGACAACAAATCTCTTGGGAACTTTGAACTTTCTGATATTGCACCAGCTCCACAAGGAGTTCCACAAATTGAAGTAACTTTTGATATTGATGCTAATGGAGTTCTAAATGTTTCTGCTAAAGACAAAGGAACTGGTAAAGAAAATACTATTACTATTTCAGGTTCTTCTGGGCTTTCTGATGAAGAAATTTCTAAAATGATGGCAGAAGCAGAAGCCCATAAAGCAACTGACTTAGCTAGAAAAGATACTGTTGATTTAAAAAATAGAGCAGATGCTACTATTCATCAAGCTCAAAAGCAATTAGAAGAAAATAAAGATAGATTATCTGAATCTGAATATAATACAATTAATGATAAAATTGTAGAACTTGAAGAAGCTTCTAATGAATCTTCTATGGATAAATCAAAAGTTGAAAAATTAATGCAAGAACTTTTAGAAACAGCTCAAAAAGTTCAGCAAGAAGCTATGAGTAAAGCTTCTAATCAAAATAAATCATCTGATAATAAAGATGAGGATATTATAGACGCAGATATTGATTGACTTTAAGTCTGTCTCTTACTTAATTGTTAAGAGACTTCTTTAACTTATTATAGAATAAGAGCTTAATAGACTTGAATATTGCTCTACAATTTTTACTTCCAAATTTAAATAATTTCAAATTAATTAGCTGGGAAGAAAGAGATTACTTTGGTATTTGATTTCTTTTAAGGTTATTCTAAGAATTATTTTAGTATCTTTAAAAAAAAAGGATTATACATGAGTTATTTTAAAGAAGTAAAAAAAGGCGATTTAGTATATGGAACTATTTATGGTTCTGGAAAGGTAAGTAATATCTTTCCAAATAGCCACTATAGTTTTGAAGTTGAATATACTAACAAAGAAACTAACAATGGTCAAATGGTTAACTATACAGAAGAAGGAATTCCTTCTTGGGGAGCTAAAATTGGGGAACAAACTGTTTTCTACAAAGATGATATTGATTTAATGGAATATGATTTTGAACCTACTTCAATTATTTTAAGTCCAAAAGAAATTTTAAAATTAAAAATTCAAAAAAAACTTGAAATTAGATGCCCATCAGGTATTTGGGCAGATGTATTTAAATGTAGACAAGAAATCTTTGAAGGTTATGTTATGAATGAAAAATTTCATTTATTTAGAAAGATGATTAATGAAACAGAGGCTATTAAATCTAATGATTTAAATTTAATAGATAAGATTTAATTATGGCTTTTTATTCCATTTTTTTGTAAATGTAAATCAACAACTTCTATTTTTTCTACTTTTTTTATTAGACTATCTATTAATTTATGTTTGTTTAACATATTATGACACAAGATGAGATTGAAGTTTTAAAAGATGATGCTTTTGCATTTTTAAGAACAAGGTTTTTAGAGAGATGGAGCTGGAATTATCTTTATCCTTGATAATTTAAGAAATCCTTTTTTAAGGCTTTCTTTTTAACTAAATAAAAACCACAAAAAATATTTTTTGTGGTTTTTTTATCATTTCTTTTTTATACTCCCCTCTTTATTTTTATGCTATAATATACTTAAAAATAAATATTAAAAAGAGGATTTATGAATTTACTTGAAGAAACTATTTACAATTTAGATAAAAACAATAAAAATATAGATGATGTAGCTTTTGTTAATTTTAATAAATTTTTTGACGTTATTGAAAAAGAAGAAGATAATTTTTCTATGGAATGGAATGAATTTGCTGAATATGCTGAAGATAATTTTTTTGACTACAAACCTGAAAGTTTTGGAGTCCATGAGGTTCCAAAAAATGCTACAGTTGTATTTAAAGACGGAACTTGGCTTGAAAGAAAAATTTATGAAGGGCAAGAGCAATGGACTTACAAAAAAATCCCTAATAGATATTAATTTTTTATTAAAATCTATTCAACTAATTTTAATTAAACTTAGGAGTTAAATATGAAAACAAAAAATTTTATGTCAATTATATTGATTTGTTCTTTCTTACAAGCTGAGAGAATACCTGTTACTCAGAGTGTTGCTATAACAAAAGCAATAAAAATAAAAGAACATACTGGAGACAGATGCGAGGAACAACAAGTTAAGATACAAATTCCTTGCCAAAAACAATCTAACACTAATGAGATAGGATTAGATACTGTTATTGGAGGTGTTATTGGAGTGGCAATTGGTAATCAAATTGGAAGTGGTTCTGGGAGAGACGTAGCAAAAGTTATTGGTGGATTAGCAGGAATGCAAGTTGCTAATAATAGGAATTCTAACTGCTATGCATATGACACTAATACTAAATGTTATCCAACTTATGGATATAAGAATATACAAAAAACTGTTGGTTATAATAATTGTGCTTACTATATGGGAAAAAAGGTTTGTAAAAGAAGCAACAATCCTTTAAATTATTTAAATGTTTCTTTTAAAATATTAGTTCATTAATTATTTTAAAAATAAAAGTAGAAATTTCCTACTTTTATTTTTTTAAATAACTAACTATGTCTGGAGTATCTAAATATATACCTTTCTTTTGAAACTCTACTAAAGCTATTTTATGAAATTCACTTTTTAAACTGAAAAAATCTCTTGCTAAAGTGGTTGATTTTATAGATTTTAAATTCTTTAAATAATAATAAAAAGCTATTTTTATAGCATACTTCCCATTATCTAATATCCTAAACTCTATTTCTCTATTTTCATTTACCTTAGAATCAAAAAGTTTCATTTTTTCACAAATATTTTTCCTAACAGTTTCTAATTCTTCAAAATATTTTTCATAATCTTCTTTATTATTATAAGGAATGTCATATATTACTTCTTCCCTTAATCCAGCAACAGAAGCATTTTTATTCAACACTTCTAAAATTGAATCTCTTAATAATGAATTTTTCAATATGACTCTTCCATTTGAATTTACATTCAATAACACAGTTTCAAAAAAACCAAATTTAAATACTATATACCTTTCTTCTTTTAATTTAATCAAATCTCCATCATTAACTAAATTATTATTCAATAACAAAATTCCAGATATTAAATCTGGCCCCCAAATACTTGAAGTAAATGCTAAAAAACCAAAGAAAATTCCAAGAACCCCTGTTGTTTCCAAGGCTGAATCAAAATCCCAAGTTTTAATTAAAATAATCAAAGATATTATTGTTATTAAAATAAAACTTAAAATTGTCATTATTCTAGTAGAATGATTCTCTTTATAATTAGATTTTTCATTTATTACTTCTTTATTTCCTAATTTCTTTAATATGTAAAAAACAAAAAATTCTTGGGTTAGAATTGCAACATATATAATTAACAATGTTGAAATGATATCAAAAAATAGTAAAGTATTTTGATCAAATACCTTATCTAATAAAGTTAACACTATAAATCCTACATTTACTAATTTAAATAAAAATAGATTTAAAGACTTTTCTCTAAAATTAAATATTGAAAAGATTTTTTTAGCTGATAAAAACAATAGTACATTTAATATAATTATATATATATTAAACTCTAAATAGTTTTGATATAATATTTCTTCCATTCAATACCTCTATTGGTTTAAATATATTTTTTGAGTTGGAAATGCTATCTCAGCCTTATTATCTTCCACTATTTTTAATATTTTTAAATAAGTATCTTCCCTTACCTTCATAAATTTATCCCACTTAGTAGTCTTAGTAAAATAATAACAGAAAATATTCAAACTACTATCAGCCATCTCTGAAAAATATATATGAATAGTTTCTTGGTGAATATCTTGATGATTTTTTAACATTTCTTTAATATCTGAAACTATCTTTGTTATTTGTTCACTAGAACTATCATAAGAAAGACCTACATTCATTTTTATTCTTCTTTTATTCATTTCCGACCAATTTAATATAGCACTATTAGCTAATGATTCATTTGGAACAGTTACTAATGCTTTGGCAAATGTTCTTACCTTCGTACTTCTGATACCAATATCCTCAATAGTTCCTTCCACATCTTTTGTTTTTATCCAATCACCTACTTTAAAAGGTTTATCTACTAAAAGGACTAATGAACCAAATAGATTTGAAACTGTATCTTTAGCTGCCAAAGCAAAAGCCATACCTACTAAACCTAAAGAAGCTATAAAACCACTAATATTGTAATCCCACTCTTGAAGAATAGCTACAAAACCAATAGATACTACTAAAAATTTAATTGCTTTTATTACAAATAAAGAGATTTCCTCTCCTAAACCTTTTCCTAATTTAATTGAAATATCTTTGGTCATTAAAACTATTGGTTCTATTAATTTATAAATCAATGAAAATAAAGTAAAGATAAATAAAGTTCTTATTATTTGAAAATATAGCTCTTTTAAATCTTCTTCTATATTAAAGAAGTTCCCAGCCAACATCAAAGCTGCTATAAAAACTAAATAACCTATAACTCCTTCTATTTTTTCAACTATCAAATCATCATGCAAATTCTTTGTTCTGCTTGTCATTTTTTTTAGAATACTTATAAATATTCCACCTAAAAAATCTCTTAATACCAATATAAATGCTAATGCACATAATATATATATATTCAATTCCATTTAATTCCTTTTTATTTTTTTCATTTTAACATTTTTTCTTTTAAACTTTGATTTTTTTAGATAATATTATAAAAAAATAAAAGGATTAATATTGATCAAATCAACTAGAAAAACAAATGAGACAGATATTACTGCTGAATTAAATATATATGGAACAGGAGTTTCAAATATTGATACAGGCATTAAATTTTTTGACCACATGCTAGAAACATTTTCAAAACATTCTTATTTTGATATAAATATAAAATGTGTTGGAGATTTAGAAGTTGATTTTCATCATACAGTTGAAGATGTCGGTATTGTTTTAGGAGAACTTTTTGCTAGAACTATTTACCCTCTTAAAAACATTGAAAGATTTGGTTCAGCCAATATTGTTATGGATGAATCTCTTTCCAGCACTACCTTAGATGTTATTGAAAGACCTTTTTTTTATTATAAAAATAATTTTCTTTTTGGAAAAATAGGCTCTTTTGATTCTGAATTAATTGAAGAATTTTTAAAATCTTTTATTTTCAATGCTAAAATAACAGCTCATATTGTTACTGAAAGAGGAACTAATAAACATCATATTTCAGAATCATTATTTAAATCCTTAGCAGTAGCTCTAAGAAAAGCTGTTAAAGTTTCTGATTCATATGTAATTCCTTCTACTAAATATTAATAGGAGCTTTTTATTTCTTTTCTTAATAAATACTTTATTAAATTTTTACCTTTTTTATATGCTCTTTCTATCTTTATAAGTGCTTATTTATCAATAAATTAGCTCAAACAAATACTTTAGTGTCTTTAAAATGACAGCTAACTACTTTAAACTGGGGCTTCCTTTAATTTTATTTTAAGTTTTTTACACTACAATCCTTTTCTATATTTAAAACTTAAAGGAAAAAATAAATGGTAAAATTAGATCATTCTCAATTACATAATAAAATTAATTTCATTAAAGATTACATCTCATCTTCAAATGCTGCAGAAGGGTCAAAATTTGATGCTAATGCTAATGTTGATAGTAAAAACATTGCTACTATGGAATCAGAAATACACAAAGATATAAATATTCAAATTAACAGAGAGCTACTTAGACAAGAACTTAAAGATTTATATGGAGAAGAATTTTCTTTTCAATACATAGATCAATTAAACAAGCATGAAATTTATACTCATGATGAGACAAGTTTAAAAAGTTACTGTGTTTCAGTTACCATGTATCCATTTTTGCTTGATGGAGTAACTAAATTAGGAGGAGAATCAAAAGCACCAGAGCATTTGGCTTCTTTTTGTGGTTCTTTTATTAATTTTGTATTTGCTACTGCTGCTCAATTTGCTGGAGCTGTTGCCACTGTTGAATTTTTAATGTATTTTGACCATTTTGCCAGAAAGGATTATGGAGATAATTATTTAGAAACTCACAAACAAGAAGTCACTGAAAGCTTGCAACATGTAATTTATTCTCTTAACCAACCTGCAGCAGCAAGAGGTTACCAATCTGTATTCTGGAATATATCAACTTATGATGAGCCTTACTTTGAAGCTATGTTTGGTGACTTTGTTTTTCCTAATATGGATAAACCAAAGTATAAAAGTTTAGATAAGCTTCAAAGATTTTTTATGAAATGGTTTAATAAAGAAAGAGAAAAAGCTATTTTAACATATCCTGTAATAACTGCTGCTTGTTTAACTGATGGTAAAACAATGGTTGATAAAAAATTTGAAGATCATATATCAGAAGAATTAGCTGAAGGAAATTCTTTTTTCATTTTTATGAGTGAAAATGCACATGCACTTTCATCTTGTTGTAGATTAAAAAACGATGTTTCAGACCAAATGAATGACTTTTCTTACTCATTAGGAGCAGGAGGAGTTTCAACAGGCTCTATTAATGTTATTACTATGAATTTAAATAGATTAATTCAAAATGCTGTTGAAAACAAAGAAGATGTTTTTGAAGCAGTTAAAAAACAAACTCAAGACATTCATAAATATCAAATAGCTTACAGACATATAATTGAAAAATATTTAAAAGCTGGTTTATTACCTGTATATGAAGCTGGTTTTATCTCATTAGATAAACAATACCTAACTATTGGTATAAATGGATTAACAGAAGCTGCTGAATTTTTAGGTATGAAGATAGATATTAATGAAGAATATATGGATTTTGCTTCAAAACTTCTTAAAACAATAGCAGATGAAAATAGTAAAATGAATAAACTTACTGGATACAAATTTAACACTGAGTTTGTTCCTGCTGAGAACCTTGGAGTAAAAAATGCTAAATGGGATAAAAAAGATGGATATGTTGTTACTAGAGATTGTTATAACTCATATATGTATTTAGTTGAAGACAACAACATCTCTACTACTGAAAAATTTGAATTACATGGAAAAGACTTTATGCAATACTTAGACGGAGGTTCTGCTTACCATTGTAACTTAGAAGAAGCCCCTAATAAAGAAGGCTTTAAAAAACTTTTAGATGTAGCAGCAGTAGAAGGTTGTGATTATTTTTGTTTTAATATTAAAATAACTATATGTAATGAATGTAATCACATTGATAAAAAAACTTTAACTTCTTGTCCAAAATGTAATACTAAAAATATTGACTATGGAACTAGAATTATTGGATATCTAAAAAGAGTCTCAGCTTTTAGTGAAGCCAGACAATTAGAACATGATTTAAGACATTATAAAAAAATAAGTTAAGTATTTTCTAAGCTCTTTTTCAATATAATATGACTTCAAATATAAAATGGAAGAGAGCAAACAAAACAATGAAAAAAATATTATTTTTTATTACTTTTACAACTTTTACCTTAATGGCTAATAATAACTTAGATGGTAAATCTATTTTTTTAAATAACTGTGCAATTTGTCATAGTATTGATGGTAAAGGTAATACTATGGGACCAGACTTAAACCTCCCTTCTTACAATAGAACCAAAAAACAATTAAGAAAATATGTAACCCAACCTGATAGAAATTTTAGAGATTTTGGATACTCAAGTGCTTCTATGCCTACTATTGTTTTGCAACCAGATGAAATTGATGCTGTTGTTAATTTTGTTGATCAATTACAACCTTTTAAAGCTTGGATGAAAAAATGAGATACTCTTACCCTCTAGAAACTTTTCAAGAAGTTCCAGGGGAGATATCTTTATCTATTTCTATAAGTGGTTGCCCACTAAGATGTAAAGGTTGCCATAGTACTGAGACTTATCCTGTTGATTTTGGAAAAGAACTAACTTTTTCTGAAATAGACAATTTACTTAAGAAATACAAACATTCTTCTTGTATATTATTTTATGGTGGAGAATGGGAACCTTCTTCTTTAATTAAATTTGCTAATTACATAAAATCTAAAAAACTTAAAGTAGCATTATATTCTGGCTATAATTTATCTTTTTTCTCTGATTCTTTTATAGAAAACTTTGACTTTATAAAGACTGGAAACTATCAAGAAAAACTTGGTGGTTTAAATTCTAACACTACTAATCAAAAATTCTACAAAGTTCATTTAAAAAACAATATACTTTTTAACTTAGAGGAAATTAAATTATATTAAATAAAGCTTTTTATAAGTTTTATTCTTGTATAATTCTTATTATTAATTGATAAAGTATTTAAAAACAAAGAAGATTTAATTAAAAATATAAAAACAATAAAGGAAAAATAATGACTAATGATCCATATGAAATAAATTTAAATAGTAACTCTAATAAGAAACCTTATACTCCAAAAGAATCTGAAATAGACCCTTATGACTGCTCTATTTATTCTTATTTTAAGACTTTATCTTGATTAAATTAACCAATGCTTGCAAAATAAGTGGTTTTTAATCAGGAAAAATGATTGAAAGCCATTGGGAAGAATGCTCTGAGTAAGAAGTTAAATTTTTGTTGTATAATCCAATTTAATTTTCTTTTAACATTTTACTCATTTTTTTAAATGCTAACATAGTATAATGAATATCATTACCTGCATTATGCAAATATTCAGCTTCTAAATCACATTTTTTCATTAAATTTTCTAATGATATTTTATTAGAACTTGGTGAATCAAAAGCAAACTTATATAAATCTTGAGTATCTAAAATTATTTTATCTTTTAAATCTCTTTTTTTTATTAAATTTAAATCATTTTCTATACTATGCCCTAAAATATATTTTGCTTCTTTTAATTCTTTTTCTAAAAAGTTTTTTACATAGCATATATGTTTTTCTTCTGACTTTCCAAATAGAAAATTACCTCTATTATCTGGAACACACTTTCCATTTTTATATTTTTTTTTAGTTTTCAATATAAAATGTTTGGTTGAAAAAAAATCATTTTTATATATTGATATACCAACTTCCAATATAATATACTGAGCTCTTTCAAAAAATTCTAAATCTATTGCTATTATTTTTGATTTTAAAGCTCTTTCAATTTTAATTTTCATTTCTTTTAATTCTTTTTCTTTAATTTCTTTTTTTAATAAATCAATACCAATTTTCACATTTAATAATTCTAATTGAAACTCTGTTAAACTTTCTTTCTTTTCCAATCCTTCTATTAAATATAAAAAATAATCCATAATCTGATTTTTATTTTTATTTTTCCAATCATTTTTCTTTTTTATCATTTGATTTTCTATATCCAATATTAAAAAATCTTTAACTTCTTCTTCTATTAGTTCTTTTTCATTTCTATCTTTAGCTAATTTCATTAAGTATTTTTTTATTTCTGATTTAGTTTTTTTCATTTTAGACCTCTATTTCATTCAGCAAAACATATACTGAAACATTATTTTATAATATACTGTTAAAACTTCTATTTAACTTAAGAACTTAAAAAAATGACTTTTAAGCTTTCTCTAATCTCATTTTGTATATAATTTCATATATAGAAAAAAAGGAATTTTATGACTCTAATTCAAAAAAATAAAAAAGCTTACCATGACTACTTTATCATTAAAGAATATGAAGCTGGTATTAAACTTAAAGGAAGTGAAGTAAAAGCTATCAGGAAAGGAAGTATTAATTTAAAAGGCTCTTTTTGTAAAATTTTCAAAGATGAACTTTTTCTTTTTGACTGCCATATTTCAAAATACAAAGATCAAAATGCTTTTGATACTTTTGAAGAAACAAGAGATAGAAAACTTCTTTTAAAAAGAAGAGAAATTAACTATTTAAAAAGAGAACTTGAATTAAACCAAGGGTATTCAATAGTCCCTACTTTAATTTATTTTAATGATAAAAATACTTGTAAGCTAAAAATAGCTCTTGTACAAGGAAAAAAGACTTATGACAAAAGAGAAACTCAAAAAAACAAAGATGTTCAAAGAAAACTTCAAAATAAAGACTGGAGTTAAGCTTTTGTTAAGCAAATTATAGTTATAGTTACATATCAATTAACTTTAAGGATAACACTATGAATAAAACTTTCAAAACTAAGCAATATAAAAATTTAAATTTTCAATTATTAGCTCTTCCTGACACTAACTATTTTAAAATAGAAGTTGTTAACAAATTAGGAGCTGATGCTGAAAGAACTTATCTTAAAAAAACCGGTGAAAATATTTTTGGACTCTCTCATTTAGTTGAACATCTTTCTTTTAAAACTTCTAAGGACTACTCTACAGAAGAACTTCTTAAACTTTTAAAATCAGAAGGAATATTTAATGCCTCTACTGATTTTGATAGAATTAATTATTTCTTTGAAACAAGTATGGATAAGCTTAATTTAGGTACTAAATTAATTTTTAATTGTGCTCTAAATACTCTTTTAAAAGTTAGCCAAGAAGATTTTGAAACTGAAAAATTAGTAGTAACTAATGAAATTAAAAGATATTTTGATGATGATCAAACTATGTTCCATTTATCTATACCTAGTTCTCTACTTGACTTAGATAAAAATGATAATATATTAGGTTCTCCTGAGACAATTAAAGAAGTAACTTTAAAACAATCTCAATCTCTTAAATCTTTCTTTTTAAATGAAGGAGAAAATTTCTTTAATATAACTTATGATCCAACAATATTAACTGAACTAGAAGTTTTAGAAGCTGTATACTCAGAATACATTAAATTTGAAAAACAACCATCAGCAGAATATCCTATTACTGCTATTGAAGTTAAAGAAGATTTAAAACAACCAATTAAGAATAATAGAATTAAATTAGACTCTGAAGCTGAGCAATCACTTACTTATTTTAATTTTGATATTTTTAAAAATAGTTTTGTCTCTGTGGTTGGAAATTTATATATTAGAGAACTTTCTAAGACTTCTTTAAATGACTTAATTAGAGAACAAAATGGACTTACTTATGGTGTTCATTTAGATGAAGATAGAATGGCTGGAAATCATTATATTGATTTCTTTTGTGATGTTTCAAAAGGAACAGAAGATAAGCTATTTGAATTATTTAATGAATCTATAACTGAAAGTTCTAAAAATTTTACAGAGGAACTTTACTTTACTTTAATGAAATCTGAAAAAGTTAAAAGAAATTTATCTTTTATGAATTTAAAAGCTCATAATGGTTGGTTCTGGGATCAATTATGGCTTCCAGAAGAACTAACAGATTTTAAAGATTTACTTGAAGAAGATATTATAAAAGTATATGATAAGATTGATGAAGAGATTGTAACTTTTTCAGCTGTTAAAGCTTATTTAGATTCTTTTGCAGAAAAGGTAAATAATAAAGACTTTAAAGTAATAACTTCTTACTAATATTTTAGTTTTTTAAAACTGTATTTACAGCTTTTATAAACTGGTTTGGATTAATAGGTTTAGTAATCCAACCAGTTGCTCCTGCTTTTCTTCCCATTTCTTTCATTTTTTCTGTTCTTTCAGTTGTTAAAATCATCAATGGTGTTTTTAAATAAAAAGATTTCTTTCTCAATTCTTCTATCACCTCTATACCTGTTTTTTTAGGCATATTTATATCAGTAATAACTAAATTATAATTTTTTTCTTTTGCTTTATTAACTCCTTCTTCCCCATCTACTGCCTCCTCTATATTTGAATATCCATCTTCAATTAAAATTTCTTTAATCATAGCTCTAGTAACACTTGAATCTTCTACTATCAATATCTTTTCATTTTTCATAAAAACTCCATTTTTTAGTTTTATTTATATTATTATATTTATTTTTTAATAATATAAATAAAATTAAGCTTTATTAAAGTTACTTCAAAGTAAAATATATATTAAAAATTATGTATAGGAGGTTTTATATGATTAATAGATTTTATTTAAAAAATCATTTATCTTTTAAAAATATAAACATTGAATGTGATAAAGGACTAATAGTATTTACTGGACCAAGTGGAGCTGGAAAATCTGTTTTGATGAATAGCATTCTCTCTTTATTTGGAAATGGAAATTCAAAACCAGAAGTAAGTGAAGTTGAGATTAATAATCTAAATATAAATTCTGAAAGCTTTGACATATCTTCCAAAGAAGAATTTACTATAAAGCAAAGAACCAAATCTTCTTCTAAATTTTATATAAATGAACAATCTGTTAATAAAAAAAACCTAAAAGATTTTTCTAAAAGGTTTTCTAAACATTTACATCTAAAAGACTTTTCAGACTTTGAAAATCATAATATTCTTGATTTTATTGATTTTATTATTTCTAAGAACTCTAAATCATTTGATAAATTAAAAAAAACTTATCTTGATTCCTTTAACAATTTAAAAAACTCTAAAAAAACTTTAAATGAAATTAACAGAAAAGAAAGTAATCAAGATGAATTAATTGACTTCATATCTTTTGAACTTGATAAAATAAATAAATTAGACCCAAAAGAAAATGAGTTAGAAGAACTTAAAAAAATTAAAGATTCTCTCTCAAAACAAGATAAAATTAATGAAGAAATTGAAAAAAACTCTATTACTTTAGAGGCATTACCTAAACTTTCTAAACTTTTTGCTCTTTTTAACGAAGAAGACATTACTAATTCTATTGAAGAAATATATAACAAAGGAATAGATTGCATTAATTCTTTTGACCAACAAATGGAAGCTTATAATGACTTAGATATTGGAGATTTACTTGATAGAATAAATAATATAAACTCTCTTGTAAAAAAACATGGAAGTATTTCAGGAATATTGGAATATAAAAACCTAAAAGAAGAAGAGCTTAAAGCTTTAAAAAATATTTCTTTTGAAAAAGAAGAACTTGAAGTTCAAATTCAACAACTTGAAACAAATTGTTTAAAATTAGCAAATCAAATAAGTTTAAAAAGACAAGGAGTTTTACCTGAAGTTTTAAAAAATATAAATTACTTTTTAAAGCTTCTTTACCTTGAAGATTTAGATATTGTTTTGGAAAAATCTGAACTTTCTTCTTCTGGAATTGACCAATCTTCATTATTTATTAACACTACTAATATTAACAATATCAGTAGCGGAGAATTTAATAGACTAAGATTAGCTTTACTTACTGCTAGAAGCAAATATGAATGCGAAAATGGAGGAATTCTTTTTCTAGATGAAATTGATGCTAATTTATCTGGAAAAGAGAGTGAAAGTATTGCCAAAGTACTAATAGACTTATCAAAAACTTATCAAATATTTACCATTTCTCATCAACCACAATTAAGTTCTGTAGCAAATCAACACTTTTTAGTGGAAAAACATGATAATATATCTACTATAAAAAAACTCTCAGAAGATGAAAGAGTAAATGAAATCTCTAGAATGATTAGTGGTGAGGATATTACTAATGAAGCTATTGAATTTGCTAAAAATCTTCTCAAAAAGGAAAAATAACTTATGTTTAATTTTTTAAAAAAATATTTATGGGACTGCACTCTTGGCTTCATCGCTTTACTATTAGTTGTAACTAGTTGCTTCTTTCAAATTTCTTACATACCAACTTCAAGTATGGCTAGAACTTTACTACCAGGAGATATTGTTTTTGTTAACAAAATGAAATATCATTTAAATTCTATAAGAATACCTATCATTAACTACGAAATACCTATATGGAAATCTGGTATTATTTCTTGGAATGAACCTAAGCATGGGGATATAATCACTTTTGTTCCTGATTTTACTAGCTCTTATTATTTAAAAAGACTTATTGCTAAGCCAGGAGATGTTTTATTTTTAAAAAATAAAAATTTATTCATTTCTTTTGCTGATTCAGATACAGAAAAGTTTTTTGAAGAAAATAATGTTGATAGTATAGAACTTAAAGGTAAAAGATTTTTTTCAAATCCATATAAATTCTTTGAAAAAAATATTTTTTACAAAGATTTAGAAAAGAATAAAGATTCATCTTTAGTACTTAAAGATGAAAAAGGAGACCTGTATTTAAAAAATGGTGAAAAGTTTTTAGACTTATCTCTTAAAAACGATGAAGCTTACAATATTATTTTAAAACAAGTTAAAAACAAAGATAAGGCTATTAATGATGCAAAATTATTTGCTAAATTAAAAATTAATTTCCCAGTCAATGTAGAAAATATTCAAGATAATGGAGTTTATACTATGGTAGTTCCAGAAGATAAATATTTTGTTATGGGGGACAATAGAGATAATTCTTATGATTCTAGATTTTTTGGATTTATTAATAAAAGCAATATTACAGGTTCCCCTTTCTTTGTTTTATTAAGTACTTATAATGATGACTGGCTTGAAGATGAAAGAACTTTTAGATTAAATAAAAGCTTCAAAGTAATTAATAACGAATTGTCTAATTTTAAACCTAGCTCAAAAGAAGTAAATAATGTTGACAATTCTAGCACTATTGAAACAAATTTAACTAATGAAGAACTAACTGAAATTATTAAAAACCAATCAAATAAGGAAAAGTAAAAGTTGAAAAATACCCTTTTTAATGTTTATGTAATAAAAATTAGTCAAGTTAAATATCTTCTTGATAATTTAATAGAAGTTTCAAAAAAACATTGCAAAGAAACTCCAGAAGAGGAAAAAGACACTTTACAATTTATTGAATTCATTTCTTTATTCAAAGATGAAAAATCTTTAATTTTTGCTATGCATGAATACAATCAATTAGTTATTGAAAAATCTCTTATTTCTGAACAAAAAGAAATTTTTTTAAGTCAAAATCCTTTCTTTTTTATAAGTCATTTACTTGAAGATTTTAAATTTGGAAAAGAAAAATTACTAATATCCCCCCTCTAATTTTTTGGATATGCTTTCAGAGAACTTCAAAAAAATAAATGGTTAGATTTTTTTAATCTTTCAAAAGTTCCTTTTCTCTCTTTTATTTTTTTTTACATATAATTTATTAAACTTAAAAAAGGAACTTTTAATGAATAATAAATATACTTATTTATCTAATAAATTAAGCAATGAACAAATCAAAGAAATTAAAGATAATTTAACTACTCTTGATTTCATGCCTTCTTTGCCAATTAACAATCAAACTTCTACTTTTCTTGACTTTAATGATGAACAACTTGACTTCATGCAATGCCTTAAAAAAGACATAGAAGAATCAGCTAAATTTATTTCAGATTGCTTATTCTTAATAAGTCAAGAAAATACAACAAGTAATTTTATTCATAATGATGGATTTAATACTAATATTAAATTTGAATATTATTCTTTAACTATACCAAATCAAATTATTGATAATAATAAAAAATTAATTCCTCATCTAAAAGAAGAACTTTTAAATGTCCTTTATTTTAATATATCTAACTTAAATATATTTACTGAAAATGAAAGTCTTGAAGATTTTATTAGACTTTATAAATACTCTATTAGCAAACCAACATTTAAAAATGATGTTCAAAAACTATTGGGAGAAGCTCCTTTAAAATTGACTAAAATAAAACTTGAAAAAATTTTTAAAGATTTTTTTCATGAAGACTTAACTTTAAATGTTAACTCTCAAACTAAAATTAATAAAATTACTGGAAATGATAGTATTGCCACTGCTTTTTCTGATGCTAAGCAAACTATTATCTTTCCTTTATCTGAAGAAACTCTTAAACAATACCCTATACAAAAATGGCCTCAAATAAACACTTTAAATGAACTCTTCATTGACAAATCTTACAATCAATATATTGATAAGTTAGAAATTCATTTAGTATCAAAAGGTTATGAAAATAAATTATTTGAACTTAATAAGCATATAGACACTTTAAAACATGTTTTCTCATCTAATTTAGCTTTAAACTCTTCTTTTGTTTTAAGATATAGAAAACTCGGAAAACATAAAGCAGAAGGCTTAGCATCCATTTCTCCTTCTGATAATGAAATAAGTTCTATAATTATAGATCCTACTTCTAACCATCCTTCTATCATACATGAATTAGCTCATTTAATTGATATAAAAAATTTTAAAAACTCAGACATTAGAAACTTTATTGTAAATTATTTTAGAAAAAAACTTGACTTTTCAAATTCTAAATATCCAGAAAAATATACTTCTTATTTAAAATCTTCTAATGAAATAGTAGCTAGATTATGTGAAATTGGGCATGACATTAAATTTCCTGAACAAGAAGAAGAAATTATTAGATTATGTAAATCTAGAGAATTTTATGAAAATGATGATAGGTATTTTGATTTAAAAAACCTTTCAGAAGTTGAAAAAAATATGATAAAAGATTTTTATTCTTTATTTTTTGAAAACACTTCTAATTTAGATAAAGAGCAACTAATTAGCAATCTTAATTCTAAAATCAAAACTCATAATGTTTCTGATTCTAATAAATCTTCTAAAACTAGACAAGCAATGTCTGAATTATTAAAAGAAAAAAGTTCTTTGAAAAAAATTCTTAGAAATTACAACCCAGAAGTTGTTGCTTTTTTATTAGAAGATATTAAAAAAAGAGAAAAAAACGGTGAAGAATTAATTTTATCTGAGGAACAAATAATAAGTTATTTATTTTCTCTTTTGTCAGCTAACCATCTTAATAGATTTAATAATTTAAAAAGACTTTCAGCATCAGAAGACTACCCTACTATGATTTCTGAGAATGTTGAAATTTTTGAATTATTAAAAGATAGTATTAATAACTTAAATACTGAACAGCAATTAAATATGATTTCAATAGATAGTTTTTCAAATGACTTAAGTGCAATTATTAATTCTAACACTCTTTTAAATAGAAAAGGTTCTAATATAGACACTATTAAAAGAATAGCTGCAAAAGCCATTTCTAATATATCTAAATACAAAGAAAAACAAGAATATGGACTTTTTTCTTTATTAACTAACGATTCTCTTTCTAATTTATTTTCTTTTAATCCAGAAGTATCTGCTCAAGCTTTTAATAATTTATTAAATAAAGTTATAGAAAAAGAAAAAAACAATAAATTATTTGAGATAATGAACTCTACTTGTAACACTTCTTCAAAAGAAAATTTTCAAGTAAAATTAACTGAACAACAATTGTTTGAAGCTTTTATTTCTTCTTTCAACAATAACTTTCCTTCATCAGCTATTTATAATATTTCTAAAAACATTAAATCACCAGACATATATTCTATAGTATATAATTTATTTTCTAAGATTTATTCAGAAAAAATAAAATCTACTAATATAGATATGAACCTTTATGAGAATGATGACATTAAAAACATATTTGATGATTTACTAAAAAAAATTGACTTTAATAATCCAAATAAAATGAAAGACTCTATACCTTTTGATACTTTTATAACTGATATAGATTTAAACTTAATTGAATTTTTTTCTTCTGATGAAATTATTGAATCTTTAATATTAACTAATAATCCTTTTTCAAAAGAACTTTTAAATAATTTACTTTTAAATATCAATCCACAAGACTTAATTAAGAAAAAATATTTTAGTAAACTTGATACTGACATACAATTAAGAACTAACAATAAACTTGAATATTTAATTAAAATCATTATTCCAAAAGCCTTAGAACAGAAGAAATTCTTTTTAGATAATGATTTTGCTGAAGAACTTGTAAATGAAACTTCTGACTTCCATTTAAATATATCTAAACTCCCAAAAGCCAGATTTATTCTTTCTTTAGTTAAAGAACTATATCAAGAAATTGAATATTTAGAAGAAGTTAAAGCTTCTTCTGTTGATGAATTTATTGGTGTTTTTGATGAATATGGAGCTTTTTTAGAATTCTCTATTGAAGATATTGAAAAAATAACTACAAAAAAAGAAAAAATACTTGAAGATTTAGAAAGTAATGAGAATATTCCTTTAGATGTTTTAAGCAGATTAAAATCTGAAATAGATAGTGATTTTGACTCTAAAATTACTGAAAAAGAAAAACTTACAATAATGCTTAAAGATAAAAACATTGATGGAATAATATCTTGGTATAAAGAAGAAATCAATTTACTTATTGAAAATTTAGGAAATCATAATATTTCAAAATCAAATTCAAATAAAAAAATAACTAACCCTATTTTAAAAAAATAACTCTTCACTTTTCCATTTAGACTTATAATTTAATTAAATCTAAATGGAGATTCAATATGTTTTCTATAAATAAAAACCATCACTTTAATACTATTCCTGTTCAAAAAGAAAAAATAAAAGATTTAGTAATTAATCTTTGTTTAGAGGAAGATAGTAGAGTATTTGAAAAAGTATTTGAGATTACAAATTCAAATAAAGAAACTATTGCTGTTCTTCTTTTCAATCAAACAGCAGACTTTAAAATCATTATTCTAAATGATTTCTACAAATCTTTTGATTTTGATAATTTTGTAGAAGAGATGATTTAAATTACCTGTAAAACTTCCGCTCCTAAATCAAAGATTATAGAAGAGGAACGTGAACTACATTTTGTTCAATTAAGTTTAACATAAGCCTTATATAGGTATAATTACATATACAAAAAAAAGGCTTATCTTATGAATAACTTAGTTCTGAAAACAAATATTAATAACCAAGAAATAGCAGTAAATGAATACTTTTATGATAATAATTTTTACTTAAATAAAAGGACTAGCATTGATTTGTTCTTTCTTCTGATTCATGGAGGTTGGGAGAACAGACCTATTTCTTTTACTACTAATTACAATAATGAAACTTTAAACTTTAAAGACATTAAAAGCATAAAAAGAAAAGAATCCTCTTATCTATCTAATTATGATAAATTTTCTGACCATCCACACACCTTTGACTTTTTTATTTTAAATAATAGTAAAAAAGAATTCATAGACCTAGCTAGTTATAAATCTAATTTTAAGATAGATAGAGATTTAATTTCAAACCCTATCTTTTTTTTATGCTCAGATATTCATAGTAAAAATATTGACAATTTTATCAATACAAGACTTCCAAAGACTGGTTATTGGAATGGAGATTGCTTAGAAATTGTTTTTAAATATATAGAAGTTCCTAAAACATATAAAGATATATCTTCTGAAATTTCATATTGTGTTACAGAAGAAGCACAATATGAACAAGATAATAAATTTCAACAAAAAATTTTAAATTCACAAGTATTAACTGACCGGTTAAAATTAACTTCTGAACCAGAAGATTTTTTAATATCTATCTTTGATGCTAATACTTCTATTGGCTCTATTTATCAAGCTTTACTAAACAATCAAGAATCTCTATTGACTTTTAAAAAAGTAAATGGAGAGATAACTACTAAAACAGCTACTTTAATTCCAAATCCAGCGAGAAGCTCTTTAAATATTGAAAAAAAATATGTTTGGTTTTTTGACTTGGAACAAGATATTTTAAAGAAATTTTGCGCTTCAAATTTTATTAGCTTAGAAGGAGTAAAATAATTTAAAAGAGACATGTCTTAAATATGTCATTCTTTTTTTTGTTTTATTTTTTTTCTTCTTCTTTCAAATATAATTAAAATTACTACAATTATACATTTTTAGGAGATTTTATATGAAAGCAATTATTTTAAATGAAGAAGAATTAAGTTTTAAAGATATATTTTTAAGTTTCTATGAACTTAAAAGAAATATCTTAGATTTTATACATGAACACTACCCCAATAATAAAGAAAAATATTTTTTACTTAATCCTTCTGCTTATATTAATTTTTTAGACTCAAAAGAAGATCTTAAAAAATATCCAAATCTTAATTTTAAAGATAATTCTTTTGCTATTTCTTTTTCATTTCAAATAAAATACAGTAATAAAAAAGAAGAAGAACTTTTATTTAAAGTTTTAAATACTTTTGAAAAAAATTAAAAGTAAAACCTGAGAGTTCTGTAATTCAAAAATTTGAATTAGGAGATTCTATTAACTATTTTAAATTTGCTAATAGCTCTCCTAATTTAAAATATATTTTCAAAGTTAAATTAGGAGAAGAGACTCTTACTAAAGAAAATTTATTTAAATTTATTCAATTCTTTTTAAGCTATAGAAAATTAGCTGGCCCTACTTGCCTTAAAACCTTTAAATCTGGATTTTTTAATAGCTCTACACAAGAAGATTTTTTATTTCTATTAAAAGAATTAGAAAATGAAAAAAAAATCTCTATAGACTTAACAAATACAGGAGAAATAAAAAAAATATACCTTTACAATGATCATTATATTTCACAAGAAAATTCAACTCTTCTTAACTTATTAAAATCTTCTAATAATATTATTGATTTATCTAACAATTATAAAGTTGACAATTCAGACAATATTCTTAAAATGTCTAATTTTAACTTTATACCTTTTACAGAAGTATTTATTAAATTAAACCAAAACAAATTCTTTTTTGAGTTCCATTATTCAGCTATAGATCATATCACTGATATAATTTCAGATGAAAATTTTACCATTTCTTTTATTGATAATTTAATGAGTAAAATATATGAAAATTTAATTTTAATAGAAAATGAATTAAACATATCTATCAATGAAAATATCACTCTTGATCATTGCAAAGATAGTTTAGGTAAATTCTACTTTTATTCAAGCACTTTAAACTTTTCTTTTAATTAAAAATTAAGTTCTTTTTTGGTATTATAATTTCAAATTAAAGAAAAGAAGAAGGTTAAAATGAGTGAATATGATAAATTTTGTTTATTAAAAAAGAAAGCTATTGGAATTTTTATAGGACTTATTCTTATTTTATTTTTGATAATTATTTCTATATTTTTTTTCAATAAACAAAATAATTTAATGAAAGATGCTATGAACTATGAAGTTAAAACTATGTATGTAAAAGAAATGAATTTTAAAAAACCTTCTTTTTTAAAAAAATACATTTATACTTTAAAATTCACTAATAATTCTTCTATTTCTTTTTTCAATAATAGAAAAATTAAAAATTTAAATCAAAAATCTAAAGTTTACCTTTTTGAAAGCAATAAGAATAGTAAAATAGTGTTAATAAATGAAACTTTTTATAAAGTTTCAAAGCAATGAAATTAGCTTAATTTTATTGCTTCTTTTATCCCTTCATCATTAATAAGCATTATTACTGATGAATTTATAAATGGTATAATCTCTTTTAATTCTTTTATTTTTTCTTCTGTTTTTTCTATTAAATGTATTCTTGAACAATCTGAGTAACCTAAATCTTTATCAAATGAATTTAATATGCTTTCAAAAGCAAAAGTTCCTTTTTTAATACCTTCAAATTCTTCAATGTCTCCAAGCATAATTATACTTTCTCCATTTTTTTCTACTATATTAAATATTTCTTTAATTAACATTTGGATCTACCTTTCTGTATTCTTCTTTTTTTAACTCTTGCCTCATGCTTTCTTGTTTATCAGAAAATAAATAATCATCATTTTTTTCAAAAGTAATTTTTGAAACCTGCTCCACTAATGCTCTACCTAACTTGCTATCTAAAAGATTATAAGCAATACCTACCATTACTAAGCTACCAGCTACAAACAAACCTTGGTCAGACATTGAATCAATAGGAACATGAGTATCTGCTGTCTTAGACAATTCAAACATCACAACTCCTCCTAACAATGTAGCCATTGACATATAATTAGCAGGATTACTAATATCATCTCTTGCCAACTGCCTTACACCAGCTATTTTTTCTTGTATAACTTCTATTGGTAAGACTTCTTTTAGCTTCTTTGAAGCTGAGTGACTTACTTCTCCTTTTTTTATTGAAATTTTTTTTGAAATTTCCTTTCCTGATTCTATCATTTTATTTTTAAAAGCTTTAAAATTCATCTCTTCTCCTTTTTTTACATTATATTTTGTTTGGTTTTATCTTCCATAAAGCTTCTTTCTTTCTTTTAAAACTCTTCTGGCATACTTTTTTCCAATAGTTGAATTTTTATATCCTGTATTATACATACTCAAGGCACACATTATTCTATTCTTACAAGCTTTTAAATTATATTTATATATCTTAGCTGCCACTTCTATATTTTTTTCTTCATCTAATAGTTCTTCATTATCCAACTTTAACCTTTTTAAATGATTACTATTAATTTGACATATTCCAATGTCATAATTTAAAAATAAAGGGTCTAAAACAAAGTCCATATATATATTTGCTGAAATTGAATTTGAAAAGTAATGAGGTCCTCTTTGAACATCAAATATTGATTTATTTACATTTACTACATTAGCATTAAGATTACTTTCTTTTTTGCATATAGCATGTATTGTTTTATAATTTACTTTATATTTTTCTGACTGTTCTTTAAATTTTTGATTTAAACTTTTACTTGAACATCCTGTTAAGACATAAGCTATTAAAATTATTATAGAAAAATGTATAATTTTCAAAAAAACTCCTTTTTTTTATATTATACATTTTTTCTATCTATTTGGGAAAGTTTCTCCTCTTTATCTAAGATAAATTTTAAAACCCTAAATTTCTACTTTGAATTTATTAAAATCTATATGAAAGCCCAACTAAAGAAGTTTCTTCTTCTATTTTTATTTTAGAACCATCTACTTCTATATCTATTTCTTCTGATTTATAAGCAACATCTATATTCAAACCTTTCCATATATCATAAGATATTGTACCTTTCTTTTCTTCTATTTTATCTCCATCAATATTTAAATACTTTACTTGACCTGATAATTTTAATGAATCAGTTGGGTTACTTGTTATTTCTGTATAAAACATAGGAATAACTTCTTTTATAGTTTCTACTTTATCGCCAACTGCTATCATCCCATCTAAACTTCTTAATGATACTCCTAAATCAACTGATAGTAAATCTAAATCTAAAACATTATAGTATGGAGTTAAATCTTGCTTTTCCATATGCATTTCAGAAATAACATCTTGTGATATAGTAAATACAAATCCTAAAAATGTTATTTCTTTAGATAAAGTTGATTCTCCATAATAATGACTTTCTGAGTTTTCTATTTTTATATTTGGCAGAATTGGTACAAAATGTTTTAAATTAATCCAGCCCTCTCCTTGATTATTTCCAAGTTTTTCTAAATTTAAATCTTCTACTACATCTATTTCAGTTCCATTTGAAGATACCATTCCTGATAATGTTTTATCAGTGGCATAATTAAACCCTACTTCTAACTCCAAACTATCTGACATAACTAAAGAATTTAATAACAATAAGCTCATTATTTGTTTTTTCATTTTTTTTCCTTTTATTTTTTTCCTTTTATTTTTTTGATTATATATATTTTTACTTTTTTCTTTTTTAATTTATTAAAGGTATATATATTTTAAATATAGCTCCATCTTCATTATTTGTTGCAATCATTCTTCCTTTTAGTTGTTCTTCTATGATTTTTATACTCATATATAAACCTAAGCCTGTTCCATTTTTGGATTTTGTAGAAAAGTAAGGTTCAAATATATTATTCATTATTTCAACTGGTATTCCTCCTGCATTATCTATCACTGATATTACCAAATCTCCTTTTTTCTTTTCTGCCTTTATAATGATTTTTGGGTTTTTGATTTTATTTTCTATTAATGCATCTATACTATTTTTATATACATTAGTTAAAACTTGATCTAATCTAGTTCTTCTTATATTAACTTTCTCATTAATAAAATCAAACTCAAATTCAACTGAACTCTTTTTTATTAATGCTTCTAGTATAGAATAAGGAGTTTTTAATATTTCTTCTATTTTTACTTCTTCTATTTTTATTTCATTTTCATTAAAAAAAGATAAAAAATCATCAATTGTTTTACTTAAACTTTTTATTATCAATTCATGTTTTTTAAAAGATTCTTCCCAATCTTTATCAGACAATTCTCCAAAAGCTCTTTTCATATTGATTTTAGCAAATATTGCTGAAACTGTATTCAATGGTTGTTTCCACTGATGAGCTATCATTCCAATCATTTCTCCTAACATACTTAATTTCTCAGTTTTTTGTAATTGATTATACTGAGCTGTTAATTCTGTAACATCTGAAAAAACTAGTATATATTGCTCTATTTTTTCTGAAAGAAGACCTTCATTCTTTTTTAATTTAACTTCATATACTCTTTCTTTTCCATCTACACCAATCATAGATACTTTATTTACTTTTCCTTTCATTTCTTTTATTTCTATTAAATGCTCCAACCAATATTTACCATTAACCATAGTACCATTTATAAAAGAAGAATCTTTTTTATCTTCAAATATTTCACATATACATTTATGATATTTTAAAAAATTTTCTAATGTTTCATAACCGAAAGTTTTAAAAAATAGATTATTTACTTTTGCTATTACTTTATTTTCTATTATAACTACTATAGCTTCTTGACTATTATATATTGATTCAGCTCTCTCTCTTTCATCTATTATTAATTTTATATAAAACACTATTATTTCATAAGCTTTGAAACCTGATAAAATTAATAAAATTATTATTATAATTATGATAGCAACTTGCTTACTAAAATCTTTCTTTAACTCTTGTTTTTTTATAGATAAATATTTTTTAACATATTTAGTTTTTTTCTTTTCCAATTTTTTGATATTTGATATTAATTCTGAATATTTGTCCAAATATTTATTAGATACCTTTTTCTTTTTATTTAGTATCAGATATCTTTCTTTTTCAATTTCATTTAATATTTTTAAATTTAATATAGAAGACTCATCTTGAGTCAATATTGATAACAATTTTCCTCTAAGTAAATTTGTTTCTATAGATTTTTCTCTTGTTTTCTTTAATCTCACTTCTCTTTCTTCATTCTCTAAATCATTTAAAGTACATATAAAAACTTTTTCAATTGATATTGATTCTTTAAAATCTGATAACAACTTTATTAAAGATACATCTGATTTAATTTCAAATATATTTATTAAATTTGACAGCTCTTTTATTTTTTCTAAAAAATTAACATTTAAAGAATATGAAAAATAATAAACTAATTCCAAACCTTTTATTCTTTTTTTATCAACCATATGTCTAATAGTAGAAAGAACACTTTTATTTTCTTCACCAAGATAGATTGAAGTTTTTAATGCTTTATCTAACTTTTTTCTTTGTAATTCTAATGCTACTTTTGATTTTTCTTTTGATTCTTTTGATATATAATAGTTTGATTTACATCTTTCTTTTTGAATTTGCTGAATAATCTCTTGATTTATTTGAATTTCTTTTAAATGCTTTTCTTCCTGCTTTATTATTTCTATTTTTTGTTTTTTTTCTTCCAAATAATGGATACTTATAAAGGCTATACTTATCATACTTATAGCTAAAATTAATAAAAGTATTTTTTTTATTTTTTTTATTTCACTAAACAAATCTTTCATCTAAACTCCATTCTTTCTATCATTATACTTCTTCTTTTCCTTTTATTTTTTTTAAAAAAGTGCTTTTTTAATTTTTTTTGGGGTTTTTTATTGACTTTTTTATTTTTTTCTAATATAATTTCTTTAATCCAAAAAAATAAAAGGAATTAAATATGATTAAAAAAATGATTAAATTATCAATGGTTGCTGCTGTAACTGTTGCTGGACTTACTACTACTGCTACTGCTACACCATTAGCAGAAGCTATTAAAAATACTGAACTAAATGGTTTTGTTAGATTAAGACTAGGGCAAGATCATGAAGCTGATACAAGCTCTAATCAGCAAAAAGCTGTTTTTAAATTTACTTCTAAAGTAAATGATAATGTAACTTCTGTTGTTAAAGCTGTTGCAATTGGAGGAAGTAAAGGAGATACTCTTAACTTAAACCAAGCTAACTTTGTTGTTAAACATGGAAATGTTACTACTATTATAGGAAAACAAACAACTCAATCTCCATTCGCTGCTAATAATGGTGATACTGTTTCTACTGGTGTAGCTGCTTTAGTTACTGCTGGAGACTTTACTTTTGCTGGAGCTTACTATAATGATTTAACTGCTAACAATGATACTTCTGATGCTACTTTAACAGCAGTTGGAGCTATTGGTAATATTGGTAGTATTAATGTTGAAGGTTGGTATGCTAATGAAGATGAATCTGACACTTCTATTGTGGCTGTTTTAGCTTCTAGTAAAGTTGGACCTGTATCTATTTCTGGACATTTTGCTGAAAAAGATAATGGAACTTCTGATGAAATTTCTAATACTCAATTAGTTGCTTCTTTACCTATTGGTAATATAAATGCTACTATTGGTTATGCTACTACTGGTAAAGATGGAGGGGATGTAACTTATGATGGTAATGAAGATTCTAGACTTATCCTTTCTTTAGCGGAAGATGGAACAGGTTCTGGTGTTAATACTAAATTAGCTGATACTGATGCTATCTTAGTTGGAATTAACACTAAAATTTCTCCTTCTACAACTATTGGTTTAAACTATGTAACTGCTGATGTTTCTAATGCTGGAGATGCTACTGAAACACAATTAACAGCTGCTGTTGCTTTAAGTAAAAACTTTACAGTTTCTGGATATTATTCAGTTGCTGACGTTCTTGGAACTGATAAAACTAATTCAAGAGTTGAAGCTAAATACTCTTTCTAATAAATATAGAAAGAAAACAAAAAAGGGAAGTTTTAAAACTTCCCTTTTTTTATATCCAATCTTTTCTTTTAGCTGACACTTTTAGTTTTTCAAAATCTTCGTAGTAAATATCTTCTTTTTTAATTTTACTATTTACTTCTTTTATATAACTAACTATTTGATTTGGGGTTTTCAAATCATTATTAATTAACATATGTCCTTTTACATGTTTATATATTATCTTTAACTTTGAGATACAGTTTCTTGCTTGCTGCTTTTTATTCTCTATCTCTACTACTTTATTTATTTGTTTTTGATCTAAGAAATCTGCCATAGTTTTATTATACTTTTTTCTTTTTTAAAATTAAGGTTGCCTACTTTTATTTTCTTCTTTTTCAGTTTTAATTGATTTTACTTCTTCTTTTTCAGGCTTTAATAAATCAATTAATTGTCTTGAAGATAATATTTCAACTCCTAATTTATTAGCCTTTTGAGGCTTTGAAGTTAAATTCTCAAAATCTAAATCGTCATCTGTTATCAAAGCTTTTGTTTTAGAACTAACAGTTGACACTTTATGACCTAATGCTTTTATTATTTTTTCTAATTCTTTTCTTCCTTTAAAAGATTTACCTTGTATAACACCAGAGCCTATACTCCCTGTTACAGCAAAACTAAATGCTTCTGAAGACTCTTCTATTTTCTCTGTAACTTCAAATGTAAATTCCTTTAAGATTTCATCAATAACTTCTTTTTCATCTATCCAAGTATTAATAAGTTCAGAAATTCTTATAGGTCCCATAACATCAATCTGTGCTAATTTTTCAATTACTTCTATTCTTGAATATCCTTCTTTCTTTAACCTTTTTAAGAAATTTGGTTTAGTTTCTTTAGAATCAACTAATAATATTTTATCTTCTTCTTCTAGCATATCTAAATCTTTTTTCATTTCTTCTAAACTAATTTTTTGAAATATGTATTGAAATATAGAAGTTCCTATATTATCAAAAAATAAACTACCTAATACTTCATTGTCTCTACTTTGTCTTAAATTTTGAATAGCTTTTATAAAATTTTGAGCTGATTTTTCTTTCCAACCTTGAATATATTCTCCATTTACTTTAAAATCTTCTTCTGTCATTTTAAATAAATCATGAAAGTTTCTAACTTTATTTAGTTCATAAAGCTGAGTTATTTTTCCTACTGATATACCTTTAGTTAATTTTTTAGCAAAAAAGCTTATTTTCTCTATGACTTTATCTTTACATTCTTTATTTATACATTTTATTAAAGCTTTTCCAACTTTCAATTCTAAATTACAACTAGGACATTTAGTAGGATACTCTAATTTATTATTAGAATAGATTAGAATTTTATCTTTTAAATCTTCATTTTGGTCTACTACTTTTAATATAGCTTCATTACTTACTTCTTTCACTTTTTGGGCTATTTTTTCATCAAATAAATTATCTATTAATTTTTTTACTGATAATAAAGAATTTTTATCAAGATAAAAGTTTGAAAGTTTTAATAATTTTCCATTTTGCAACAAAGATATAACTTCTTCTCTTTCTTTTTTAGGTAAAATATTTTCTTTTACTATATTTTCAAATAACTCCTCTATATCTTTATTGTATTTTTGAAACAATAAATTATATTCTATTTTAGGTATTATTTCCCCTCTTTTTTGAACTCCTACTTTAGCACCAGGATATGGTCTTATTTCAAGCATTATATTTTGGTTAGAAGTACTCATTCTCTTTACAGAAGTTCCTCCTAATAACAGCTCTTCTTTCAACACTGCTACGCTAGATATTATTCCTGACTTACCTACTTCAAATTCTATTTTATCTATTATTCCAATATCTAACTCAGGAACGGGCTTATAGGCAAATTCTCCTTTGGGTTTTTTCCCTGACATACCTAAACTTTCCCTTATTATTGCTGAATCTATTGAAATAACTACCCCATCAGTCAACACTCCATCAACCCAACCTTTATTTCTTTTGGCTAACCTATCTTCCACTTCTCTTTCTATATCAGAAGAATTATCTATCTTTTTAAACCAAGGAGGATTAAAATCATTATTTTTAAACCAACTAAACATAGCTTCTCTATCTATATTTACCAAAGTTTCATCTTCATTAACATAAATCATTTCAAATGGTTTAAATGATACTTTATCTACATTTTTTAATTCTTTTTTTGATAATAAACCTAAACCATTTCTAGCATTCTTATATGGAAGTTTTGCTATTTCTTCTTCTTCTATTACAGCCTCTCCTCTAATAATTATGTCTTTTCCTCTTTCTTCTTCTGGTATACTTTCTTTTTTTATTATTAAATTAATATCTTTTAAATACATCCCAGCAAAAGATATATCTTCTCCAATTATTCCATCTCCTCTTTTTAGGATTTTATAATTAATATAATTTTCTTCTTTTTTTGATTTTTCTATTTTTTCTAATAATTCAGAATGACTTTTTTCAATAGAATCCTTGATTCTCTCTACTTCTTGCTTGTCCTTTTTACTTTTTCCTTCTTTTAATTCTAAATATTCAAACTTCTTTAACTTTAAATCTAATAAATAAGCCCTAGCCTTTTCATAATCATTAGTGTAATGAGATACTACTGTAATACCATCTAATTTGTCACTTATAACTACTGACTCTTCATCAAAAGTTTCTAACTTTTTATTTATTTCTTGAGTTTCTCCTGAATTTACTTTTGATTGACTTCCAGCTATTATCATATGTTTAACTTTTGGATTAAATTGTTTAATTTCACTTGAGTCTAAACCAATTCCAGCTTCTAAAAAATGTTGATTTTCTGGATTTATTTGTTTTAAATCCTCCTCTATCAAATCATACATTTCATCTTCTATTAATTGAGTATCAAGTTCATAATAAAAATACTTAAACAAATATAAAATTTGCTCTAAGCTTTTTTCTTCTATTTTTTCTAACTTATAAAGAGCTTCTACTTCTTCTTTTGATATTTTTAAGTCTTCTAATGGTAATTTTAATTCATTTAATTTTATTAAATCTATGGCTATTTTTATTCTTTCTAAGTTCATTGAAACCCTTTCTTTTTATATTTTTCATTATACATTTTTATACTGAAACTCTTATTAAGTTATTATTTTTAGCCAAAAAAAGCAGAAAACCCTTAAAAGGAGTCAAAGAAAAGTTTAAGAAACTTTATGTTATTATTTTAAATATATATTTTGAAAGGATTTAAATGTTTGAATTAGTTATTGGACTTGAAGTTCATGTACAATTAAATACTAAAAGTAAGTTATTTTGCTCTTGTAAAGTAGAATTTGGGGGAACACCAAATTCTAATACATGCCCTACATGTTTAGGACTACCTGGGTCTTTACCTGTTTTAAATAAAGATGCTGTTTTAAAAGCTATGCTTTTTGCCAATGGAGTAAATGGTAAAATTAATAACAATTCTGTATTTGAAAGAAAAAATTACTTTTATCCTGATTTACCAACAGGATATCAAATATCTCAATTAGATATACCAATAGTTGAAGGTGGAGAATTAATTATTCAAGATATCAATAGCTCAGATAAAATTATCAATTTAAATAGAGCTCATTTAGAAACTGACGCTGGTAAAAATATTCATGAACATAATAATAGTTATGTTGATTTAAATAGAGCTGGTACTCCTTTATTAGAAATTGTTACTGAACCTGATTTTAGAAGTATTGAAGAAGTAACTTCTTATCTTAAACAATTACATTCAATAGTAAAATATTTAGATATATCAGATGCAAATATGCAAGAAGGTTCTTTTAGATGTGATGTCAATATCTCTATTAGACCCAAAGGAGATACTAATTTATATACTAGAACAGAAATAAAAAACCTTAATAGTTTTAAATTTATTGAAAAAGCAATAGCTTATGAATACCAAAGACATGTTGAAGCTTGGGAAGATGGTGTTTATGATAAAGAAATAGTTCAAGAAACTAGATTGTTTGACACTAATTCTTTTGTAACTAAATCTATGAGAAGTAAAGAAGAAGCTATGGATTACAGATATTTTCCTGATCCTGATTTAAAACCAGTTTTCATTACAGAGGAAATGTATAATTTAACAGCAAATACCCCTGAAATGCCAAGAGAAAAATCTTTAAGATATATTAATGAATTAAATATTAATGAAAAAGAAGTTCAAAGATTAGTTCAAGACCCTGAATTAAATTTTATTTTTGAAAGCCTTATTTTCAAAGGAATATCTTCTTCTGAAATTAAAACTATAATTTCTTTATTAATGGTTGAATTACAATCATACTGTAATGAATTTAAAATTAAAACCTCTAATAGCCCAATCTTTTTTGAACAATTAAAAGATTTAATTACTGCAGTTAACTCAGGCACTATATCTATTAATGCTGCTAAGAAAACTTTAGCTTTCTTATTAGAGAAACAAGAAGATTTAGATTTAACTCTTTTTGACAGTTTGAAAAAGAATTCTTCTTCTGATTTAAAAATTGATTTTGTTTTAAATAAATTAAAATTAAAACAAATTAGTAATAAAGAAACTTTAAATAAATTTATAGAGGTTGTTTTAATTTCTAATAAAGAGGATGTTGAAGAATACAAAGCAGGTAAGAAAAAATTATTCGGCTCTTTTGTTGGAAAAGTTATGAAAGAAACACAAGGACAAGGTAATCCACAAATGATTAACCAATTACTAAAAGAAAAGCTAGGAGATTAATATGGAAATTAACAACGAAGTTATTGAAAAACTAGAAAACCTTTCTAAATTAAAAATCAAAGATAAAGAAGCTACTAAAAAAAATTTAAGCTCTATTCTTTCTTTTATGAAAAATTTAGAAGGAGTTACTTCTAACCTAGAACAAGGTGCTATAAGAAAAAAAATAAATAATTCTAGTTATAGGCTTGATAAAGTAGTGAAAAACTATGACTCTATTGATTTTTTAAAAAATAATTCAAAAGTAGTAAATAATTCTTTTGAAGTTCCAAAAATACTGTAAAAAAAAAGGATTTAAATGAAACTTAAAACTCTTGAAGATTATTTTAACTCTTCTAATACTGACTATTTAAAACTTAAAGAAGATATTAATAAAAATATTAAATCATTAGATAAAAATCTTACCAATGGTTATATTGAAGCTATTAAAAATAAAGATCTTCAAACTTTAAATGATAATTTAATACCTATTGCTATTAAAAATAATATAAACATAAAAGGTTGGAATATTGACTGCTCTTCTAAAATATTAGAAGATTATGTTTCTCCTTATGATGCTACTATTATTTCCAAATTAAAAGATTTTGGATTTACTCCTTTTGGAACTACTAATATGGATGAATTTGCTATGGGGTCTACTTCTGAAACTTCTTGCCATGGAATAACATCAAATCCTATAAATAAAGACTATGTTCCAGGAGGAAGTAGTGGAGGAAGTGCTGCTGTTGTTGCTGCTGGTATTGCAATTGCCGCTATTGGTTCTGATACAGGTGGTTCTGTTAGACAACCAGCAGCTTTTTGTGGAGTTGTTGGATTTAAACCTGCATATGGACATGTTTCTAGAAATGGTCTTATAGCTTATTCAAGTAGCTTAGACCAAATTGGTACTATAACTCAAAATGTAACAGATGCTGCTCTCTTATATGATTCTATAAAAGGATTTGACCCAAAAGACAGCACTTCTAGAAATGTCATACTAGAACCTTGTTATAATAATTTAAATAAAGAAAAATTATATAAAATTGGCTATGTAAAAGAATACATTGACAATTGCTCTGAAGAACTAAGGAATGATATTTACCAAACAATTGAACTTCTTAAATCCAATGGTCATGATGTTGTTGAAAAAAGCTTTATAAATACTGATTTATTATTATCTTCTTATTATACAATTGCAACTGCAGAGGCTTCTTCTAACTTATCTAGATTTACTGGTATTGAATATGGAAAAAGAGCTGATAACTTTACAGATTTAGATAGTTTATATATTAATTCTAGAACTGAAGGATTTGGAGAAGAAGTTAAAAAAAGAATTCTAATAGGCTCTTTTGTTTTAAGCTCTGGATATTATGATGCTTATTATAATCAAGCTAAAAAGGTTCAAGAACAAGTTTACAAAGAGTTTTCTTCTATCTTTAATGATTGCGATTTACTTATTATGCCAGTAACTCCAACTACTGGATTAAAATTTAATCAAAAATTATCAGATTTAGAAATGTATCTAAATGACATTTATACTATTTCTATAAATATGGCAGGCTTACCTGCTATTTCTATACCTATTGGAGAAGATAAAAGAAACCTACCTACTTCTTTACAAATAGTTTCAAGTATAGACAATGAACAAGATATTTTTAATGTTGCTTTAAAAATTGAAACTTTATTAAATTAAATAAATAAAAACATAAATATAATATTTTTAATTTAATATAAATAAAAGGAACAATATGAAAAAAATATTATTAGCTACTTTAGCTTCCATTACTTTACTATCAGCTTCTTCTATGAAAGAAATCATTGCTGAATTAAAACCAATTATTGGTATGCAAGTTGATAAAATGACATCTGTTAGAAATATATATTCTGACCCTGATTTTGATAAGGTTTTAGTTTTTTCTTATACTAGTGATTTATCTTCTGCTGGTTTAACAGTTGAAAATTATCCACAAGTAGCAAAAGCTATGGGAAAAATCAATAAAAATCAATGGTGTAATTCAAAATCTTTTGATTTCGTTAAAGACATTGGAGCTTCTCTTAAATTAAAGTATTTTGATCTTAATGATATTCTTATTGCTGAAGAACTTTATAGTGAAAAAATAACTAATTGTAATAAATAGAACATGTATAGAACTTTCTATTTGAATATTTTCCAATAGAAAGTTATCCCTTTTTAAGTTGTTTTTTTGTATAATTAATATATATAAAAAAGGACTTTTATGAAAATATCTATATTTACTTCTTACTACGCTAATATTAAAAAATTACCAGACACAATATTACCTATTTCTATTTCTATTTTCCCTCCTAAATATTTACAGGATATTGATTCTGAAAAATTATTAGCTCCTTCAGATAAAATATTAACTACTTACAAGAGTAGTCAAAAAAATAATTTAGATAGAAAACATTACATTAAAACATTTAAAGAAGAAATTTTAAATAATATTAATCTAAAAGAGATTTTAAATAACTTAGAAGAACTTGCTTTAAACAATAATAAGACTGGAATAGCCTTACTTTGCTTTGAACAACCAAATGATTTCTGCCATAGACAAATTGTTGCAGAAGCTATTGAAATTGAATTAAATCTTGATAAAAACAGCATTAAAGAACATTCTTTAATAGATAAAAAAAATGAAAGAGATTATAAAAATTATAGATATTTTGATGATACTTTTAAATTAGCTATAATTGGTTCTAGAACTTTTAATAACTATCCTCTTTTAGAAAGAGAAGTATTAAGACTTCTTGATAAAAACAATGTCCCTTTAAAACAATTAACAATTGTTAGTGGTGGAGCCAAAGGAGCCGATTCTCTCGGAGAAAAATTTGCTGATAATAATAAGTGTTTTAAAGATATTTATTTTGCTAATTGGCAACCTGATGGGAAAAACACAGATAAAAGTGCTGGTTATAAAAGAAATATTGATATTATTGATAATAGTAATTTAGTTATTGCCTTTACTAATGGAAGCAAAGGAACTGCTCATAGCATTAAACTAGCTGAACAATCTAAAAAAGATTGTTTAATAATACCTTTTATCGAAAATTCTCAAGTTAATTTTAACCTTTCTTCTTTAACTAAAATTACTAAAAAAACAGTCTCTAACAATCCTGATAAAATTTTTATTTTTTCTTCTAGCTTAGAAGGAGGAAAAAAAGGAACTTCTATTATTTCAGATTTAGATAATTCTTTTGGAATACCTATATGTAAAAATCAAAAAACTAAAGAAGGTTCTTTTTTTGATGACAAATCTATTGAAGACTTAGATTTAATAAAAAGTAAATTAAGAGAACTTTATATTCTTGCTACAAACAATAATAATATAACTTTTCCATTATTTATTGGGAAAGACTTCTTTGATTTAGAAGAAGAAAACCCTTTAATATTTAAAGAAATTAATAATATTATTGATACACACTTCTTTTTAAAAGGATGATTTAAATTGGTATATCCTCTTCATTCCATATTAGAAAATAACCTTAAGGCTCCAGATTTAACTCCTCCTTAGATTCATTTTTTATGTATTTTTGGAAAAAAAACATTCTTAAAGCCTTACTTTCTAAAAAGGTTTCAAAAATAAGATGGCAATATAAAACTGAATGGCAGGGAAATTAAGTTTCTCTTTTTACTGCAGTTATCAGAAATCATTCTGGACTTAGAATATCTTTTGTTAAATAATTTACTTCAGGACTTTTTTAGCTTTTTTCACTATAATTTTAAATCATAAAAAAGGAAAACAATGATTATTAACAAACCACAATTAAATGAAATTTATAAACTTTCAAAATCCCAAGAAGATTTAAGACTTGATTTATTTAAATTACTTGATGAAAACAACTCTACTCCTATATTTTTAGCACAAGTTTACAAAGATTTTTTTAAATACTTAAACATTTCTAACATTAATGAAGAAGATTTAAAACTTGCTTTAATTGAAAGAATAGTTACCTTAAGAGACACTACTCTTAATAATATTTTATCTAATTTTAATAAAACAGAAGAAGAAATTGAAACTATAAAAGAAAAATGTTTTTCTTTTGTATCTTCTTTTTATAAAGAGCAATTTTCTTCTTTGTTAGAAGATATTTTAAAAATTAATGATTTACATCCTTCAACAAAAGAAATTCTTTCTACTTGGTACCAAATTGGTTTAATTATGAATGAATTACATGTTAAATGGGATAAATACTTAATTAAAACTTTAAATAAAAATCTATTAGAAGAATTTGGAACTAATGAAAAAGTTATTAAATTCCTTACAGATAATAATTTAATGGACTTAGGGCATAATGGAGAAATTGCTGATAGAATGTATTCTGTTTTAATTAAAGAAAATGGAAAATACATTTCTGCTTCTTATAAAACTGCTTTTAGCAAAGAAATTACTAAAATCACTACATTACTACAAGAAAGTTCTGAAAAACTTTCTAAAATGGAAGATAACTCAGACATTTTGTCTTGGAAAAATTATTTTGACTCTTTGATTATAGCTTTTAACCAAACAGAAGTTAATGATTTAGTTCATTCTTGGTCTAAAGTAGATGAAGTTTGGATGAGTATTAAAACTCCCATTCAACCAGGGCATTTTTTTGAATATTATGAAGATAAATTTAGAAGTTCAGTAGCTATTGAATGGGATTTAAGAATTGATGATTTATCATTAGAAGATAACCAAAGAAGCACTAGTATTCAATGTATGTTCAATAGAGAATATCATTCTATTTTAAATAATAATAATTTAAAAGACATTGAATATATTAAAAAAGACTCTGAAAACAACATTCAAAAAGTTCAATTACATATTGGAAAACCCTTATTTTACTTTGCTTCTTCTTATGAAGGGTTATTCTCAGCACAAGTAATTCCAAATGATGAAGTTGTTTCAGAAGCCCATGGTAAAAAAATATTTGCTTTTCCAGAAAAAGGACTTGAAACAGCTAAAAAAAGACCATTTTTAAAACTATCAAAAGATATTTTTGGAGAAGAAATAACTAATATCACTAGAAGAAACTTATTCTTTAATCCTGAAAGAAATTTCCAAGTTTATGATATTAATACCATTGGACATGAATATGGACATGTTCTTTGGAAAACACAAGGTTCAGAAGTTAAAATGAATGACTCTGGTAATTTTAAAAATATTGAAGAGTTTAAAGCAACAGCAGGTGGTTTAATGGCTTTCTTTGATGGTTATGAAGAACAAGATTTTTACTTAGATGTTTTTTCAGAAGTTATTAAAAGAGCTGTCTCTTTAATTGGTTGGAAAAAAGAAGGTCCAGTTGAACCTTATTATTGTGAAGGTTTAATTACTTTATCTTGTCTTTTTGATTCTAATGTTTTAGATTTTGATGAAGCTAATAAAAAATTAAATATTGACATAAGTATGGAATCTTTTAACTCTTTTAAAGATAAATTTAAAATTATTTATAGAGACTTAGCTTTAACTTATATTAATTTAGAAGATGCCTCTAAATTTTTATATAAGTATGCTATTAAAAAAGGTAAATATTTTGAACCTGAGTCTGAAAAAATTAGAATTTTTGCTGATTGGTATTACAGCTATCAAGAAAAATATGCTGCTACTTTAGACACTGAAACAAAAGAAGAGTGGATAAAAAAACATTCTAACTAAGATAAACCTACTTAGAGTTTTTCTTTTTCTTTTTTAAGTAATCAAAAACTCTCTCTAGGATATTCAACCTCAACTATAATTTGATAATCTTCTTCTCTTAAAGGATTATCTTAGTTAATTATTTTCTAATCTTTTTTTTGTTAAAATAAAGAAAAAACAAAGGAAATAATTTGTTCTTAGATAAAATAAAAAATAATCAAAATGGTATATTGCTTTATGGAATCACTCCTCCAAAAAAATCAACTTTAGATGAAGATATACAAAAAATATCTAACACTCACATCAATAGAATATCTAAATTACCTATTGATGGTTTAGTTTTATATGACATACAAGATGAATCTGAAAGAATTCAAGAAAAAAGACCTTTCCATAATTATTAAGTTGATCAAACTTGATCATTTGACAAAAATAACTAATAAAATTAGTTAAAATATCAAACCAACATTCAATTATGAGATGTTGTAAGAAAAATCAAGAATTTACTAAAAACCTAC